>PVMK01150376.1_pt1 | contig 13894 bp, 20 predicted proteins | sample 1853481 | NCBI WGS metagenome assembly PVMK01 (sample SAMN08533507, study PRJNA380276) | Marine sediment metagenome, whole genome shotgun sequencing project. | reverse complement strand
GTTTGCTGGAGGGGGCTGCGGGGGGCACAGACCAAGCGTATCCACGAAACTTCAGCGAATTGCGTCGCAGGCTCACAATAACTAGAGCCTGCAGGGCAGCAAAGCTATGCGCCACTCGGGGTTGCCTGAGTGGTTTTCAGTCTGGTGAAAAGGGCTGAAACCGAGGAACCGGATGAGGGAAATCTTCACGTCCGGCACTGTGGGGGGAGCACTGGGTAACCAGTGCTTCTACCCGGAAATCCACATTCCGCACTTTCCGTTTTGAGCCAGCCGGTTAATCTCAAAAATGGTGGTTTTTCGTATTGAAAATAGTGTCCCTGGGGTTAGTCTTTTTTAATAAAGCTTTCACACTATTGAGCCATACAGTTTATAGAGCATCAACAAGACTCCAAGGGAGGACATTATGCTTGATCAAGCAACCGTAGAAAAATTCAAAGCAAGCCTGGGTGGTGAGCTTATCCAACCCAACGATGACAGTTACGATGACGCTCGTAAGGTATGGAACGCAATGATAGACAAGAGGCCCGCCCTCATCGCCCGCTGTAGTGGAACGGCCGACGTGATTACCGCGGTCAACTTCGCCCGCGAGCACGACCTACTCCTTTCGGTTCGAGGCGGCGGTCACAACATCGCCGGAAGCGCTCTCTGTGATGACGGACTAACGATTGACCTATCGGGAATGAAGGGCCTCCACGTCGATCTGAAGACCCGCACGGTCCGCGCCCAGCCTGGCTGCAACCTGGGCGACCTCGACCGAGAAACCCAGATTTTCGGGCTGGCGGTCCCCGCAGGCATAGTCACCGACACCGGGATTGCAGGGCTGACCCTGGGTGGGGGCTTTGGCTATCTCACGCGCAGATACGGCTACACCTGCGACAACCTGCTCTCCGCCGATGTGGTGACCGCGGACGGCTCATTCCTCACAGCGAGCGAAAAAGAAAATTCTGACCTCTTCTGGGGCCTACGAGGAGGTGGGGGCAACTTCGGCATTGTCACTTCCTTCGAGTACCAGGCCTATCCGGTTGGACCGCAGGTCACGGCCGGGGTGGTGATCCACCCTATGGAAAGGGCTCGCGAGGTGGTGGGGTTCTTTCGCGAGTTCTCCGCCACCGCTCCCGAAGAGCTTTGCTGTGTTCTGATCCTGCGCCTGGCCCCACCTGCACCGTTTTTACCTAAAGAGGTACATGGCAAGCCAATCGTGGCGATCGCTGTTTGCCACTCCGGAAGTCTCGAAGACGGAGAGCGCGCCGTGCGGCCGTTGAAGGAGTTCGGGAATCCGCTGGCGGACATCATCGCGCCCAAGCCGTTTATGGTTCACCAGACGCTGTTCGACGTCGCCATGGCCCCGGGACGCCACTACTACTGGAAATCCCACTACCTGCCCGAGTTCTTGGAGACTGCTGGTAACGTTCTCATGGATCATGCGGCGAAGATCAGCTCGCCCCACTCATCGATCTTGGTCTTTCAGCTCGGTGGTGCGCTGGCGCGCTTCGGCGAGACCGACACGCCGGCAGGAAATCGAAACGCCGCTTATGTGCTGAACGTCGCTGCCTCCTGGGAGGACCCCACGCACACCGACGAACAGATCGCATGGGCGCGGGGATGCTGGTCGGACATGCAGCAGTTCTCCACCGGCGGCGTCAACGTGAACTTTCTGACCGGGGAGGAAGGAAACGAGCGGGTTCGTGCCGCTTACGGCGCCGCCAACTACCAGCGCCTTGTGGAGATCAAGAACAGGTACGATCCGCAGAACATGTTCCGGCTGAATCAGAATATTCCACCGAGCGTTTGAGCCGGCTACTGTACGCGGTCAACTCCTACACGGCCACCCGCAGTGTGGATTACATACATCTACACTTTGCCCCTTCAGGGGCACGTACCACATTCTGTGCTAGGGTCTCCAGAGCCGAAAGTGTGAATTAAGGGATGTAATCCACAGTCCGCTCCCACCCCTCCATGCTGCTCACCTCACTTTCTCCCAGGTTGCTCCTTTCAGCATGAAATATCATCGTCAATTACTACTGATATCGTAGGATATATATTTGTCTTTACTACCAAAATGGTGATTTTTTGTTGACATCAAACAAATTATTATCTTATGGTGCAATTAGCGAAAGTCCCTTCTACTACTCATCCACGAATGACAATCCTTTTCGTTCTGCGTTGGTCTGGTCGGTGTAAGAATCACTCATTCCAGTTATAGGTCATCTACATCCAGGGGAAGGTTATGTCGAGGAGTTTCCAGAAACTGCCGATAGCGAGCCTCTGAGGGGTTTGTCAGCTCCTTGGAGGCTTTTGTGTCATGGCGTGACAGTTAATAACTGGCAATACCAAGAAAGGAGGCTAACTCTATGCCGATCTATATTGGTTTATACAAATTGACTGATCAGGGGATCAAGAACATCAAGGACGCACCTCAGCGGATTGAAGAAGCCTTCAAGGGCTGGGAGGCGATGGGGGGCAAAGTGATCGGATTTTACTCAGTCATGGGTGAATATGACTACGTTGCCATCGGTGAGGCTCCCAATGATGAGGTGGCTGTGACCTTCGCTTTGGCGCTGGGCTCACAGGGGGACGCCAGAACAATGACTCTCAAAGCTTTCACAAGGGAGGAGTTCACAGAGATCGTCAAGAAATTGCCGTAGTCCGAAGAGCTAGACTGCTGCACAGTATTAACCATTATCAGATGTCTATATTGATTCGCCATGCTCGTTTCCAGGTTAAGGGAGTCAATGGCGAAAGAGGAACTGCGATGAAAGTTCTTGTTTAAAAGGAGGTCAACATGAGAAGATTACTCCTAGTACCTCTATTCTTGGTTATCGTCCTAGCAATGGTCACTCCTAACACCCACGCAGCTAAAATAAAACTTACTTTCGTCTTTGCAGACCACTTCCCAGCTGATGCAGAAGCATTAGGCTTCTCTTCTATCGGCAACGTATTGCAGGTAGGGGCCTTCATTGTGCCTGGTGATTCCCCAATAGCAGAAGTAACAGCTAGAAACCTCGATACGGGAGTATTTTTAGAGCTAAATCAGATAAAACTTGGGCCCATCTACAAAAACCTACTATATGAGGCCACGCCTTTCCCCCACTTCGACCCAAGCAAGCATAACGGAGTGTGGCAAATTAAGGTCAAGGATGAAAGTGGGAAAATAGCCTTTGCTAAGACCCATAGGTTGGATAAAGAAGGGGCAATGCCATTTGTGCGAAATATACAGGCATCGGGCAACCAGCTTGCCCCTGCGATAACCTGGGAGGCTCCCAGAAAAGAAGATGTCCCCTCAGGATGTAAAATCGGATACAAAGTTCGCTTGCTCAAACATAGTCGTAATCAGTTCTATAAAAGTAAAAAACTACTATCTGATACGATGGAGAAAATACCTGAAGGATTTCTAAAACCTGAGGATATCGCTGACACATTTATAAGGATAGAATGTCAGTGTTTGGATGCAAATGTGAAGGAAGAAGCTAAACCACTGCAGCTCAGATCTGAAACATTTCAGTCTTTAAAAGAAGCATTGGGTCTTGGGCCAATAAATTAAATGCACAAGTACTTTTTTTTAAGAATCTGCGGAGCTTCGGCTCCGCTTTTCTTATTGGCATATCTATTGCAGTTTCTTGACATTACTTTGAAAACATCCACTCCATAACAAAGAAGGATATAGCATGAGACGCATGACCTTTTTGCTTTTTCAGCTTTTCTTGGCAATTTTTGCTGGATACGCAGTAATGTATGATGTTCCTAGCGAGAACTTGTTAGTGCCATTGATCTGCCTAGTAGCTATATTTTTACTTGGAAGGCACCCACAGGCTCGATCAGAGATTATAATAGAGTGGTGAAAACAGCTTTAGCTTTCATCACTCACCCACATCTAGGAGACAAGGGGTAGGACTGTCCATAACAATCGCTCCACCACGCTATTTCAGGCTCAGACCGCCAATTCCCTGAAAACCTCAGCACTGGAAATCACCTCTTCTTTAATTTCTATCATGGTTGGCTTAACCTCTGCCAACATCTTGTGCCCGAGTAAATTCCAGCAGAGTGTGCATTAAGGATGTTATCCACACTCTTGCTGTGATCGAATTGGGATTGAAATTTCTCTCTAGTAGTATAATTCTTATTCTTCCAGCTAGCCCATTTGGTATTTCCTGTCGAGTTCTCTGGGCCGACTTGCAACTATTGTCTTAGATCGCAACTCCCCTAGTCGCCGTGCACTATTGTATTCTGGACGTGTCTAATTTCATATCTTTGTTTAATAATCTCTCTGTCGTTTTTTGGCTCATGCAATCTTCTTCTGTTGAGACCCTCAAAAGAAGAATCATATCTTCCTAATATGACACGAAAAAGTCTGTCCGAGCTTTTCCGAAAGAATCCAATCCTCTATCGAACTCTACTGGCACAGGGCTTGCTCTTACTTTGGATGGCTAGACTCATTGAAGGCCCACTACCAAGAAAATTAAATACAATCCGAAAAAGGCAAACCACTCGAAAGGGTGCGACGCAAAGCCACTGGCCTAAGTCCCAAATCTCGGGAGATGGTCGCAGGGCTACCGGGTGAGTACAGCATAAGAGTTGCCACCTGGGCACTGTATTTCACCCATGGAGGCAACTTTCTGTGAAACCTTTCTATGACTCATCACCAAAATGGGAACAGTCATCATTATCCAACCCCTTCAGATTGATATTTATTTGCTTGACAGCTTTACTCATTGTTACTCTTTCATTTCCTAAAATTATCCATGCGGCTCAGATAACATTGGAATGGGATGCTGTTATTCACCCGCTACTCGAGGGTTACGTGGTTCACTATGGCACTTACAGCGGGGATTATGATGTGTCCTTGGACGTAGGAAACTGGACAAGTTGCACGATTGCAGATCTTGAAGAGGGTGAGGCCTACTATTTTGCTGTCACTGCTTATAGTACGGAGGGTGAGGAAAGTGACTTTTCAAACGAAGTGAGTAATTCTAGTTCTAACAGTTCTAACAGTTCTAACGATTCTTACGACGTAGGAATCGGAGGTGGTTGTTTCATTGCCACAGCAGCCTACGGGTCAGCACTCGTACATACCTTGGTGTCTCTACTCCTGATAATTCCTGGCTTAGTTTATGCCGTAACACTCAAGAGGAGGTACATCAAGTGAATCTCTCCGACCAAAGGTCGGAGCATCTCGAGAAGGTGGCTTCGCGAGGTATTTAAATCTTATTCCGTCGCATTCATCCCCGACTAGAAGTCGGGGCATTCTGCGCCCTTCTCGTAAAGTTATTCGTTTATCAAAGACCACTGCGGAGCTTCGGCTCCGCTTGTTCCTTCTCAACATCTTGTGCTGAGGTTTCCAGTGGGGAAAGTGTGAATTAAGGGATGTAATCTACACTTGACCTTTCCCCCTTTTGCTAACGCATACCACTTCTCAGCATTGCGGTTTTTCTTGACACAGCCTCGCACGTAATCTAATCTGAAACCAGCTTGATCTCCTTTTCCAACGAATCTTCAAAAGACCATACATTTACTTCTGTCCTCTTCTGCCCAGGCTATCACCGTACTCACTGTAGGCACTGTCTTCTACTTCTGGGGAAAGTCATGTTGTGGAGTTGCCTGAAGCTGCCGATAGCGAGCCTCTGAGGGGTTTGTCAGCTCCTTGGAGGCTTTTGTTTTGGGGCGTGACAGTTCATAACTGGCAATACCAAGAAAGGAGGCTAGCTCTATGCCGACTTACATTATTTTATACAAATTAACTGATCAGGGGATTAGGAACATCAAAGAGGCACCTCAGAGGATTGAAGAAGGCACTAAGGCCCTAGAAGCGGCGGGAGGCAAAGTGATCGGCTTCTATTCAGTGATGGGCGAATATGACTACGTTGGCATCGGAGAGTGCCCCAATGATGAGACGGCTGTGGCGTTAGCTTTAGCCATAGGCTCTCAGGGGAACGCAAGGACAACCACTCTCAAAGCTTTCACAAAAGAGGAGTTTGCGGAGATCGTTAAGAAGTTGCCGTAGTCCGAAGAGCTAAACTGTGGCTTCTAATCAGACCAACTGGTTCAGCTAAGGTGATGCGGTAGAGAAACCGCAACGCCTTAGCGAATCAGCCCAACATTTTGTGCGGAACTTTGCAGTGGGATAGTGTGAATTAAGGGATGTAATCTAAACTTTGGCTCCCCCTTCTTTTTGGATTTCACAACACGCCCTCTTGTGGTAGGTTATGAGTCGGTAGCGTATTATCACCCCACGAAAGGCAACGCTACTGGTCGTAACCCCCATCGGTTTGCAGGCGCGTATTCGGTGGGGGTTTTTCCATTTTCAACTTCACCTGTGCTATATTACCTCTTGGACAGGGAGCCTTCTCTGACCGGTGCTTCGACCCCCAGTAGCTAAGTGCAGCGGTTGCTGGGGGTTTTTCTTTCTTGTTTGGCAACCCATTCATTTGTGGTACATTACTTACCGGTAAAATAACTTCCTTTTGGCGAGGGGCTATTTTACCGTACCGCCCTCACTGGCCCTTGGACCGGTTGTCAGTGGGGGCTTTTTCTTGGCATCGGGTTTGCATTGTTACACCAATGAGTTTGCATGATGCGCCCCCATCATGTTACTCTCGCTCCGTGGGGACCCCCATTAACGGCCAATTCAGGTGGGGGTCCTTTTTTATTGGCATCGGGTTTGCATCGAAACATGATGAGTTCGAACTTCTCGGAGAATGGAGATTTTAAACAGCATGGGCAAAGAGCTACCAGAAAGAGGGCCCAAGGAAAAACTTCCCAAAAGCAGTACAAGAGGGCTTCTGAAAGAGGAAAACCGGGAGTATTCCAGAGTTGAGGGTTTATGGCCTGTTAGCATAGATACTGCTCTTGGGCCAATACACGGAGAGGTAAAGAATATCAGTCTCACTGGTGCACTTATCCTAGCTCCAGAGCTCCCTGACCCGAATCAGTCTTTTAAATTGGCCATCGATATACCCGAGTACGACTATGCCATCTTGGCAACTGCACAGATGGTCAGATTGGAGTTCCACAATAGTGACGATCATGGAGATCTTTATGGTGTAGCCGTTCGCTTTCTCGAGATGTCCGAGGAGGACCGCCAGTTTCTTGTCGCTACAATTTTGTCTTGATTGAGCTTTTCATTTTGTATGAAATGATGATCTGTCTTGCGACCAGCAGAATGAGCTGAACAGTGCTGACGGAATATTACGTACTTTAATCTACACTTTGCCCCTTCAGGGGCACCTCCCACATTCTGTGCTTGGGCCTTTGGAACTGATAGTGTGAATTAAGGGATGTAATCTCCACTTTCCCCTGGTTCCTCATTAAAGCCTGTTGTTTTCACTCCCGAAAAAAAGTTTGATATTTAGAAAAAATGGTGGTTTTTCGTATTTACAGGAAAAGCTCCCTAGCGTATCTTCAAAATCGCATGGTTTGAGCACTTAGCTCATACCATTCCCCCGCCTCCACTGGCCAAAGGTGGACTGGTCAGTGGGGGCTTTTTTGTTGCATCTTCACCCTCAATTTTGTAATCTGTTGAGGAACTTATACCTCGCTATAATTCCTTATAAAAAATACTTTATTGTCTCATTACCCAAGCTGTAGAAGGAGGAGCAGTAGTTATGACTCTCACCAAAGCAGACATCGCTGAAGCAATATACAAAAAGACAAGCTATACGAGAATACAAACCCTCGAGCTAGTTGACTCCCTTCTCGAAATTATGAAACAGACGCTGGAAAGTGGTGAAGATGTCCAAATCAGCTGCTTTGGGAAATTCTCAGTGAAAGAGAAAATGGAGAGGACGGGTAGGAATCCGCAGAACGGACAGCCGATGATGATAGCGCCCAGGAAAGTTCTTACCTTCAAATGCTCTGGTAAGCTGAGGGACAGGATTAATGGGAAGAAGTGAGGCATCCCTCAATAACGCCAAGCTTTATACCCTCTGCATGTAGCCCTCACTGCCCTTTGCTGGACTGGTCAGTGGGGGCTTCTTTTTCTCCACGTTGACAGAGCCATATATATTGTACCAAAGTAAATTTAAGCAAAGTGTGAATTAAGGGATGTAATCTACAGTTTTGAGTTCATCGAGATGAACGCACACTACTCATCATCCCAACCTCAGTGAATCAGAAGCTAAAGTGATTCATGATTTTCCCAGAACTATCAAGGATTAAACTTAATTCTCACCTGTAGGATCCTCTTTTCTTATTCATTTCTAACTTTCATAGAGTCGAGACATAAGTCAGAAATTGGTCTTTTGGTCACAGGGAATTTGGCCTTTTGACAAAATCTGGTGATCTGACAAGGCAGTCTCCATGGCTGCTGGCAGTAATAAGTATTTAATTTTAAATGACTTTCACTTTTTTATGCTGTCTTGGCACTATCCCTGCCTATAGAAGTCAACGCAAGCAGATACATCTGGATGTGGTGGCTCGAACGAAGATGATTGAGGGAGAGCAACATGAAAGCGAGACTACAGCACTTCTTACACCCTTTGAATCTATGGTGTCGAGTCAGTGGAAATGCCAGATGGTGCTTCAGATTATACGAAAAGTGGTTGTGGCAACCCTTATTAAGAGGATTGTTTTCTGATAGCTCGATCCAAACGAATAATAGGAGGTAAGCAATATGAATAATTCCTGCGAATACTGCAATAAACCTTTTGCTCAATTTAAACATGCTGTAACAGTCTGTAGCGGTGGACGGTTGTATTTGTTTTGCAGTCATGGGTGTAGAGACCTTTATGATGGATTCAGAAAACTCACCAACCGTATTTGCACCAGGGAAGGCTGCAACAACAGGGTGCCAGAGGGAAACAGAATGCTCTGCTCTACTTGCCACAAGAGACACTTAGCGGAGTCTGAAGCCTCACTTAACGAGGCCGAAAGAGCACATTGGGAAAGACTGGAGCGTGAACTTCATGGGCGAATCGAGGGGAATGTTCGAATCTACAGTACCCAAGATATGACCCAGGAAGAGCTCCATGCACTAGTGCCAAGCTTACAGAAAGAAGCGGCATAGGCTTTGGAGGGCAGTATGGGTTTGATGTCCTATTTCTTTCTTTCATTTGTTCTCATCTTTTTCTTGTTGATTGTCGCAGTGTTTATACGTTTACTTTTGACAGATAACGAAGCTGTGGAAATAGATTTGCGAAAAGTTGAGGCAGAGTCAGAAGAGAAAGCAATTTCTTAGTCGTGGATGAAATCCATGCGAGGTTTCAATGCAATGGCTCTGCCATTTGCTATTCGTCTGTCTTGGTCTGCTGGAAGTGTGCATTACATACGTGACTGTCGAAAAAGTCCTAATTGCACCTTTTTGCTATTTCCGCATCTAGTAAAATCAACTACTTACAAGTCATGATTAGTGGCAAAATTGAGGGTTTTAGGGTTTTTCGACAGTCTCTACTTTAATCCACACTTTTGCATTTCAGAGATGCCCACTATACTTAGGGGCATATCAATAGAGTTATTCTCCTAACCTCTTTTAGGGCGGCCCCCATTGGCCTTGGTTGCTGGACTGGTCAGTAGGGGCTTTCTTTTTCTTGGCATCGGGTTTGCATGAGTTAATCAGTGGAGTGAGCACCGTGGAGTGAGCACCTCGGACTCACTCATACTATACCTCTTTCATGGCTACGCCCCCATCGGCATAGGGTCGGTGGGGGTTTTCTTGCTACCCTGTTGACAGCTCAACACTCTCTTGGAAATTGGAGGGGAGACACACTATGACAGAACTCAATAACCCCGCTAATTGTGAGCAGTTTTCATTATGCGAAATTTTACAAAAATACGTTGGTGATGAATCCGCAGGTCTTTTAATAGCAGCGTTGCAAAGGAGATCCGAGTCGCTTTGCGGTGAATGCCCTCTTTATAAAGCAAAGAATGAGTCACTAAACTAAGCAGCGTTGCAAAGGAGATCCGAGTCGCTTTGCGGTGAATGCCCTCTTTATAAAGCAAAGAATGAGTCACTAAACTAGAAAATCCATCCACCCCTCCATGCTTACCCTCATTTGACACAGCCCACCTCGCTGTTGTAATCTGAAATTAGTTCAAGCTCCTACTCTCACTCGCTCCTTGAGCGACAATCTTTCAGAACCGCACAGACCTACCAAAACAAGCAAGTCATTTCCAATCAGTTGCATAGGTTTGTCCATTGTTGGTGGTCTATCCCCCATAAACCAGGGAGGAAACCCATGTCAGATGAACAGTTGGTTGAACTGTTACAAAGCTGTACCACGAAACCAGAAGATACCATCCAACTAGAAGATATAAGGTCTAGAATGGAGATTCTGAACGAGATTGAAAAACGGCTACGACTGATAGTGGAAGAATTAAGAGACCGCTAACAAGCTAAAAGCAACATCGGTATCCCCAAATCATCAGCAACTTCACTAGAACACGGCATCAACTGGAGAGAGGAAAAGTCGGAGAAGTAATTTACAAGATTCCACTGATCCTTTATTTACGAAATGTGGCATTGGATAGAAATAACATTTGACGAGCTGGTTAGTTTTCTACATCAGGAGGGGATTATAGGTTTTTTTCAGAGCCATTGGGCCTTATCGTCCTTACGATCGTGGTAATTGCCGTCGCCTATTTCTTCTTATTTCCTCCCAAGTAAAAGACATGCAACACCATGAACCCTGACGAAATCAAACGAGTCAAAGTCCATATGAAGATAATCATTAGAACGTTAATCGTAATATTGCCCTTTATTTTGCCAAATATCATATATGCAGTTTCTGTCTACAACAGTGATGGAAGGCGACATGACATTGAGGTTACTGATATTAGAAGTGGTTCGCAGCAAATAATGACAATTTACAACACTTCTACCGCATACGTTAGATGCAGATATGGGTGTGAAATAAAAGTCCTGGAAACCGATGACAGAATAGCTGTAGAACCAGAGACTTTAGGTTCTAGTACGACTGTCGTGATTGGAGACGGCACGCTAAGAATAAGATGAAATATCGAAGATTGTGCTATGAATTGAGGAGGAGCTTCGGCTCCCCTTGTTTATACTCTCAATATCTTGTATCAGATTAAAATCCAGTTGAGTGTAAATTAAGGGATGTAATTTAAACTTTTGCTTTGATCGAAGTGAGTTCAAATAACTCATCAATGCCAACATTAGATCCATCCCTAAGCAAATAGAAACGGAGTGAGAGATGAAGACCACCAAGGTCACAACAGCACTTATTCTGGCTCTGGTCTTCCTGCTTGCTGTCCTTGGTGCGGAGGTGATCATGTACGGAAGATTGCTGAGGCCAGGGACGCACATGTGGGAGATTCGGGCTGTCAAGGTGAAGAACGTTGGAGAGGTTGTACTCCCACCTAAATGGGAGATCATGTCCTATGACAAGAAAACCCATACTCTTTACATGAAAAGGAGGGTCGACAAGGATGCGGATTGGCAAGCGCAGCCACGGTGTCCAGAAACTATCCCTAGGCATAAAAAAAGCACCAAGATCACAGAGGTTTAAGACAGAGGGTTTTAGAGGGCATCCCAAGCAATCACTGCTATCTGGTACTTAAGAGTATTCTTTGAGTAAGATTCCGTTTAACCAGAAATGGATAAGGAAAGAGAATCCCATTTTGACGCGTTCCAAAATGGCACCAATTGTTTAAACAACTGCAAACAAAGAGTTTTCCCAGGTGAATAGTTCCAGGCTGGAACATTCACAAAGCTATCCAGAGGATATCCTACCGAGAACAACCCACCGCTAACTCCACGGGTTTACGGACTTTTTAGCTGATGCTCTAACGCTAACGCTGCGTGGCATAAAATATGCTCTTAGCATCAGTAAACCCATGATTTAAAGGAGAATACTCAGGATCCTTTTTACAAGAGCGGCAGTTAGGAAAAAGAAAAGTCGACTACTGAGCATTTTAGAGGCGAATCGGGAGGTGTTCTATGCGTAAGGAAAGAAGCCCATGCCTCCAGTGCGAGCGCCTGACAATGGATAAAGTCGAGTGTGCGGGATCATGTGAGGAACTAGACAGGTTTATAGAAAGACTGCCCTACTTTCTATTGTCTGGGGAAGATTTGACTGACTATGCTATCCCAGGCTCACTGCGAACTCCGGCTTACATTAATCACGATTAAGCGCGACTAACTACAGCTTCGTGAGCCAGGAAAAATAGCTCGGCTAGTTAACCATTAGCCAACTATGACTCCTAAGAACTGCAAGGCAGGCTGAGATGAAAATCCGCGACTTCGTGCAAATCAGCGAGTGTCGAGCACACTCACGGCTATTTAATCACTTCACGACAAAACTATCCAAGATTGGATTGTTTTCTTCGATTGAGGGGGTAAGTGAAGATTTGAGCCAGGCAGGAGCTTTCATAAAAATTAAGAGTTGGGATAGTTTTCAACCTCACGATAAAGCTGCCGTCATCTTTCTTATCCCACCCAGCTTCTCTGGTCAGGATAAAGTGATTGGCCTGCATGGCATAGGAGTCATCACTCGAGTTGATCAACAAAGAGAAGGCATAGCAGTAAGATTTATCAAGAGTTTGAAACAATTCGAGCGAGTTGACAAGTCTTTGGTGCCAGCATTGGAATCAACCGAAGACTATATGCCCTGAGGAGATCATGATTGAGGGATTTTTCTTTGGAGATTACCCACTTATCGGCGGATTGTTGATATTACTCATCTATTTCTGGGTAATGCACTACTTGATCAAGGAAGCTCGACCTTAAGAACTGAAAAGCTAGGAGTTTTCTGGATCTAGTAAGTAAAGCATACCTGGACCTTTCCCATAATCCACTCCGCCACCACAATCACTGCTCGCGTCAAACGCTAATGTTCAAGTCTTTAGCAAGAAGTCAACATTAAAGGAAAAGGGAGGAATACATGGGGACCAAGTCATTATTCCCTTTAATAGTACTAGCGGTCATCGTCACCACGACCTTCTCCTTCACCCACATGGGAGTGATGGATGAGGCTTGGGGATGCGGTTGGGGCTCTACGGGAGGGGGAGACTTCGGTCCCCAGGCGCGCTATCAGCGCACCCCCTCCCGATCGGGTGAGAAAGTAACCCAGAATCAGGCCTTCGACATCTTATCCGGCCATCTGGCCAGATTGAACCCAAATCTCAAGGTGGGAAAGGGTGTCGACGCCGGCAATCACTATAAGTTTGAGGTTCTGGTCAATGGCAAGAGTGTGGACCGACTGGCTGTGGACAAGTCCACCGGCATGATCAGGCCAGCAAACTAGTTCTCTGATTCATCAATTCTATTCAGGACTCATTAACCCAGGCCTAGTGCTGACTTCGGCGGTGACTGCAGCTTAAACTTCAAATGACCGCCTGAATTGGTAGAGCCATGACAAAGCGCATAAGAAGTAGAGACTTTTGGTATCTCCTTGTACTCATTTTAGTAGTGGTGGGGCTACCCTGGGCCATCCAGGCCTTCGACGACTACTTTTGGCGGACCAAAACAACAACCGGGGCCAAGGTCTTCACTTTGACAGCCAATTCTGAATTGGGTTGGCTACCCGGTAGGGTTTATGGATATGATGCAATCACCCTCCACAGCAAGAGCCGGCCTGCGCAAGACCTAACGCTGGAAGTGAAAAAGGGTGACCTAGTTGTCTTGAAGATAACCAGCAGCGACGTGGTGCATGGTTTCAGCCTTAAGGACTTCGGCATCTTCCTCGAAGACGGTATCCGTCCTGGCAAGGTGGTCCTGGCGTCATTTAAGGCAGACAAAGCGGGCACTTTCACTTTTTCTTGCAATATCATCTGCGGCGATCAGCACAAGAACATGCAGGGCACCCTTGTGGTGAGAGCCTAGGATTCCAGCATTGTCTAAAGGCCATACTGGTCTGCTGAAAGTGTAGATCTCATACTTTAATCCACACTCTACCCCTCGAGAGTCCGTTACCAAATATAGTAGTTGGCCCGAGAATGTCGG
>PVMK01139381.1_pt1 | contig 13897 bp, 14 predicted proteins | sample 1853481 | NCBI WGS metagenome assembly PVMK01 (sample SAMN08533507, study PRJNA380276) | Marine sediment metagenome, whole genome shotgun sequencing project. | reverse complement strand
TTTGTTCCTGCGCCTGAAGCTGGCGTTCTGGGTGATGGTTGGCCTGCCGATTGCCTTCATGGGCGCGTTTTTCCTGATGCCTGTGGTCGATGTTACGGTAAACATGCTCAGCCTGTTCGGCTTCATCCTGGTACTGGGCATCGTAGTGGACGACGCCATTGTGATCGGGGAAAGTGCCTACACCAACATGCGTGCCAAGGGCCACTCGACAGACGTCATTGTCGAGGGTGTGATGAAGGTGGCGGTACCGGCCACGTTCGGCGTGTTGACGACGATTGCAGCTTTCATGCCCATTTTGTTGGTCACCGGCGTTACCGGGCAGTTCTTCGCCGCTGTCGGCTGGGTAGTCACGCTTTGCCTGGTATTTTCACTGGTGGAATCCAAGTTGATCCTGCCCGCTCACCTGGTGCATATGAAAGTAAAGCATTACGAGAAAGAAACACACAATGTCTTTATCCGCTTCCAACGATTTTTCAGTGAAGGACTGCATCACTTCGTCGATGATTTCTATGCTCCACTGCTCGAAAAGGCCATGAAACGGCGTTATCTGACCCTGTCCATTTTCATCTCCTTACTGATCCTGTCTATTGGACTGCTGTTGGGCGGTTTGCTGCGTTTCGTGTTTTTCCCCGACATTGCCGCGGATTTTCTCCAGGTGTCAATGGAAATGAACGAAGGTACGCCCGCTGCAAGCACACACCAGGCCCTGCGGCGCATCCAGGAGGGCCTGTGGGAAGTGGATTACAAGGTCAGCGAAGAACAGGGTATTAAGTCCGGTGCGGTGGTCACCAACGTGGTGTCCTTCGCAACAGGTGACACCAGCGGCGTCATCATTGCGGAACTGGTCAAGGACGAAGTGGCCATTATCGACGGCCAGGAAGTGCTGCGGCGTTGGCGTGAGGAAGTTGGCGAAGTCACCGGTGTCAAAACGCTGGGCTTTTCCGGCGCCACCGGCGGGCACGGACGCGGCCCTGCGGTTTCGCTGACGTTGACCGGCAGCAACATCGGGCAGGTGGCCCGGGCAGCGGCGGAACTGGAACGGCGCATACGCCTGTATGACGGTATCTATGATGTACGCAACTCCTTTGAGCGCGGCACGGCCGAAATCAAGCTGAATATCAAGCCGGAGGCCGAGTCACTGCGCCTGACCCTGGGCCGACCTGGCACGCCAGGTACGCGCCGGCTTTTATGGCGAGGGAGTGCAACGCGTTCAACGTGGCCAGGACGAAGTCAAGGTGATGGTGCGCTTCCCGCGTGATGAACGCGATTCGGTGGGTTACCTCGACAACATGCGCATCCGCACTCCGGATGGCGGGCGTGTACCGTTCCATGCGGTAGCGGAGGTCGAACTGGGCGAAGCGCCGCTGCGTATCCAGCGATTTGACCGCGAACGCGCCGTGCGGGTAAGTGCCGAAGTGGACAAGGAAATGGCCGAACCTGACCGGATTACGGCGGATATCATCGAAATTGAGTTACCGCAGGTCATGGCGCAGTTTCCTGGTGTGAGCTACAGCCTCAGCGGTTCCAGCCAGGCGAAACAGGAAGTCCAACATGACCTGGTCATGGGCGCATTATTGGCCCTGTTCCTGATTTACGCGCTGATGGCCATCCCGCTGAAATCCTACGTGCAACCGCTGATCATCATGTCGGTCATTCCCTTCGGGGCCATTGGCGCGCTGGTGGGACACTGGATCATCGGCATCCAGGTCAGCATGATGAGCTTTTTCGGCATCATCGCCCTGGCCGGCGTGGTGGTGAACGACAGCCTGATCCTGGTCGATTTCGTCAACCGTGAGCGACGCCTCGGTATTCCCCTGGTCCAGGCGATCCGGGATGCGGCCAGCAAGCGGTTCCGGGCGATTGTACTGACCTCGCTGACCACCTTCTTCGGCCTGATTCCCATCGTTCTGGAATCCAGCCTGCAAGCGCAACTGGTGATTCCCATGGCGGTATCCCTGGCTTTCGGCATCCTGTTTGCGACGGTGATCACCCTGTTCCTGATTCCAATCCTTTACCTGATGCTGGATGATTTCAAAAAATGGTTAGCAGAAGCATGGGAGCACAGCATACCCAGGCGTTGGCGGCAAACTGAGCCACGGCAGGCCGGCGAGGCCCGTTGATGCCAAAGTTCGTCGCCCGCAAGCAGGCTCTTACAATTCGGCCCCAAGGGACCTCTTACAGTTCTGCAGGAGGCTTCAACTGTACTGTAAGAGCCCGCTTGCGGGCGACCGTTAGCCCTGGCTAAATGTACACTCAACCTTCACCATGAACATCAAACAGCTCCTGACTAAAGCTCGGCAGACACTCAAAGACTCACCAACAACCCAGTTGGATACCGAAGTCCTGCTCTGCCACGTGCTATCCTTTTCCAGAGCCTGGCTATACGCAAATTCCAGCACAGATGTGCCGGCAGAAAAGCTTGATGAATTCCAGCATTTGCTTGAACGGCGCCAACAGGGCGAACCCATTGCCTACCTCACGGGACAGCGCGAATTCTGGTCGCTGCCGCTGAAAGTAACACCGGATGTGCTGATACCCCGCGGCCGGAAACCGAGTTACTGGTGGAAGCGGCCCTGGCTCGTATCCCGGCAGATGCGCAGTGGCGGGTCGTTGACCTGGGCACCGGCAGCGGGTGCCATCGCCATTGCGATTGCCAGTGAAAGAAAGCTGTGCGAGGTGCATGCCACCGAGAACAATGCCGCCGCACTCACAATCGCCATGGAAAATGCCGAAGCTATAGTCCCGGGGCGAATCCGGTTCCACAGCGGATCATGGCTGTCACCGTTACAGGGACCTTTTCAGTTCATCGTCAGCAATCCGCCTTACATAGAAATGGATGATCCACATTTACAGCAAGGCGACGTTCGTTATGAGCCGGTGAATGCCCTGTCGCCAGGCCATGACGGCCTTGCGGCCATTCGTAGCATCGCTGCCGATTCCCTGCCCCTGCTGTGCCGCCGGGGATGGCTGGCGTTTGAACATGGTTTTGACCAGGGTGAAGGCGTCCGGAAAATCATGGAAGGACTGGGGTATTGTGATGTAGAAATCCTGAAAGACTTTGCAGCAAAAGAGCGTGTGACACTGGGCCGAAAATCCTGAAAAATTATTTCTTTGTACTATCTGTTTTCTTCCCGGGCGCGTTATCAGTCCCTCTTTGAACGGCTTCTTCCTGAACGGCTTCACCTTGAACAATTTTGAGTGCTGGACTCTCCTCTGTTACCTGCTCCGCCAGTGTCTGATCCAGTTGCTTTGTATTTCGCGCACCCAGTTCGCGCAGCATATCGGTTTGCCGCAACAGGTTGCCGGTACCGGTGGATAACTGCCCGAATGCGTCGTCATAACTCTGCTGTGCCTGCCTTAGCCGGTCACCAATCTGTTGCAGGTTTTCCACGAAACCGGCGAACTTGTCATACAGCAAGCCGGCCCGGCGGGCTATTTCCTGGGCATTCCGGTTCTGCTTGTGCACCGACCACACGGATGCGACCGTGCGCATAGTCGCCAGGAAATTGGTTGGTGACAGCAGCGCCACCTTGTTGCGTAAGCCAAATTCCGCCAGTTCCGGGTCGGCCTGCAGCGCCCCGATCAATGCGGCCTCGATCGGCACGAACATCAGCACGAAATCCAGGGAATTGAGTTCCGGGATTTCCGCATAGCGTTTTTCACCCAGGCCTTTCACGTGCTGGCGCAGGGACTGGATGTGCTCTTTAAGCGCAGTGCCGCGTTTTTCATCATCTTCGGCGCCCCCGCCTTCAATAGACATGTAGCGGGTCCAGGCCACCAGGGATACCTTGGAGTCCAGCACAATAGACTTGCCTTCCGGCAGATGCAGCACGAGGTCCGGCTGAATCCGCTGGCCGCCCTCGGTGGTGACGGAGTACTGGGTCGAATACCCGACACCCTTTTGCAAGCCCGACAGTTCGAGCAGGCGCTCCAACTGCAGTTCGCCCCAGTTGCCCTGGCCTTCACGTTTGTCGTCAGGGCCCGGGACAGGTTGGTGGCGTCCTGGTGCAGGCGCTCGTTCAGTTTCTCCAGGTCACCGATCTTTTCTTTCATCACCTCGTGCTGGGCGGTCTCCTGTTTGTTCGCTTTTTCCACCGTGTTGCGGAACTCGGTGAGTTTTTCGCCCAGCGGTTTGAGCAGGACGGCGAGCTGTTTTGTGTTCAGCTCGGAGAGTTTTTCCGAGCGGTCTTCGAAGATTTTTCCGGCCAGGCGCTCGAAGTTTTCCGACAGGCGCTTTTCCGCCGCTTCCAGCTTGAGGATCTGCTCCTGGTAATGTTGCTCGCGGTCCGCAGCCCGCGCTTGCAGGACTGCGTTTTCCTGCTCTGATTCGGCCAGCGCCTGTGCCGCCTGCTCAAGACGGGCGTCCAGGGCATCCAGTCTCGGCCGAAGGCGGCTCCAGCTCGGCCTGGCCGCTACGTCTCGAGGCGACCCACGCGGAAACGACGGCCAGCAACAAACCCAGCAGCAGGCCGAGCATCAGCCCCATCTGTGGATTTGCTATTCCCTGCTGGATCAGCCAGTCATTCATGCCGGTCATTTATCTAGTGTAGTGTCCTATATTATATGGCGATTAAGAGCCCCACAAAAGATTCAAGTCAAGGCGCAGCCTGCAGTTAATGGCCGCCCCCTTAACAAAGGCTGTAACACAGGATTGAAGCTTTTGTGGGGCTCCCTTCGGGCGAGACGATAAGGCATCATCTGCTGTGTTGCGCCTCTTGGAAAGGACCAGCCATTCCCTGCGAGACCCGCCTTGCAGCTAATACCTTCTCGTCTCGCTTAATCGCCATATAATATAGGACACTACACTAGTTTCTCCGCCCGCAGCCGCAGTTTTACCTGTTGCCACAGCGCTTCCATTTCATCCAGGCCATCCGGTCGAGCGCCGCGCGGCTGCCCGCCGCATCTTCCACCGCACGGAAACGGAGCTCGAACTTGGCGTTTGCCCGCCGCAGCGCTTTCGCCGGATCTATTTTCAACTGCCGCGCCAGGTTGGCGATCACGAACAACAGGTCGCCCAGCTCATCTTCCATTTCCTCGATATTGCCGCCCAGCATGGCTTCGCGCATCTCGAGAACCTCTTCGGCGAATTTTTCCAGCACGGGTTCCGGTGATCCCCAGTCAAATCCGACACGGGCTGCGCGTTTTTGCAATTTCACGGCCCGCTGTAATTCAGCCATTCCCCGGGGGACATCATCCAGCAGGCTCTGCATACCGCGGGCATCCCGCTCGCGGGCTTTGCTGTGCTCCCAGGCTTCGGTTTGCGCTTCTGCGTTATGGGCCTGGTCGGCGACATGGGCGTCATCGAATATGTGCGGATGCCTGCGGACCATCTTGTCGCACACCGAATCCACTACGTCGGCAAATTCGAAGACGCCTTGCTCTTGCGCCATCTGGGCGTGAAACACGACCTGGAACAGCAGGTCTCCCAGTTCATCTTTCAATTCGTCCATGCGGCCGTGCTGGATCGCATCGGCCACCTCGTAGGCTTCTTCGATGGTGTAGGGGGCGATGGTGGAAAAATCCTGTTCCCGGTCCCAGGGGCAACCGGTTTCGGGGTCGCGCAGTTGCTCCATGATCGCGAGCAGTTGTTGAATTTTGCTGGTGTCTGCCGGCATATTTTTACGAGCCCGGTATCTCCACACGGAGCATGGCGCCGCCTAGTGTACTGCGGCCAATGGAAACCTCCCCACCATAGGCCGCCACCAGTTCCGTCACAATAGCGAGACCGAGACCATGCCCGCCAACTTTTTCGCCACCTTGTTTACTGGCCCGCTCATCACCCCGGGCGCCTCGTTGCAGCAGGCGCTTCCACTGTGACTTATCGATACCGGCGCCATCGTCTTCAACGCACAACCACAAACCGGTCCGCGTGGCCTCCGGCTCGATGGAGCCCGCGCCCACGCGGACTTTCCCGTTACCGTATTTGAATGCATTATCCAGCATATTTCCCGCCAGCTCGAGCAGATCCCGTTGTTCTCCGAAAAACAGCAGGTTTTCGTCCATGGTGAGCTCTGCTTGTATCATTTTGTGAGAATAGACTTTTTGCAGCGAATCGAGGACCCGCTTCACCTGGGGCCGGACTTTTACGGGCTCGGCCAGTGTGCGCCGTGCGGATGCGCGGGCCCGCTCCAGGCGCGTGGCAATCAGGTGGTGCATTTCATCCGCGGCGTCCCGCATGGGTTTGGTCGCTTCCCCTCCATGCAATTCCAATCCGGCCTGGATGACAGCCAAGGGTGTCTTCAGGCTGTGCGCCAGGGAATCCAGGGCGTTGCGAATGCGTTGCTGATTGCTTTTTTCCGTTTCAAGCAGGCGATTGACGTTACGCGCCAGGGGTTCGAGTTCACGTGGATAGTTACCTTCCAGCTTCGGAGCCTGGCCGGATTCAATGCGCCCTACGTCCCGGGCCACCTGGCGCAATGGCCTGAACCCCAGGAACAGCATCAACAACTGGGCCAGGACCAGGATCACGCCGGCAGTGCCCAATGACCGCCACAGGCCGAGCCGGAATGCGCGGGTCTGTTGGTCGATTTCACCGGCGTCCACCAGCACCGACACGGTTACCGGCCTGACACTCTCGTCTTCCAGTTCCCACGCGACTCCATACTGAAGCGAGAAATAATGCTGCTCACCTGCGGGCTCCAGGAACAGAACCTGGCCGGCAGCGGCAGCGGGCAGTTCCGGCAAGCTCAGACCCAGTGCGGAGGGCGAATTCCACTGCTGCTCGCCGCCATGAACATGCACATAAATGCCCGATCCAGGCTGGCTGAGCCGCGGATCCCCCAGTTCATCCTGGATTTGTAGGACACCGTTCTCATCCATCTCAACGGCAGCCAGCACCAGGTATACATAAGACTCCATCCTCGCCTGCAGGGAAGAAACCGCACTGCGGTAATTGGCCGAGTTCAAGGCCGCCCCGACCAGGCCCAGCGCCACCACCAGAACCAGCGTGGCCAGCAGGATCAGGCGAAAACGAAGTGAAAAGGGGCGCTGGGGGGCGCTGGCATTGTTTGAAACTGATTGCAGGTCAGTCACGTCAGTGGTAACTGGCTGAATCCGAAGAACTGTGGCAGCGTGCTAGCGCGCGAAAATTCCAGAGCTTTTCGGCCGCAAGCGACCTCTTACAGAAGAAGGACCAGCCGGAAATCATGGGATGGATTCCAGGATTAGGCGGTAGCCCCTTCCGCGCAAGGTTTCGATGGGGTTCAGGGTCCCATCGGGGTCTATTTTGCGCCGCAGGCGGCCGATAAAAACCTCGATCACATTACTGTCGCGATCCGCGTCTTCTTCGTAAATGTGTTCGGACAGGTCCGTCTTGGTGACCACCTCGCCCGGATGCATTACGAGATAATTCAGGACCTTATACTCGAAAGTTGTCAATTCGATTTCATCGCCATTCAGATAAACGCGTTGACTGCTGAGATCCACCGTGACAGGGCCCAATTGAATGCGGGGCCTGGCATGCCCTCCCGAGCGGCGCATCAGGGCGTTGACTCTCGCCATCAATTCCTCGATGTGAAACGGCTTAGTCAGATACTCGTCTGCGCCGGCTTCAAGCCCGGCGACTTTGTCCTGCCATTCAGAACGGGCGGTCAGCACCAGGATCGGAAAATCCCGGCCACGGCTGCGTAATTCCCGGATTACGTCCAGACCCGGCATTTCAGGCAGCCCAAGGTCAATGATGGCAAGATCGATTGGAAACTCTTCACCCAGGTAGAGTCCTTCAATGCCATCGGTCGAGACATCAACCGCGTAACCGGCTTCCCGCAGAGTGGGTCGCCAGGGTATCGAGCAGCCGTTGATCGTCTTCTATCAGGAGTATGCGCATGGCCCTAACGTTCCCGTACCGTTATACGCACGGTCTTGACCACTCCTTCGCGGGTCAGGAGCTTGATCACGTGAACGCGATTCTTACCCTCCTGGACGGTGTGTGCGGACAACACCTTGGCATCATGCTGCTGCGCCGCCTGGCGGGCCGCTTCATCCAGGGTCTGCGCAAACGAAACTGCCGGCACCGACAAGGCCAGCACCATTGCAAGATCATATGGAATATCCACCGCTTCATCGAATCACCCGGTTTATCTCTCTTTGAGTTTCTACCTGGACCATTCTAAAGGAACAAACTGAATCACGCCTGAACTCAAGCCCGTTCGGAGTAAGGGGTCTTCTTCCGGACCCTTTGCAACACGATGTTGCAAGAGGAGGCCCCAGGGACGGGTTTATGCCGTGTCCTGGAAGAAGACCCCTTACTTCGAACGGGCGCCCCCGCAAGTAGCACAACGAATATGTCATCAAGAATGTTGGGGTTCACAGCTAGCCACATGGCGGTCACCAGGCTGCAAAGAGGCCTTCATGGCCTCGAGCGCCTGCAACAGCAAGCGGTCATTGGCGGCATCCCGATGGGCATTTTCACTGATGAACCGGCGCCACCGCCTGGCGCCGGGCAGACCATGGTAAAGCCCGAGCATATGCCGGCTGATATTCTTGACCGGCACACCCTGCCCGACCTGCCGCCTGGCATATTCACTCATAAGAAGCACCGCGCTTTCCCGATCGGCAACCCCCGTGGAACCATACAATTCGCTATGGCACTCAACGAGAAACCAGGTATCCTGGTAAGCCGCACGGCCAATCATTACGCCATCGAGTTTTTGCAGGTGCTGTTTGACATCCACGATTGTCGCGACCCCGCCATTGAGTACAATTTGCAGATCAGGCCGCTCGGCTTTGAGTCGATAAGCCCAGTCATAACGCAGTTCCGGCATTTCACGGTTTTCTTTCGGACTGACACCGGACAGCCAGGCTTTACGCGCATGGATAATGAAAACGCTGCAACCGGAGCCGGACACCTCGTTGACGAAATCACTGAAACAGCCGTAACTGTCCTGCTGGTCTACCCCGAGCCTGGTCTTGACTGTCACCGGGATATCGACAGCATCCTTCATCGCGGCTACGCAGTCCCGCACCAGGCCGGGTTCCAGCATCAGGCAGGCGCCGAAACGCCCGCGTTGAACCCGGTCGGACGGGCAGCCCACGTTCAGGTTAACTTCGTCAATCCACAGGCTTGGCGATGCGGGCGCATTCGGCCAGGTCAGCCGGATCGCTGCCACCCAGCTGCAGTGCGAGAGGATGTTCCTCTTCATTAAACCCCAGCAGGCGCTCCCGGTCACCATGCAACACGGCTCCGGTCGTGACCATCTCGGTGTACAACACCGCTGATGGCGCCAGGATGCGGTGGAAATAGCGGCAATGCCGGTCCGTCCAGTCCATCATGGGGGCCACGCACAAACACCTCTCCACCAGTTTGTTTTTACCGGATATCATGATTTGGAGTATATCGCAGGCCATTCCTGCTATCCTGATATAGAGTGAAAGAAACGCAATGTGACCGGGTCACGCGGTGATAATTAAAAAACAAAAAAATTTAAAGCCCAGGGAGGAGTGTCCAGCAATGAGAATCGGTGTTTCATCCCGACCGCCTTATTATTCAAACAGGAATGCCGGCCGCTGGCTTGCCGTCCTGGCGTTGATCGCCCTGGGAATTGCCCCAGGCCCCAGTGTCGTGGCCCAGGACAAAAATACGCGTGCTGTATCAGCCCTGGGCCGACTGGAGCCCGAAAATGGCATTATCCACATCACAGCGCCTTCTACTCCCGAGTCTATTACCTGGGCCGTCCTGGCAACCTTAACCGTCAAAGAAGGTGACGATGTCAGCAAGGGCCAGTTGCTGGGTACGACCGGCGCCACACCGGTATTGAAAGCCAGGGTTGCTGAAATCCGGGCCAGGCTTCAGCTCAGTTTGCGCGAGGCCGAGGCGGCACGCAGCACGGCGCAAGAAGCCTGCGTGCGGGCAAATGTAGCCCTGCAGGAAGCAGAACGCAGAGAACGCCTGCATGCTCAGGGCGTGGCGGGAGAGGAAGAAGCAGAAAGCGCCAGAGGCGAAGCGGAAGCCAAAGCCGCTTCCTGTAACGCAGGACGGACCGCGGTCCTGGCTGCGGACGCCAGAACCGAAGTGACCCGCGCCAGCCTGACCTGGGTCGAGGCGCAACTCGAGCGAGCCTATCTGTATGCTCCGATTGATGGCCGCGTACTTAAAGTGAATGCCAGGCCGGGTGAAATTATTGGCCACGACGGTGTGCTGGAACTGGGCAATGTGGACCGAATGTACGCCATCGCAGAGGTTTACGAGACCGATATTCGCCACGTGCATGTCGGGCAAAAGGCCACAGTCAGCAGCGCGGCGCTGGAAGAATCCCTCACCGGCAGCGTGAAATTCATTCGCCAGAAAGTGGAAAAACAGGACGAAATCGGAACCGATCCCGCGGCCCGCAAGAACGCCCGTATCATCGAAGTCAAAATCCTGCTGGATGACTCAGGCCCGGTTGCCGGACTGACCAACCTGCAGGTTGAGGTCGTTATCCAGCCTTGAACAGTCCGGTACTCAATTTATGACGATGCCTCTGGGCTGGCTGCAGCTAAGACACAAACCGCTGCGCCTGCTGGTGGCGCTGTCCGGCATTGCATTTGCGGTGCTGCTGATCATGATGCAACTGGGATTTCGCTCCGCCCTGTTCGAGAGCGCCGTTCGTTTCCATGAACGCCTGGATTACGACATCGCATTGTTCAGTCCCGACAGTGTTTTCATCGTCCGGCCGCAGCCATTTTCCATTCGCCGCCTGTACCAGTCGCTGGCCTATGAGGGCGTGGAAGACATAACACCCGTTTATATCTTCCCTTCCGTATGGAAGAACCCATGGAACAATTTGCGCCGCAGTATTCAAACCATTGGCGTCAACCCCGACAAACCTTTTCTGGCTCGTGACGACTACCGTGCAGCAAGCTCTGCGCTGAGGCGGCAGGATGTCGTCCTGTTTGACCGGGCGGCCCGGCCGGAATACGGGCCGGTGGCCGAAACCATCGATGCCGGCCAGGCCGTGGTAACCGAGGTCAATGACCGCGAAATCGAAGTCGTTGGATTGTTCAAGATGGGGACTTCCTTCGGTATTGACGGCACCCTCATCACCAGTGACGACAACTGGCTGCGCCTGTTTCCGGACCGTCCCCGCAATGAAATTCAACTGGGTCTGATCCGCCTGCAAGAAGGTGAAGATCCTGACTTCGTCCGTAACGGACTGGCGGAATATTTGCCGGACGATGTGCTGGTGATGACCCGGCAGCAATTCGTCCAGCGGGAAAAAGACTACTGGAGCGGCGCCACGCCGATTGGTTACATATTTGCTTTCGGCGCCATCATGGGCTTCGTAGTGGGCGCCATCATTGTCTACCAGATCCTGTTTGCCGATGTATCCGAACACCTCAATGAATACGGAACGCTGCGGGCCATGGGCTACAAAAACAGCTTTGTCTCGGGCATCGTGCTGCAACAAGCCGCGATTCTCGCTGTCCTGGGATACCTCCCCGGTGTCGCCGTTGTTTACTGGTTGTACGGCAAAGCGGCAGAAGCCACCAACCTGCCCCTGTACCTCACCCAGGAGCGTGCATTGACCGTGTTCCTGATGACCCTCGCCATGTGCGCTTTTTCCGGCCTGCTGGCGGTGCGCAAAGTACGCCGGCTCGATCCGGCAGATGTTTTCTGATGGCCAGGGGGGTCCCCATTCGTGTCAACGGCCTGAACCATTCTTTCGGCAAGGGTGAGCTGCGCAAACAGATCCTGTTTGATGTATCAACCGAAATCCAGGCCGGCGAGATCGTGATCGTCACCGGCCCCTCCGGGTCCGGTAAAACAACCATGCTGACCCTGGTCGGCGCTTTGCGATCCGCCCAGGAAGGCAGTGTGCAGATTCTGGGTGAAGAATTGAGAGATGCAAAACCGAAAACACTGGAAAAAGTACGCAAACAGATCGGGTTTATTTTCCAGCAGCACAATCTGCTGGGTGCGCTGACCGCAGTTCAAAACGTGGAGCTTGGTCTGCGCGCCAGTGGAAAATACAAAAGGCCTGAAATGCGCAGGCGGGCCCGCGACATGCTGGCCTCCGTTGGCCTGGAAGATCGCATTCACCACAAGCCGGACCAACTGTCCGGTGGACAACGCCAGCGTGTGGCCATTGCCCGCGCGCTGGTGTCCGAACCCACCATGCTGCTGGCCGATGAGCCCACCGCATCGCTGGACAAAAAATCCGGCCGTGAAGTCGTCGACCACATGAAGCGCCTGGCCCGGGAAAAAGAAACCACGATCCTGCTGGTGACGCACGATAACCGCATCCTGGACATAGCGGACCGGATTGTTCACCTGGAAGACGGACGGCTGTCTACTTTTACCGATGCCGTGGTCGCCAATAACCGTCACATGATGGAGATGCTGGCCGACCATCGCCAGAAGCAGGATCTGGACAAAGTAATGGAAAAAATGGATGAGCAGGAGTTCAGAGAACTTTTGCAGGAACTGACCGATGAATCCCGGCAATTCCTGGAAGCTACCGCCCTGGCCAATGATATTGCCTTCAGGAGCATGCTCAAACAGGGCCTGTTCGCCTTCACCCGGAAACTGGGCCAGTTACTCAATGCTGACCGCTCGTCCCTGTTCCTGGTGGACGACGGCTACCTGGAACTGAAGATCGCCGAAGACCTGGACAAGATGGGCCGGATCCGAATTCCGCTGGGCAGCGGTATTGCCGGCGCCGTGGCCCAGACGGGGCAGGCCATCCGCATTGATGACGCCTACTCGGACCCCCGTTTCAACCGGGAGGTGGACAAACAGACCGGCTACCATACCCGTTCGATCATCAGCCTGCCGGTCAAGAACCAGGCGGGTGAAGTATTCGCCGTGGCACAACTGCTCAATCGCAAGGATGGACTTCCGTTCGATGGCGGTGATGAACAGCAATTTGCCGATTTTATCGAGTCCATTGGCGTCATTCTCGAAACCCAGCAGGGCCTGGCATCCCGTCAAAATTAGACCGCCGGAGCACGAGCAAATGCATGATTCCACCGACGGCAGGGTCCAACGCACGGTAGAAAAGTATTTCGACATCCGGGCAGGAGAAGGCGGCCCGTTACTGGATGAACTCGAAACCAGGCACCTGTCCGGCGGCGATTGGCTTATGCAGCAGGGTGACGCAGGCGATGCCTTGTACCTCCTGGTCCAGGGTCGCTTGCAGGCCTGGGCCAGCGCCAGAGATGTGGAAGGGGAGGCCGGGGCAGAGCCGAAATTTCTGGGTGAAATCGTTCCGGGCGACAGCGTCGGTGAAGTCAGCCTGCTGACGGGTGAGCCCCGCAGCGCCAGCATCCAGGCCATACGGGACAGCCTGCTGGTAAAGATCAGCCGGGCAATTTTTGAAAAACTCGTACACCATCATCCTGCCCTGGTCCTGAAGCTTGCCTCCAACGTGGCCTCGGTATTGCACCAAAGCACGGCCGGTACCCAGGCGGTCGTGCGAAGTCTGAACACCATCACCTTGCTGCCACTTGACCACAGCCCCCGGGTCAAAGAATTCTGCCACCAGCTCGAAAATGAACTGAAAATGTATGGACCTGTGCTGAACCTTTCACCGGGTTCCCTTGGACAACATGGTGCGCCCATGGAATGCCTGGCCGAGGATGAAGAGGTCCCGGATGCGCTCAGACGGTGGCTGAACGACCAGGAATATGGAAATCGTTTTGTGCTGTACCAGTGCGACTCGCCCAATACCCACTGGACCAGGTTCGCCCGGCGGCAGTCCGATATGGTGCTGTTCATTGCAGATGCCACGCTCGATACCACACCACGCCCCTGGGAGGATCAACTTGATGAGGCACGCGCCAGCGCGGCCGCACGCCGCATGCTGGTCCTGCTGCAGCCGCCCGCAGAAACGCCCATCAGCAATACTTCCGCCTGGCTGACGGGCGCAAGGTGGATTTTCACATCCACGTGCGCCGGGACAAGCCGGATGATAATAGCCGT
>PVMK01146665.1_pt1 | contig 13899 bp, 12 predicted proteins | sample 1853481 | NCBI WGS metagenome assembly PVMK01 (sample SAMN08533507, study PRJNA380276) | Marine sediment metagenome, whole genome shotgun sequencing project. | reverse complement strand
TCGAAGGCATTTTGATGGATCCGGTCTACACCGGAAAGGCCATCGCCGGATTAATCGATCTGGTCCGCAAAGGATATTTTACCAAAGAAGAAAATGTGCTTTTTATCCATACAGGTGGATCTCCGGCACTGCAGGTATACATGGCTGAAATACTGTAAAAGACCTGTTTTTCTAGTATTTTACGAGATCTGTCTTACCATTAACCATCAAAAAAAGGAGAACGAAATGAAAAAAGCAAGTACTTTAGCATTGGCATTCGTAATGGCCATGACCCTTCTGGCCGTCCCAGTTCTGGCAGATAAAACCATGGACCGGATCAAGAAAACCGGCAAGATCAAACTGGGATTCAGAGAAGGATCGATTCCCTTTGCCTTCGTGGACCCCAAAGTCGGCAAACACGTCGGATTCTCGGTGGACATGGCCAATGAGCTGGCCAAATATCTGGGGATGCGATTTGGTAAAACAATTGAAATTGTACCCTTTACCGTGACACCCAAAACCCGCATCCCCATGGTGGTGAACGGGACCATCGATGTTGAAATGGGTTCGACAACCTATACCCAGAAACGCGAGGAGCAGGCCGACTTCAGTATGACCTTTTTCTTCTCTGAAACAACCTTTCTGGTGGCCAAAGACAGCGGCATCAGCACCCTTGAGGACCTAAACGGCAAGCGGGTCGGCGCTGCCAGGGCGACCACCAACCTCAGAGCAGTTGAAAAACTGGCCAGTGACGGGAAATTCAGTCCCAAGGATATCGTCGTCACCGAAACACACCCCCAGGGCATGCTGGCTTTAAGGAGCGGTAAAATTGAAGCTTACTCCACCGATCGCAGTCTGCTGGAAGGATTGCGTATGAAGGATAAGAATCCGGATAAATGGATGACCGTCCCCTTTGCCATTGCTTACGAGCCCTATGCCTACATCATGAGAGAAGGCAACTCCGATTTCAGGGACTTTGTCAACAACACCATCATCTGGTCCATCCATAACGGAAAATTCTTTGAACTGTATGAAAAATGGATGGGGCCCAAGGGTCTCGTTCCCATCCCCATGTCCGATGCTTATAAGGCCTACCTTGAAATGATGGTATACCCCATCTCGGACGAATGGTGGAAAAAGTAAGAAAAATATATATCTCAGCACCATTGTAAAACGGATAATTAGACAGGTTATTATTATTTTACCCATTAATTTGTTTTGTAAATTCGAAACACGAAATCCGAAACAAATTCTAAATTCGAATGTCCCAATGACTAAAGCAATATTGCAGTTAGATCTCACTCGAGACATGATCCTGTTTCGGATTTATGAGAACAAAAAGAGTTAAATTGCGGAGCGGAGCGACATCATTATTCGATGTTCGGCGTTGGACGTTCGATGTTCGATGTTCAGTCTGTTCGACGTTCATCTTTCAAAACAAGCGCTTATGGGCTTTCGCCGCCTTCTATTTCCGATAGATCAAACAAAGGACACGCGATGGAGTTTGCATACGATTTTGACTGGGGGGTTTTGTGGCGGCAGCCATACGGGATGTGGTTGCTCCACGGTCTCTGGTTGACAATCAAAATAGGATTTCTTGGCTGGATCATTGCGTTTTTTTGGGGCATTTGTATCGGTACCTTGCGCGTAACTCCCTGGCGCTGGCTACGCTTTTTTGCCAGCGCCTATACCGAAATTTTTCGCAATATTCCCTTCCTGGTCCAGCTGTTTTTCTGGTATTACGCCGGACCGATGATTTTCGGAGAAACTTTAGGTCGTCAGATCAACCAGATTATGGGGCTCAACTATTACGTGGCCGTCATTGCCTTGGGGCTGTACACCGCTTCACGGGTGGCGGAACATATGCGGGCCGGATTCGCATCTATCAGTTCCGATCAGTATCAGGCGGTGTTGTCCACCGGGATGACCCAATACCAGATGTACCGCTATGTAATCATTCCTTACGCCTTGAGGATCATCACGCCGCCTATGACCACCGAGTTTTTGACTATTTTTAAAAACTCATCGGTGGCCATGACCATCGGTGTGGCCGAGTTGACCTTCATGAGTTATCGCATCGACGCGGAAACTTTCCACGGTCTGGAGGCAACCACCGGAGCCATGGCCATCTACCTGGTTCTGGGGCTTACCGTGGTGCAGGTGATGAGCATTATTGAAAACAGGTTCAAAATACCCGGCATGGTGGGGAGGTAACCATGTTTGATGCGGTAGCTGACAACATCACCTTTTTGTTGGGCGGTTTTGGAGTGACCCTGCAGTTGAGCTTCTTTGCCCTGACCGGAGGTATCGGTCTAGGAGCACTGGTCGGCCTGGGCCGCATTTCCAAAAAAAAATGGATTTACCGGCCGATCACCCTCTATGTTAATTTTATCCGCAACTTGCCGCTGCTGCTTGTCATTTTCTGGTTTTACTTTGTGATGCCGATCATCGCCGGACGACCGCTGAACCCTTTTCTTTCGGCGGTGATTGCCTTTATTATCTTCGAGGCCACCTATTTTGGTGAAATCTTTCGCGCCGGATACCAATCCATCAGCCAAGACCTGTCCGCCGCCGCCTACTCCACCGGAATGACCTACACCCAGACGGCCCGCTACATTCTGGTTCCCATAGCCTTCCGGCGCATGTTGCCCAGTTTGATTACCCAATCCATCGTCACCTTCCAGGACACCAGCCTGGCCTTTGTCATTGGTCTGCAGGAATTTGTCCGGCGAACCTCCATAGTTGACAACCTGGAAGTACGCTCCATTCAGCTTTACGGCTTTGTCGCCATTGTATTTTTCATCTTTTGTTTTATCGGATCGAAGATTTCCAGGCATTTCGAAGAAAAAGGCAGAAAGACAGGTTTGCTATGATTGAAATCAAAAATGTCAGCAAATGGTTTGGCGATTTTAAGGTGTTGTCCGATATCAACGAGACCATTGAACGCGGCCAAACCATGGTTATTTGCGGACCGAGCGGTTCCGGTAAAAGTACGTTGCTTCGCTGCGTCAACGGATTGGAACCTTATGAGAAAGGAGAAATCATTGTCGACGGCGTCTCGCTCAGTGACCCCAAAACCAATCTTTATAAACTGAGGGAAAATATCGGCATGGTATTTCAGCGTTTTGAACTTTACCCGCACATGACGGTCATGCAAAACATCTCCCTGGCCCCCATGAAAGTTCGCAAGTGGTCGAAAGATAAAGCCCAAGAAAAAGCCAAAGAACTTTTGGAGCGTGTCGGCATTCCGGAGAAAGCGCAATCCTTTCCGGCCAATCTCTCCGGCGGTCAACAGCAACGGGTGGCCATCGCACGCTCCCTGGCCATGGAACCCAATTACATGATGTTTGACGAACCTACCTCGGCATTGGATCCGGAAATGATCAAAGAGGTCCTGGATGTCATGATTAATCTGGTCAAAGATGGGATGACCATGCTCTGTGTCACTCACGAGATGGGCTTTGCTCGGGAAGTCGCCGATGAAATTATCTTCATGGATTTCGGCCGGATTGTCGAACGGGGCACCTATGAAGAGTTCTTCAACAATCCCAAGACCGAAAGGGCAAAGGAATTCTTGAAACAGATATTATAGGCCCGGATAAACCGGAAAAATGAGCTAAAATGATCTAAAATTTAAAATGACTAAAATTGTGGTGTCGCTTCGCTCCGTCTGTTTATAAGCACGCACGCATTTTGGAACCTGGTAGGTATACTATCAGTTGAGTAAAAAATAACTTAACATTCGAGGTTCAAATAAAATCGAACGATCAATTTATAAAAACAGATAGAGCGTAGCGTTTCATTAATTTTAGGCATTTTAGGCAATTTTGATCACTTTAGGCATTCTTTATGCCGCGTTCTCAGTCAGTTATAATAAGGGGCTGAAGCAAAGATAAATGTGGCAAAGTAGAAATAGTCATGAACAAAAAAACCATTGGTATCCTCGGCGGCATGGGACCGGAAGCAACCCTGGACTGCTTCGGCAAAATTATTAAAAACACGCCGGCTCAAAGAGACCAGGACCACCTCAGGGTGGTCATTGATTCCAACCCCGCGGTGCCGGATCGAACCGCGGCTATCGTCGGCGACGGCCAATCCCCGGTACCGGTGATCGTTGAGGGGTGTCACGCCCTTGAGAGAGCCGGTGCCGATTTTATTATTATTCCCTGTGTCTCGGCTCACTTTTTCATAGATGAAATTCAGCAGCAGGCCAATTTGCCCATCCTGTCTATTTTTGATGCCGTGGCTGAAACCATTACCCGGGATTATCCCGAAATAAAAACCGTCGGACTTTTGGGTACCACCGGTACGGTGAAAGGCGGACTGTTTCAAAAACGCCTTGCTCAGGAAAAAATAAAAACCATGGTCCCCGATGAGGCCGTGCAGTCCACGATTATGGAAGCAATTTATGACATTAAAAATACCGCCCCAGCGCGCACCAGATCCGAAATCACAGCTGATCTGGTGGCAGCCGCCGAAGGCCTTATCGCAAACAAGCCTGACGGCGCACGGGCCATCATTGCCGGATGTACCGAGATACCGCTCGCCCTCGGTCAACAGCATCTGCCGGTCCCCTATTTCGACTCCTTAACGATTCTCGCCCGCGCCGCCATCCTCCTTGCCGGAGTGACACCGGTTGATTTTTCATAAAGGGGATAATTCATGGGCCTAAACAATAAAATAGTAGGTTGGGTTAAGCCGACGATTTGCAACCAATCTTGTTGGGTTCACTAATTTTGTTGCTATTTCGAATTTTTGAGGTGCATTAAGATAGGCGAACCCAACATAAATTGTGCCTACATTCTGCTTAACCCAACCTACTATATGCGCAAGGGCAGCGAAGTGGATACCTCGTTTTCATAATTATTTATTCTAACATCGAAAACCTGGTCCTCTGGGCCAGGTCAGAGACAATGGGCTCTGTCTTGGCAATAATACAAAGTGTGGAGTGATCTAAAGCCCGCCCTGGTGCGACGCGGTTATGTATATTAATTTGCCTATGTGTCATTGCAAACCTAACTTATGAGCAGACCATACGGGTGATCGGTCTGGGCCAGGGTTGATGTATCGCCTCGCTCTGTCGTTTATAAAAAAAGATAGGATTCCTTAACTTTAGGCACTTTAGCTCACTTTAGTTCATTTTAGGCACTTATATGTAATAAAACCAACACTCCCTTTCAGGGAGAAACCAGTGCCGGGCCCTCTGGACCCGGGTATCTACTTAACAACCAGGAAGAAAGTATGGAAGAAGAAATCATCGAAAAATTTCAAAAGCAAAGAGAAGAATTGAATCGGCTCGTGATGAAATACGCCGGTCAGGGCACCAAACGGTTTTACAGTCTGGATTCACAGGCCTACCGGGAAGGTGCGCTTTCCTGCAAAACAAAAGAGCTGTTAGGCCTGGTGGCCAGTTTTGTATTACGGTGTGATGACTGCATCAAATATCACGTCATTCGGTGTTTTGAAGAAGGGGTCAGCGATCAGGAACTGGAGGAAGCACTTTTTATCGGTCTGGTTGTCGGCGGAACCATCACAATTCCTCATCAGCGAAGAGCCATTCAGGCCTGGGATGAACTGAAGCAAAAGGATAAATAAAGATCTATGGCTACCGGGCGCTGTTGGAAAACCATTTTTAAAACATTTCCGGGTTTTATGCCTGTCAAAGAATCCAATGTCATTTTGGTGTTTTCGTAGGATTTAAACCGGAATTTGTCGAAGCAACCCTTGCAGTGGTTAAAAAATATTTAAAACTGCAGGCAGGTGCAGTTGTCTCCTTTGATCCGACCTGTGATTCATACGGCAGGTTTGTAGAAGCCAGCATACGATGTATCCGCCAAATTGTATCGGAGAAAGGATAACGGGGAAATCGATGTAACTTACCCGAAGGCGCTTATCGAAATGATATTAAATGCACAAAAGTATAATAAACATAGAATAAACGTATACTTTAATATAAAATTTCTTCGGGATAAAACGGTGACTATTTCAAAAACCCCTAATAAACCAACAAGTTAAAAAAATGGTATAAAACTTGCTGTTTTGAAGTCCTCGATTAAAAGTGATCCACGCCCGGTGATAAGAAATACTGAGCAAATCTTATAAGACAGCGAGGACAAATTAATGGTGAAAGCAAAATTTAAGATTAAGACGTCATCATTCCGAAAGGAAGTAAATCAAAATTTTGTTGCCTTTCACTTTCTGCTTTTTATTTTTGTACTTCTAATACCTTTTAATTTTTTTTCACCAGGCCATGCGCTCTCCGCTGTAGTAACCATTCAATGGGATTCCAGCGACTCAGCAACAGGGTATAAATTGCATTACGGCTCTGAAAACAGATCTTACGATGTTATAGAAGATGTCGGCCCAAATTTGCAGCACACAGTTACCGATCTATATGATAATCAAAATTACTATTTCGCAGTAACTGCCTACAATGAATATGGCGAAAGTACATTGTCCGATGAGCTAGTTTATCTGACGCCTCGCACTTCCGTAAATCAAGCGCCGACGATCGATGCAGGCGCCGACCAGTCGATCACCCTGCCGGAAAACAGTGTCTTGCTTAACGGCACCGTGACCGATGACGGCCTGCCGAATCCGCCAGGTGCGACCTCAACCACCTGGAGCCAGGCAACTGGTCCTGCAGCGGTGTCCTTTGACAATCCTGCGGATGTCGATACCCGGGCAACTTTTTCCGTAGCGGGTACTTATGTGTTGCATTTGGAAGCCGATGACGGCAGCCTGTCAGCCGGCGATGAAGTCTCCATCATTGTATATCCCGAGATTGTCAACCAGGCACCGGGCATCAACGCCGGCGCCGACCAGTCGATCACTCTGCCGGAAAACAGTGTCTTGCTTAACGGCACCGTGACCGATGACGGCCTGCCGAATCCGCCAGGTGCGACCTCAACCACCTGGAGCCAGGTAACTGGTCCTGCAGCGGTGTCCTTTGACAATCCTGCGGATGTCGATACCCGGGCAACTTTTTCCGTGGCGGGTACCTATGTGTTGAATCTGGAAGCCGATGACAACAGCCTGTCAGCCGGTGATGAGGTTACCGTCATCGTATATCCCGAAATTATCAACCAGGCGCCGGATGTCAATGCAGGCGTCGACCAGACCATTGCCCTGACAGAGGGCGGTGTCTTGCTGGACGGCACCGTGACCGATGACGGCCTGCCGAATCCGCCGGGTGCGACGATAACCACCTGGCACCAGGTAAGCGGGCCCGCGGCGGTGTCGTTTGACAATACTTCGAAGGTCGCTGCATGGGCAAGTTTTCCCGATACCGGTACCTATGTGCTGAATTTGGAAGCAGATGATGGCGAATCAATTGTCAGCGATGACGTGACCATTACGGTTAATCACACAAATGCAGGTCCATACCTTGAAAAAGGAGTCATCCAGGATGTCAGCAATGGCGATTGGACGACCGTTACCCTGACCCGATATTACACCTCAATGGTGGTTGTCTGTACACCCAACTATGACAGCACAAGCCCGCCGGTCATCGTTCGAGTTGATGAGGCCGAAGGCGACAGCTTCCGCGTTCGTGTAGACAGGACGGATGGCGCCAACACTCTCATTCAGGGTGTCACTATACACTACATGGTTGTCGAGCAGGGTGTCTATACGCAGGCAGATCACGGCGTTAAGGTGGAAGCTGTCAAATTTTTATCCACCATCACGGATGAAAACAATTCCTGGGTGGGCCAGAGTATGCCCTACAGCAATTCATATGCGAATCCTGTCATCCTGGGTCAGGTGATGACTTATAATGATCCTAGATTTTCAACATTTTGGTCCTGCGGAAGTTCGAGGACGGATCCACCGAACAGTTCCAACCTTAAAGTCGGCAAAACAGTCTTGGAAGACCCGGTGGAAGACCCGGACAATATCAGAGTCGATGAGGTCATTGGTTATATTGTCATTGAAGCGGGCAGCGGCGATATCGAAGGCGTAAAATATTCCGCGGCTCTGGGCAATGACTCTGTGCGGGGCGTAGATGATGCACCGCCTTATAATTACACGCTTAACGCTCTTTTCACCCCGGAAGTGGCGATCGCTTCTCAATCGGCGATGGATGGCGGAAATGGAGGATGGGCGGTTCTATACGGGGACAATCCTGTAACCGCCGACACGCTGAACCTCGTCATCGATGAAGACCAGAGCGGCGACAGCGAACGCGCCCACACCACCGAACAGGTCGGTTATGTTGTATTCGAAAATTCAGGTGTACTACCAATTCCGGCAAGTCAACCCAATCCTGCGAATGGCGCAACGAATGTCAGCACAGCCTCTGCTTTGAGCTGGACCGCCGGTTCCGGTGCGAGTTCCCACGATGTTTACTTCGACGTGGATTCTTTACCTTCGTTTATCGGCAGCCAGTCGGAAGCCACATTTGATCCCGGGACATTGGAAGAGGAGACCACATACTACTGGCGCATCGATGAAAATGGCGTCGAGGGGACCACGCCCGGTATTGTCTGGAGTTTCACGACCGGCTCAGACTCGGAGCATTTGTGGGTACAATTGAGTTATGATGACTTCGAGAGCGGCTGGGGCAGCTACGCGGACGGTGGCCGCGATTGCTCTCTCTATACCAGCGGAACCTATGCTCATCGAGGCAATAATGCCGTCAATATTCAGGATAACAGCGGCACTGAATCATCCTTCGCCTACACCAGAGGCATGGATACGGATACACCTGGTTTTAGGCAGATTGAAATTGATTTCTGGTTCAAGGCGATCAGCATGGACAATTCACAGGAGAACTTCCTGGTACAGTATTATGACGGTTCGACTTGGCACACAGTGGCGACGTACGCAGTTGAAGCTGATTTTGACAATAATGTATTTTACAATAAAAAAATATATATTGATGAGTCGAGCTACACATTCCCGACAGACATGAAAATCAGGTTCATCTGCGACGCCAGTGGTAATAGAGATGACGTGTACATTGATGAAGTAAGAGTTTCGGCCAGGTAATCATGATCTTGAACTAAATTCAATTTAACAAAACAGAGTCATATCCATATAGCCTTCTGTTCTTGAAAACAAGGGCCAGATTGAGCTTTTCTTTAAGAGTATTTCCATATACTTGGATAAACAGGTCATTGTCTATGAGCAACTTCAGGCTTATGATATTATCAGTCCTGTCCGCTTTGACAAATTTTAGATTATACTTTTTGGCGACATAAGTGACCTCTCTGATGATCGTGCTAATCTTCATCAGAAAACTCATTTATTTTATTTTCAATGGTCTTTATTCCATCGAGTGCAAGTTCCCATTCCTGTGAATCGGATTCGACCTCAAAGCTAAAATTTTCTTTCCGGACAAGATTTTTCTCCTCGAAATTTTCAAAATCCATTCCATACTTCTTCCTCAAGAAATCGTCTGTCATTCTGTATCGAGTAAGCCTTCTCATGTAATCTCTAATGAGAAGAGATTTAAGCTCAGCTTCAGTCATCTCATCAAACTGTTTCTTAAAAGCCGCTTTCATGAGTGTATCTCCTGATAAAATCGTTTCGGTTCAGCCCTAATATTCTTAGGGACGTCGTTCCCATAAAATTGATACATACCATCAAAAGTCCATTCGTGCAAGACGATGCCGGAAACTTTCAGCGCCGGCACGGTTTCAACGATACCCGCTCGAAGCGGGTTAAGGTGGATGATTGGTCAAAAAAGCCCGCGCATAGCAAGCCATTTCCTTCTCTTCGAGCAAATTCCCATAAAAGCATCCCATAATCATATTTGCTATTCAATGTCCAATGCTCGGAATCTCAAACTGTCGCGCAAGTAGATATATCATGTATTTCTTTCCAGGACAGACTCATATGTTTTGCATCCTATCATCCTGTGAACATCGCTTCCAAAAATCTTTCCGCCATTATTTTGTATCCATCTTCGTTTGGATGAATCGGGTCGCTCATTAATTTGCGATTGCCCATGATACCTTCCAGAATGTTGGTAATCAACACCGCCCCGGTCCGATCGGCCAGCTGCCTGTATCCCTTCCCGAAACCGCGATCTCTCAACGGAATCTTAAGCCCGCCGATAACGACCCGGGCACCCTGCCCCTGAATCGATTCAACAATCATCTTCAAATTCTTAAATGCGACGTCTTTCGCAATCCCATTTTTCAGATCATTGCCGCCCAATGTGATCAGAACGAGATCAGGTGATTTGGATAAAACATCCTGTTCAAGTCTTTTCAGGGCCCTGGTGGTCGTATTGCCGGGCACACCGGCATTAATCACCGGCCTGGCAATCATCTTCGACAACTGCGACGGATAATCCATACCCGGGCTTGCCCCCGTGCCGTATGTCAGGCTGTCGCCGAAGCAAATGATGGTGTCATAGGGAATGGATCCCTTTTGGACATGCTGCGGGGCGACGAATATCCGGTAGCCCGAAAAAAGAATAACAGCAGTCAGAAGAATAAGCAGGGTTTTCTTCATCATAGGTTCCTATATCTCACGGCTGTGAATCAAGACTGTTGATTATTGGAATATACGTGGCAATTTGTGGTATGTCGACATGTAAAGTGTTGGAGTACTGCATTTACCAACGGCCGTGATTAACTCCCATCAAAGAGTCTGTGTGGGTCTGTGTTGGTCAGTGGCCAATTAGATTCCCCTTCTTACCGGATACACCGGTGCTTCCTTTCTAGGTTTCCAGTGAACGACAAAGATTCCGGACACGATAAATGCCAACGCCAGCAAGATCTTTATCGTTATCGGCTCCCCTAAGACCAGACCTCCGAGAACAACTCCGGCAATAGGCATGATGAATATAAAAGCATGGAGCGATACCGCGCCGTATTTTTTGAGCAGGGTGTTCCAGGCTACAAAGCCAAAGGATGCTGCAATCAGGCTCTGGAACAGCAACGCGCCGATGACCGGGACATCTAAATGGGATATCATGGTGGGGTCCCACAGCAGGGCTTCGATTAGAAAGAACGGAACAGAAAACATCGTTGAATACAGTACCAACTGAAAAGGGTTGTAGGCAGCAATAATTATTTTTAAATAGATGGCGGAAGAGGACCAAATAATAACTGCCAGCAGGATGAGTAAATCCCCCGTACGAAAACCGGAGGGAACCCCTTTTCCCTCCAAAAGCATGAACACTATCCCGCTAAACCCCAGTAGTATCCCAAAGAATTTTCGCTTGGTGATCCGATCGCCCGGAATGAAGAAATGGGCCAGAAACAATATGAAAAAAGGAAGCAGATTCGCCAGCAAGGTGCCACGGGATGCATTCGATTTGCTGAGTCCTAAATAAAATAATGACAGTTGAACCGTAAAAAGCAAAGAAAAGATCAACACCTGTGGAATCTGGCCTTTTTTGAGGGCAATGGTCTGTCCCGTGAACCAGGCCCAAAGAAATATAGCCACTGCGGCAATGCCGAAACGGATGGCCGCCGTCGTAAAAACTCCCATTCCCGTAAAAGCAATTTTTACGGCAACCGCATTAGATCCGAAAATAATGCACAAAAATGCCGTAAACAACCCGGCGGCAAGCGAAAATTCCTGGTTCGATGGTTGTGTCTCAGTCATTGGGTTGTAACCGTTCACAGGTTTGGGACTCCACCCTTCGGGCTTCGACCCCACAAGCAGGGTTCAACGTTCAGGGTTAAGAACAAAGAAGGCATTAAAAACCTGAAGTTCTCGTTGAATAGTTGAATAGTTTACTGGTTGAATGGTTGATTAGGTAAATTATAGTCATAATTTCACAATGTTACGATTGTTGAAACATGGGGTGTCCAATTATTTTGCAAATATTGGATAAATCCATATTTACAACCACTTAACCAATCAACTAATCAACCAATCAACGATATCTATAATTGCCAATTTAGCTCCAAATTTTGGATTAGGTCTTACGAAACTGACGCTTTTCTCGTAAATACGCATCCCAAATGCAGTTCAGGGACGAGAATGGAACCTTGAACCCCTGAACCCCTGGCCCAGACCGATCATCGGCACTATACATGCGAAAAGTACAGTCTAAGCAAACTCAAGCATGGGTTTGAAATCATGCCACAAGTCGCGCCAGGGCGGGCTTTGAACCCATGAACGCCTACAAAATTTGATTGCCGGTACCTCAATGTGAGGTGGTAACTACACCACTCAAAGGGGCTTGGCAAGGATTTCAGACTATATTATAAATCATAGCTGAAAAAGCTGTTCGAATGGAATGAAAACTTTGACAAAAAAATATGATTGTGAAACAGTCCGGATCAAAGAAAAACCATCAATGACATCGATTGAGGACATTGATCAATGCATTCGAATGCGAAGCGATTCAACGCAACCCCGCTGGAATATCTATCCCGGGAACAAATGCGGGATATCCACTCGGCAGCCCTCGAAATCCTGGAAGATTGCGGAACGGTGATTCATCATGAAAAAGCGCTGGAACTTTTGCAAAAGGCCGGTGCGACCGTTAAGGATGATCGGCAGGTGTTTATTCCCAGCGGATTGATCGAATGGGCCATAGGCCGGGCACCATCACGCGTGACTATCTACGATAGAAACGGGACTCCTTTTATGTTTCTTGAGGGCAGAAACGTCTATTACGGCACAGGATCCGATTGTCCGAATCTGTTGGACAGCTTTACCGGAGAACGCAGGGAATTTCTGTCGGGCGATGTTGCAGATGCCGTCAGGCTGGTGGATGCGCTGCCGAATATTGACTTTACCATGTCCATGGGATTAGCGCCTGATTTTCCGGGTGAATTGCAATACCAGCAAAAATACGCAATAATGATTCGCAATTCAACAAAGCCCCAGGTAATTACGGCAGCTGATAAGTCATGTCTCAACGATATCGTTGATATCGCTGCAGCCGTGACAGGTGGGCGTGCAGAACTCAGCCGAAAGCCTATTTTCGTATTGTATGACGAACCGACTTCACCCCTGGTGCATATCAAGGAAGCTATGGAAAAGCTTATGTTCATGGCTGAAAACAATCTGCCCACCAACTATTCTCCGGGAATCATGGCGGGCGGCACCAGCCCGGTGACCATGGCCGGCGCCATCGCTCAGGCCAATGCCGAAATTTTAGCAGGACTCGTCGTACACCAGCTAAAAAAACCCGGTGCCCCGTTTATCTTCGGTGCCGGAATGTCCCCCATGGATATGAAGAGTATGCAACCCACCTACTCTTCCCCGGAAGCAATGATTTCACAGGCCGGTCTTTGTCAAATCGGGCGCTGTTTATACGATCTTCCGACCTGGGGTTTCGGCGGGTGCAGTGCTTCCAAACTGGCCGACGAACAAGCCGTCAATGAAGCTTCCGCCTATATCATGATGTCCGGCTGGATGGGCACCAATCTCGTACACGATGTCGGTTACCTGGAATTCGGTCTGACGTATTCCTTCGATCTGCTGGTGATGTGCGATGAGTTTATCGGACAGGTTCGCCGCATGATGGAAGGCATCCGGGTCGATCAAGAATATTTGGCAGTGGATACCATCAAGCGTGTGGGTCCCGGCGGACACTTTCTGCAAGATGATCACACACTGAATCATTTCCGTGAAAACTGGCAGCCCGATTTAACCGACAGAAAAACCTACGAGACCTGGAAAATAGACGGTGCAACCAGTATGGGACAGCGCGCCAAAGAAAAAGTCAGGCATATCATAGACAACTACAGGCCTCAGCCTTTGCCCGCTGAGGTTGATGCGGAGATTGACAGGATACTCCAAAGTGGAAAAGGCAATAGTTCACCGCAGAGTTCGCAGAGAACGCTGAGAAAGTCATAATACCAGAACTTGTTAAATAGTTTACTGGTTTACTGGTTGATTGGGTAAATTATAATCATAATTTCAGAGTGCTATGATTGTTGTGTAAAAACTTGTTCTTTCTGTTGAAACATGAAGTGTCCAATTATTTTGCAAAAATAGGAT
>PVMK01148316.1_pt1 | contig 13900 bp, 16 predicted proteins | sample 1853481 | NCBI WGS metagenome assembly PVMK01 (sample SAMN08533507, study PRJNA380276) | Marine sediment metagenome, whole genome shotgun sequencing project. | reverse complement strand
TAATGTTGACGAGGTACGGCAGCGCCTCGTATACGCCGGCAACTCCTCCCCGGGGAACCCGCCGCGAACGGAGGTGTAAGCGCCCATGCCGAGGAACACGGCATCGAAATCGTCAAGCAGTGAGTCAAAGGATTTGTTCGACCTATACGGTATTGAGTACGAACGTGACGCCCATTCCCTCGAGGATTTCGCGACGCTTCATGACAACCTGCTTTTCCAGTTTGAACGGCGGAATGCCGAATGTCAGCAAGCCCCCGATCTCCGGATAGGCATCGAACACAACCGAGCGAACGCCATTGCGCGCCAGTACATCCGCAGCTGCAAGCCCGGCCGGTCCCGCGCCGACAATGCCGACGCAATGCCCCGTGTCGGTTACATCCGACATGTCGGCCGCCAGCCCTGCTTCAATGCCTCATCGGTGATGTACTTTTCGATATACCGATGCTGACCGCCCCGTTGGCATCATTCAGCGTGCACGCGCCTTCGCACAACCTGTCCTGCGGGCAAATGCGGCCGCAGATTTCGGGCAACGAATTGGTTTGATGTGACAGCTCCGCAGCCTGGAACAGCTTGCCTTCCTCAACGAGCCGCAGCCAGTCGGGAATGTAGTTGTGTACCGGACACTTCCACTCGCAATATGGATTTCCGCAGTCGATACAGCGGCCTGCCTGGCTGGCAGCGTCGGCACCATCGTACGACCCGTAGATCTCGTCAATATGTTTGATACGAACCTCGACCGCTTGCTTATCCGGGCCGCGCCGCGGTACTTCGAGAAATTGCAACGGGTGCATGGGCATGGCCGATACCTACGCTGCCTGCCGCAGCGACTCGATAAGAGAACTGAGTTCTGCTGCCTTCGGTTTGACGACCCAGAATTTCGGCAGGAAGGTTCGATAATCTTCCAGTATTTCCATTCCCCATTTGCTGTTGGTATGTGCGACATGCTCGCTGATCAGCGAACGCAAGTGATGCAGATTCGCCTCCATAGTCTCAGGCGTTATCCGGTGGATGTCGATCAGTTCGTGGTTATAGAGATCGACGAAATCCCGGTCCATATCGAGCACGTAAGCAAACCCACCGGTTAGTCCTGCACCGAAATTGACGCCACTTCCCCCGAGCACGACGACCACGCCGCCGGTCATGTATTCACAGCAGTGATCGCCGACGCCCTCAACAACGGCGGTCGCCCCCGAATTGCGTACGGCAAATCGCTCCCCTGCCTGCCCGGCCGCGTACAGCTGACCACCCGTCGCACCATACAGGCAGGTATTGCCGATGATCGCCGTGTCCCTGGCCTGATAGGTGGCCGCAGCGGCCGGCCGAATGATGATGCGACCGCCCGCCATGCCCTTGCCCACATAGTCATTGGCATCGCCGATGAGGTCGAGATGCAATCCGGCAACATTCCACGCGCCAAAACTCTGGCCAGCCGTGCCACGCAACAGAATATCGAGTGGCGCATCACACATACCTTCATTGCCATAACGCCTGGCAATCTCACCGGACAGCATCGCGCCGATCGTTCGGTGATGATTGCGAATCGCGAATTCGAATTTGCCACCAGACTTACCTTCAATCGCCGGCAGGGTTTCCTTGAGCATCTGCTTCGCCAACTCTGCCTGGTCGAATGGATGATTGCGGAGATCGGTGCAGAAACGCGGTGCCTCCTGCGCCACGCCTGCGTCGGAAATGATGGGCGCAAGGTCGAGTCGTTGCTGCCGCCGGGTCTCGCCTGCTTTCAGCTCCAACAAATCAACGCGCCCAATGAGATTTTCCAGCTTTGCTATACCCAGCTCAGCCAGTCGAACCCGGACTTCCTCTGCGATGAAGCGGAAGAAGTTGATCACCATTTCAGGCAAGCCAATGAAGTACTCGCTTCTGAGAACATTGTTTTGGGTTGCAACACCGGTTGCGCAATTGTTCAGATGACAGATGCGCAGGTACTTGCACCCCAGCGCCACCAGCGGGCCCGTGCCAAAGCCAAAACTTTCGGCGCCGAGGGCCGCCGCCTTGATGACGTCGAGCCCGGTCTTCAGCCCACCGTCGGTCTGCAATCGAACTTTGTGCCGCAAGTCGTTTGCGCGCAGCACCTGGTGCGCCTCCGAGAGCCCGAGTTCCCACGGACTGCCTGCGTATTTGACCGAGCTAAGCGGGCTCGCACCCGTGCCACCGTCGTACCCGGAAATTGTAATCAGGTCTGCATACGCCTTCACCACGCCGACCGCGATCGTGCCAACCCCGGGCTCGGCAACCAGTTTGACGGACACGAGTGCGTCAGGATTGACCTGCTTCAGATCGAAGATCAACTGCGCCAGGTCCTCGATGGAATAGATATCGTGGTGTGGTGGCGGCGAAATCAGACCGACACCGGGCTTCGCATAACGCAGCCGCGCAATCATGTCGTTGACTTTGTGTCCCGGCAGTTGGCCTCCTTCACCCGGGTTTCGCGCCCTGCGCGATTTTTATCTGCAGTACTTCGGCGTTGACCAGGTATTCGGCAGTGACGCCAAAACGGCCGGACGCGACCTGCTTGATTTTGGACATGCGCTCACTACCGTGACGCGACGGATCTTCGCCGCCTTCGCCGGAATTCGAGCGAGCACCGATGCGATTCATTGCGATCGCCAGCGTCTCGTGTGCTTCCGGTGAAAGCGCCCCCAGCGACATACCGGCGCTGTCGAATCTCGGAAATATATCTTCGACCGGCTCGACTTCATCGAGCGGGATAGGCGACCCAGCGGGAACAACCCGAAACAAATCGCGGATCGTCGCGACCGGGCGCTCATTGACCAACTTCGCGTACTCCCTGGTAACGGTCGAAATCCCCGGAACGAACTGCTGCCTGCAAGGTAGTAACGACGTCAGGATTGAAGCAGTGATACTCGCCGCCGTGCACATACTTCAGAAAGCCACCCTGCTTAAGCGGCTGACGTGGGTCCCACGCCGAGCGCGCCAGTTGCTGCTGATCATCGTGCAAATCCGCTAACGTCGCCCCCTGTATGCGGCTGACCGTTCCCTTGAAACAGCGATCTACGACTTCATCGTGCAATCCAACAATCTCGAACAGCTGTGCCCCGCGATAACTCGACACGGACGATATACCCATTTTTGACATGATCTTGAACAGGCCCTTGCGGATTCCACGGCGATAACTGCGACCGAGTTGCTGCCGGCGGTCAACGCTGCCGCGCCGCGCAAGATCCTGCATGCACTGATAGGCAAGATACGGATATACCGCCGTTGCGCCATAACCAATCAGACATGCAAAGTGATGTGGATCCCTGGCGACACCCGTTTCAACGATGATGTTGACCGCGCATCGCAATCCACGGCTTACGAGGTGATGATGCACGGCGCCTGTAGCCAGCAGGGCATGTACCGGCAACAGCTCTTCTTTCAGATAGCGATCGCTGAGCATCAATATCAGCTTATCGTCGGCGACTGCCTGCTCTGCCTGAGCGCAGATCCGATCGAGCGCCTCAGACAGTGACAGGTCTTTGGACAGATTCAGGTCAATGAAAGCATGACTGTCCGCGAACATGCTATGACCGAGCAGCTGGCGCAATTTCCGTTGCGACAGAATCGGCGAATTCATAATTACGTGATTGGCATGTTGCGGCCCAATATTAAACAGGCTGGTTTCCCGTCCGATATTTGTTTGTAACGACATCACGATACGTTCCCGCAGCGAGTCGATCGGCGGATTGGTTACCTGCGCGAATTGTTGCCGAAAATAGTCAAATGGCGATCTGACCGTTTGTGACAACACCGGCATCGGCGTGTCGTCGCCCATCGAGCCGACCGCCTCCTGCTCGAACTTCGCCAGCACTGCAATTACATCGTTCAATTCCTCCCGCGAAACATTGAACATTTTCTGATAGGTCGCGAGCGTATCTTCATCGAACGGCTCTGCAGCCATGTGCCGGTCGACGAGTTCAGAATCCAGGTATCGCACACCCTGCTTCAACCACTTCTTGTAGGGGATATCGTGATTTCAATTCATCATGAATATCGTCAGTCTCGAGCAATGTGCCATTTTCCAGATCAATCGCCAGCATTTCTCCCGGACCGAGTCGCCCCTTCCTGACGACTTCGCTATCGTCGTAGTCATAGACACCGATCTCCGATGCAATCGTGATATGACGGTCCTTCGTGATGACATAGCGCGCCGGCCGCAAGCCGTTACGATCAAGACAGCAGGCGGCATAGCGTCCATCGGTCAGCACGATCCCTGCTGGCCCGTCCCATGGTTCGATCTGGCAATCGAAAAATTCATAGAAAGCACGAACGTCCGGATCCAGCGTGTCCATTGCGTGCCATGCGGGCGGAATCAAAATGCGCATCGCCTGCAACACATCCATACCTCCGGCCCGCATGACTTCGAGCATGTTGTCGAGACTCAGCGAATCGGAACCGGTTAATGAAATGATCGGATCCAGATCAGTAAGATCGGGCAATTTATCCGAGCGAAAATTTTCCGCCCTTGCCAGGGCCCAGTTGCGGTTGCCTTGAATGGTATTGATCTCGCCGTTGTGCGCCAGGAAGCGAAACGGCTGGGCAAGTCGCCATTCGGGCAGCGTATTGGTTGAAAATCGTTGATGAAAAATGCAGACGGAGGATGTAAGGCGCGGGTCTCGCAAATCAGCGTAAAACTCGGGCAATATTGTCGGCATCACCATGCCTTTGTAGCTGATTGTTACCGAGGAGAGGCTCGCGACATATGCAGTCGGATCGATTGCCAGGAATCGATTTTCGGCGCGCCGGCGCGCCAGGAACAAGGCCCGGTTGAAGGCAGCACGTGCCATACCGGCCGGCGCATTAACGAACACCTGCTCGATTCGTGGCAAGGTTCTGAGCGCCAGCTCGCCACAAACTTCCGGATGCACTGGAACAATTCGCCATCCGGCGACCTCGAGGCCGCTGGATTTGATGCCTGCATCGATCTCGTTCCTGACACGCTCGGCCAGATTTTCGTCCTGGCTAAGGAACACCGTACCCGCAGCGAATCGATCATGGAGTTGCATGCCGAGTTCTGTGCCGACAGCATGCAGAAACGAATCCGGAAACTTGATTAACAGGCCGCAACCATCCCCGGTTTTTCCATCGGCGGCGACCGCGCCCCTGTGCGTAAGCCGCGCCAGTGCACCTATTGCTGTTTCAACCACCCAATGGCTGGCAATGTCATCGATATTGGCGATCAGTCCGAAGCCGCAGCTGTCGCGCTCGAATGACGGATCGTACAAGCCAGTTGAAGAGTGCCTGCTCATGGGTATCCCGGGACCTGCATCAATAGCACGTCCACCAGTTTCGTCGAATGAATTACGTCGCCCAACGTACAAGTGCCACAAAGCGCCCTGTCGAGCTGCTCAAGTCACGCGAAGTCGTTTCAGAGGAAGCCTCTGCATCAATAATGTGCAGCACGGCGGAGAACGATTGATTGACAATTCAACGGAACAACCCGAGCTATCGAGTATATGACACGATCTGTAAATTCATCCAGAAATTCGGAAAATTTGCATGGCCACAAGACGATTTGACCTGTTTAGTGCTGATTCCCGGGCGAGAATCGGACGAGTACCGTTGCTCAGGAAGGTTTCCCGCGAAACGATAAGCTGCATTCAGTATTCAATCGAACTCATCGGCAGCCGTTTGTTTCATGTGGATGACACCTGAACTCGAAAACGGAAGCGGATGAACGAACGGAATGTCGACAGCAAGGCTGCCTTTCAATTCGTAGGAAATATTGTCCCTGAAGCCGCCCTGGAACAACGAGGCCAGATGTTTCGCGGAGCTCAGAAAATCCAGCTTGACACTGATTGCAAAAGAATCGTCGCCGCGCGCAGGTACCGTAAAACTTCCTTGCGTCTTACCGTCGGCGAATTTCTCGTCATCGAAATCCACCCGGTACTCGACTGCCTTCACCGGTAAGGGGAAGGGGTTTGGATTGCTGACGTCGAATCTCAATAAGAACGTCTGACGTTGAAAATTTGCTGATGTCAGTTCTACGCCGGTCAGATTGACCCTGGGAGACTCAATGACGGTCCCTGTGCTTGCACAAGCTGACAAGAAAATGACCGCAAAGCAGCGATAGCATTTGCGAAGAATTTCGATGTGCCCCATATCTGCCTCCCATCGCCCCCGATCAATGCATTTCGCGGCCAATTTCTCCCCAACGCGCCCCAATCAACATCCATTCATCGCCCGTGTTCTCCAGTTCGAGCTCGAAGTTATACGCGTCCGCCCGGACCCCCAATGCGCTCGCGTCGGTACCAGCCATACCCACCGTCAATGTAACCTGCGCCGCGGTTTCTCCCATGACCACAATGTCATCAATACTTGTAAAAGGGCGACAGATTGCTGCCGCAGAAAATAGAACCGAAGCATGCTGCCGATCTGAACGTAATCGTTGCCCCGTGAGTCGGCGTAATTTTCAGAGATCATTGCCAGCAGGCCGCGGCGGTCTTTATCCTCGGCGGCAGCTTCAGCTGCGTCGATCCACGCCCGCACGGCCTCTTCAGGACCTGCTTCGGGTCCGCCGCCGCATCCCGCCAGGAATGCGCATATCAGGCTGAATATCAGAATCCGCATCGTCGCAACTCGTCGGAACAAAACGTGTTCGGGCTTGCCTGCACCGCAATTCGGGTTCCAGCTCACAGCATTTGCTAGAGTCCGGTGACAGAAGACACTATGAGCGGTCGGACCTCGAATTTTCTGTGACGCGGTTCGCATAATGGGCGGGCCCATAAGAGTTGCTTCGCATGCGCAACGAATGACGGTTCCTGAAATGGCAGTAAAACTTCTTAGCGACGCCCTTGAAGCAACCATCACTGACGATGATCAGATCCGGATTGATGCAATTTTGGCGTTCTGGTTCATGGAAAAAGAATTGAGCGCCCCACAAATCGATGGCCGCATGGACTTGTGGTTCGGCGATGACCAGGTTTTTGACCAGGAAATAGTTCAGGAATTTTCAGACGACGTCGAACGTGCTTCCGACGGTGAACTCGATCACTGGGCACATGAGCCCAGGGGGCGACTCGCATTGATCCTGTTACTCGATCAATTTCGGCGCAACATTTATCGCAATACGGCCGATGCATTCGCCAAAGACAAGATAGCCTTGAAACTGTGCGTCGAAGGCGCGATTGAGAGGAAGGATAAGGGCCTGTCACCGATTCAACGCGTTTTCTTTTATATGCCCCTGCAACACGCCGAATCCCGCAAAGTGCAACAGAAGTCCCGCGAATTATTCAAACGGCTATCCAATGCCGTTTCACCGACGTACAAAGCAACCTTTGAAACCGTCCTCCAATTCGCTGAATTGCATGCCGATATCATCGAGCAATTCGGCCGATTTCCGCACCGCAATAAATTGCTGGATCGCAAAAACACGCCGAAAGAAGACGAGTACCTTTCGGGCGACGTACCAGCATTCGGCCAGGGCAAATAAGGGGACAGTTTACTTAATTGCATGTGTGCTTGAGACAGCAGTAGGCACGGGCGTCAATTAAGTAAACTGTCCCTTTATTTGATTCTTCGAAATTCTCAAAAACCTCTCTGTCAACAAGATCGCCGCCACCGTTAATCCAAGCACGAACCCTGCCCATATATAAGAGGGTGGCGCGCGATACATTATCGTTGCCACGTAGGCAAGCGGGAACCCTAATGCCCAGTAGGCAAACATGTTGATGACCATCGGCATTTTCGTGTCCTTGTATCCGCGTAATGCGCCGGCCGCACCAATCTGTGCGCCGTCCGCAATCTGAAATACCGCCGCCATCAGGAGCAGGCTGATGGCGATTGCCTGCACTGACGTATCGCTTGTGTACAGACTGACCACCGCGTCCCTGAACATCAGCAGGAACGCCGCCGAGCATGTCATGAACAACATGCACATCGAAATGCCGGTCAAGCCGGCGACCCTTGCCGCTGCCGAGTTACCAGCGCCGAGCGCATGACCGATACGTACCGTTATCGCCGAGCTGAACGCGAGAGGAATCATGAACATCGTAGCTGCGAAATTAAGCGCGATCTGATGTGCCGCCGTGATGCTGGCACCGCGTGTCCCTACCAGGATTGACACGGCGGAAAACAATCCCGCTTCAGCCGTAATCGTAATGCCGATCGGCATTCCCAGTTTGACAATCTCTTTGAGAATCGGCAGGCGCACCGGCGCAACACGCTCAAATATCTTCAACGGGGCATAGGTCGGGTGAAAATAGACTATCGATCCGATCATAAACAGCATCAGCCACATTGTTATGGCGCTGGCTATTCCACACCCGACGGCGCCGAATGCGGGCAGACCAAAATGACCGTATATCAGCACATAATTCAAGAACACGTTGCACACCAGTGCTAACAGTGACGTATACATGATCGGACGCATGAAGCCGATGCCTTCCGTCGTAAAGCGGAACGCGAGAAAACCACAGATTGCCGGCGCACCGTAAATAATGGCCTGGACATAGCCAATCGTGAGTTGCCGAAATTCGACGTCAATGCCGAGAAAGGTCAACACGGGTTCAACGAAAAGCTGTACCAGCGTGATCAGCGTCAGACCCAGCGCGACTGCGAGCCACAGTCCTTGCCTTGTATAGCGTCCGATCAACGACATTTTTCCGGCACCGAATAGCCTCGCGGTGATGGGCGATATCGCCATCATCAGACCAAGGCACACGGTAAAGCCAAGGAACCATACGCTGCCGCCAACAGCAACAGCTGCAAGGGCCTCGGCACCCAGTCGACCAGCCATGACGGCATCTGCGAATTGCATACCGGCAATAGACAGATTGTTGACGATCAAAGGGCCAGCCAGGCGCGCCAGCGCCTTGGCTTCAATCAGCCAACTGTTAGTCGATAAGGTTTTGCTCATTGGTTTGTCTGTGATACCTGAATTTCGACTTTAGCATGGCGGCCTACGATACCCTTCGGCATTAGTGTAAAGTTGCGCACACTTCACGCCTTCTTGATTTCGCGGAGACAGGTATGTTGCATGACGGGCGAGCGATACGCGCGGCTGTGATCGGGGGACTCAGAATTCCGTTCTGCCGCGCTAATTCTATTTACACGGATGCATCGAACCAGGACATGATGACGGCGACACTCGCCGCCCTGGTTGAGAAATACGACCTGAAAGGTCAAACGCTCGGCGATGTTGCGCTTGGCGCAGTCATCAAGCATTCCAGCGACTGGAATCTCGCCAGGGAAAGCGTCATTGGTTCCGGCCTTTCGCTGCGCACACCCGGCGTCGACATGCAGCGAGCCTGTGGTACCAGCCTCGAAGCCTGCATCGACATTTCCAACAAGATTGCACTGGGACAAATCGAATCGGGCATCGCCGGTGGTTGCGATTCGCTTAGCGACGTACCAATCGTTTTCGCGGAGAGATTTCGATCCTTGATGCTTGCAAGCTATCGCGGCAATTCCATCTTACAAAAGGCGTTACCGTGGTTTCGACTTCGGCCACACCATTTTGTACCGGAGTTTCCCGGTGTTACAGAACCTCGCACCAATCTCTCGATGGGCGAAAGCATGGAAATAACCGCGAAAGAATTCGGGGTCCCACGAGATCATCAGGATCAGCTTGCCCTTGCCAGCCACATTAAGGCGGCGGCGGCATACGATTCCGGCTTCTATGACGATCTCGTCACTCCTTTCCATGATGCAGAAGAAGACAACAACATTCGCCGCGACACGACGTTCGACAAATTGCAGGCACTGAAGCCGTCTTTCGACAAGAGTGGTGATGGCACCATAACCGCCGGCAACAGCACACCGCTAACAGACGGTGCGGCTGCGGTGCTGCTTGGGTCGGAAGAATGGGCTCGACAGAAAAATCTGCCGGTCATCGCTTTCCTGACTTTTTGTAAAGTCGCCGCGGTGGATTTCGTCGGCAGGGAGGGATTGTTGATGGCGCCGGTATACGCAGTGTCCGAAATGCTCAAAGATGCAAATCTTCGCTTGCAGGATTTCGACTTTTACGAGATTCACGAGGCATTTGCTGCGCAGACTGTCGCCACCCTGATGGCATGGCAGTCAGAGAAGTTCTGTCGCAATCGTCTCGGCCGCAATGCGCCACTGGGACCGATTGAACTCGCGAAGCTTAACGTTAAAGGCGGCAGCATTGCGATTGGTCATCCGTTTGCGGCGACCGGTGCGCGTGTCGTTGCGACCATGGCCAAATTGCTGCATGAAAAAGGCGGCGGCCGTGGCCTGATTTCAGTTTGCACCGCCGGTGGTATGGGCGTTACTGCTATTATGGAAGCGGCGTAGTAGCGACTTTACATGTAGGAGCGGATTTATCCGCGAACCGGGTTCGAGCCATTCGCGGCTGAAGCCGCTCCCACAGATTGATCCGCTCCTGTGCTTCTCTTTTGCTTGCGGGGAGCAATATGGATCTGAGCCAGACCCTGGCGACAATTAATGCCGTTCTCTGGAACGAAACCTGGATATTCATCATCGCCGGCACCGGCGTGCTGTTCACCGTCTGGAGCGGTTTTTCCCAGTACCGGGCGCTGACACATGGGTCCAGAGTCGTACGGGGCGTATACGACGACCCGAACGATCCCGGCGCCATTAACCACTTCCAGGCTTTGTCGGCTGCACTGTCGGGAACCGTTGGACTCGGCAACATTGGCGGCGTGGCGCTCGCCATTACACTCGGCGGACCCGGCGCCATATTCTGGATGTGGATCGTTGGCTTCCTTGGCATGTCGATCAAGCTGACCGAAGTTACGCTGTCGATGCTCTATCGCAATACCGACGATCCCGGACAATCCCCATGGCGGCCCGATGTGGGTAGCCGACAAAGCGCTTAAGCGCATGAATCCAAAGCTTGCCTGGTTGGGCACGACACTCGCGACTATCTACGCATTCTGCGTAATGATGTCGTCCGGCACCGGCGGCAACATGTTCCAGGCCTGGAATGTGGCTGACATCACCGGATCTTATTTTGGTGTTCCCGGATGGATGACCGGAATTGTACTAACTGCTGCGGTGGCCTCTGTACTCATCGGCGGCATCAAGAGAATCGGCAAGGTGACCGGCACGCTGGTTCCCAGCATGGTGTTGATTTACGTAATCGCCGGATCCTATGTGCTGTTCGCCAATTTCGGCCAGATTCCCGAAATGCTTTCATTGATTGTCAGGTCCGCGTTTACGTCGACGGATGCGACTGGTGCATTTATTGGTGGTACGGTCGGCTCGGCGTTTTTGTTTGGTATGAAGCGCGCTATTTTTTCCAATGAAGCCGGACAGGGCTCGTCCGCAATCGCCCACGCTGCGGCGAAAACCGATGAACCCGTTCGCGAGGGACTGGTTGGCGGTCTCGAACCATTCATCGACACGATCGTCGTCTGCACATTCACCGCACTGATCATTCTGTCGACCGGAATCTGGAATCGCGCACCGGATGTCATGTTCGACAATACGCCCGCTCCACAACAGACGGCAACCGGCTGGACTTATGCCAACATGACGCTGCCAGCAGGCGAGTGGCAGGATCAGCAAGCACTATTGATGGTTGTCGAGGCCGGTGAAAACGCTGCGACCGGACAGAATCGTCACCGCGTCAGCGGATCGGTAACGGCGACCGGCACCGGCTTTGTTGCTGTCTGGCAGGAATTCGAGGGGGCGGCGAAGCCCCAAGTGGTCGGTGCTGGCTTCTACCAGGATCACGTCGGCGCGACACTAACTGCGAAAGCCTTCGATTCCGTCGCGCCTGGACTCGGCAAGTGGCTGATCACAATCGCGTCCTGGCTTTTCGCCATCTCCACGATCATCGCCTGGGGCTATTACGGGGAACAAGGCGCAGTTTATATGTGGGGCAACAAGGCCACGTTGCCGTTTCGATTGATCTATTGTTCGCTAACATTTGTCGCGACTTTGGGACACATCAAGACCAGCGCCGACCTCGATAACATGACCGGCATCGGTCTCGGCGTCATTATTTACGCTAACCTGCCGATCTGCTGGATCTTCGGTTACCAGGCGATGCGCGCATACAAAGACTACATTCAGCGGCTGAAAGACGGACGTATGGGCCCGGGCCACTCGCCACCGCATATCGATGATCTATTGTCCGGGCGGGATGTGCAAAGGTAACGGGCAAGTATTAGAAATTTAATTCAGTTGTAACGCCGTCTTCGATGGCAAACGATTGCGGTGGCGAAAACACGATGTCGGTATCGGTCTCTGAATCGTCGTCATTTGCCTGGCAGGTGAATGCGGCCGTGTATTCCCCGACTGACAGGAAATTGACTTCGTAGGTGTAAGCGCCTGCTCCGTCCTGCGTGACCGTGGCAGTCGTGAACGGCTCGTTTTCTGCATCCCCAATATCACCCGGCGTATCCATCATGCCGTTATATATATAAACCGCGTTGCCCGTCTGTGCGACAAGATCATTGATGCAGCTAGCGTCCGTTACCAGCGCTTCTGCAACGGTGCCGCTCAATGTGCCAAACAGAGCCATGTCGGTTACACGTAACGCGGGGCGCAGATGCCATCCGGGTTGACCGAGCGGAGCGGACAACGCTTTGCGAAGGTCCCAGTCGATGACCAGGTGGGTCGATTGATTTTCCGTAACAGTGAAGCCGCTCACGAGTTTCAAGCCATTCTGGCTGCCGCTCGGGACTCGCAACTCGATTTCTTCTCCCATTGACGTCAAGACGTAGGAGTCGAAATCGTTGTCGAATTCTGCGTTGACGGCAAGCCGCACCCAGTTGTACACGCCTGCCGGTACTTCCGTGTCGGACAATAGCTCGGCCGTCACGCCGCCGGTCAAGGTTAACAAGTCGAAGTCTTTGGGCGCATCGAAAACGAAGTCGATTTCGTCTCCTGATGCGGGCTTCAGCGTAACGCCCGTGAACTGAACGTTAACGACCATCACATCGTCAACGGGAGCATCCGTAAGTGCGATGTTGAGGATACCTGTTGCGGGTTCCGTGGGCCCGGATCCTGCACCTCCTCCACCGCCGCCACATCCTGCAATCCATACAGCTGCGCCGGCCACAACCAGCAACTTACTGGTCCCTTTCATTTCGTTTCCCACCCTGAATTAATTTTTGTGAATCTTATTGCGCCAGACAATACATCGCGGACAAGACCGTTAGGCCTTCGGTTCACATAATAGGCAGGATTTTTTACAGGAAACAATGTAGGCAAATTGCGACAGTCACTCTTTGTCGACGCTGCCTCTACCCTTGCTCGACGCCAACTTGTGCAGTGAATCGAGCGCCCGGTCGAGTTGGCTCTTCACTTGTCGGGTGACGCCGCCTTTCGAATACTCGTCGACAACGAAGGATTCGACACGACTGACCATTTTATCGATATCTTCGGCGGGAAAACGATCGTTATCGATTGATGGTCCATACACGCGGTCGGCGGCACCGAAAAGATTGATCCAGCGCTCACTCCTGCGTCCCGTTCTCAGCAGTTCGTAAAACTGGCTGCCGGATGAATCTCCACCCTTCAGCAGGCCGGCGATGCCGACAATCAGTGAAATCGGCACGAGGATGAAATCACGCATCCCATCGACCACCAGCTTGAGTTGCAGCACGAGGATGTCGCGAATCAGCGTCCAGCGATCCGGCATTTGGCCGTCTTCAGTTGAATTTTTTTCCATTTCCACGCTCGTCGCTCCTTCCAGGGACGATTATGACACGCCATTACTGGCGTCGGTCCTGTCGATTTAGTAATGTTCGTCAAGCACTTACGTAGCAAGGCTGTCCGTGCCAGATCAATATGCCACCATTTGACGCATCGCCAGAGTATGAACACGGACTCCCCGAGTCGCTCGGCGTCCTTCTCGTCAACCTCGGCACCCCGGATGCACCGACACCGGGCGCGGTACGTCGCTACCTCAGGAGGTTCCTGTCGGACCCACGCGTCGTGGAGCTTC
>PVMK01169091.1_pt1 | contig 13902 bp, 14 predicted proteins | sample 1853481 | NCBI WGS metagenome assembly PVMK01 (sample SAMN08533507, study PRJNA380276) | Marine sediment metagenome, whole genome shotgun sequencing project. | reverse complement strand
GATTCGTGCGTCTATCAAAGAACAGCTGCTTGCGAATATTGTCGGGTTGCGCTACATGGAAGCGCCCATATTTGTCGATGTGTCTTCGGTCATAAATCAGTACGTTTTGTCCGGTCGGGTGGAAGCGGGGATTGGTTTCAATGATTCCTTCAGCAGTTCCGACACGGGCCGGGTTGGTGTAGCTGGGCGCTGGGAAGATCGACCAACGATTACTTACACGCCAATCACCGGTAAGAAGTTCGCTGAGAGTCTGCTGACACCTGTACCACCCGAGGCGTTGTTTGCACTGGTCCAGTCGGGTTGGCCCAGTGAGCTGATGTTCAGGCTGACTGTATCCGCAATGAACGGTGTTGAGGATGCGAATAGCGGCAAGCAGGCTGACCTGGATTTTCGTAAATTAGTAATGGTCTGGAGCCGTCTTAGAGATGCGCGCGTGATAGGGTTGCGGCGCTCGCGAGAAGGATCTGGTCAGAAGCCATCGATTATTGTGCATGTAAACGAAGGTAAATTGACTGAGCAGGTTCAGCAGGATCTTGACTTTATGCGCGCGACCTTACAGCTTGATCCTGAAGACAATGAATACACGCTTGCGTATGGCCTGATGCAACATGAAACAAATGAAATAGCAGTGCTTACCGAGTCGATTCTCGACATCATGGTTGATCTGGCTTGGGAGGTAAACGTGCCTCAGGAGCATGTCGATAGTGGACGTACCCGGGCAACCTTTGTAGACACCGGGCTTGGCGGGTCGCTGTTCCAGGTGCAATATTCAGAGCAAGAGCCCGAGGATGCTTACGTGGCCATAAAAAATCGCGGCTACTGGTTCTATATCGATGACCACGACCTGATTACCAAACGTACCTTCGGTGTACTGCAGATACTGCTCAGCCTTACAGATGCCGGCGAGACCGCCCGCGGCCCCGTAGTCTCAATAGGTGGCTAATGATGGTGCCGGTGTACAGGTTCTTAAGTTTCTGAAGTTATTTGCCGCAGCGCATTCTTTCTGGTGATGATCGTTTGACTGATCGCTGATTCTGAACGATTCAGACGTCTTGATAGTTCCGCAATATTGGCGATGCCGAGTTCAAGCGCCTCTATGGCAATATCGGTTCTGACCTTTGTGATGTATCGAGCCCTGCTTGGCCCTGTGAGCATAGCTTCGGTGAGGCCGTTGCATTGCAGGTGATGATGAATGATCGATTCCAATGTTTGCGTGGTCATTCGGGGCGTTTGCTTTATTAGATTGCAAATGGTTGCGACCGGGCCTTCAAGTGCTTCATCTTCTTCGTCACCCCCATTTCGATAGCGGGAAAGATCTTCCTGATCATCAGCTCGCATGAATGCCAGGTAGCGTTGCCGGGCAACTCGCTTCGTCGTCCCGAACATCCGTAATATAGCGTGTGTCTCCAACCAGCTTTTCTTCAGTTGGCCCGTGTAGGCAAGATGACTGCTCCAAGGATACTGTTCCATACTTTCCACCATATCTGCTCTTACCGGATTGTTGTGTATATAGCGGATCAGTCCTTTGAGATAGTCGTCCTCTTGTACCAGAGCGGCGCCGTGTCGACGCTCAAACAAATGACCAGTCCGCTGCTGCTGCAAGTTAATTTTTCGTGAGTACTGACTGGCAGCATAACGAATGGTCGAGGCGAGTGGTTCCTTGGCAACCTGCACAATCATATGCACATGATTGGTCATCCAGCAGTAGCTGTGAATGCTGGCTTCATAACGGTCCAGTGCGGTGACCAGGATGGACTCCCAAAGGAACCTGTCTGAGTTACAAAAGAAAATTGTTTGACGGTTATTGCCTCGCAGAGTTACGTGGTATAGCGCGCCGGAATAATGAATTCGGGGTTTACGTGCCATGGGTTCAGCATAGGAGCTGGCCCTTCACCAGGAAATGCTTGAATGCAGCAAATACCTTCAGAAACTTCAGAACCTGTACACCGGCACCATTTACAGATCATCCGGGGAAATCTCATCCCAGCCTTTTATGCTTCGCTTTAATTCCGGGAAGTCGTCCGGTTCGAAACCAAAGCGTGGGTCCACGATGGCGATAACCTGCATTCCGGCGGCCACGGCCGCTCGCACGCCGTTCCCAGAGTCTTCGAAAACGAGGCAATTGGCAGGGTCGACTCCCATATCACCGGCTGCCAGCAAAAAAATATCCGGATCAGGTTTGGAGCATTTCAGGCGGGGGTCGTCGCCACAGACAATTGCTTCGAAAGCCTGTTCGAACGACCGGCCGGCCAGCTTTATTGAGCACATCTCACGTGTGCTGCTTGTGGCCAATGCCATCGGTATACCGTGCTCCGCCAGTGCTCTGATGAAAGTGGAGGCACCTTTGATTTCCTGTGCATCAGCGAACAGTTCCATCAGGTGGATTTCACGTTCACTCAGGTACTCGTCAGCGGTGAGTGGCAGATCGAGTGCCTCGATGGTTATTGCGGCGCTACGTCGCGCATCACCGCCGATGCATTGCCGCTTGATATCCATCGTGTATTTCTTGCCGTAGCGACCGACGATACGCTGGCTTGCTTCAGTATAAAGATCCTCGGTGTCGAGCAGCGTGCCGTCAAGATCGAAAATAATATGTGTTGCAGATTTATTGTTTCTCATACACTGACTCTCGTATTTATTCCCGGGCTCTCTGATGCGGTTGCCTATCGCAACGCCGGTAATACTCGTTCTCCGATCATTTTAAGCCCGTCCATCGGGTTATCGAAAAGTCGAATGGATAATTCAGTCAGCCCACCTGCGGAGAATTTTTTATAGCGTTCTATTTCACGGTCGATGTCGTTGAAATCACCAGCTGAAGCCATGCCGTGAATCAGCCGCTCCAGCAGTTCGTTCGGTACGCTGGGGATATCGCCGCTGCGGTTTCTGAATGCGATGCGGAATTCTTCCCAGTGATTCTTGATGAGTTCCAGTTCGTCTTCATCTTGACAGTAGCGGCGAATCTCATTTTCATTCATGCTGATAATGGCCGCACGCCAGATTAATTCCCGTCGTCCCTCGTACATGGAAGCGGCGCGGTCTTTTTTGATATGCCAGGCCCAGAAGTTGCCAATACGAAAGTCTTCAGGCGGCTTGTCGCGCTTTGTCCAGCCATCGCGTATTTGTTGCATCGCTTCGGGGAGCATGTCGACAGTGAAATCACTGAACTGAATTCCGTCGGCAAATTCGGCGCCCATCTGAATGGTTTGCGGCCCGCTGGAACAGCTGTAGAGCAGGGGGCCATCGCATTTTGCCCAGGCCATACCGAACGGACGGCGAATCACGAACAGGCCGCCATCGTAGCCCATCACAAATTTACCGGATCGGGCGATTTTCAGAATCTCGATACATTCGCGCATGCCGCGGACACGACGGTCCGGTTCGCTGATGCGCCTGACCGGATGCTGAAATGGCCAGATCGGCCCATCATTCGACGCGCGCCAGCCGATTGCGCCGAGCAGTCCGCCGCCGCCGCTGATGCCGATCATCGCGCGACCGTTGCACATTTCATTAAGGGTCAGGATGGCATTTGCCATTTTCAACGGATGCATTTCCCATGGGCTGACGGCCAGTGGCCCGATGATGAGTTTAGATGTGGCAGCGGCCACTGGCGCCAGCGCCAAAAACGCATCGTAATGAAAATGATAATTCGAAGACCACAATGCGCGGATGCCCAGACGCTCAGCTTCGATGCCGAGTTCGGCCATTTGCGCCGGCGTTACATCGGGCTCAAGAATAATGTCGATATCCATAGCGTTAAACTCCGCAGTGTGTGGCCGCCTGTAAGCTTTAAACTGGTTTTGACGGTAGCGTAAAAAATATACATATATGATTATATATAAACAATAATCCATAATTATTGTCCAACAAGAAATACACTGGCATAAACTGATTCTGGGTTCGCCCGGCGAAAGCTGTTACGAGGGAATTCAAAATGACCGATCCGGCACCCGGTACCGGGCAAGAAAATGATGAGGTCGGGCGTGCGCCTCGCAATATGCGGGAAATGCTGGTGGCCAATTTAAGACCGCAGCCGGCATTTCCTGCAGTGATGTTGTTTTTTCTTTGTGTGCTGCTCCCGGCGATGATGCACCAGTCCGGTGCAGCCACAGGTAGCATCGTTCTGTTTATTGTTCCTGCCGGAATTATTCTGTCTTGTGGTCTGGCGGTTGCCGCCGGATTTTGTTCCTTGTTTCCTCAGTTGATCTGGTTTTCCCTGGCCGTGTGGGGTCTCAAAGTGATACGAGAGCACGGGTTACCGTCGTATAACGAGATTCTGCTGTTCGCCGGAATGGCAGCGGCTGTTGGTATGTTTGTTTATCAATTATGGCGCGTGCGCAGCGGTCAGTTTGTGCCCACAATGAAGTGACGAGAGATAGCCACTGGAGCAGATTGTATTTTGCATGCGCGTGCTGTTCTTCGGTACGTGTGCATAGATAATTACTATTATTAAGACATGTTATTATTGTAACGCAGCAAGTCATGAGAGCGAGCTGATCATCATGATGGACCACTTCCAATACGCATTCGAACATGCGAATCTGTTTGTCAGGACTCAATTAGATCAGCACCATAATCATCAGTTACTGACAGTCAATATGTGAGGAGCCGAGCCATGGACCCACTCTCTGTTTTAATCATTTTCGCCCTGATTGCGACCGTGCTTGCACTGTTTTTAGGTCTTAATACCATGCATGGGGGGCTGCTTCCCAAGGAATTGACGACCAAACTAATGTGGGCTCGCGTCGGCTTGCAGGGCTTTACGGCGCTACTTTTACTTTTCGCAGTTTTTATCAGCTGACGGTTTTGGAATCAGGTAACGAAGGGGCAAAACGACATTGAGTACTCAGGATCAGAAATTCTTCGATAAGGTTCTGCTCGTCATCGGCATGCTGATTGGTGTCACCGTCGCAATTTTTGTGCTTGCGTGGATACTCGGTGGAACCAGTCAGCAGCAGGCGGCAATGGATGATGAGTGGCATAAAGAGCAGGTACTCGCCCGCATCAGCCCGTTTGGTCAGGTGGCATTTCCAGGTGACCTCGATAACACCGCCGTTGTTTCAGCCGCCACACCGGTTGCGACGTCACTGTCCGGCCCGCAGGTCTACAATGCCGCTTGCGTCGCATGTCATGGTTCCGGAATCGGTGGTGCGCCGAAGATGGGTGACGCTGCTATATGGAATCCACGTATCGCACAGGGCATTGACGTCGTTCGGCAACACGCAATTGAAGGCTATCAGGGTGATGCCGGTTACATGCCGCCCAAAGGCGGACGCCTTGATCTTTCTGATGAAGAAATAGTCGCGGCCGTTGACTATATAGTAGAGTCGTCGCGTTAGACTGCAGCCTGAATTTTGCGGAATAATTCTCATTCACCGCAATCCCGTTAAACCTGCCGCGTTGCGGCATGACTATGACGCAGGTGCAGCATGTGCTTCATGTTGCAACGTAATATTCCACGAAATCATTGTGCCAAAGGGCGCTGTACGTTGCTGTGTCGCAGCGAATTAATCGCCAGTAGACGAGTTATGCTTTATGGTGATGGCAGTGCAGGCAGTTTATTGCTTGAAGGTGCGGCTCGAGAGTCAGACTAGGTTTAAAGCATAAAAAGGATCGGAATTGTTGGCTTGCAGTACTGCGCAGCTTAAGTTTTCAGAAGCCGATAAAACAGACCGGGGGTATATTGATGAAGTGTCTATACTATCTTTCGCCCACCCTTGTGAGTACTCGCAGCATATCGGATGACCTGCATTCGGTTGGTCTTGATGACTGGTTTATTCACGTTGTCAGCAAAGACGAAGCCGGACTTAAAAGAGAACGCATCCATTCCAGTAATTATCTTGAGACCATGGATCTTGTTCGCGACGGATTTATCGGCGCGAATATCGGTTTTATCATCGGCGTGATTGCTGCCGGGCTTACGATGTATTTCAAGCCTTTCGGCCCTTCTATCCCGGGCTTTATTTATCTCCTGATTATTGTTGTCGCAACGTTGTTTGGTGCCTGGGAGGGCGGCTTGCTTGGCGTGGACAGTAAAAATAAAAAGCTGCAAAGATTTAACGATGATATCGAAAGCGGAAAATACCTGATTCTGATTTACACGCGAAAAAACAAAGAAAGCATTGTTAAAGAATTAATGCAGAGCAAGCATCCGGAAGCTGCTCACGTCGCCACGGACCGGCAATTTATTAATCCGTTTGGTGTTGTGCGGCGTAAAACTGCTCACACCTGATCCGGCAATATAATTTCTCGGCCGAGAAGGTGACGAGGATATGGCAATAGCAGTTGTATTGACTTTATTGATCGTGGGATCCGTCGTATTCCACTTCTGGAGCCCATGGTGGCTCACACCCGTCGCATCTAACTGGTCGTTTATCGACGATACCCTCCTCATTACCTTCTGGGTAACCGGGATCGTGTTTGTTCTCGTCAATTTTTTCGTGGTCTATTGCGTCGTGCGGTTTCGTCACAAAAAGGGCCAGCGCGCCGCCTACGAACCGGAAAATAAAAAACTTGAGATCTGGCTTACCGTGATTACAACGATCGGTGTTGCCGCGATGCTGGCGCCGGGACTGTTCGTCTGGGCGGATTTTGTCAATGTTCCGGACGATGCGTCAGAGGTTGAGGCTATCGGCCAGCAGTGGCACTGGAGCTACCGCTTTCCCGGCGAGGACAAGGTGTTTGGCGAGATCGATGCCAAAATTATCAGTGTTGCGAACCCATTCGGCATCGACCCCAATGATCCCATGGGTCAGGATGATGTGTTGATTTCAAACCCTGAAGTGCACCTGCCAATCGACCAGCCCGTGAAGATTTTGCTGCGTTCGAAAGACGTGTTGCACGATTTTGCCGTGGCACAGTTTCGGGTCAAGATGGATCTCGTGCCGGGCATGGTTACTTATCTGTGGCTGACGCCGACAAAAGAGGGTGAGTACGAAATACTTTGCGAAGAATACTGCGGTTTGGCTCATTTCGCGATGCGCGGTCGCGTCGTTGTCGAAACTGAAGAAGCGTTTCAAGCATGGCTGAGCACGTATCCCACCTTTGCGCAAACAGCGGCGCTGCCGCCCGGCGATGCGGCTGCCGGTCAGGCGTCTTATGCCGTGTGCATGGCTTGTCACGGCGCGCAGGGCGAGGGCATCGAAGCCTTGCATGCCCCGAAACTCAGCGGACAGGAAGACTGGTATCTGATCCAGCAGTTGCAGCAGTACAAAAAAGGCATCCGGGGCAGTCACGCGGATGATATTTACGGCGCACAAATGATCCCGATGGCCGCGACCCTGGCGGACGATACTGCGATAAGAAATATTGTTGCCTATATAGGGACTCTGCCAGACACACCCGCGCCGGCAGTTGTCACCGGGGACGTGGTAAACGGCAAGGACATTTATTCCACCTGCAAGGTTTGCCACGGTTCGGATGGTCAGGGTATCTGGTCCATGAAAGCGCCCCGCCAGGCAGGTATGAGCGACTGGTATCTGGCGGCCCAGTTACAAAATTTCAGGAATGGAATCCGCGGGAAACATCCACAGGATATGTACGGTTCACAGATGGTGTTCATGTCCTCGTTCCTGGCCGATGATCAGGCGATCAACGATGTCGTCGCTTATATCAATACTTTATGAGAATCCGGAAATCCGGAGGTTATCGCACCATGCAATACAAACCAGCCGCGGCTAAAGACACGACAACAGAAAGGGGACTCTGATGGCATATGTCGCTATCGCTGATCAGGCACACGAGCTTCACGATCCAAAAAGTTTCTTCACGAAATATATCTGGAGTCAGGACCACAAGGTGATTGCGATTCAGTACTCAATCACAGCAATAGGTGTGGGTTTGCTGGCACTGGTTCTGTCGGGACTGATGCGTCTGCAACTGGGTTTCCCGGACACTTTTGCTTTTATCGCGCCGGGGGATTATTACCAGTTCATCACCATGCACGGCATGATCATGGTCATCTATTTGCTCACGGCGCTATTGTTGGGCGGCTTCGGCAATTACCTGATTCCGCTGATGGTCGGGGCCCGCGACATGGTCTTTCCCTTTCTGAATATGCTCAGCTTCTGGGTCTACCTGCTGGCTGTACTGGTATTGCTTGCAAGCTTTTTCGTGCCGGGCGGTCCGACCGGTGCAGGCTGGACCCTATACCCGCCGCAAGCCATTCTTGAAGGTACCCCGGGCGCCGGGATGGGTATCGTTTTAATGCTCGTGTCGCTGGGCATATTCATCGTTGCTTTTACGATGGGCGGTCTGAACTATGTGACAACTGTGTTGCAGGCGCGCTGTCGCGGCATGACGTTAATGCGCATGCCATTGTCGGTGTGGGGTATTTTTACGGCGACGATTCTCGGCTTGCTGGCTTTTCCGGCTTTGCTGGTTGCCGCCATCATGATGCTGTTCGACCGGCTGCTCGGTACCAGCTTTTTTATGCCCGCGATTCTTTCCATGGGTGAGACGGCGGATTACTCGGGCGGCAGCCCCATTTTGTTCCAGCATCTGTTCTGGTTTTTCGGTCATCCCGAGGTTTATATTGTTGCCCTGCCGGCATTCGGCATCGTGTCCGATTTGCTGAGCACCCATGCCAGAAAGAATATTTTTGGTTATCGAATGATGGTCTGGGCAATCGTCGGCATCGGCGCCATGAGCTTCGTGGTTTGGGCGCACCATATGTACGTCAGTGGCATGAACCCGTATTTCGGTTTCTTTTTCGCCACGACCACCCTGATCATCGCGGTGCCAACCGCCATCAAGGTCTATAACTGGATTCTGACGCTGTGGCAGGGCGACATCCACCTGACCGTGCCGATGCTGTTCTCCATCGGGTTCATTTTCACGTTCGTACACGGTGGGCTGACCGGATTGTTTCTGGGTAATGCCATCGTAGACGTGCCTTTGTCGGATACTTATTTTGTCGTTGCCCACTTCCATATGGTCATGGGCGTGTCGCCAATCCTCGTGTTGTTCGGTGCGATCTACCACTGGTATCCGAAAATTACCGGGCGCATGTTTAATAACACGCTGGGAAAAATTCATTTCTGGCTGACCTTTCTCGGCACATATTCGATTTACCTGCCTATGCATTACCTCGGCATACTGGGCGTACCGCGCCGTTATTATGCCCTCGGAGATACAGTTTTTATTCCCGAGTCGGTGCAGGCAATGAATGCCGGTATCACAATCTCCGCCCTGTTTGTCGGCGTCGTCCAGTTGATATTCCTATTCAACATGGTCTGGAGTCTGTTCAAGGGCAAACCGGCCGGCAGCAATCCCTGGCGTGCGACCACGCTGGAGTGGCAGACACCTGAAACGCCACCGAAGCATGGAAACTGGGGTCCGGAGTTACCGGTGGTTTATCGGTGGGCCTACGATTACAGCGTTCCGGGTGCTGCTGAAGATTTTATCCCGCAGAATCAGCCCCCTGATGCTCCGGCGAGCATCGATGGCGGTAAGCCGCTTTGAGTATTTTTCGACAACTCACGGATAAGTCCTGGATGACGCCGGGCGTAACGGCGGACCTGCGCGATGAGGCCAGCCTGAACATGCCGCCGGAAAAAATCGGCCTGTGGTTTTTCCTCGCAGTCGTATCCACGGTGTTTGCGTTATTTGTGAGTGCCTACCTCACACGCATGGCGATTGCGGACTGGATTGCGGTGCCTTTACCGGGGCTGCTCTGGATCAATACGGTTGTATTAATTCTTGCCAGTGTCGCCATGCAGCGCGCGCGCTTCGATGCGCTTGATGAGCAATCCCGAGGGTTGCGCGTCAGCCTGACAGCGGGAGGTCTGTTCAGCATTGCCTTTCTGGTCGGGCAGTGGCTTGCCTGGCAACAACTGGAGGCTTCAGGATATTTCATTCTGGCAAATCCAGCCAATGCATTTTTCTATTTGCTCACTGCGCTGCATGGGCTGCATCTGGTGGGCGGTTTACTGGTCTGGGCGCGGGCTTCTTTCAGAGCATGGAGAGGGTTTGATTCGCAACAGGTGCGTCTGAGTGTCGAGCTTTGTACCGTTTATTGGCACTACCTGCTGCTGATCTGGCTGGTCATCTTCAGTCTGCTGTTGGCGACATAGAAGGATTTAGGGCATATGGCAGAAGTACACAACGCAATGACGAACTCGACTGCATCGCTTCCGGTGCCTGAAGGCCCGGGCTGGGAGGGGATGGTTTCCGACTGGTCTGCAGACAAGCAGGCGTTCCAGGTGCCCTGGGGCAAGGCGATGATGTGGATCTTCCTGGTCAGCGATACATTCATCTTCAGCTGTTTTTTGACCGGCTACATGAACGTGCGTATGTCGACTGCTGACCAATGGCCAAATCCGAGTGAGGTTTTTGCGCTGACAATTGCCGGCAATCATATTCCGCTTGTCCTGATCGCCATCATGACGTTTATTCTGATCACCAGCAGTGGAACTATGGCCATGGCCGTTAACTTCGGTTATCGACGTGACCGGGTAAAAACCGCAACGTTAATGTATGTAACTGCTTTATTTGGTGCCATGTTCGTCGGCATGCAGGTCTTTGAATGGACCAAGCTGATCGTCGACGAGGGTGTGCGTCCCTGGGGAAATCCAATGGGCGCACCACAGTTTGGATCGAGCTTTTTCATGATCACGGGGTTCCACGGCATGCATGTGACGGCGGGCGTGATCTACCTGTCTACGATTGCGACGAAAGTACTCAAAGGTAATTACGACCGAAGTGGTAACTATGAAGTGGTGGAGATTGCCGGGTTGTATTGGCATTTCGTTGATCTGGTTTGGGTATTTATTTTCGCGCTTTTCTATCTCTGGTAATGGCACAAAGCGTTAGTTAATGACGGAGTTTTGACCATGGAACATACGGAAGGTCAGCAACACCCCATCAGTCTTTATTTATGGATCTGGGGATTGCTGTTTGTTCTCAGCACGATGTCGTATCTCGTCGACTACTTGCAGTTTCAAAGTTACCTGAGATGGACTTTGATTCTTATTTTCATGTTCTTAAAGGCAGGCTTGATCGTAGGGATCTTTATGCACATGGCATGGGAAAGAATGGCACTGATTTACGCTATTTTATTGCCGCCGTCGCTTCTGCTCGTATTGATCGTTCTCATGGCGCGTGAAGGGGACTATATATTTCTGACACGGTTAGTGATGTTTGCACAATAACCGGCATTGATGCGTTTAATTACCCTTGATTGCCATCTTTCGTGATGGCGTCTTTGGCGATCGTTTCCATGAATGCAGCGCCATGACGTTCAAGCTTGACCTGTCCGACTCCGGTAATATCCAGGAATTGCGCCGAAGAGCGTGGCCGCACGCGACTCATCTCGACGAGTGATACATCGCCGAATATGACATAGGGGGGAACCCCTTGTTGCGTCGCCAGGGTTTTTCTAAGTTCCCGCAGGGCGTTGAACAACGACATATCCGCGGCGTCAAGATCGCCCGCAGGTTGAGACGCTTTTTTACTCGCTTTTGTCTTGATGCGTGGCCGTGCCAGTTCCAGGGTTTGTTCACCCTTGAGCAGCGGGCGTGCCTGTGACGTTAATTTCAACACGGAGTAATTCGCGACGTCCTGAAGCAGAAAACCGCGATGAATAAGCTGGCGGATTATTGATACCCATTCCGCATCGTTTTTTTCCTTGCCTATGGCGTATGTAGACAATTGATCGTGGCCGAGATTGCGGATGCGTTCGGTGTCGGCCCCGCGCAGAATATCCGCAATATACTTGACGCCGAAACGCTGCCCCACGCGGTAGACGCAGGACAGTGCTTTACGGGCGTCTTCTGTCGCATCGAACGTTTCCGGCGGATTGATACAGACGTCGCAGTTGCCGCAGTCTGTCTCAAGATTTTCTCCGAAATAACCTAACAGCACACGGCGTCTGCAGGTCAGGCTCTCGGCAAATGCCACCATCGATTGCAGCTTGTGGGATTCGATGCGCCGTCGGTCTGCGTCCATCGTGTTTTCAAGCATGAGCCGGGCCATTACGATGTCCTGGGCGCCGGCCAGCAGCAGCGCTTCAGACGGCAGTCCGTCGCGCCCGGCGCGTCCGGTTTCCTGATAATAGCCTTCGATATTTTTCGGCATGTCGTAATGCACGACAAACCGGACATTGGGTTTATCGATGCCCATGCCGAAAGCGACAGTGGCCACAACAATGGAGATATCGTCACGCAAAAAACGCTCCTGAACATCGTTGCGTGTACCGGTCGGCAGTCCGGCATGGTAGGCCGCCGCCGCATAGCCGCGTTTTGCAAGAAAATCGGCAATCTCCTCGACACGTTTGCGTGACAGTGCATAGACGATGCCCGATTCGCTGTCCTGGGATTCAAGGAAGCGCAGCAACTGTTCCTTCGGTTTGTGTTTTTCAAGCGCCGTGTAGCGGATATTCGGCCGGTCGAAGCTGCTGATGTGCTGATGGGCGTCCTGCAGCCCGAGCAGCTCCACAATGTCCTGATGTGTGTGTGGATCGGCGGTTGCTGTCAGCGCGGCCAGCGGTACGCCCGGGAATTCTTCTCGCAGGGCTCCGAGTGCCGCGTATTCAGGGCGGAAATCATGGCCCCATTGTGAGACGCAATGTGCTTCGTCGACTGCGATCAATGCAATCTCAATTTCTCTCAGACGTCCGATAAACCCGGGACTCATGAGTCGTTCGGGCGCGACATACAGCAGATCGATCTCATTCGCGTGTAGCTGGGCCAGCACGCGCCGTGCGTCGCCGGATTCGAGTGTGGAATTATAAAATGCAGCCCGGACACCACTGGCCACAAGCGTGTCGACCTGGTCTTTCATCAGTGAGATCAGCGGGGAGACGACTATAGTCACGCCGTTTCGGTGCAGGGCGGGCAACTGATAGCAAAGAGATTTGCCACCGCCGGTAGGCATCAGTACGAAGACGTCCCGCCCCGCGATCAGGTGCTCAATAATATCCTGCTGATCCGAACGGAACTCATGCAGACCGAAAACGCCCCGCAGGGTCGTGTGAATATCATCCACATTTTGCAGCGGGAGGGTCAGGGGGTCTGCATGTGTCATCGGATAGTCGGCATCATACCCGCAACTGATCGGTTTAGGCGATCAGAAAATGTCAGACAAATTCAGACAAAGTGATATTTGAATCAGCGTCGATCAGAACCGGCAGATCATCAGGCGATATTCATTGCGCATTCAACCAGCCACAGATCCGCGCCATGCCATCAATGACCGGAGTGCAGTAACGCTGGAGAAATACCTCGTCAGGGATCAAATCGGGCGGGAGTTCCGATAAAGCATCGAGTGCCGGTCCGCCGTCAAAGTCCACCGCGGCGATCCGTACGCTGAATTCCGTCTCTGCACGTCCGAAGTCACTGCCTGGCAGCAGAGTCACCCCGGTGTCGTCGAGTATGCGCCGGCAAAGCTCACCGCTCGTTGTCGGCTGGCCGTTTTTCATGATTGCAGGGATTAAATTGTCGAAGCATGGAAAAAGGTAAAAGCCTCCCTGTGGCTCACACAGCACAGCCCCGGTCTCACGCAAGCGCTTCGCACAAACGCCGAGCAACCCGGAGAGAATACGTCGGCAGCCCGATACGTAACCGTCTATTTGAGGCCCACCACTGAATCCGGTAATGGCAGCGTACTGTATTGGCGCGGCGACCGACGTGAACGTTTCACTGGCGACGGCGGTCATCGCCTCGACCAGCCATTCCAGATTCTCGTGCAGCGCGAATGCACCCAGTCGCCAGCCGCCCGCACCGCACCATTTACTCAGGCCGTTGCTGACAATGGTACCCTCCGGATAGAAGCGGGCGATGGACACATGTTCCCCGTTGAACTGCAGGCCGCTGTAAATTTCGTCGGACAGAATCAGAACGTCGTATTTCCTGGCAACCTCAGCGATCCCTTCAAGCTGCGCCGCCGTATAGGTCGCGCCCGTGGGGT
>PVMK01117653.1_pt1 | contig 13903 bp, 16 predicted proteins | sample 1853481 | NCBI WGS metagenome assembly PVMK01 (sample SAMN08533507, study PRJNA380276) | Marine sediment metagenome, whole genome shotgun sequencing project. | reverse complement strand
ATGCGGAGGACTCTGACGCATGAGCTTACTCACTATGTCCTCTCCTCGACGTACTATGATTTCCCACCCTGGATAGACGAGGGCCTGGCGCAGTTCTACGAATACGAGAGAGAGGAAGATACCTTCGGGATGAGGGAGAAGGCGTTGTCGTTGACTGGTGGAGAACCGGGCGTGCTGGGCAATGTCATCTCTGTCCCGGCGGGAGAGGAACTCTCCCCCGATCAATACGCTCTTTCGTGGGCCCTCGTGAACTTCCTGATGATGAATAAGGAATACGGGGGCTTGCCGACATTGAAATGCTATCTCGAGGGAGTTACCTCGGGAAGGGAACAAGCCCTTTTCAAGGATTGTTTCGGCTCCGACCCGGAGGATATCGAGCCCGGGATGAGAGCGTACTACCTCCACTAGGCAAGCGGATAATACCTAAGAAAAACAATCCTTTCTCCTCCGCGCCCACACATGGGATGGGCACCTTCAGGCGGGACGGCTCATTTGACAATCTCTCGAGCCGTTGCGATAATGTCGGCGGATAATCGAGTGCGGCAGGGGGGCTAACCAGGGGGTGCCGATGAAGCCGAAGTTCATTTTCGTGACCGGCGGCGTACTCTCCTCTCTCGGGAAGGGACTCGCCTCGGCGTCGATCGGCGCTCTCATGGAAAGCCGCGGCCTGACGGTCACCATCCAGAAGCTCGACCCCTACATCAATATCGATCCCGGCACCATGAATCCCCTGCAGCACGGCGAGGTCTTCGTCACCGACGACGGCGCCGAGACCGATCTCGACCTCGGCCACTACGAGCGCTTCACGCGGGCCCGGATGACGCGCGACAACAATTTCACCACCGGCCAGGTCTACTACTCCGTCATCAACAAGGAGCGGCGCGGTGACTACCTCGGCGGGACGGTGCAGATCATTCCCCACATCACCGACGAAATCAAGGCCGACATCAGAAAGGTTGCCGACGACGTCGACCTGGTCATCGTCGAGATCGGGGGGACCGTCGGCGACATCGAGAGCCTCCCCTTCCTCGAGGCGATCCGTCAGTTCCAGTGGGACGTCGGCCACGAGAACGCCCTCTCCATCCACCTCACCCTGGTCCCTCACCTGAGCGCCGCCGGCGAGCTCAAGACGAAGCCGACCCAGCACAGCGTCAAGGCGATGCGCGAGATCGGAATCCAGCCGGACATACTTCTCTGCCGCACCGACCGCATCCTCCCCCCGGAACTGAAGAAGAAAATAGCCCTCTTCTGCAACGTCACCCCTGACGCCGTCATCACCGCCAAGGACGTGGAGACGATCTACGAAGTCCCCCTCTTGCTGCACCGGGAGGGGCTCGACGGGAAGATCGCCCAGCTCCTCAACATCTGGAGCAAGCGCCCCGACCTCTCGGAGTGGGAGGAGATCGTCCGCCGCGTCAAGGAGCCGAAGAGAAGGGTCGAGATCGGCCTTGTCGGCAAGTACATCGACCTCAAGGAGGCCTACAAGAGCCTCTCCGAGGCCTTCGTCCACGGCGGGCTCGCCAACGAGGCGGCCGTCGACATCTGCTATATCGATGCCGAGGAAGTGGAGAAGGAGGGGCCGGAGAAGTTCCTCGCCGGCCTCGCCGGCCTGATGGTGCCCGGCGGCTTCGGGGTGCGGGGGATCGAAGGCAAGATCGCCGCCATCCGCTACGCCCGCGAAGCGAAGATGCCATTTTTCGGTATCTGTCTCGGCATGCAGTGCGCCGTGATCGAGTTCGCCCGCAACCAGCTCGGCCTGGAAGGGGCGAACAGCACGGAGTTCGACCCCGAGAGCCCGCACCCCGTGATCGACCTTATGGCCGAGCAGGAGGAGGTGACCGACAAGGGCGGCACCATGCGGCTCGGGGCCTATCCCTGCCGGCTCGAGGAGGGTTCTCTCGCCCGTCGCATCTACGAGGATGAGGAGATCAGCGAGCGCCACCGGCACCGCTACGAATTCAACAACTCCTATCAGGGGCTTTTTCACGACAACGGCATGTTTCAGACGGGGATATTCCCCGAGCGGAAACTCGTCGAGATCGTCGAGCTGAAAGACCACCCCTGGTTCCTGGCCTGCCAGTTCCACCCCGAGTTCAAATCACGCCCCTGGGACGCCCACCCGCTCTTCCGGGACTTCGTCAGGGCGGCGCTGGAGCAGGTGACGGAAGAGCCCGCTCCGCCCGTCGACTATGCCACCGAAAAAGAAGGCTAGCCCGCGCGCCACCGTGGCCGGGATACCGGTCGGCGCGGGACGGCCAACCGTTCTGATCGCCGGGCCCTGTGTGATCGAGAGCCCGTCCGCCGCCCTCTCGCTGGCGGAGGGCCTGGCCGGAATGGCCGGGCGGCTCGGCGTGCCCCTCATCTTCAAGGCCTCTTACGACAAGGCGAACCGCAGTTCCCTTCACTCTTTCCGCGGGCCGGGGCTGAAGAAAGGCCTGGAGACCCTGCGGCGGATCCGGGAGCGGACCGGGCTGCCGGTGCTGACCGATGTTCACTCCGTCGAGGAAGTCGACGAGGTCGCGGCGGTGGCCGACGTCCTGCAGATACCGGCGTTCCTCTGTCGCCAGACCGACCTGCTCCTGGCGGCGGGGGCGACGGGGAAGGCGGTCAACGTGAAAAAGGGGCAGTTCCTCGCCCCCGGGGACCTTCGCCACATCATCGAAAAGGTGCGCTCGACGGGCAACGGGAACATCATCGTGACGGAGAGGGGGACGAGCTTCGGCTACCACCGTCTGGTCGTCGATTTCTGCTCCCTGCCGACAATCCGCTCCCTCGGGGTGCCGGTGGTCTTCGATGCCACCCACAGCGTGCAGATGCCCGGGTCGGAGCCGGGTCACTCGGGGGGGCGGCGCGACATGGTCCCCCCCCTCGCCCGGGCAGCGGCGGCGGTGGGGTGTGACCTCTTCTTCTTCGAGGTTCATCGCCGGCCGGACAGGGCGAAGAGTGACGCGGCGAACAGCATCACCCCGGCCGCCCTCGAGAAGCTCTGGCCTCTTCTGGCCGCGATCGACCGGCTGGGGAGGGGGGCGGCGCCATGAAGGCCGCCGACGTCAAGGTTCTCCGCCGTGCCCGGAAGACCCTCGAGCTCGAATCCCGGGCGATCGAGAAAATGATTCCTCGGCTGGGCAGAGATTTTCTCCGGGCCGTCGGCTTTCTCTTCGACTGCCGGGGGAAGGCGGTTCTTACCGGCATCGGCAAGTCCGGCCTGATCGCGAAGAAGATAGCGGCCACCTTCTCGAGTACCGGCACCCCGGCCGTCTTCGTCCACTCCTCGGAGGCGGCCCACGGCGACCTCGGAGTCATCACTCCGGAAGATGTGCTCGTCGCTGTCTCGTCGAGCGGGGAAACAGATGAAATAAAACAGCTTTTTCCCACTCTCAAGAGGGTGGGCGTGAAGGTCGTCGCCATCACCCGGGGGAAAAAATCATTTCTCGCCGAGATAAGCGACGTGGCCCTTATCCTGGGGCCCATCAAAGAGGCCTGCCCCCTCGGGTTGGCGCCCACCACCAGCGCCGTCGCCTCTATGGCGATGGGCGACGCCCTGGCTATGGCCCTGCTGGAGAAGAGGGCCTTTCGCGAGGAGGATTTTGCCCGCCTCCATCCGGGCGGGAGCCTGGGAAAGAAGTGGCTCCGCGTCGGCGACCTGATGCACCGCGGGGAGGACCTCCCCGTCGTGAGCGGCGGCACGAGCCTGATCGAGGCGGTGACCGTCATGAGTGCGAAAAGGTTCGGGGTGACGGCGGTGGTCGACTCGCGGCGGCGGCTGAAGGGGATCGTCACCGACGGTGATCTGCGGAGAGCGATCGAAAAGGGAGTTGATTTTGCCGCCACCGCCGTCAGGGGCGTCATGACCCCCGACCCTCACCGTATCGGGGAGGAAGAGCTGGGGGTCCAGGCCCTTCGCCTTATGGAGGCCCGGTCGGTGACCTCCCTCATGGTGACGGACGGGATGGAGTGCTTCACGGTCTTGTCCACCTGCACGACCTGCTCAAGGCCGGCATAGCTTAGCCCTGGGTGTTCTCGGGGATCTCTTGATCCCTGACTGCGTTGCCTTCTCGCTCCCTCCTGCGGCGTACGGGCGTACGCCTCGTCGGTCACTTCGGTCGGCGCCTTGCACCCACAGGGCACTTCGTCAGCGAATCAGGATCTCTCCCGAGAACAGCCCAGGGATACGTTCTCTTTAATTCGGGGTAAAGACTTCCGGAATCTCTTTTGTTTACGGTTCCTGGTTCGTTTTTTGCATGGTATACTTTGCGGGTATCTCGGGGCAGCATATTTCAATTGCCGGAATCGGGTTTTCGGTGGTGTCCGCCCGAGGGAGGGAGAGGCAGGTTGGGGCAAAGGTCAAACGAGGAAAAGGCGAAGAGAGTGCGCTGTATCGTTCTTGACGTGGACGGTGTCCTCACGGAAGGGCAGATCACCCTCGACGAAGGGGGGAAGGAGTGGAAGTCCTTTGATGTCAAGGACGGCTACGGGATCGTCCTCGCCCGCTCCGCGGGGCTCAAGGTCGCCTTTCTCTCCGGGCGCCGCTCGGGCGTCGTGAGCCGTCGGGGGGCCGAACTATCCGTCGATCGCATCTACCAGGACGCCGGCGAGAAGGGCGGCGTTATGGACCGTCTCTTTGAGGAGGAAAGGCTGTCGGCCGATGAGGTCGCCTACATAGGTGATGACCTCCCCGATCTCCCGGCGATGAGAAAGGCCGGTCTCGCCTGCGCCGTCGGAGACGCCGTCGCCGAGGTTCGCGAGAGCGCCGACTGGATCTCCCGCCGGCCCGGGGGGCGGGGGGCGGTGCGGGAACTGGTGGAATTCGTGCTCCGCTCCCAGGGGCTCTGGGAGCGGGCGGTCGCACAATTCGGGAGCTGAGCATGCGGGGACATCTGACATTCAGAAAATACGTCCGCCGGGGGCTGCTGGCGGGGATCGTCGTAACTGTCGTGACGGCGTCCTTCTGGTATCGCCACCAGCAGGGCGGGCAAGACGGGGACTCGCCTCTCCCGCCCGCTCCCTTCGTCGAAAGCAAGGCCCAGATGGTAACCCGTGACTTTCGGCACGTGGAGACGAAGATGAATCGAACCGCCTGGATCGTCGAGGCCTCGGTGGCCGAGATCTTTCTGAACAAGGCGAGACTGATGCGGGTCAAGGTGACCTACTTCGGAGACGGTGAGGAAGCGACGGTCATCACCGGGAGACAGGCCCTTGTCGATCTCGAGAGCTGGGACGCGGAACTTGTCGGTGACGTGCGCGTCGTCAGCCATGACGGCACGGTCCTGAAGACCAGGAAACTGGAGTGGAACAACAGGGATCAGACTCTGCTGGCGCCGTGGCCCGTCAGGATACGCGGTTCCTTTGGTCGGATCGAGGGGCGAAAACTGCTGGCGAATGTCGAAAAGAAATGGGTCAGGATCGTCGGCCGCGTCGCCACCGAATTCATTCCGCCGTCCGGGTTCGCCGGGCCGGCAGGCTGAGGAGGACAGGTTGATGGAACTGAGCAAGAAACTGCCGGCGGCTTTGGCCGTTCTCGTCCTGGCGGGGTTGACCGTCTTCCCGGCCGGGAAGGGCGGCGGCGTCAGCCCCGCCGGCGCGGCGGTCGAATCGGATCCGCCGATTACGATCACGGCCGACAGGATGGACTACTACAGCGACCGCGACGTCGTCATCTTCATCGGAAACGCCATCGCCATCAGGGGGGACGTCACCCTCTCGGCCGAGCGGATGGAGGTGACCCTCAGCCAGGGCGTCGAGAGCGAGGAGAACGGTGTCAGGAAGATCGTCGCCGAAGGGGACGTCAGCTTCCGTCAAGTCGATCCCGAGACGGGCCGCGAACGGTTCGCCACCGGGGAGAGGGGGGAATATCACTCCGACGGGGCGAGAGTGGATCTCACCGGCAACCCCCGGGTCTGGGAGGGGAAGAACGTCGTCACCGGCGAAAAAATGAGCTTCTACATCGACGAGAACCGCTTTGTCGTTCAGGGCGGGAAGGACAAGCCCGTGGGACTGACGATCTATCAGGAGAAGAAGGGGAAAGAGTGACTCTCCTCCGTGCCGAAGGTGTCGTCAAGTCCTACGGTTCCAAGATAGTTGTCGACGGCGTGGACCTTGAAGTGAAGCAGGGGGAGGTCGTCGGCCTCCTCGGTCCCAACGGCGCGGGGAAGACCACCACCTTTTACATGATCGTCGGGCTGACCCGCCCCGACACCGGTCGTGTCCTGATCGGCGGAGAGGACATCACCGACCTGCCGATGTATCTCCGCGCCCGGAAGGGGATGAGCTATCTCCCCCAGGAGCCCTCGGTCTTCCGGAAACTGACGGTGGCCGACAACGTCCTCGCCGTGCTGGAGCACCTTCCCCACAGCCGCGAGGAGAGGTACGAAGTCATGGAGGGCCTCCTGCGGGATCTCCACATCACTCACCTGGCGGGACGCCGTGCCCATTCCCTCTCCGGCGGAGAGAGGCGGCGAGTGGAGATCTGCCGGGCCCTCGCCACCTCTCCCCGTTTCGTTCTTCTCGACGAGCCTTTCGCCGGCATCGATCCGATCGCCATCATCGAAATTCAGAAGATCGTCTTCGCACTGAAGAAACGCGGTATCGGCATACTCATCACCGATCACAACGTCCAGGAGACCCTGGAGATCACCGACCGGGCTTACATCATCAACGCCGGCGCCATTCTGGAGATGGGCACCCCCGAGGAGATCGCCCGGAGCGAGAAGGCCCGGCAGATCTACCTCGGCGAGCGCTTCCAACTCGGCGCGGGAGGAAGATGAGATGATGGAGCCCAGACTCGTCCTGAAGATGTCCCAGCGGCTGATTCTCACGCCGTCTCTTCAGCAGGCGATCAAGCTCCTGCAGTACTCGCGGCAGGAGCTGGTGCAGTACGTCCACCAGGAACTGCTCGAAAACCCCACTCTCGAGGAGATCCAGGAGGCCGATACGGAGATCGAAACCGACGGCGATGGAAAGGCGGAAGAGGAGAAGGAGGCGGCGGCAGGGGAGAAAGAGGCGGGCGAGGAGAAGGAGGCGGCGGACACCGTCGAGGGGATGACCGGTGACCAGGCGCTCGACTGGTCTGAGTACCTTCCCGAATCCGACAACGGCTTCGAACCGTACCAGGGGGGCGATGCCCCCTCGTACGAGAACATTCTCTCCAAGGGCACCTCGCTCCAGGAGCATCTCCAGCAACAGCTGAACGTTTCGCCGGCGACCGACGAGGAGAAGGTCGTCGGCTTTGAAATTATCGGCAACATCGACGACAACGGGTATCTCAGGGCGAGCGTGGAAGAAGTGGCGGACGCCCTCCGGATTTCTCCGGAAAGAGTCGAGCCGGTTCTTCTGATAATTCAGGAATTCGACCCTGCCGGAGTCGGGGGGCGCTCTCTCTCCGAGTGCCTCGCCCTGCAGCTGGACCAGAAGGGCCTGGCCGGAGGGATCGAAGAGAGGATCGTGCGCGGCCACCTGAAAGACCTCGAGGCCCGACGGCTGAAGAAGATCGCCCGCGAAGAGAAAGTCCCCCTCGACGAGATAGAACGGGCGGCCAGGAACATCGCTCGCCTGGAGCCCTACCCCGGCCGCTCCTTCTCCCTGGAGACCGTCCAGTACATCGTCCCCGACATCACCATCTACAAGGCCGACGGCGAGTATCACGTCCGGCTCGTCGATGATGGGCTCCCCCAGCTGCGGATCAACAACTTCTACCGGAAGCTCTACCGCAGCGGAAAGCTGAACTCCGAGGACAAGGAGTTTCTCGACAAGAAAGTGAACTCCGCCCGCTGGCTGATAAAGAGCATTCTGCAGCGCCAGCAGACGATCCTCAAGGTAGCGCGGAGCATCGTGGCCCTCCAGGAGGATTTTCTCGACCACGGCATCAGGCATCTCAAACCGCTTGTGCTGCGCACCGTCGCCGAGGACATCGAAATGCACGAGTCGACGGTCAGCCGCGTGACGAGCAAGAAGTACGCCCAGACACCCCAGGGGATCCTGGAGCTGAAGTTCTTCTTCACCAGCGGCATCAACCGCACGGTCGGCGATTCCATGTCATCCCTGACGGTCATGGATTTCATCAAGAGGATCATTGCCGCGGAGGACGCCCTCAAGCCGCTGAGCGATCTCGAGATCGTTCGCCGGCTGGAAAAAGATCACTCTCTCAATATCGCCCGCCGAACAGTGGCGAAGTACCGGGGGCTGCTCAATATTCTGCCGGCGAGCCGCCGCCGCCAGACGTTCTGATTGATAGTTGGCATCTAACCTGATATCGTTTGCCGAAAGAAGAAGTGGAGCATCACCAGCGGGGCGGACGGACAGCTTTTGCCGGCTTTCGAGGCCGTCGCGCATGAACAGGGAAGGAGGACCGATCAACAATGGCATTTCCCATAATCGTTACCGGCCGACATATTGACGTCACCGATGCCCTCCGCGATCATGCCGTCGAAAAGACGCTGCATGCCTGTCGCCGGCTCGACAAGATCACTTCGGCGCACATAACCTTCGCGGTGGAGAAATACCGGCACATTACCGAGGTGGTGGTGCAGGCCCACGGCTCGACCCTGAGGGGCAAGGAGGAAACGGGCGACATGTACTCCTCCATCGATCAGGCGATGAGCAAGATCGAATCGCAGGCGAATCGCCTGAAGGAGAAGATCAAGGACAAGAAGCGGCAGGATGAAAAGGAATCCGTCGAGTTGGAGGAGGAGGTCGATTCCCCCCGGGTCATCGAGTCCGAGGCTTTTGCCGTCAAGCCGCTGTTGGTCGACGACGCCGTTCAGGAGCTGCAGGGGTCGTCGAGCATCTTCATCGCCTTCCGGAATGCCAAGACGAACGAGGTGAACGTTCTCTTCAAGAGGGACGACGGGCATTTCGGCCTGATCCAGCCTCACTGAGGGGTCTCTCTCCCATGAAACTAGCTCCCTTCCTCCCCATCGAGTGCGTGGAGGAGAATCTGGAGTCCGTCGACGGGAGGGGGGTTCTCGCCGAACTCGCGGCGCTCCTGATAAAGGCCCGGTGCGTACCGGAAGGAACCGACCTCGTCACCATCCTGATGAACAGGGAGGAACTGGGGAGCACGGGCATCGGAGAGGGGGTCGCCATCCCTCACGTGCGGCTGAAAAACATCTCTTCCCTCCGGGTCGCCGTCGGGCGGTCGGTGCGGGGAGTGGACTTCAACGCCGCCGACGGCCGGCCGGTGCACTTCTTCTTCCTCGTGGTCTCTTCCGAATCAGCCGCCGTCGACCATCTCAAGGCCCTGGCGCAGATTTCCCGTCTTCTCAAAAAGTCTCACGTCCGCAAGGCCCTTCTCGAAGCGGGAGGGCGTGAAGAGATGCTCGAGGTTATCGTTGCCGAGGACGAAGAAAAGTAGGGGGGGCGGTCCCGAGCGGTCCGGCCGGGGTTCTTTCTCTCCCGGGAGCGGAGGGAGGGGAGAGTCCTCCGTCACCGTCGGGGAACTCGTCGGACGCCGGAACCTGGAACTGAAGATACTGGCCGGTTCCCGGGGAGCGGCCAGGAGGGTGAAGGACCATGTCACCCCGCGACTGACGCTGCCGACGACCGGCGGGAGGGGAGGGCGGGAGGGGAGAGTCCTCCTGATCGGCCCGAAAGCTATCCGTTTTTTCTCCCGCCAGAGCACCGAGCGGCAACGTCGGATCGCCGAAGAGGTGGCCGCCCTGAAGGGCGCCGCGGTCGTCGTGCCGGACCACCCGGAACCGCCGGAGCCGCTCGCCCGTTCGGCGGGGAGGCACGCCATCCCGCTGCTCGGCAGCGGCCGGCCCGTCGGCGTCACCCGCGCGGGGATCCGGGCCGTTCTCACGGAGCAGCTGCTGGCGGAGACGGCCGTGCACGGTGTCCTCGTCGACGTTTCGGGGGTCGGGGTGCTCATTCTCGGCCCGAGCGGCATCGGCAAGAGCGAGTGCGCCCTCGACCTGGTGGTGCGCGGTCACCGGCTCATCGCCGATGATCACATCGTCATCCGTCGCGTTGAAGAAGGACGGCTCATGGGATGGGGCGCCGAGATGGCCGGGGCGCACATGGAAGTTCGGGGGCTTGGCATCATCAACATCCAGGATCTTTTCGGAGTAGCCGCCGTCCTCAAGTGCAAGACGGTGGAACTTGCCGTCGACCTGAGGCGGTGGGACAGCATGCCGATCACCGATCGTCTGGGGCTCGACGAGAAACACTATGAGCTGCTCGGTGTCCGCCTGCCCTACCTGCAGATTCCCGTCAGTTCGGGACGGAACATGGCGGTTATCCTGGAAGTGGCGGCCCGCAATTATCTTCTGAAGAAGCAGGGCTGGTTCACGGCTCGCGAGTTCGACCGGGCCCTCAGTGTCCGCCTGGCCGCTTCCGGCGGGCGGTTGGGGGAAGGCGAGGGAAAGTGACGGTGAGCGGCCAGCCGGAGTTCATCGTCATCAGCGGCCTCTCGGGCTCCGGCAAGAGCACGGCCGTCAAGAACTTCGAGGATCTCGGGGCGTACTGCGTCGACAACCTTCCGACCTCTCTTCTGCCGAAGGTCCTCGAGCTCTTCGGGGAAAGCACCATGGACCTGAGACTGGTCGTCATCGGCATGGACATCAGGGGGCGGAATTTTGTCAAGGGCTTTCCCGAGATTTTCCGGTCCCTCAGGGCCCGCGGCCTTCCCATCAGGCTCCTCTTTTTCACCGCCGCCGAAAAGGTTCTGGTCCGCCGCTTCAGCGAGACCCGCCGGGTGCACCCCCTCGGCGGATCGGGCTCTCTCCTGGAAGCGATCCGCCGGGAGAGGAAGGAACTGGAGCCGCTGGAGAAACTTGCCGACCAGGTGATAGACACGAGCCGGACGAGCCTGAGAGACCTGCGGGAAGAGGTGTGCCATCTCGCCCGGGAGCGGCGCGCGCCCGGGAGGCTGTCGATCACGCTCCTTTCTTTCGGGTACAAGTACGGGATCCCCTTTGACGCCGACCTCGTTTTCGACGTCCGCTTCCTGCCCAATCCCTTCTTTGTCGAGGAACTGAAGCATCAGACGGGACTCGACGACCCGGTGCGGGATTTCATCATGAAGAAGGAGGAGACGAGGGATTTCATGGAGGAGTTTCACCGCTTCCTGAAGTTTCTCATACCCCGTTATCAGGCCGAAGGCAGGGCTTACCTCACTATCGCCATCGGCTGTACCGGGGGAAGACATCGTTCCGTGGCTGTCGCGCGGTCGACCGCCGCCTTTCTCAAGGAGGAAGGCGGCGCGGTCGAACTTCGAAATCGCGACATCCAGGGAGATTGAAACGTGGCGACGGTGGGCGGCCGCCGGCGGCCCGCCGTCGCAGGGAGGAAAGATCTATGATAGGACTGGTGCTGGCGACCCATGGAACCCTCGGAGAGGCCCTCATACTGTCGATGAATGTCATCCTCGGTGAACAGCCTCAGGTCGAACCGCTCTCTCTCCAGGTGGAAGACGACATCGAGGAGGCCAATCGGAGGCTCAACGAGGCCGTGAAGGAGGCCGACGTCGGTGACGGTGTCCTGATTCTCACCGACATGCTGGGGGGAACGCCCTCCAATCTCTCCCTTGCCCTGCTGGGGCAGTCCGGGATCGAGGTCCTCTCCGGCGTTAACCTGCCGATGCTCCTCAAGGCGACCCAGGCGAGAGAGAAGCATGACCTGCGGGAAACGGCGAGGCTGGTGAAGGATCACGGGCGGGGCAGTATCGTCATGGCCGGCGAGGTCCTGGAGGAAGGCGGGGGCGTTCGCGGGGGGAAATGATTTCTCTGGTCCGGGTCGACGATCGGCTCATCCACGGCCAGGTAACCGTCGGGTGGGCCCCCTACCTGCGTGCCTCGCGCATCATCGTCGTCAGCGATCGCCTGGCGGCCACCCCGGTTCTCGCTGCCATCCTGCGAGTCGGTGTGCCGGTGGGAATGCAGATCGACGTGGTGAGTGTCGACGAGTCGGCCGCTCTTTGTTCCCAGGGGAGATCGTCCCCGGGAAGCGTGATCGTTCTCTTCGAGCGCCTGGCCGATGTGCGCCGGGCAGTCGGACTGGGACTGCAGGTTCAGTCCCTCAATCTCGGGGGGCTGCGCGGGAGCGGTGAGGGAGTGAGGGTCAGCGACGCCGTCTTCCTCTCGCCGCAGGACCAGGAGATCATCCGGGGTCTGCGGCTGCGAGGGATAGCGGTGGAGACGAGGATCATGCCCGGGGACAGGCCCGGACCGCTGCCGGAGGAAGAGGCGTGACGGGAGGGGATTTGTGATCACGGCGGCCTCGCTCTTCGTCGCGGCTCTCAGCCTCGACCATTCCGTCTTCGGCCAGTTCATGTTCTCGGCGCCGCTGGTGGGGGGATGGCTGATGGGAGCGGCCTTCGGCGATCCCCTCGGCGGCCTGGCGGCGGGCGCGCTGCTGCAGTTCCTCTGCTGTATGGAACTGCCCGTGGGGGCAAGCATCCCCCCCGACGGTTCTTTCGCCGGGCTGATCGGGGTCGCCATATATCTCGTCGTTCCCCCTCCCCCCGGATGGAGCGCGGCCTCCATGTTTGGCCTGGCGGCGCTCCTCTTCTTTCCCCTCGCCCACCTCTCCCGCGCTCTGGAAATCGCCCTTCGCCGCCGGAACCGCCGCTGGACGGCGGCGGCCGCCGCCGCCGTGGGCCGCGGACAGTACCGTCGGGCTCAGCTGATGAGCCTCGGCGGGATACCCATCGTTTTCGTCAAGACCTTTGTTCTTGCCTGGGTCGTTCTCCGGATCCTCTCCCACCCCGCCCTCGGCTCCTCATCATGGGTCGAGTTTCTCGCGGGGCCGCTCGCCCTCCTGGGGCGGCTCATCCCCCTGGCGGGACTTGGCGTCCTTGCCGTCAGGCAGAGGCGGGTGCGGTCCCCCGGAGCGGTCGGTTTCGGTTTTCTGCTCGGGGCAGTCTTCATGTGGTCTCTCCGGTGAGGCGGCGATGAGTGACGCGGGGCTCCGGATCAGCATGTTTCTGAGAAGCTTCCTGGTGCAGGCCACCTGGAATTTCGAGCGCCTTCAGAACCTGGGTTTTGCCTTCCTCAGCTATCCCGCCCTCCGCCGCCGCTACCGCCCCCACTCCGACGAACTGGCCCGCGCCTACATCCGGAGCCTGGAGTTCTTCAACACCCATCCCTATTTTGCCGGTCTCGTCGCGGCCGCCATCGCCGGCGAGGAGGGGGGAGAGAGGGACGAAGACAGCTTCCTCACCGACCTCAAGCGCTCTTTGATGAGTTCTCTGGGGAGTATCGGCGACTCATTTTTCTGGGCGACCCTCCGTCCCCTCGCGGCCCTCTTCGCCCTCGTTCCCGCGCTCTTCGGCCTCTGGTGGGCTCCCCTTGTCTTCCTGTCGCTCTTCAACCTCCCCCACGTCGTTCTCCGCTGGTGGGGGGTTTCGCAGGGCCTGCGCCGTGGCTGTCTCATCGTCCAGTCCATCGAGCGGCTCAACCTCCCCCGCATCGTGCCGGTTCTCTCCCTCGTGCTGGCGGGGATGGTCGGTTTCGTCGCCGCCGTGGCGAGTCTCCACCCCCGCTGGGCGCCGGTCGACCGCGGGGGCATTCTCTCTCTCGCGGCGGGCCCGGTCATTTTTCTCGCCGCCGCCGCTCTTGCCGTGCGTGGGCTCTCACCGACGAAGATGGTGCTCGGTCTGTCGGCCGCGACCATTCTGGGAGGGTTCTTCCTGGGGGGGGCGGGCCCGTGATCGCCAGGGTGATGACGATCACCAACCAGCTGGGGCTTCACGCCCGGGCCTCCGGTGCCCTCGTCCGTCTCGCGGGCACTTTTCAGTCCGAGATAACGGTTGCCAAGGACGGCACCCGGGTGAATGCCAAGAGCATCATGGGGCTGCTGCTGCTCGCCGCGGCCAACGGCAGCCGGATAGAGGTCGTCGCCGAGGGCGAGGATGAGCAAGAGGCGGTGACGGCCATTGAAGCCCTCATCCGGAGAAAATTTCATGAAG
>PVMK01115292.1_pt1 | contig 13903 bp, 19 predicted proteins | sample 1853481 | NCBI WGS metagenome assembly PVMK01 (sample SAMN08533507, study PRJNA380276) | Marine sediment metagenome, whole genome shotgun sequencing project. | reverse complement strand
GATTTCGATGATTTGCAGGATATTCAAGGATTGATCTCTTCAAGTGAGGATCAAATGGGGCTATTTAAATATGTCGATAATTCTCCCTGACATATAGTCATTTTCTGAACGATATCTTTATGACATTGTCCTTATAATTGGCCTCCTCCTTATTTTTAGGAGGAGGCTTCCTATAGTATAAAAGCGCTGTAATTGACAGAAATACAGTTGGTATTCCCATCCGCATGCCTCTAACGAATCAACGGAATGGTGAACATCTAAAATGCTATGATACCATATATAGGGGGGCTTACTTTCATCAAAAAATCGAAGGCTACTGGCATAAGTCTTCAGAGCATGTGGCGACATCTCCGACTCATCGCAGATGAGCTTCAATTGCAGATATCATGCTATGGTATCTTCAATAAATTCGTTCTTTCCAAATTGCAGATACTGTAAACATATGCCCACATTCGGAGCCATTCAAAAAGTGGTGATATCGTACTGTCCATAGAATTTTTTTCTCAGCTTTTTGTTCTGTCAAATGATGCTTGGATTAGGGAAAACAAAAATATAAGTGCGTTTAATCAATATACCCACCTGCACACTCATTATTTAACAATCCTCAACTTATGGCTCTCTCTCAACCGCTTCCAAAGCTTGTTGATTATCAAGGGTGAAACATAATCCGGATTAAGATGTACGTCACCTGAGAGCAATTTAGACGAAAATCTAAGATCGCGGTTACCGGTGTATATCCCAAATTCGTTATCGATGTATGTCCCCAAAGTAAATTGAAGAGTCATCAGATCATTCTCAGCCATATTGGATATTTTCATCTTGTCCTTCAGCGGTAATTCACGGATAAGTCTCTCAACTGCTTCGTCAACTGTCCCGGGTAGTTTCTCGAAATTTCCAATCAGCCCTTTTCCGTGGATCTTATGGGCCATCTCCAGAACTCTGAATACGTCATTGTAAATTGTTGGGTCTTTGCTTGCCCTTGGACCGGCGACGTTTAGAGTTTTTATGTGCCGCAATTCGAACCAGGAAAGGATTAATGATGCAGAATCGTAGGCGGTACTGTGGTTCAAATCAATATGGAGCAGTTGTTTCTTATGTTTTAAAACCATTTTGCGGGTGTAATCGGTTCCCCCAGTCGGTTTACCCCGGAAAATATCAGCGTGCCATCTGAATCGATGACATTTTGTTCAGTCCGCTTCGGATAGCTGGCCGTCGGCATTTCCTGAAGCTGGTATTTGTCTGGTAATGGTCCGTCTTCGGCAATGCGACCCTTTGGAATCCAACCACCATGGGGGATGTAGTATTTAATAGCAAAATCAAGGGCTGCTCTGTCGACTCCGCTTTGAGCGCCTGAGATTATTTTTTTAATCATTGGTTCTGCCGTGTTTGTTCAAAGTGATTATCTTACCTGTATCTTCAAGAAGTGGTGGCAGTATCATCTTCCTGAAAACCGAAAAATTTTTCCCTTGTAATCCCACATACACCTTCGATTATTTGAATAACCACATCATAGATTTTCTTACTAAGACCACGACTAGTTTTTGAGCCAGTAAAGTAGATCGTGTCTATTTCATGATTTGTCATCCATTCACGAATTAAAGATACGGTGTGATTGAGAGAGCGTTCGCCCAGATTTACATTCAGAAGGGGTTTGTTGTGTTTATCAGCCAGGTCTTTAACCGCTTTAGACCCGACAGCCCGCTGACCATAGGTAAGGACAACAGTGCCGTCCGAATCAATGATGTTTTTTTCCAACCTCTCAAAGTAGCTGGGGTTTTTAATTTCTCTAACGTTGTAGTGTTCCGGCAAGACTCCACCATCTGTTTTTCTATTCCGGTAGCACCAGCCCTCATGTGGAATGTCCAGCCTTATGGCAGCATCAAGTGCAGCCAACTCAACACCGGGCTTGCCTCCTGATATGATTTTCTTGATCATATTCTCAAGTCTATTTAAATTGGCTTTGGTTTGCTGTTTGATTCTATTGGAGCAGATGCGATATTGAGAGTTATATTGCCGTCCGATACGATCAATTCTTGATTTAAAATCACCTTCTTTAGATTAGGAAAATATTTCTTTTTTCTTTCCGCAATCAACTCGCTGATGTATAAAAGAGATCCGACCATCGAAGCTTCATCCTCCGGAGGTGAAAATGTATCAATCATCTCATCTTGGATTTTTTCTCGCTGATCTTCTGGGAACATAAGCCTATTCCACTCAATAATGGTTAGAGAAACAATTGTCTCAATTCGTTTATCGTCGTCGCCATATTTTTTTAGCAATGGCTCGGCAAGCTTCAATATAACCGCAGACATTTTCACACCATCCAGGGCCTCGATAAATTCAATGCTTTCTATGGGTATTCCTGGTTGTTCGATTCCATTTTTAACTTTTTGCTGGAGTCTTTTATATTTGGGATTAGTTTGCTTATTTGGTTTCTTCTTTTTTTGTCGTATTTTTGCCTGCCTGTTTGTAGTGCGTGCTCTCTTTTTACGTTTTTTCTTAGACATTATTTTTTATCTCTCAATTTTTGATTGAACTGCGGCATATACCTGAATGAAATCAACCAATAAAGACCCTTTTTTACAGTAGTTTGGTCTTCGCCTATAAATATCCTTATTATCTTCCTTGCAGTTTCGTCAATGAATTTTTTGGCACCCATGTTGCCACTTAATGCCATTCCTAAAGGGACGGATCTGATCTCACTATTGTAAACGTTAGAATTATATAAAAAAAATAATTCATAATAGCTTACGGTATAATTCTTGCTTGCTGGTATATGAAGAAGTCTATTTTGCAATATAAAGCAACAATACTTGGCTGGGGAAATTTTTGTCATGCAAACTGATAAAAAAGAAACTGATGAACGGCAGTCTGTTATTCTATTTGCTGATGATGACCCGGTATGTCTGGATGTCGGTATAGAAATTCTTCAAAAATTGGGCTACAAAGTGTTGGACGCACGAGATGGAAGAGAAGCGATTGAAGTTTTTCTAAATAATCAAAGAGAAGTGGATCTTGTCATTTTGGACATGAAAATGCCATACAATGGGGGTAAGGCTTTTTCCCAATTGAAGAAAATCAATCCCAATGTGAAAGTTCTTATCGCCAGCGGATATGTTAAAGATCAGAAGATCAGAGAAATGATGGAACAAGGTTGCAGTGGTTTCATCCAAAAGCCTTTCAGTATAAATGCACTATCCCAGAAAATAATGAATGCTTTGAATGATTAGAACTCCAGATTTTCTTTGGAAAAGAATTCTATGAGAACCTTATGAATACCTCCAAAAAATAACCCACAATTATCCAACCTTTCAGATACACCAATAATCCCGTGTCCGTATCATAAAAATCGTTATGAGATTTATTTTTCATTATCGGACAAAATCCGAGGCTAATTTTAGTGGACGCTTCTGGAAATTTAAACTATTATTTAAGAATGTACACAATGCATACTTTGATACCTAAACTGCAGAGCTTATTGATGATCATGATTTGGAATTTGAATAAGTCGCCAAAAGTTCAGTTGGATGTTGCACATTTCTTTTTAGTATAAAATTGAAGGTGAGATGATTATGAATGGTGCTGGTTTATTAATGATCGGTGGAGCGCTGTTGTTATTCGTATACATGCTGCTGGCAAAACGTTCTCGCTTTTTACCTTTTCTCCCATTTGGTTTTCTGATTGTTTATTTTGTCATTCAAGCTGTCTCTCAATTTGTCGGTCATCTCCCCATTGTCTCTGAATATGACAAATGGATTGGCGTAGTTTCCTCCATTATTTTATCATGGGCCGTTATCCGCCTGACTTTTGCCCTGCTTATCGAATTGCCACTAAAATATTGGAGACAGATTGAGATTCCACATATCACCAGAGATTTCATACTCCTGATCTGTTATGCGATACTTTTTTTCATCGTTTTGCGAGCCCGCGGGGATGTCAACCTGGCTGGATTAATTACCACCTCCGCTGCCTTGACGGTTGTGATTGGCCTGGCTGCCCAAACCACTCTGGGGAACTTTTTCTCCGGATTGGTTTTGCAGATGGAACATCCTTTCAGCATCGGTGATTGGATCACATATGGTTCCCATACGGGTCGTGTAATAGGGATCACCTGGAAGTCGACCAGGATCAAAACCCGGGACGACGTCTTAATTTACCTGCCCAACAACGAACTGTCTAACGGCATCCTGGTGAATTACTCCAAGCCTGATAGTCGCGTTGTTTGCCGGTTAAACATCGGAATAGAATACGGTGCACCGCCCAACAAAGTAAGACAGGTGATTCTCGATGTGGTGAAACAGCACCCCAGAGTCTTGGGTAGCCCACGGCCTCAGGTTCGGCTAAACAGCTTTGATGATTTCTCCATTAATTATCAGATCCGTTTTTGGTATGAAAACTACATCCACGACCCTCAGATCAAAGCCGACATCAACAACCAGCTCTGGTACGCCCTAAGACGCCATGGTATAAACATTCCCTTTCCAATAAGGGATGTACAGCATGCACACATCGAACGTCGTTACAAACACCAGGAGCGTAAACAGCTTTCTTTGCAGATTGAAGACATGCTGGAGAATGTGCCGCTGTTTGAGGCTTTACCGACTGAAAGATCGAGCAAAAGATCGCTCGAGCAAGCCACCATTCAAGACTACGGCGCCGGTGAAATAATTGTCCGGCATGGAGCAGCCGGTGATTCACTCTATATTATATTAGACGGTGCTTGTGAGGTCCTGTTTGAAAAAGAAGGGCAAAAGCCAAAAAAGATGGCCACTATCAATAAAGGTGATTTTTTTGGTGAAATGAGCCTTTTGACCGGCGAAGTGCGCAGTGCGACTGTCAAAGCCCTGGAACATGCGACTGTTATAAGGGTAGACAAAGCACTGTTTTCAACAATTTTAGCTTCCAATCCTGACATCATTGAACAGTTGGGAGAGGTCATGGCCCAACGTCAACAAGACCTTTCCAACGAAGCCAACAATATTCAGGACAAATCAAACATCCAACGAAAACTCATTTCCAGGATCAAGGACTTTTTTGGTTTATAATTTTAAGCCAATACTGTCCTCGACAATTTTAATGTTCCAATTGAAGCGTCTTATCATTATTACTTCAAGATTCAATTAGTTTTACCTTGAAAAGAAGGATCATCGCTATGCCAAAATTCAAATCAATTCTCATCATACTGCTTCTTATTACCCTGACTGGTTTAGCGGCATTTGCCATTGAACAAAAAATGATGAGCATACAGGTTAAAAAAAGTGCCGTTCGTACCAGCCCATCTTTTTTGGGTAAAATTGTGGCCCAGCTAAAGTATGGTGACCAGGTTACGGTACAAAATATTAAAGGATCATGGTATTTTATTGATAGACCGGAGGGAAGAACTGACGGCTGGATGCATTCCTCGGCGCTTTCCATAAAAAAAATTGTGCTCAATCCTGGTGCATCAGACGTAGAACAAGCAGCATCGAGCGATGAAATAACTCTGGCGGGCAAGGGGTTTAACCAACAAGTTGAGAACGATTTCAAATCCAAAAATCCACAAGTTGATTTTACATGGATTAATATGATGGAGAAGATGACCGTTTCTCAAAATCAAATTCAGGTTTTTATTAAAGAAGGGCAATTATCGCCAAAAGGAGGGGAATAATGGATAGATCAAGCAGACGAAATTTTTTAAGTCTTGCTTGCAAATGGGGCATTTTAAGCCTTGGTGTTGCACCGGTACTATCAGCATTTTTTAGCGGTTGTAAGACGCTCGAAACTTTAGCCGAATCTGGACCTTCTTTTCAGATAGGGGACTATATTATTGATACAAAAGCCATTGCTAAAGAAACCCTGGTGGTAACTAACAGTGTTGAAGATATCACACCAGAACAAGAATACTATATTGGTCGAACTGTGGGCGCCATGATCCTCCAAAAATATGAGCCCTATATTAATCCGAAGGCTGACCGATACATCAATGTCATGGGACAAATGTTAGCTCAGGCCTCTGATTGTCCAGAGACCTATGGCGGTTACCATTTCTTGATTCAAGATTCAGATGAAATAAACGCTTTCGCCGCTCCCGGAGGGTTTATTTTTGTGACCAGAGGAATGCTTAGATGCTGTCCGCAAGAGGATGCCGTTGCGGCGGTTCTGGCCCATGAAATCGGCCATGTCCAATACAAGCATGGCCTGCGTGCCATTAAGCAATCCCGTGTAACCGCTGCCCTGACTTCTCTGGCAATAAAGGGCGCTAAAAACTACGGTGATGAGGATCTTGCAGAATTGACAAAAACTTTTGAAGGATCGATTTCTGATATTACCAAAACACTTATAGTGAACGGTTACTCTCGATCTTTTGAGAATCAGGCGGACTTAGCTGCCATAACCATATTACAACGAACAGGATATAATCCTAATGGCCTTGTAACGATGCTTAATCAAATGAAGATTCGATTAAAGCCTGGGCGACAGGATTTCGCTGCAACTCATCCTTCGCCGGACAGCCGCCTTGCTGAAATCCAACAATACATCGGCAAATATTCTACTGTCAAATCACCCCAGGCCAGGCAAGCCAGATTTAAGGCTACCTTGGGAAGAATATAGCCTATGTCCATCCGTTCAGGTTTGAGTAATAAATTAGTCAGAGGGTTGTTAGCCGGTATAGCGGGGGTGGTACTGACGCTCATCCCCTGGCATTCGGCATGATTGATACCTGGGAGGCCAAGTCCTGGGATTGGCGAGTGGCTCTTATGGCTAAGCCGGGTAAGGCCACAAGCAATATTAGTCTGATTCTACTGGATCAAAATAGTCTTGATTGGGGAAAGGAAGTAAATGGCTTAACCTGGCCCTGGCCCAGGGAGATTTATGGGGCTATCATAAACTTTTGCAAAAGAAACGGTGCCAAAGCAGTTGCATTTGACGTCCTGTTTACCGATCCATCCAGCTATGGAGTTGAAGACGATGCTGCCTTTGCCCAAGCTGTTTCAGATTTCGGGCATGTGGCATTAGCAACCTTTCTCAGCAATCAAAGCGGAAACAATCCACACTGGCCAGCTACTGTCCCCCTGCCAAATTTCCAAGTCATCGGTCTGGATCAATGGCAAAAGAACGCTGCTGGTAAGATTCGATCATTCACCAAATCGTCTATCCCCGTTGAAGAATTGGCAAGCCAAGCCGCTGTTTTGTGCAATGTCAGCCTTCATCCTGATCCTGATGGAATTTTCAGAAAAGTTGATCTGCTAAGCATCTTTGACGACAAAGCTCTGCCTTCACTGGGATTGGGGGTATATCTGGCAGCGAATTCGGGTGCTACTTTAGAGTTTAGTCCGGGTAATCTGAAAGTTGGCGAACGAAAAATCCCCATCGATGCCAATGGCTATACTATTTTACGTTATCGGGGACCTTCCGGTACGCATAAAATATATAGTGCTGCCGCGGTGCTTCAATCTGAAATTCAGGTAATTAACGGTGAGCAACCCAATATCCGAGACCCGAATGCCTTTAAGGACAAATACGTAATGTTTGGGTTTTCAGCTCCTGGTCTATACGATCTGCGTCGTCCCCAATATCCGGGTCTATCCCGGGGTGGAAATTTATGCCACCTTGCTCGACAACTTTCTTTCCGGCGATTTCATACGCCAGCTTCCTACACTGGTGATTGTTACGCTTTTATTTATTTTATCCCTAATTTGTGCGGTCTCAGTTACGTATTTTAAAAGCGTGTCCGGCAGTGTTATCGCCATCGCTGTATTCATCTCAATGCCTGTGTTGCTGTCTTTCGGAGCCTATCAACAAGGGTTCTGGTTGCCATTAGTTGTTCAGGAAATGGCTATGGTGGTGACGATTGGATTAGTACTTGTAATCAACTTTGCGACCGAGGGCCGTCAAAAACGCTTTATTAAAAATGCTTTCAAACATTTTCTCAGCCCTGCGGTCATTGAACAACTTATTGTACACCCCGAACGGTTAAAACTTGGTGGAGAGCGAAGGGTTCTTTCCATCTTTTTTTCTGATCTGCAGGGTTTTACGTCCATCTCTGAGAATTTAGATCCCGGAAACACTAATCGAGCTTCTAAATGATTATCTTACAGCGATGACCAATATCATCCACGAAGAAGGTGGCACCATTGATAAATATGAAGGCGATGCAATCATAGCTTTCTGGAATGCACCGCTTGAAATATCCGATCATGCCGTCAAAGCTGTTCGGGCTGCGCTGCGATGCCAGGCAAAGCTCGCAGAAATGCGCCCCGCATTCAGGAAGCGAATCGGGACGGATATGCATGCGCGTATTGGAATTAATACAGGTAATGCCGTAGTTGGTAACCTGGGTTCACACACACGCTTCGATTATACTGTTATAGGAGATGCTGTTAATTTAGCAGCCAGGCTGGAGGGCGCCAATAAACAATTTGGCACTTTCACTATGATTTCTCAGTCAACTTGGGATTTGATACATCGGCATTTCAAGACACGGGAATTAGCAAGGTTAACCGTTGTGGGTCGCAATGAGCCGGTAACCGTTTATGAACCAATGATGTCTGCTGATTATGAAGCCAGGAAGGATATTATTGATAAGTTTAACCGGGGATTAGATTCGTTTTATAAAGGCGAGATGGAGCACGGGGAAAAAGTTTTTGCTGAAATTCAAGCCCATGATCCTGCTGCAGCGGCTTATGCTCAAAAATGTCAGACACTTTTAAGCACAGAACTTATAGATTGGCATGGCGTTTGGGTCATGAAGACTAAATAAAGATTTTAGTCAACGGCTACGATCTGATACGTTTTATACAATATCCCCGATACCGTATGTCTCGTTGACTTCACCACTCTTTCTATAAATTGAAGATTTTAGTTGTTCATTTATTTGATGACTCTCAACCTGTGAGTTTCCTGCAATCTATTCCATAGTTCTTTTATGATAACGGTGGCGGCGTCAACCTCATTTAATGATTCTCCGGATTTCTCAAGACAATCTTTCATAAGCTCCTTGTTTACGCCAACATCTAAGTGATCAAGTTTATACCGGATGAGTTTTCCCAGTGTCAATTCAAGCACCCAAAACTCATCCTCATCCAGATCGGCCGTACTTACCCTTTCAGCGATGGTCAGTTCGGCAATAATTTCATCGACGACTTCATCAACCGTGGTGGGATTATGTTTATCTGATTGATTCATGTTTTTTATATTGAGCTTGGACCTCTTTAAATTTGGTGAAAAACTCAGCCTGTGTGAAAAATCCCTTTTCGATAAGCAACTGAATAGCAGCATCAACCTGGATTGAATTAGCCATTAAAAGTTCCTTGAAATTGACCAGCTCACTTTCATCAAGTTTTTGTGCCATAATATTCCACAACGATTAGTTTTATTCTTCGACCCACAGCTTGTAATTAACAATCTGGCTTATTAATGATGAGCAAACCTTGAACTTTTTGGCTAAATGATCTTGAGACATGGCGCCGTCTTTGTAGAGTTGGCGTACATTCTTGACTTTATCCCAACTCATTTTGACTGTTGTGGTGTATCTGGAGTTGTGCCCATCTTTTGCGAAAAAACAGTTTCCCGGGGTGTAATTCTTTTTAACATCTTTCCTGCACAAATCAAGCCCTTCACCGTAGCCATTTTTTAATGCCCAGTCTTTAAATGGTTGATAATTGTTGCGCCACTCGGCACATACTTTTATCCCCTTTGATCCGTAAACTTTATATCCCGGATTATTTGGATTAGAGCAACGATTTTTTTTGGATCGCCATTTCTGATACAATTTTATTGGAGTCTGTCCGTGAATAGTTTGCGTTTTTGCTCTTAATTCGTGCTGGGCACACCCACATGATTTATTCTTACACCCGTCAGCTAAATTTTTTTCAACTTTCCGATTGCAGTAAAAGCATAGAAATAGCCCCCAGCGACTTTTGTAAGTACTGGTTTTATTCCACCGCATGTCTAATTGGTCGAGAAGTTTCATAGAAGTATTTTTTGGTCTGAAATAGGGTGATGGTTGGGAGTATCCATTCGGCAAATAGTTATCGGGCCAGTGAGTGCCTCAGGGAGCAACTTATGGTCAGGAATAATTGCCACATTAGAAATCAAATAAATTTCCCATACAACGACTGCCAGGTAAAATACAACGATAACATATAGCACTGATCTGGCACTTATTTTAATTACTCGAACAACAGTATTCCTGAACATTAACAGACAAATTACTGGTACGATAGTTAATAAATATTTGGATATGAAAAAAGTGTAAGGTCCAAACCTAAGAAAATATGCCATGACAGGGTTGGTTTCATATGCCCCATGATCCAATAAAAATAATGTTAGAAATCCATCGAGTGCACTTAAAATAAGAATAACCAAAATAGCTATAAATAGTTTAGAGCTGTAGTGATCAACGTAGAAAATCCTTCTTGTATCCTCCTGGCGGCGAATTGTTTCTCTTTTACCACCAAATAAAAATGAGCGAATATTAAAACCGCTTTTAGTCCGTCGATCTTTTCCTGATCGATTAGTGAGGTCAATTATATTTTGGTCAGTCATTTCCATATTAATCTGATTCCAAAATTGAACCGCAGTTTATTAAAAACTAAAAAAGACAGACTCTCATCAGCTCTGCCTTAAACCCAGAATCTTCCAAGATGCCGTTATTTTCTCCCAGTTTGTGCTGCGTTTTCTCTGGCAGAGCGCCATAAATAAATAAAGTTGCACAGACTGACAGGAAAGATGCACGTGCATCCGAGAAGATCATTCAGTGCCACATCCGACTCCTTACTTTATGATCTTCAAATTTACAACGCTGCGATTCCCGAACAATTCAATTCCAAATCCCTCTTTGGTACAGCGCAGAATTTGGCCTTTACATTTAACTTTTTTATTTTTCAAGAACGGTAAGGCGATGGTAATGATTTCTCCGGCGGAAAGACGGGCCTCTGTGATTATGAATAAGCCGGAACGACTAAAGTCTCTGAGCCAGCCTTCGTTGAATCCATTTTTTCCAACAAAAAAAATTTCTCCAGAGTAAGGTCTCCTTTGATTGATCCTTTTATCCATATTGCTTTTCTTATTGGCAATTCTCATTTTATATTCCTCTCTATGATACGTTTAATTATAAAGAAATCTTCGCCGGATTTGCGCATTCTGTTTTCAACAATTATTTTCCCTGCTCGATTTCCTCAATATCTGGATTCTGGATTTCGTTTGATATCGAAATCAGGTAAGTTATAGTTCCAAATAAACAAGATATCCCCGCTATTCCAGCAATAATCAATAATATTGTATCGATGATTTATCCCTCCTAAGAATTTGAGATTAAAAAAACTCATCTCCTTGGAGTTTGGTTAATTCTATCACTTCTCATTTAACAAAACATTGATATAGCAATAATCGTGCAAAGTTGTTTCCTTTTAATGGAATCTATTAAATTGTCGTTATAACAGGCATTTGTACTTTAGAAATAATCGATATCGTTGATCATTGTGGAAATAAGCGGTCTAAGTAATATGTAATTTATTTCACAAAAAATGGTTTTAATAGAATGTGAGAATAAAGGAGGGAGCGATTCTATAAGGGGAAATATTTTGAAGATTTTTTTAATACAATGGGGAATCAGGCACTCAAGCTTTGGCTATATTAAGATGGCCATTTCCGGAGCCAACAAGAACGACCCGGACCCTTAATTTCTATCAGATACAACAAGGATGATCGGAATGGTTGTTTGAATGATGCTCATAATTTCACAGTTGAAAAAATTTGTTTTTTTTACCTGTTTCAATTGCTTGGTAGTATGCCAATGATCTCTTTTGTCTATTGCAGTGAGGACAGCCAGTACCCTTTTTTCTGCTGAACACGAAGGCTTTCCATGCATGACCTTTTTTGCATTGCCACCATACCTTTTTATGAGCACCTGGAAGGATGTCTTGAGGAGTTAAATCACCGTTTTTCGTCGGGTGCCATTGCTTAGCCAATTTCGGATTTAAAACTTCAAGATTCCTATCTTCTGAAGCCAATTTTCCTGCACAATATGGACACCCATGGCCCTTTGATCTGTTTGCTACACGCGTTTGCCATTTATGACCTTTTGTGCATACGCCACCACACTTTTTTTTGGACTTTGGTAATACATCTTTCGGTGTTAAATCCCGTTTTTCACCGGATGCCATTCTTCATACAGTTTCGAGTTTATTACCTGGATGCTTTTTTCTTCCGCGACAGATCTTATTTTGCAAAAGGGGCATCCACTTCCCTTAACTCTGCTTTTAATAATGACTTGCCATTCATGACCGTTTCTACACTGCCACCAAACTATTTTATTGCTGCCGGAGGTAATATCCTTTGGTGTAAGATTTCCGTTCTTGGTTGGATGCCATTCCTTGGACAATTTAGGATTTTTGGTTTGCAAACAGTTATCCCGGCATACAGATTGACCAGAGCAATAGGGCACCCCGCCCCATGAGCTCGGTTATCAATTTTGGCGACCATTCATGATTATTGTCGCAAACCCACCAAACTTTTCGAGCAGAACCTGGAGTGACATCTTTCGAGGTCAGCTCACCATTTTTAGTCGGATGCCACTGTTTCGATAGCCAATTTGGGATTAATTATTTTGAGATTATAGGAGTTTGTCAGTTTCCCCATACGTGAAAGACCTCGAGCGGATGTTTTAGTGAAATCGATTTTAGAGACGGAAGTTACTGGATTTATCGGCGGGTTTGAGGTGTAAGACTTGAGAATCATTATGGAGGGTGATCATGTCATGTAAGACAGCTTCAGGCATAATTTGATAATTTCAGGTTTTGTTCGAGTATCTTAAAGTTGAGGAAGGGGGCTGACGTTGTGATTGATAGCAGCAATCTATAATTTCACGTTCCGACCAGCGATCAAAAATATCTTAAATATTTTTAGCCTTTAAAAATTATAGCTTTGTTGGAGGTATACATGGATGGTTAATGTTGGCGTTTAATCGGCGTCTCAATATGTTGGGCTGCAGCTGAAGCCGATACACAATTCACCATTTTCGATTTATCCGTACTGAAAAAGCAATGTCTTATCTTTTATTCCATTAAGTAAATACACTATTTTCAATTTTGACTCTGGCATCTGGTCAGTTCTCCTTTATGTTTTTAAGAATTTAATAATAGTATCTAAATCTCCATCTTTGTAAATGTCGTATAACATATAACAAATAAAACCTAGCATAAATATAAGTTCAATCCAAGTTCTAATTCTACTTGTACGTCTAGCTTTAGCTATCTGGGCAAGTATATGTTCTCGTTCTTTAACGTGCAACTCCCAGATATCTATGTCATCTTTCTCTGTGTCATCTTTCTCTGTTTTTGTAAAATCTGACATATAACTCTTTTGATTTACTATTCGTTTGTCAATTCTATTTTCACGGTCTTTCTTAGTGACACCCATAACTATCTATTTTTTTTGCATGCTTTAGTAATTCTTCCGCATTTTTTTAATCCTTGGAATCCAAATCCTGCTTGCTTGAACCAGAAACTAACTGGATTCCATACCCGTAATACGTTGGAGATAGCTTTCTTCAGTTAAACCTTTTCACCCGGCGGTAGATAGCCTGGAGGTGTCTTGCGTATTAAATTGCCGTGCCTGTCATACTGTTCCATTATCAGTGTGCCATTTTCGATGACAGTTTTGGTTGTTTTTTCTTCAACTCTTTGATCAGAATTACCTGACTTTGCATTCTCACTGTTTTTATCAAATACCTTATTAATCGGTGCTATCACTTGCTTTGGTAATGCATTGCCTATTTCATCAATCATGATATCCCTCAATAAAAAATCATTTTACCAACATAAGATATCGGCATTCGCGGAAGGGACTTTAGGATAATGATCTGCATTTCCGCTAAATCTGTGATATTTTCTAAAATTACCCTAAATTTGTTGGAGTTCCG
>PVMK01119366.1_pt1 | contig 13905 bp, 10 predicted proteins | sample 1853481 | NCBI WGS metagenome assembly PVMK01 (sample SAMN08533507, study PRJNA380276) | Marine sediment metagenome, whole genome shotgun sequencing project. | reverse complement strand
CGATTTGCTGGGTAATCGAATTTGTTTCCAATAGTTTCGCCACCGCATAAAAAAATGCGATTCTACCTGATCGCTATACAACTTTCGCCTGTAATTTTTAGCAAGAGCTAGAGTATTTATGAAATTAATATGGTAAGGTGTGCCGCCAAATTTTTACACCACCAACATTTTAATTTACCGAGGTACCTGAGTGAGCCAGACAGATAATGATATTCAATTGCAAGTGTGGAAAGACCTTGCTATCAGCAAACAGATTTTAATGGGCGCCGCAGCCGATGCCCTGGGTCTCGACGCAGAATGCAGCACCGATGAACTTAAAACTGCCATGAACAAGGCCATCGCGCAGGCAAAAAATGCCGATATCACTGTCATCAATACTCGAGAACAGACCAACAAGGAATTAACCGAGATGAGAGCACAGGTCGCCAGTAGCGAACAGGCGTTGAGTGATGCATTGGAGCAGATTGCTGGTGCTAAGGCAGCGCGCAAAGCAGCCGAATCAAAACTGGTTGCAGGCCGGGCCGAAAACGCGGAAGCGTTGAAAAAAGCCCGCGCCGATGTTACCGACAAACAAAATAAATTGAAGGCTATATCAAAGGCACTGGCCGATACTCCGGAAAATGTTATCAAGAAACTTAAGACATTGAAAAAGCAGAAAATGGATGAAACCAAACTGCGCACTCAAACCGAGTCAAAGTTGCAGGCATCACGCAAGGATAAAACAAAGCTGGCAGGTGAACTCGAAAACAGTCAATCCCTGGTCGCGCAAAGTGCCCCGCTGATTGCTCAGCTGAAAGAATTGCACGCGATTGCCAAAGGACAGAACAAGAAAATCAAATCATTGAGCAACGATAAAAAAGACCTGGTCAAGATACAGAAGCTAGACGAAGCCTTGCTCGAAACCATCGAGAAGGCTATTGCCGATCAATAGATCGGCCAGTTGAACAACTCCCGAAATTCACGCAATCCCCGAAAAGCCGATCAGTTTCAGCTGATAGGTAGTAGTGGTGGTGCGTCCACCGAGACGAAGGTCTCTGGATAAAAGCCGTTGAATCGGGTGGCTGCAGCATTGGTATAAGCACCCGTCTGTCCAATCTCGATCCAGTCACCTTCGTCGGCATCGTCTGGCAAGTTGAAAGGCCTGGGTAAAATATCAACCGTGTCACAGGTTGAACCCAGTATTGTAAAGTCCTGGCTTGAGGTTGATAGATTTCGCCCTGGATTGATCAATCTGACTGGAAAACTAACTTTTCCCAGTAGCGTTTCAGACAGGCTTTGATAAATGCCATCATTGATATATAGCTTGTTTCCCTTGCGTAGTTGAATTTGAACCAGTAACGAACATCCGCTCGCGACCATTGCACGGCCGGGTTCACACATCAACACACAATCGCGGCGTAGTATGTTCTGATCAAACGCTTCATGGATAACACTGAAATAGTCTTCTAGTGGTGGTGGGTGATCATTCTCATAAATAGCGGGAAAGCCACCCCCTACGTCCAGATAATGCACCGGAACATCAGCTTCTTGAATTACTTCGAGCGCGGTCCTGACGCCGTCGGCAAAGGCGACTGGATATCGGCATTGTGATCCGACGTGAAAGGCCACACCGGTCTGGAAATCAGCCGCATGGACCTGCTGTAATAATTCCGGGGCCTGATCTGCCGCTATGCCAAATTTATCCGATAGCTGGTACTGGGCATCGTGAGCCGGTGTGACGATCCTGACCAGTATCACTCGACCATCGCCGCTTCCGGTGGTTTCGATTATTTTTTCCAGTTCCTTAACATGGTCTATCACATAGTGATCTACGCTATAAACATTATGTGCCGTCTGTATTGAACTACGTGCCTTCACCGGGTGCATAAAATAGCAATCCGCCTGCGGGAAATGTTCTCGCACATCGGCAATTTCAGTCAGCGAAGCGGTATCGAAATGCCGAATACCAGCATCATATAAAATTCGTAGTACCGCCAGGTGGGGATTGCACTTCACTGCATATAAAACTCGCCCGGGGAAATTTTCGAGAAAATACTTCGCCTGACGGCGGATTTCTGCGGGTCGAAGACAATATACCGGATACCCCGGTTTTAGTTCCTCGATAACTGCTTCTACAGTCGAGAATGAATGAATTGGTGATACTGCTAAATTGTTCAAACTGGTCGATCCTGAAAATTAATCGTGTAGGTACCGCCAATGGTTACAGAATATCATGAATCAGTAATTGCAATGATTTCTGCTGGCGAAAAATATTGATGTTTAATTCGTAGTGAACCCGTATTGTTTGATGAGTAGAATTGAGTACTTCGTCGGATTGAAAAAATGCAATCGCATCCAGAACCTGAAAGCTGGAATTGTGCACCTTTGGTAATTTTAGACGCAATTTCAAATGTTTGTCAGAAAGTATACGACTATCGATTACCTCGAACTCTCCAATAAAACTCGGCACCGGAAAGCGCTGGCCCCAGGGGCTTAGATTTTCCAGTCGCTCGGCAAACTGTAGATCAAAATATCGCTCTTCAAGCGAACCATCACATTCAATTTCGAGATTAAAACATCCAGGGTCTGCCAGGTCAGAGACCACCTGCTTGAAAATTGCTGAAAATCGTTCGAGCCGCGATGCTTCGATACTGAGCCCGGCCGCCATCGCGTGACCTCCGAACTTTAAAATCAGCCCCGGTTGTCGCTTATCGACACTGTCGAGCATATCTCGCAGGTGAATACCGGGAATTGATCTACCCGAGCCTTTCAAATAGCCGTCTTCAGACAGCGCGAAAACGATACTCGGCCGATCATATTTCTGACGAATTTTGGCCGCGACAATGCCTACCACACCCTCATGCCAATCTTGCTGATAAAGCACGATAGCGGATTCAGATTCAATCGCAAGGGGGGGCAGCTTGTTCATCTCCAGCATCGCCGCGTCTGACATCTGCTGCTGTATCTGTTTGCGTTGATTATTGATGCCGTGTAATTCGTTTGCCAATTTCGACGCGCTATCCGGGTCGTCAGACAACAGGCATTTGACCCCGATGCTCATGTCATCGAGTCGCCCGGCAGCATTAATTTTTGGTGCGATGGCAAATCCGATATCGGTGCTGGTCAGGTTATGCAGGCTTTTATTTGAAACTTCGACCAGGGCTTTAATGCCGTAGCAACAGGACCCGGCCCTGATACGCTTTAAACCTTCATTGATCAGGATACGATTATTGTAGTCAAGGGGCACCAGATCGGCCAGGGTACCCAGGGCAACTAGATCGAGACAATTGGCCAGATTTGGTTCCGGCCGATCGTCGTTAAACCATCCAGATTCCCTGAGGCTCTTGCGTACAGCCAGCATTAGGTAAAAGGCAACCCCAACACCGGCCAGATTTTTACCCTGCTCTGCTTCGGGCCAGGCATTTTGATTGACGATTACCGTGGCATCGGGCAAGTCACTCGCTGGCAGGTGATGATCGGTGACTATGACGTCGACACCCCTGTCTCGCAAAAGGGCAATGCCGTCGATACTGGCGATACCATTATCGACTGTTATCACACAATCCGGGTTTTCTTTTGCAATTCGATGCGCAACCGACTGAGACAGGCCATAACCGTCGATAAATCGATCGGGCATCAGATAGCTGACTTCGCTGTGACCCATCGAAGACAGAGCGCGGGCACATAAAGCCGTACTGGTGGCGCCATCGGCATCATAGTCGCCGAAGATCAAAATTTTACCGCGCTGCTTAAACAATACTACGAGTAGATCGGCTGCGCTATCCAGGTTTTTAATCTCGTCTATTACGAGCATATTGCTGAGCGAATAGCTGGTTTCACTGGCCGAAATAACACCACGCGACGCAAATATACGCTGGAATACTGGATCCATATCAGAATCCAGGCTGTGCTCTGGCACCCGGCGGGTAATAAATCGTCTTTGCCTGGCACCGGCCACTTGGTTAGATCCCCGCTAACTCAACCAGGGATTTAGACTTTTTCCACCATTGAAAAGCCGAGTAAGCCGTCATCTTCAGATCTAATCGAGAGCCACTTTTAAGTCTCAGGACGCATTGGCGCGCCCGTATCGGTTTCAATATTGGTTTAAACAGGCTCTCTTCTATATTGCTTAACAATTCCTGCAATTTAGAGTCCTGGGGAGACTTCAGTGCCTCGAGCAATGACAGGTCAATGACAATGCTGTCACAGTCGATGTCCAAGGTTCTAAAGTCATCCAGTGCTGCACAATTAATATTCGCGACAGCGGCAAATTGCTTCAATAACAGGTCATCGCAATACCAGTTGATATTTCCAGTGGTCAATTTCGATAAATTTCCAGCCCCCCAAAACCACAGGCTATTAACGGGCAGCAGGCCTGATTCAATTCGATTGCGATTAATTTCGTGCTGATGCATAAACATTTGCATCTCGTTGATCAACTTGTACCAGGCTAAATACTGTTTAGATTGCTGTACAAAGGGATCACTCTTTCTGCCTATCACCGACAGGTAATGTGGGTAATGCTGTGCAGGTATACATTGTTTCAAACGTATCAGCCAGAGCCCTTCCTGTACTTTAGAAACATCACAATCAACTGTAAAAAGTTCTTTCAAGTCTTTGATTATAATATCTATATCATGATCATTAATTCGATTAGTATCGATAGGTAGCACAATCGCACTGTGCATATCGGCCTTTAAGTGGATCGGCCTGAAGAGCAGGTAATTATCACTAGTTCGCTCCTCCTGCGTAGCGTAGGCCTGGGCAAACGGCAGGGTTTCCAACCCGGTCCAGCCCATCGCCTGAATCAGCATCGATTCCAGGTCAAATGCATGGTTCTGGCAGGGCCGGGCAAAGCGTAAAACCTGATTCAGCGCAGGTAATTCGAGTTTGAGGAAGCGTGGGTCCAGCTCATCCACGGGCAAATCAAATAATCCGGGGACAATGAGATCAACTTTTACCACCATGATCGTTAATCAGCAGATAAACTCATGGTCATCAGTTCATTCAGGTCATTCGACAGATTTGGTGTAGAGACGATAATTTCGATCTGCTGCTTCATTAACTGAGCCTGTGCGGGTAATAACTTTCTCCAATGCAGAAATGCATTCGCCATTCTCGCTGCCACCTGGGGATTGATTGCATCAATTTCGATAATTTTAGCTGCGACAAATTTGTAGCCGGCGCCGCTGGATTCGTGGAATGCGCTCGAGTTGGCGATCAGTGGACCCAGCAATGACCTTGCACGATTCGGGTTCTGAATCGAGTAAGCCGCATGGTCAAACAGGGCTTTGATATGTACCAGCGAATTGTCAGCGTAAGAAGAGGCCTGGGCACTAAACCATTTATCAACCACCAGCGCGGTATCTTGCCATTGTTCATAGTAGCGCCGCACAATTTCGTCCCGCACCGGATTTTGATAATGTACGATCGGTAACAGGCAGCCGATTTGATCGGTCATGTTGCCGGCAGAATCAAACTGTTGAAGACACAGATCGAAATACTTGCTCTTATCGAGCATCAGCAGGAAGGTCAGACATATATTTTTCAGACTACGTTTGCCGGTATCCTCAGGCGTAATTCGATACTCGCCCTGCTCCCTGCATGCCTCGTAACGTTTGAGTAACAGGTCTTCAGTCGCCGCTGCTATCGATGCCCTGACGCCCTCGCGAACCAGGCGAATCCTGTGTACATCAACGCTATCCAGCATTTCGCCCAGATATTTTTCGCTGGGTAGTATCATCATCTCGGCAACTAAGGCGTTATCCATGGCGTTATCGCTGAGTATTACTCGGTAAGCCTCCAGTAATTCCTGCGGCGGCGATGTTAAACCCTTATCTGCAGAACTAATCATGTCGAGCATGACACGCGTGGCATACTGTTGTCCCGAATCCCAACGATTAAAAGGATCGGTATCGCAGGACATCAGGGTCGCCAGTTCCTGATCGTGTAAGTCAGTATTCAGAATGACTGGTGCTGAAAATCCTCGGAAGGCTGAAACCAGTGGCTTCTGGTCTATGCCCTCAAACCTGAGGCTGTGATTTATTTCTTTGATATCGAAGACCTGCTCGAACATGCCCTGCCCATTGAGATCAATTGCCTTCCCCTGTTGATCGAACAGGGAAAGCTTCATCGGCATGTGAAAGGGCTGGTTAGCTTCTGCCAGCGTGGAACCCGGGTCCTGTTTGATTTCCAGGTGCAGCGTTTTTTCAGCGCTGTCGAAATGCCGGTCGATCTCGACTCTTGGCGTTCCTGATTGCTGATACCAGCGCTGAAATCGGTCCAGGTCGATTCCCGATGCATCCTGCATCGTCTGCCTGAAGTCATCGGTGGTCACAGCCTGACCATCGTGTCGCTGAAAATAGAGGTCCATGCCTTGCCTAAAACCATCCTTTCCCAACAGGGTATGGATCATACGAATGACTTCGGCGCCCTTGTTATAGATCGTGGCGGTATAGAAATTATTAATCTCCTGGTAAGAGGCTGGGCGCACCGGATGCGACATCGGGCCCGCATCTTCCGGAAACTGCTGGTTACGCAATATACGTACATCATTGATACGTTGTATCGAACGTGAGCCCATATCCGAGCTGAATTCCTGGTCCCTGAAGACAGTCAATCCTTCCTTTAGGCTTAATTGAAACCAGTCACGGCAGGTGACCCGGTTCCCGGTCCAGTTATGAAAATACTCATGCCCAATCACACCTTCGATTGCGAGAAAATCGTTGTCGGTTGCGGTTTGAGGATTTGCCAGTACGTATTTGGTATTGAAGACATTCAGTCCCTTGTTTTCCATCGCGCCCATGTTGAAGTCGTCTACCGCGACAACCATGTATAAATCCAGGTCATATTCGAGTCCGAAAGTGTCCTCGTCCCATTTCATCGCCTTTTGCAACGACCGCATGGCGTGTGCGCATTTTTGCCGATTATGATGCTCGGTGAAAAATTGTAAGGCCACCGTTTTTCCCGATACAGTGACAAATTCACCGTCGATCTGGGCCAAATCACCAGCCACGAGTGCAAATAGATAACTCGGTTTCGGATAGGGGTCTAACCATTCGGCCCAATGTCTATTGTCTGATTCGCCCGAGTTGATCCTGTTTCCATTTGAAAGCATGACTGGAAATCCATCTTTCGGGGCGCTGATTCTAGTCTCGAAAACAGACATGACATCGGGTCGGTCGATGTAATAGGTAATATGGCGAAATCCTTCCGCCTCGCACTGGGTACAAAAATTCCCAGACGACAGGTAGAGACCCTCCAACCGGGTATTCGCTGCAGGATAAATTTCAACCTCGCAACAGAGTTCGAATTCATCAGGTACGTCAAATATAGTCAACTGTTGCTCGCCTAGCCGGTATCGCTCAGAAAGCAACTGCTTACCGTCTATACTGATATCTAACAATTTAAGACCGATACCATCCAGTTGTAATGCTGCGTCCAAATCGTCGGTCTGCCTTGATATTTGAAGCCTGCTACTGACCCGTGTCTGATTATCATTAATCTCAAAGTCAAGCCTGGTGGCATTGATGGTGAACTCGGGGGGCTGATACTCACTCAGGAATTTGCGGCGATTCTGGTCGGTTTTCATATTCTTCAGGCTAAAACGTGTCGCGCTAAAGTGTACCTGAATCGTGCAATCAGGTGAGTGATAATTACCAGTTTTTTATTAAAAACCATCACCCCGAAAGTCATTCAGGTAACGTTCCTGAATCACAAATTAGGTTTGCTGTATGCCACAATTCCGCTATTATTCGGAGCGATTTTACCTGCCCCACTGGAGAAGCTGAGTAATGGCTATAGAACGCACGATTTCAATCATTAAACCCGATGCCGTCGCTAAAAATGTAATCGGCGAAATATATGACCGATTTGAAAAAGCCGGACTACGCATTGTCGCGGCCCGCATGGAACATCTGACCGCGAAGAAAGCCGGAGAGTTTTACGTGATTCATAAAGAGCGTCCATTTTTTAACGATCTAATTGCATTTATGACCTCGGGTCCGGTGATTGTGCAGGTACTAGAGGGCGAAGATGCAATCGCAAAAAACCGCGAGGTCATGGGAGCGACTAATCCGGCTGATGCGGCACCCGGAACAATTCGCGCCGATTTCGCCCGGACCCTCGATGAAAATGCAGTCCACGGGTCTGATGGAGCCGAAACTGCGAAAGAGGAGATAGCTTTCTTTTTTGACGACAATGGCGTTTGCCCGCGGACCCGTTAGGCCATTCGTTTACTCGATACTCGCCTAAAATACCGGTTGGGTCGGGAACTGGCCTGATTGATTTTTGCTGGGTCGGTTTGACCAGCTTAGCCTGATACCCTCTTGATTTAAAAGAATAAATCAACTATTCGAGGAGATTTCACGGCAGTGTATGATATGCGTTATAATGATTGCTACTGGGCGACAGATTCCTGACACAGCCCAGGAGCCTGGTGTAGAATTCAAATAGCGCCCGGTCTATATCATGAGGGGGTACGCATGAAAAACGAATATCACAACCTGCCAAACAATTTATTAGCTTCCGGAACCCTGATTACACAAAACAAACGTGGAAAGTCGATAAAAATTTCACTCGATGATGCGGCATTTTCGATGATGACGAATTTCAATCATATCAAGCCGTTCTCAACTACGGGTCATGCAAACATAGAAGAGCTCAACGCTAAAATGATCGCCTGCGGGGTACGCCTGCTTTTTGTCGCCGAACAGGATGAGGTGCTGCTCGGCCTGGTGACCTACAATGATATTTTTGGCGAGAAACCGCTTCAATATATTCGGGAAAACGGGGGTAAACGCGAAGAAATCCTGGCACGAGACATTATGACACCTCTCAGTCGCCTGGAAGCATTGCAACTCGCCGATATATTAACAGCACGCGTGGGCGATATAGTTGAAACCATGAAATCGAGTGGACGCCAGCATATACTAGTCTGCGAAGATCAGCCCGATGGTTCCCATGCCATAACAGGACTGTTTTCATCGACTCAAATTGAAAACCGACTGGGAATCAAAATTGAGATGTCACCACGAGCCAATACATTTGCCGATCTTGAGCGGGCCCTTACCTGACCAGTAGACAAGTCCTGACTGGCTGCATCCTAAGATATCTCATTGAAGGAGTACTAGGGAAATGTATCGGAGGTAAACCTCTTAATTTTATGCTGCCCCATGACTACCCATCGGGGTGTGGCCTTGCCTGTTCCCGCCAGTTGCAATCCTGGATGATTCTCGACCACCCTGTCAAGACTCGCCTCCTGGTCGGGATCAACATCGACAATAAATACATGTTTACCCTGCCTAAGCTGGGTTTCAAAACGCCTGAAGTCCTTATGTGGCTCCTGTATTCCATATAGGCCACCTACCCAGGCACCAAATCCCAGCAGGACAATAGATAGAAAAATAAATGGCATCCAGGTATAGCTGTCGGCCCAGCCATTGAACGAAGTTATAATTAACACCAGCGCGGCAATTACCAGACCGATCCAGGCTCCGCTTATCGTGCCATGAACCACATCATTCTTGAACACAGACTCCATGTTATGCAGGTGGTCATGTGTATCGACACCGGTATCATCTTTGCTGAAAACATGGATCTGCGGTTTATGTACACCACGAGCCTCCAACTCCACTTCTATTCCATCCAGATCATCCAGATCGTCACTAATATAAAAATGTCTTTTCATCTCACTCCCTCTGATCCAACAGTGTATTCAATGTTTGATCAGCTTCAGGTAAATGGGTTCCATTAGAATCAGGAAAGAACCTGCCAGCTAACCACCCCGGTATCAGGAAGGGTGAACGTCGGTAAAATCTGGTTAGTGTTACCAGAAAACCAGGTGTTACACTCGAAAACCTTCGATCTATTCAAGACTGAGCGCGTCAGGGCTGGAGCATGCGATCAATACCTGAACAACAAGATAAAATTCACCCACACCTGGAATCAGCATACGCCTCGTAAAACGATGAATCAAGTCAACGAAAACGCAGTACCGCCGAACCAGACTGCTTCTATACCCACTTATTGTTGCCTTGTTTACGATCACTGATTAACCATATTAACCACATCCCGATAACAACCCAACGGATCGCTATCCCAACCAACAATTTCGTGATAATGTCCGGCTGCTTTTGTGATTTGGTATTTGAAGAGAGCCATGAGAATCGAAGACGATAGCAAGCTCGATTATAAAGACGTACTAATCAGGCCCAAGCGCAGTACCCTGGGAAGCCGAAAAGATGTCGAACTAAGCCGAAATTTCAGTTTTCGCAACTATGATTCGGATAGATCCGGTCATCATTATCAGGGTATTCCGATTATGGCCTCCAATATGGACGGTGTCGGCACTTTCGACATGGCTGACAAGCTAGCGAGCCTGGATCTATTTACCTGCCTGGTGAAAAATTATGGGGCTGACGAGCTGACTAATTTTTTCACCCAGGGCGATACCAGTCGTACCGAAAACGTCGCCTATTCTATGGGCATTACCGGGCCTGACTTCGACAAGTTTGGTGCGGTCTATAAGGTCGCCGATAAACAGTTAAAATATGTCTGTGTCGACGTTGCGAATGGTTATTCAGAACGTTTTTCAGCCTTTATCAAGCAACTAAGAGACGCCTTCCCTGCAATCGTTATTATCGCAGGCAATGTAGTGACCGGTGAAATGACCGAAGAATTAATTCTCAGCGGCGCTGACATCGTCAAGGTCGGTATCGGTCCAGGTAGCGTCTGTACTACACGGACACAGACCGGCGTTGGATTCCCGCAGTTGTCGGCGGTTATAGAATGCGCTGATTCTGCGCACGGTCTGGGAGGCCATATTATTGCTGATGGTGGTTGCACCTGTCCTGGCGATCTGGCCAAGGCCTTTGCAGCAGGCGCCGATTACGCCATGCTCGGTGGCATGTTAGCTGGTCACGACGAGGGTGGAGGGGAAGTGATTACCAAATATTTTAAAACCGGAGAGGTGACTAAAACAGCCAATGACTGGGAAGAAGTCATAGAAGAACAAAAATTCGTTCAGTTCTATGGCATGAGTTCACTGGCAGCGAACAAAAAACATTTTGGTGGTTTAAAAGAATACCGATCGTCTGAAGGCCGGGAAATTCTGGTCCCTTATCGCGGTAAAATTGAGCTTACCATCCAGAATTTACTCGGTGGAATTCGCAGCACCTGCACCTATGCCGGCGCGAAAAAACTCAAGTGGCTGAGCAAATGCACTACCTTTGTAAAAACCAGCCAGCAGTTTAATTCTGTTTTCGTCAAATAGGCATAAATGCCAGCGTCTCCAAGGTTGGAAACATTTACAACTGTCCCGTATTAACCCCGCCGCCAGGCGTGAAATTTAGCTATCCAGGCCAGTAGTTTTTGCGGTGCATGCGCTCGCTTCCAGTTGCCGGCAACGTATTTGTTGGCTTCCGCCAGGGTCGGGTAAATATGAATTGTTCCCAGAATTTTATTCAGTCCCAGGCCGTGCTTCATTGCTAACACGTATTCTGCAATCAGGTCACCTGCATGTTCGCCGACTATGGTAACGCCTAGAATCCTGTCCTTGCAGGGTTCGGTGAGTACTTTAATAAATCCATGGTCCTCACTGTCAGCAATAGCGCGATCAAGGTCGTCAATACCATAAACAGTGACTTCGTGGGCAATATTTTGTTCGCCTGCCTCGATTTCGTTAAGACCCACGCGCGCCACTTCCGGCTCGGTGAATGTAGCCCAGGGGATCACCGAGTAATCTGCCTTAAAACGCTTGAAACCACCAAACAGCGAATTGACCGATGCATACCAGGCCTGATGCGCAGCAACATGGGTAAATTGATAGGGGCCGGCGACATCGCCACAGGCATAAATAGTGGGAATGTTTGTCTGTAGATACTCGTTCACTTCAATCGTCTTATTAGGGTTGAGCCGCACGCCGAGCGCTTCGAGACCAAAACCACTGCTACAGGCAGCTCGACCCACGGCGACAATCATTGCATCGAATTCAAGCTCTATATCATGTCCTTCATTCTCAACGACCAGGTAATCCTTACCCTCTTTTTGCTTCACCTGTTTTGCCCTGTGATTGACCAGTACCTCAATGCCTTCCTGTTCAAACCTGGTCTTCAGCATCTCCGATATTTCCGGATCTTCACGCAGCAGAATTCGAGCTAACATTTCTACCTGGGTCACCGAGGACCCCAGTCGGGCAAAGGCCTGGGCCAACTCTGAGCCAATCGGGCCACCGCCTAGTACTACCAGTTTGCGTGGTTTTTCGCGCATTTCCCAAAGATTTTCGGAAGTATAATAATCGACCGAGTCTATGCCTTCGATTGGTGGCACGAAGGGTTGGGCGCCGGTGGCAATGATAATGTTCCTGGCATTGATAGTCTGCCCGTTTACCTCGACCGACCAGGGCGAAATTACCCTCGCCTCTCCCTTGATCACATCGACCCCGAGCCCCGTGTAACGCTCCACCGAATCGTGTGGTTCAATTTTTTCAATTACCCGTTGTACGCGTTGCATTACCTCGCCAAAATTAAATTCAGCATCTGCTTTACCAATGCCAAATTCCAGGCTTCGCCCAATATGGGACATGAATTTTGCCGAGCGAATGATTGCCTTTGAGGGAACACAACCGGTGTGCAAACAGTCACCCCCCATTTTGTGTTTTTCGATGAGCGTGACTTTTGCCTTCACCGTTGCTGCGATATAGGCGCTGACAAGTCCCGCTGAACCGCTACCGATAACCACGAGATTAGTATCAAATTTTGATGGTTTAACAAAACCTGCTAAAGCCTTGCGATTTTTCAACTGGCTGACAATGAATTTACCGGCAAATGGCAACATCGCTAACAGTACAAACGAAATGATCAGTTCAGCACTCAGTATTTCGGCAGCCGAATTGATCCTGGCTAACTGTGTACCGGCATTGACGTACACGATAGTGCCTGCAAACATACCGAGCTGGCTGACCCAGTAGAAGGTTTTTAACTTGATTGGCGTTAAAGCCATGACCAGGTTAATCACGAAAAATGGAAATGCCGGTACCAGCCTGAGTGCAAACAGGTAAAACGCACCGTCTCTTTCGATTCCAGCATTAATTGCGCTGAGCGAACTGCCAAAACGAGCTTCTACGGTTTCGCGAAATAAATAACGGGAAATGACAAAAGCCAGGGAGGCGCCAATGGTACTCGCGAAAGACACCAGTATCAGGGCGGTGACGAACCCAAATGCCGCCCCGGCCGCCAAAGTTAATATCGTGGCACCCGGTAGCGAAACACCGGTCACTAGAATGTAGAGCAGAAAAAACGAAAACAGGGTTAAAAATTTATTTTCGGCGTACAGGACTTCAATCTGATGCTGCTGATCCTTAATATACTCCAGCGTCAGGTACTGCCCCAGATCAAATGCAAAGAATATGACCACTATGGCGACAATTATTCCGACCAGGCCAGCTTTTTTCATTACCCAACTCGCATGTTTTTGAAACAAAATCTGTCGGATCTGACTAGAACACATTGAATCTGTTCAGTTTTCAATACTGCCCCGATTTATCAGCCGACCGGTGCTGTTTTATCAGACTTCAGACATCAATGCATCTAAATAAGAAACACAGCAAATAAAATCGAAAATTTCCAGCGTCGCCACTCATCAACCCTGCAGATATTCCCTGGCCCACTCCAGATATTCGATCGCAGGGCCCTCAAAGAGTATCGGTGCTGATTTACTGGCTAGCTGGTAGCGATACATGGGATCGTAGTAATCAGTCAAAAGTAGTTCTATGCCTTCGCTAAACCCGACAATGCTCTGGTTTGCAAAGAATTCGATCAACGCTGCCTCAAAACCTCGTTTGACATGCATATAACGCTCTCCACCCAGTCGCCTCTGAATACGGGCCAGGTTATCCAGAACGAAGCGGAATTTAGCCGCTTCGTTCTG
>PVMK01128109.1_pt1 | contig 13906 bp, 11 predicted proteins | sample 1853481 | NCBI WGS metagenome assembly PVMK01 (sample SAMN08533507, study PRJNA380276) | Marine sediment metagenome, whole genome shotgun sequencing project. | reverse complement strand
AGGCGGTGCGCAATTCCGGATTGAGCAGCTTTCGCGACCCGGTCGTTCATAGCGTGGGGCTGGAACACACTGACGACCCCAAGCCATACGGCGTGCAACCGCAGACCAAGCCGGATCAGGTCCTGCAGCCGAATATGATTGTCAACGTCGACATGCCGCACTCCGAGATCGGTTGGGGCTCAGTGCATATGGAAGATACCGTATTGATTACCAACAACGGTTTCGAGCGACTGTCGACGGCGGATTTCTCTTTACGGGTCGTCTGAAGAAAACCAGGTCCGAGCCGATTTTTCAGGAAGCCTGTGCGGGGGACGAAACCGCTGAAGTCGGCTTGGCGGGAATCAGCGGCACCGCATCGTAGACCCACAAATCCGATTCGCGACGGCCGGGACTCGGTATGACGAATTGTTTGGTTCCGGGCGGGTAGTCGGCGCCCATCTCACCGTCCCATTCGCCGCGGTGACCGCTGCATGAAGGATTGGGGTCAGACCCCTTTCTTTGGTCGTTTTGCGGAAAGTCCGTATCTCAATCCCCCGGCAATTAATAGAAAATTGCCGGTAACAATGCCGCTGTGGCGGCGGATAGTTGAGTTGGAGTCCACGATTATGGCTAGACATGCCCACAATTCGGTGGCCGAGTCAGGGTTCGTCCGCGTTGGTACAAAGGACAATTTTTACCAGTCCAGTGCCTTCATCCCGATGTCATTTGCACTGGTCACGACGGTGTATGAGAGCGGCGAGACCGGTATCGGACCGCACGCGCTGTGCTTTCCATTCGGCATCACCAAACCGCATTCAATGCTGCTGATCAGCCGCGGCACCAGCGGTACGGCGGTCAATATTCGTCGCACCGGCAAATGTGCGCTGAACTATATCGAGTTCGATCGGGATCTGCTCCAGGGTGTTTCGAATCTCGGCTTGCCGGGGCGCGCACTGGCCGATAAACAGCGGGACAATCCGTTTACGATGATCGACTCGCCGTCTGCCAAGCAGGCGGCCGATCCGGACTTTCCATTGATTATCGGGGAGGCGTTCCAGGTGTTCGAATGCAGCTGGAATCGCGGCGCCGATTTGCAGTCTTTGCTCGGTGCCGACGAGGGGGACCCGGGAGATCACTTTGTCTTGACGGTCGACAATAACCTGATGAAAGAAGAATTCGTTGATGGCATCGAAGACGGTACGAAGTTTCCGCGGATGCCAATATTTTATGGAGTCCGTGCGAATGGCCAGTTCTGGTTCGCGGAGCACGAGGCACCGTTCCCGATGGAGCTGCCCAAGGTCAAGGGCAATGAGGCTCGGACGGTGTTCTACCTGGCCAACCGGCTGGATGAAACCGTGCGGTTTACTAATGAGGCCTGTGCCAAGCTGACCGGCATCCCGCGCCCGTTTCTGAAAGACGCACTCAAGGGCATCATTGCCAGCGCCCGCGACAAAGGGGCCACCGAGGTTGACGAAGCGTTGTTGGCGGAGATCAACGCCGAGCGCAAATAGGGAATGGCGTCTGACCCCTTTTTGGTACACTAATTCCCTAGAACAAAACCCGGGCCTGACCCGGTTTTTTTATCAACAACACCAAAGGGGGCCGTAATGAGCACCCATGAGAAAGGCAACTTCCTGCAGATATACGACTGGGCCAGCGACTGGCAGCAACTTCCGTGGGCCCACGACGAGCCGACCCTGTATCTGGCCGAGATCTGTAACCTGCGCGAGCCCGGCACGGCGCTCGATATTGGCTGCGGCTCGGGCATGGACTCGGTGTATCTGGCGAAAAAGGGCTGGGACGTGACCAGCCTGGATTTCGTGCCGCAGGCGCTGGAGTTCACGCGGCAACGTGCCGAAGCGGCCGGCGTCAGCATCTCCCCTGTAGAGACCGACATCACCGAATGGGCGGTGCCGCAGCAATACGACCTGGTGCTCGATCACGGCCTGTTGCACAACATGGACCCGGTGCGCTTTGCGGCTTACCGCGAGCGAATCGTCAAAGCCGTGGCACCGGACGGCGATTTCGTCATCTTGCACTGGCACCCGCTGTATCCCGGCCAGCCGCAGGGAGAAACCGGACCGACGCGCACGCCGCGCGAGGACATCGAGGCGTTTTTCACCCCGGAGTTCCAGGTGCGTTATTTCGCGCGTGAAGATTACGCCGACATGAATGACGGCGTCGGCGGCGGTTTCACCAACGCCTATTACTGGTTCCGGCCCAACCCGATCCATTGGCACCCGGTTGAACTGATCGAACAGGTCAAAGCCACGCTGACCCGTCACGATGTGGATTACGATGCGATCATCACCGACGCCGGCGACGGGCTGGTCGCCGCCGATCTGCCGCCCAATCTGATGGCGCGCATTGTTGGTCCGGGACGCCTCAGCATTACGCCGGAAACCCCGCAACCGGACGAGGCCGTTACCATACTGCGGGATTGGGCCAAGCAAACCGGCCAGGATCCGAATTACGTGGAGAACCTGCTGCGCATTTTTTCCGACGCCGAGCTTGCGAACCTGTGTACGCCGAATCCGCGTTGCGATGTTTGCGAAGTGCAGTTCTGCCGGCGCTTGCGGCACCGCTGAAGCGTTTGGGTCAGGATCGATAAACGCATAGCAGAGGTTGATGATTTAAACATGTTCGACCCCGGGGGGAATGACAATGAAAACGATGGGTAAATTACTGCTTGTACCGTTCAGTGTGTTGCTGCTGACGCTGGCTGCCTGCCAGCAACCGGCCGCGGGCTGGTCTGCTGATGACCTGGCCGCCGCGCTGGACAACCCGGGCCGGCCCGAAGCTGACAAGGCGCGGGACGCCGGCCGGAAACCGGCCGAGGTCGTCGTGTTTGTCGGCGTTGAGCCGGGCATGACGGTGCTGGACGTCATGGCGTCCGGCGGTTGGTACACCGAAGTGTTGTCCGTCGCCGTTGGGCCGGACGGCACGGTCTACGCGCAGAATGAGCCGTCGGCCTTGGCGCGCCGCGACGGAGCCAATGACAAAGCGATCACCGCGAGGCTGGCGGACAGCCATTTGGCGAATGTACAGCGCGTCGACCAAGAGCTGACCGGACTCGAGCTCGAGCCGGGCAGCGTCGATGCGGCGATCACCGCCCTGAACTTTCACGACACCTATAATTTCGCGGGGCCAGAGGCGGCCGCTGCTTTCATGCAAGCCATCTACGATGTCCTGAAGCCCGGCGGTGTACTGGGCATGATCGATCATTCCGGCGATCCGGATGGGGACAACGTCAAGCTGCACCGGATCTCACGGCAAATCGTCGTCGACATTGCGACCGGCGTCGGGTTTGTCCTGGAGGCCGAGGGCGACGTGCTCGCGCATCCCGAAGACGACCGGACCGAGATGGTATTCGGCCCCATCCGCGGCAAAACCGATCGTTTCCTTTTGAAGCTGCGCAAACCCGGCTAGGACATAGAAGTCGCAACGCGGTTGGGCGATGGATACCGATAGCGCCGGAGAAAGCTACATTCTCGGTTATGGCGACAACGCCATCGCGTGGATGAAGAGCCGTACCGTTGAAGACCACGGTGAGTTTCTGCTGCCTTACCTCGAGCCCGGTATGAGCCTGCTCGATTGTGGCTGTGGACCCGGTACGCTGACGCTCGGCTTTGCGGCCACGCTGGCGCCGGGATCGGTGGTCGGAATCGACCGTGAAGCCGGGCAGTTTGCCGCAGCGGCCGAATATGCGGCGGAGCACGGCGTGACCAACCTGCGCTTTGAAACCGGCGACGTTTATGCGTTGCCATTCGACGATGCTTCGTTTGACGTGGTTTTTTGTTCAGCTCTGCTTGGCAGCGTCAACAAGCCGGATCGAGTCGTGCAGCAGATGGTGCGTGTGCTTAAGCCGGGCGGCATCATCGCGATGAAGGAATTCGATAACGCTGCTGACATGGTGTACCCGCAGATGCCTGTCCTCGCGAGGAGCATCGAGCTTTATCAACGGCTGCGCGCGCATAGCGGCCATGCCGCAGAAGTTGGTCGGCAACTGAAAGGAATGATTCACGCGGCGGGATGCACCGTCGAGTATGTCAACGCGGTTTTCGATCAGGAGACAGAGCTGGAGGAGCTGCGGGACCACGCCGAGCGCAACATTGCGTTGTTCTTCGAAGTGCTAGGGCCTAAATACGAAGCACTGGGTTGGTGTACGCCGGAACAGTTGGAAGCCGACGCTGCAGCCTGGCGCGAGTTTGCCGAAGATCCGGCGGCTGTTTTAATGGCCGCCTGGGTCGAGGCCGTCGGCCGAAAGTAAAAAAATGGTGGTGATCCATCGATCGCTTCGGATGCAGGACTGCGCGAATCGTGCCCTGGTGCTACAAGCGATGGGAATTGACCATGCCGTTGAGCGTGACGTTCTGGTTTGGCGAGTCCTGGTGCCTAGGTATGAAGAGCGGCGCGCCCGTGAACAGTTGCAGCTGTACGAGGCGGAGAACCGGGGCGCCAGGTCGACGGCAACGTACACGGCTCCGCGACCCGGGGCGCTAATCGGGGCTGTGATCTGGGCGTATATCTTATTCACGGTGTTTACCCTGCAGGGTCGCTACGGGTTTGGGTTTGACTGGGTCGCGGCGGGCCGGATCGACGTGGCTGCAATTCGCGGTGGGGAGGGGTGGCGAGCTGTCACCGCGTTGACCTTGCATGCCGACGCTGTACATCTGTTCGTCAATATCGGCATGGGAGCTGTATTTGGCAGCTTACTGGCGCGGGAAATTGGCGTCGGCTTGGCGTGGCTGCTGATTCTGATTGGCGGCACGGTCGGAAACCTCATGAACGTCATAGTCCAACGGCCCTGGCACACGGCGATTGGGGCCTCGACCGCAGTGTTCGCCGCGCTGGGACTTTTGGCGGCGTACCTGTGGACCGGGAAGCGGTTGATACGCGACAGCTGGGCACGGCGTTGGGCGCCGGTTGTCGGCGCCGTCGTGATGCTGGCATGGTTGGGCACCGGTGGTGAACGCACCGACATCGTTGCCCACCTGACCGGGTTTCTGGCAGGCTTTGGCATGGGTGCAGTGCTCGGGCGCGTCGTCCAACAGCCGGCGGCAGATCCGATGCGCCAGTGGTTGCTTGGTGCGGTCAGCGTACTCTTTGTCACCCTGGCTTGGGGATTCGCGTTTGCGAAATACGGTTAGAAGAAAATCTATGAGAGGTATCGCATCGTGATGCAGATTCAACGCAATGTCGGCCTGTCGATCGTCTTTGTGCTCGCGGTCTGGCTAACGGCTTGTTCGCGGCCCGGATCGAACCTGGTTGCGCAAATTGACAGCGGCCAGCTCCAGGGTACCGTCATCGACGACGTCACGGTGTTTAAAGGTATTCCGTTTGCGGCGCCACCAGTGGGTCAATGGCGCTGGCGGCCACCGCAGCCGGTTGAGCCCTGGCCGGGAGTTCGCCCGGCCCAAACCTACGGAGCGTTCTGTGCTCAGCCGAAATCAACACTGTTGTGGTTTCAGCTCGGCGAAGTCAGCGAAGATTGTCTGACACTGAACGTCTGGACGCCGGATTTTGATCCTGGTGCAGACCTACCGGTGATGGTCTGGATTCACGGTGGTGGGTTCTCGCAAGGCTCGGGCAATATTGCTCGCTTGAACAGCCCGGAAGTCGCCAAGCAAGGCGTCGTGCTCGTGACGATCAATTACCGCCTGGCTATGTTCGGGTTCATGACCCACCCGGCGATCACCGCCAGCCACCCGGATGAACCGGCCGGCAACTACGGCTTGCTGGATGCGGTTGCGGCCTTGCAGTGGATTCAACGAAACATCGCCGCTTTCGGTGGCGATCCAGACAACGTGACGATCTTTGGTGAGTCGGCCGGCGCGGGAGTGGTCAATCACCTGATGGTTATGAGCAATAGCGCGGGGTTGTTTCATCGGGCGATAAGTCAGAGTTCGTCGACCGGCATCGCCCCGCGTGCGGTCATCGACCGGCGTGCCGGGTTTGAGCCATCCGGTGAAGCGGTCGCGATCAAGTTTGTCGAAAAACTCGGCGTGGCCGACAGCGAGGACATTGCATCCACCTTGCGTAGCATGACGACGGAAGAATTGCTGGCGGGCATGGGCGAGCGCGACCGGTTCACGCCGGTCGTTGAGGGCAACATCATTCCCGATCAACTCGGTTTCCTGTACGCCGAGGGCAAGCAGCACAAGGTGCCGTACATGAACGGTGGCGTTAGCTGGGAGGCGAGCCTCGGGCGGTCAATCGGCGGCGGTTTTTCGCCGGAATTCGCGGCCAAGCTCGTCCCGCCAGTCGACCAGGCGCGCCTGTACCCGGGGCTGAGTGGGGAGGCGCTGGAAGACCGGATATTCGGCGACCTCATCATCATGAGCGGGTCAAGACATATCGCCAACAGCATGTCCGCGATTGGCGCTCCGGTCTACAGCTTTTACTTCACTTACGTTCCCGAAGCTCGGCGTGGCAAACAGCCGGGCGTTGCACATGCCGATGACATTGCGTTCGTCATGCGCACGCTGGAGACCGAAAGAGATCTCATGGGGGCCATCACCGACCGTGATCAGGAAGTCGCGGCTTTGATCAGTGCGTACTGGGTTCAGTTCGCCAAGACCGGCAATCCCAACGGGACAGGCCGGCCAGAGTGGCCTGAATATGATCCGGAAACGGCCAGGGTTCTGGAAATCGGCGACGAGGTCATCGTTCACGAGGATTTTCTGGCCGAGCGCATGGATTATCACCTGAAGCGCGCTTGGGACCTGCTCGAACGAAGCCGCTAAGTTGCCCACGGCTAACGATCTGCGCCGGAATCCGGGACTTTCAGGAGTTCCAGCGCCGCGACGGTCATCGCTTCGACGCCAATAGTAATTGAAGGTTCCGGTTCAATCTTGAACAACGGCGAATGGTGAGACGGCGCGTTCTCGACTTGATCTTCCGGTGTACCACCGACAGCGAAATAGACGCCCTTGACGCCTAGCTCCGGTTCGACGAGATAGGCGAAATCCTCGGCACCCATTCCTTCGCGGCGGGGTTCCACAATGATCTGATCGCCAAAATGCTCGACGAATGTAGATTTGATTCGGCGTGCTGTCGGCTCATCATTTAATGTCGGTGGCGTTGTCTCGGTTTTCGAGCGCGTCACTTCGGGCAGCCGGTCCTCCGGAACGCCGAGCGAAAGGGCAACGCCCTCGGCCACGCGGTCGATGCTATCCAGCAACAATTTGCGCGTTTCGAAACTGTCCGCGCGCACCGTCAACTGCATCTCGACGCGTTCGCCAATAATGTTGTGTTTGGTGCCGCCGTGAATAGCGCCGACCGTAATGACGCCGGGTTCCAATGGGTTGATCGTGCGGCTAACGATTGATTGCAGCGTCACGACGATCTGCGCGGCGACCAATACCGGGTCCACACCCTTTTGCGGGTAAGCACCATGCGAGCCGACCCCGAAAACAACGATGTCGACGCTGTCGGCGCCGGCACCGACGACGGTCAACGGAAGCGCGATTTTCCCGGACGGATACCGCGCAGCAACGTGAAAAGCCAGCGCGTAATCGGGCTTCGGAAATCGCTGGTACAGCCCGTCCGCCAGCATTTCCCGGGCTCCGGAAGCCCGTTCTTCTGCCGGTTGAACAATCAGTACCAGCGTACCGGACCACTGGTCGGTGCGCGCTGTCAGTTGCCGGGCTGCACCGACCAGGGCCGTGATGTGCACGTCATGGCCGCAGGCGTGCATGACCGGCTGTTCTTCGCCGGTAATGTCCGTCTGTCGCGCCGTGGAGGCATACGAAAGGCCCGACCTTTCCTCGATCGGCAGGCCATCCATATCGGCGCGCAACAACACGGTCGGACCGTCGCCATTGGCCAGGACCGCGACCACGCCCGTGCCACCAACGCCCTCCGTCACGTCATATCCCAATGCGTGCAATTCACTCGCCATCCGATTCGCAGTCGCAGACTCGAGGAAAGACAGCTCCGGATTCTGATGAAAGTGGATGAAAAGATCCTCGAGCGTCGCGTCGTAGTCGGCTGCGATGGCGTCGCCAAGCGTATCGGCCGTTGCCGTCGTTGCCAGAGCGATCGTCAGCACCAGCCCAAAAGTTCGTTGTGACCAGGTTACTTTTGTTTTCGGCATGGTTCGGTACCCCGGATTATCAGTTCGCACACACCGGCGGCAGTGATCGGATGACAGTCATCAGTTCATCAAACTTGGCGAGTTCGGTATCCGGTGGTGCCGGACCCCGGCCGGACATGACCACGCCGAAGATTGACGGGCCGGAACCGTCGTAGAAGAACACCGCGCGGGTGACACGGCCGTCTCCACGCGGCAGGGCATAGGCGTAGATCGACGTATACAGATCGGGCCGCAAATGGCCGCTTAGCGCGTGGTCGTGGCCGAGGTTGTAAAACTGATTTTCGGTCGAGCGTTCGCCGGATGGAATCGCGCTGAACACTTCGAACACATCCGCGCCCTTGGTGATAACGGTCATTGGCTTCTCCCAGGTCGTTATCACCTTCCACACCTCGGCGAAATCCTCACCGCCGGTTCCGGCCGCGTGTTCGGCGGGTATGGCGCTGGCAATCAGCTCTTCGGGTATTCGCATTTGCCGCGCTGCCCTGACCGGTGCGGTGCCAGGGTTTTCAGCATAGAAATCCCGAATTTGTTGCGCCTGTTCCGCTGATGCGCACATCGGGTCCGCCGCACTGCTGCCGCCTGCCCACACTGCTGCGAGCACAAACGCAGTTGTTTTTATAATGTGCTTGTTCATGATGTCGCCCCCCGTAGCTCCAGGACACGTGTTGACATACCAAGGCTCGTTTTGACGTCGTTGCTTGTCCAGCAGTATACGGCGATCGACCGGGCCGTTTTTATAGCGTTTGTCTGGACATGGACGCGCGGCAGCATTGTCGCCGATGGTCATACACCACTGCCGGGCGTATATTTATTTCTTTAATTTGAAGCAAACCGGCCCAGACTCCGTGACTCTGATATTGCCAGCCCGAAAACCGCCGCTCGTTTTGGTTGCCCTACTTTGGCTTATGCCCGGGTGGGCCAGCGAAACGAACCCGTCGGCAGCTGATGCTCCAATGCTCCCTCGTGCCGTTGCCGTTGCCAGCGAATCTGGCTTGATGCTGGCGGAGGAGGGTTATCTGACCTCGACCGGATTCTTTATCAAATACCGCGTTGGCGAAGAGGTCCGATACTCCGGCGGGACTTGGCGCAGGTTGACCGTGCTGATCGACACACCGGATCAGGAGGGCGACGAATACACGATTCCGTCGATATTGCCACTCGAATATCACCAGGCCGAAGCCTGGGATGAATTGCCGGCAGATGCACGTCCCGTGCGAATTTTCGGTGTCGAGCGTTGGCGCGAGCTGCGCGACCGACTGCTCGTGTCGGTTCTGCCGATCGAGGAACAGGCCGGCATCGTTCTGAGCTTCGACAACGACGACTATTTTCTGTTCTACGATGAGCACGGCACATTTAGCGCCACTGAGCTTCACGATAAGCCGGCCGATTACCGAATTGTCGATACGCTAAATTTCAACGAATTCTTTCAGCGGGCACGGCCTATACTCGAGAGCTACCTCGCCAAGAACGGCATCACCGAACGCGAATTTGTTTTCAATACCGGCGATACCGGGGCGTATTCCCTGCCGTTTGTTTACGGGAACATGGACAAACGCATTGCGATATTTGGCCGGTTTGTTCCGCAGTCGATGCTGGGGCGTTCGAGTGGAAAGGTAAACGACACAGTCCAGACCGCGGGCCACGTCGGCCGGAGTCATCTCAGTGGAATTGTCCTGAGGCCGGTATCGTCGTTACACCGGTTGTTTTTTGCTGTTACCCATACGGCTTTTGATACGGTCCGGCCGGACTGGATGCTGACGATCAGTAATCAGCCGCTCCCTGCTTTGAACAGCGGACCAACAATGGATCTCGACGTCTGGGAGGATGCACTGGATAGATTAACCGGGCGTCCTGCGTCGACAGGTACGATCAAGTACCTGATCGGCGGTGAGCAATTCTTCATGCGGTTCATCGATGCGATCGTCTCGGCGCGGGAATCTATCTACCTGCGCACTTACATATTCGACAATGACGATTTTGCGATGAAAATTGGTGATTTGCTGAAACGACGCTCCAATGAAAACATCGACGTCAAGGTATTGCTCGATGGGCTCGGCACGATCTTTGCTACCGGCGCAGCGTCCAAGACGCAGCCCGAGGATTATGTTCCCCCGCCGTCGGTCCGGAGATATCTGGAGTCGGATTCGCAGGTGGACGTGCGCCAGGCAACCAACCCCTGGCTGGCCGGCGACCATGTCAAGACCACGATTATCGATCAGAAATACGCATTCATCGGCGGGATGAATATTGGACGGGAATATCGTTACGACTGGCATGACCTGATGATGGAACTCGAGGGCCCAGTGGTAAACGTGCTGCAGGAGGAATTCCTTGACAACTGGGCGCATGCCGGACCATTCGGCGATCTCGGTTTCCTCGCGCAGCAGTTCAAACCCGGCGCGACTGACGTTGAAGATACCGGTTATCCAGTCCGTGTCGTGTTTACGAAGGCTGGCTCGTCTGAGATTTTTCGTTCGCAGGTAGCGGCGATCCGCGCATCCCAGAAATTTATCTATATTCAGAACGCGTACTTTACCGATGACACGATCCTGTACGAACTCGCCAAAGCCCGGCGCCGTGGGGTTGACGTGCGCGTCATCATTCCACTGGAAAGTGACCGTGGCCTGCTGACTAAGGCCAACGCCATGTCTGCTAATGACCTGCTGGAATACGGTATCCGGGTTTATATCTATCCGGGCATGTCACACATCAAAGCGGCTGTCTACGATGGTTGGGCTTGCCTCGGTTCGGCCAACATGGACCGGCTCAGCCTGCGGATCAACAAGGAGGCGAATATTGCAACCTCGGACCCGCAGGCAGTAAATGAGCTCGTGAACACGCTGTTCATGCCCGACTTCGAGCGGTCGCCAGAACTGACCGAGCCGTTCCCCGAACGATGGATGGATCATCTGGTGGAAACGGTCGGCGACTACCTCTTGTAGTACTGGATCATCTGAATGGAAGTAGTGCTACTGAGTGATCAACCCATCGTTCGACAGTTGTTTGACGATCGCTTCTGCCTCGTTCACAAAGACCATATAGTCGCACCCTGCGCAACTGTGTTCCAAAACATCGGACTTTGACTCTATTGCCCAAACTGCCTCCTGGTTGAGGACAGAGAAAAATTGGGTCGCCAGCACATACGAACCCTCAACCACGACGTTTTGTGGTTCCACGTACTCGGTTAACTCCACTTCCCAGACGTTGAAGTAATAGGTAGGACCGACATTGTATGTCGCCTCAGGGCTACTATCCTTCACGGCCGTCTTTGACTCGATGTCCAGCGGGTGCGTAACTAACGCCGAATCCACATCAAGCGACTCGATCATCTTCAAAAAGGTTTGCGGGGTCATTGGCGTGTTGCTGTCCATCAACGAGGTACTCGCGACTGCTTCGGTGCCGAGATCCGTCAGTTCTTCGACCACCGCCTTTTCAAGTCTACGGCGCGTATCAAACTCCGGAAAAAGCGCGATTATCAGGATACTCTGGTAAGGCGCATCTGCGGACTCCGATAGATCCTGGGTCCTGGTAATCTGTGGTCCCGTGGAACAAGCTGCAACAGCGAAAGCGGTCCCAAAAAGCAGCAGTGCCCTTCGCCAGAAAAATGTTAATGTCACCGCGAAGCCCTCAATATCAGTGAAATCTCAAGCTGCATAATGCAGATAGCCGAGCAGAAATGATACGGGTCGAACCGTTCATCAGTCGCCCGGAACATTGTTCCATTGATCTATCGCTGCAATAATTAATTCCGAATACGCAAGAGTCCCTGGAGGGAAATCCATGTCCGACAAGAAATCTGCGCCCGCGCCCGAGTCGGGTAGAGAAGAAGATACAGTGTCACGTCGTTCGTTCATGAGCACCAGCGCCGCAGGCCTGGCCGCGCTCGCCGCGAGTGGTTATACGGCCGATACAAAAGCAGCATTCGTACCGGCTGCGGCGTCGGCCGCAAGTCTGAAAAACGCGCCGCAGGCGCCGTTTGACTCGTTCCGCGACTGGATCGCGGCACTCGACGCTAACGGCTTGTTGTTGCGGTTTGACCGCATCGACCAGGACGCATACGAAATACCGGCACTGTTCTTTCGGGCGAGTGACCGATTCAGCGTGTACGGCACGCCGTGCATGTTGTTTGAGAACGTGAAGATCGACGGGAAATGGGTCAAGGGGCCAGTAATCGTGAACGCCCAGGGACACTGGAACACGGACGCAATAATTTGGGGTCTGGATGTCATACCTCACGATCATTTTGCGACCTATCGTGGCGCCATGGATCATATGAAGAAGATGCTTGCCGAAAACAATGGCCGATATCCGGAGATCCCGTCCGTCGAGATCGCGCGGGAGAAAGCCCCGGTCAAAGAGGTCGTGTTGACCGGCGACGACATCGACATCACGAAGTTCGCTTTTGTGAAGACGAATCCAGCCGATGGGGGCGACTATGGGCGCTATGTAAATACCGGATCGGTGTTTATGGATGACCCGGAACTCGGTTATAACTTCGGCACCTACCGCTGCCAGATCAAGGGACCGCGAAAACTCGGCCTGAACCCGGAGCCGAATCAAACCGGCTATAAAATGCTGATGGCAGCGAAGGAACGCGGGGAAAAGGTAGCACGGGTATCGATTGTCCTGGGACAGGACCCGGTCATCTGGTTCATCAGCGGCACGCGCGTCGCGCCACGTGGATTTGGCCCTAAACCAAAACCGGCGGATGAGCTGGCAATTGCCGGTGGCATGCGCGGCAAGGCAATTGAAGTCGTGAAATCCGAAACTAATGACATACGGATTCCCGCACATGCGGAAATGGTTATCGAGGGCGAAGTGCCGCTGGACGACGAGTTCCGTGAAGACGAAGGCCCATTCGGCGAAATGTTCGGCTATCTTGGACCGAAGAAGAAAAATAACTTCTTCCTGAATATTACGGCGATAACCCACCGGCCCGACCCGTGGATTATGAATGCGTTGACCGGCATGCAACGCGGCATGGTCACGGCGCCGATGGACGCTATGTATAGTGCAGTGCTCGGCAAACAAATTCCGAACTTTGTCGCCTATACCAATCCGCAGGATACGATGGGTGTCGTGGTGCTGAGTATAGATAAAGACGGCCCCGGTCAGGGACTGGAGGCCGGACGGAAAATTGCCCAGCGTAATCCGATCGCCAAAGTTGTCGTCGTAGTCGACAAGGATATCAACGTTTTGGATCGAACCGCTGTCGTTTTCGCGATCGGTTCCCGCTGGCAACCACACCCGGCATCGGAAATCATCGACGATATTTTTGGATTGATGACCGACCCGAGTCAGGTCGAATACGCGCGCACCAGCAAAATAATTATCGATGCGACGCGACAATTACCCGGTGAAGGCGGCAAAGAAGTTTTCCCCGAGACCAACCGGGCGTTGCTCGAGAAAGGTGCGCCTGGCATTTTCGCCCGTATCGACGAACAGTACGGCGAAGTTTTAACTAACTGGAAACGCATCTAGGAAAAAACTGGCGTCAGAGCTCCCAGTTAGGCGCCGGAAATAGGTTGCCTGCCCCCTAATTCCTACCAGGGCTGCGGTTCACCGTTGTAGCGAATGAAACTGCCGGTATTTTCCAGGCTCAGACCATCGATGACGTACCTACTCGCTCTAAAGCAGACGCCCAGAAGCCCTGAAAATCAAGAATGAACGAATTTGCGGTCTAGAATGCTTCCTCTAACGTCCACTTTCGGCCATAAGCGGACATTAGCCGGGCCAAGAAAACCCCGCCTCCCCCTTCGCAAGGACTTGACTCGTCGTGCGAGATAAAACTTCCTATCCTGTTATTGGGAAAGGTCGTTTACGCTGGCT
>PVMK01189298.1_pt1 | contig 13910 bp, 15 predicted proteins | sample 1853481 | NCBI WGS metagenome assembly PVMK01 (sample SAMN08533507, study PRJNA380276) | Marine sediment metagenome, whole genome shotgun sequencing project. | reverse complement strand
CAAGACAGGAAACGCCAGCATCGCCGTGAGCCGAGTGTTCCCAGGAATCAACTTCAGCGAGAGGGCCAAAGCCTTGTGCTGGATGACAGAGTGGCAAAATTCTGGTTCAGAGGTCATGTGTAGGATCTGGATGTTGATGAAGCCGAACATCACGACAAAGATCACTGAAGCAATGGTGAAAAGGACAATGTGTCGTTTGCACCAGTCAAATACGGTATTAAGCATGATCTGCACCTCTGTAATAGTTTTCGATTAAAAGTTTGTAGCCGTAAGGGATTAGAACTTCAAGAAGCCACCGTATAATACACATTCTTGGAATGAATGCAACCGAAACATTGTATACAGTATGCATCTTCACAGGCATGATTACGATGCAAAATGCTGTTGAGGTCGATAAAAAACGGGGCTGCCGATTGGCAGCCCCGTTGATGTCCTGATCTATAGGAACAGGTGTTAGCTCAATGAGTCAGAGGTTAATGACCACTGCCTGACATGAATGCGAAGATCATCAGGAAGAGACAGGCTATTCCTGTAAAGAGAGCAATGTAACCAAAGGTCTTGAGACAGAAGTCGTAGAACGGTCCGCTGACTTTTTTGCAGACATACTCATCGATTGTCCCTTCTTCTTCATAGCGGCGCCATTGGTCGCCACGTTCTTCGATGAACTCTTCTTTAGCCATCTGGCCATTGAAGATGACGAAGTCCATGGGGAACTTCTCCGGTCGGCCATGGGTATTGTAGAAGTGGACGGTGAAGATAAAGCCGGTTGCCAGCAGTGCCTCGTCAGAGTGAATAATCGTTGCGATATTGAACGACCAGCCTGGCAGGAAGTAGCCAAAGAACTCAGGGAACCAGAGCATAAGCCCTGAACCACCAATGGCGAACATACCCCAGAAGACTGCGAGGAAGTCAAATTTCTCCCAGTAGGTCCAACGCTCAAAGGTTGGTTTTGGCCCTAAGAAGAGGAACCAGCGGACCATGCCGATAACGTCGCGGATGTCGCGCAAGTTCGGACAGAGTGAGTCGGGCCCGAACAGACGGGTCAACCACATGTCGCCCGGATGCTTCTTCTTGCTCAGGAAGAGGAAATCGAAGCTCAGGATCAGAGCCGAAACGAAGTAGTAGAAGGTCAGGATTGCGCAGCCGCGATGGATCAAGCCCGCATAGTATGTGCCACCGAAGAAGTCCATCATCGTCGTGGCCCAGTGCTGGTCAGCAAATTTGAGCGGGATTCCGGTCAGGGTCAGGCCAAGGAAGCTGATAATAACAGTCAGGTGCAAGAAGATGTGACGGGCCTTGAAACGTACATACTGCTTGTGCGGCTCACTGATCTGATGCCCTTCCTTGCCAGCATGTCCATCCGCCAGCTTCTGACGATTCTCAACAAAGCCACGGATCATCCAGAAGAGCGTGTGAATCCAGAAGACCGCAAAGGTGCCAACCAGCAGGCCGGTCATGCTGACAAAAGTCCAGTAGCTGATCGGATAATTCTCACGGTCGTGCATGTCGCCGTGTGAGTTGAATTTGACAAACAAGGATGTGGCATTGGGGTGGCACTGGGCACAAGTTCCAACCAGATTCGCTTCGTTAACGCTGGAAGCAGGATCGTCTTTGGGGAGTACGTTATGCGAAGTGTGGCAATCTGCGCAGCCAGCGACCATGTCCGGCGAACCGAGTCGGAAGTTCTTGCCGTGGTAGCTGCTCATGTAGGTTTCCACAGCCACGCTGAAGACACCGTTGCGTTCCATCATCTCGTGGTCAGCATGACATTGCAGGCAGACTTTGGTGTGAAACTCACGATTGATGTGGCTATCAGGGTCACCCAGTTGTTCGATTTTGTGCAGACCATGACAGTCATTACAGGCGGCAGAATCCAAATTGCCGGCCATAACCGCTTTGCCGTGACTGGAGTCAAGATAGTCTTCATGGTCATCATGGCAACCGGTACACTTGGCAATGACTCTGGCCTTGTCATTCTTCCAGTAAGTATGCGTGTGAATATCGTCGTGGCAGGCGGAGCAGGTCACGTCGTTCAATTGATGGACGCTTGAAAAATGCTCGCTGCTTTCTTTTTTGTGACAGCGCACACATTTGGGCTCCTCTGGCATGACGTCGCCAGACATATGTGCGTCGAGGGAGGTTACTTCAACGTGACAGCTGGTACAGGCGTTCTGACCATGTACGGACGCTCCATAAGCAATCGGAGCGACCACATCGTCGTGGCACTCCAGGCAGACTTCCGGAGCAATCGCCATGCCGCTTTCTGCCTGAGCAGGCATGTTCGGCATGAACAGGCTTACAGCTAGCAATATAAAAGCAAAGATTCTGCAATTCATTGGTTGACCTCCTGATGGTCTTCTTTTTAGCTCAAGCCGGGGATGTGCCGGAATGTTCTAAATAACGTGATGTTACGTTGCTTTAAAAACAGAAAAAAACCTAATAAAATGAAGATGTTGTGCGCCAAATGATTGTATACTGTATAAGATTAAAAAAGGTTTAACATGGGCTACATTAAAAGTCAATCGTGAAAGATACGTTAAGGAAGTATTTTAAATATACACCTGGATGTTTTTTCTATACGTCGGATAAATCTCTTGCCTGGCAGAAAGGAAGGGCGCTAGTATGCCGCAATTTTAGCGGTACGGAGTTGTCTGACGATGGCACAGAAGTGGCGCGGATGGGTTTTTGCAGGGATCGCCTTGACCATGTATGTGGTGGGAGGGCTGCTGATTATGGGCGGACTGATTATGATCGGTCTCTTGGGGGGGCAGGATTTGTGGGGCTGGGGTGAAGCCCGCGGAATTGGTTACATGGCTTTTGCCCTCGGTATTGTCCTCTCCGTTATTGGTGTCCTGGTCATGCGGATCATGCGCAACAGGGGCTGGTAATCGCGGCGCATCAGCAAATTAGTCAACAAAGAAAAAGGGCGCAACCGGATGGTTGCGCCCTTTTTAGTGCTGATTTAAAGACCGAATTACTTGCTGAGCAGTTGCACAACAGTGTCGGTGAAGGGGTTAGCGAAGAGGATGATCATGGCAACAACGAGACAGTAGATTGCCAGGGACTCGATCATCGCCAGACCGACCAGCATGACGGTCATGATTTTACCGCTTGCGCCCGGGTTGCGAGCAACGCCTTCAACCGCCTTCGAAATAGCAATGCCCTGGCCGATGCCAGTACCAAAAGAACCAAGACCCATGGCGACAGCGGCAGCCATTACACACCAAGCAAAATACTCCATTTTTCTACTCCTTAAATTAAGTGACGGTTTTCCTATACGATATAGGACGCAAGCACGGACATCCGTGCTTAGTGAGCTTCTTCGAGTGAGCCAGCAATGTAAATCATTGCCAGCAGCATGAAAACAAACGTCTGGATAAATGCAACCAGGACACCCATCAGCATCAACGGCAGTGGAACCAGGAAAGGCACCAGGGTAAAGAAAATCATCAGGACGATTTCATGGCCGTACATGTTGCCGAACAGACGCAAGGTCAACGACAGGGGGCGTGCCAGGTGGCCAACGATTTCGATCGGGATCATCAATGGTGCCAGCCAGCCGATCGGCCCGCAAAAATGTTTAAAATAACCGATGCCATGCTCCTTGATGCCAACGATATGTGTCATGGCAAAGACTGTCAGAGCTATAGCGGCGTTGGTGTTGAGGTTGGCGGTCGGTGGATAGAAACCGGGGATCAAGGCAATCAGGTTTGAGGTGAGGATGAAAAAAGCAATGGTCGCAATCAGCGGGAAATAGGCTTTCCCTTTCGGGCCCATGGTGTCTTCAATCATGGTCTCAATGCCATCAATCATGAACTCAAAGAAATTCTGCAGACCGGTCGGAACCGTTTTGATGCTACGTTTGACCATAACAGCAAGAAGAATCAGCAATGCCATGACCAGCCATGTATAGGTGACATGGTTGCCAAAGCTCAGGTGAAATTGGTGCTCAAGCCACTCAAGAAAAATAAAAGGATGTGTCATGGTAGCTGAAGTCTCCTCTACTTAAAGCGTGCGTTGTACCGTCGTCCAAAACAGGTTGATAATCACAACCGAGAGCCCGATGACCAGGCCGATGACGTGAATTTTTACTATTGCAATCAGGATCGCCAGAATGACTGCTAAAACAGCCAACCTGATAAAACAGCCAGATATATAACTGAATCTGCTGTCGCCCGTTTCCTGACCGCCCGTTGCGTGACTCAAGAGTCGATCCAGTGAGCGTCGCATCCAGATGAAACCACCAATAGCGATCAGTCCGCCGGTCAATATTCCCAGACTCAAGGTGAAATTGGCGAAAGGCAGACTGCCAAGCAGTAGAAGGGCCAGGATGATCCAGTTGCGCCGTGCCAGTTGCGCGGGCAGCTGTTCAATCTGATCCATCGTACTTCTGATCCTCTTTATTGTCCTGATCCAGTTCGCGCATTCCGCGTCGGGCCAGAATGAAGATGTTACGAAAGCCTGCAACAATACCTATGCCGTGCCATATCAGCGTCATCCAGGGGGTTGTTCCCAACCATTTATCCAGATAAATACCGATAAAAAGGCCAATGAATGAAGCCGCCACCATAGATATCCCGATGCTTGATAAAAAGCTCAGAGATTTCATGAGTTGGCGTTTGTCTTCGGCCATAATAATTGTATACAGAATACACTTGGGGTTAAAAACAACCTTAAATAGCACAGGGTTTTCGGGCTGTCAACCGGTTTTCTCCGGTTTGATTAGAAGACGCCACAGGTTTGATTAGAAGGTAACATCTCCAGGTTATGACCTGAATCAAGCCTGATCCCGGTACGTTCTCTTTTAGGTCACTGGACGATAATCTGCTGATCGTGTAATACGACAGTCTGACCTGTACGGATTTTACGGCGTTTACGCAACTCAACCTCGCCGTCGACCCTGACCAGGCCATCAGCAACCAGAAGTTTGGCAACGCCACCGCTCTCGCAGAGACCGGTCACTTTTAACAGGCTATGCAATTCAATGTAGTCGTGATCAGCAAGATCAAACTCAATCATGAGCTTTTATACCGCCCTTGGCGACTGCGAGGTGATTTTTTCCCACCCGGTTTGAAGAACTTTCCTTCACCACTTCTTGGCCCGCTCTTATACTTTGGCTTGTCGGTATTGCCCGGAAATTTTTCGTCGGCGGGGCTGATCTGCAGCTGTTGTCCACAGACCCATACTTTCTGCAGCTGTCGAAAAGTTGCCGAGGGCATATCTTGCGGGAGATCGACGAGACAGTGGTCATTGTGAATCTTGATCTGACCGATGTCGCGGCTATTGATGTTTGCCTCATTGGCAATTGCGCCAACGATATGTTTCGGCTCTACTCCGTGGTTGCGGCCGACTTCTATCCTGTAGCGTGTCAGTTGGTTGTCGGAACTCCTTTGGTTCCGTCGGGAATATGCTGTATCTCTCGTAGGAGCAACGACTTCTTCGACAACACCCTCATCAACCTGCAACGGTTTGTCTTTCTGGACCAGATAGGCAAGAGTTGCGGCGATTCGGCGCAAGCCGACATCGTACTGGTGTTGATAACTGTCAATCAACTCCTCGAAGAATTCCAGATCCTGGCTCTCCATCGCTTCGGCAATCTGCTCCTTGAAAAGGTCAGTACGACGATTGGAGATGTCCTTACGGCTCGGCAGGCTCATCGCCGTAATCGGCTGGCGTGTCGCCCGTTCGATGGCTGCCAGCATGCGCCGCTCACGAGGGGCGACAAAGAGAATCGCCTGGCCTTCGCGACCGGCGCGGCCCGTTCGGCCGATGCGGTGGATATAAGATTCTGTATCGTAAGGGATGTCGTAATTGATGACATGGCTGATACGTTTCACATCCAAACCACGGGCAGCGACATCTGTGGCAACCACGATGTCAAGGGTTCCAGCTTTCAACCTTTCTACGGTTTTCTCGCGCAGAGTCTGGGTCATGTCACCGTTTAGTGGTGCACAGGAGAAGCCGCGCGACTCAAGCTTCTCTGAAAGTTCAACCGTTGCTATCTTGGTGCGTACGAAGACAAGCATGCCCTCAATCTCTTCCGCTTCGAGAATACGTGTCAAAGCATCCAGTTTATGCAGTCCTTTGACCTGCCAGAAACGCTGGGAAATGGTGTCGACGGTCGAGGTCTTGGCCTTGATGTGAATCTCAAGCGGATCCTTCATATGACGACGAGCAATTCTTAAGACTTCTTTTGGCATGGTTGCCGAAAAGAGAGCTGTCTGCCGGTCTTCCGGAGTATCTTTTAGGATCTGCTCGACATCGTCAACAAAACCCATGCGCAGCATTTCGTCAGCCTCATCGAGGACCACGCAGGCAAGCTCCGAAAGGTTCAGGGTGCCGCGGCGCAGGTGGTCCTGGATTCGTCCCGGCGTGCCGACTACGGCGTGGACGCCGCGATGCAACTGTCGCAGTTGCTGGCTCATGCTCTGACCGCCGTAAATTGGTAGAACCTGGAATCCTGGCAAGTGGCGGGCGTAGGTACGAATTGCTTCAGAGACCTGCAATGCCAGTTCGCGGGTGGGGGTGAGCACCAGAATCTGTGGCTTTTTCTTTTTTAGATCGAGGCGGCTCAGCAACGGCAGAGCAAAGGCTGCTGTTTTGCCGGTGCCGGTCTGAGCCTGGCCAAGCAGATCACGTCCTTCCAGCAACGGTGGTATGCTGCGAGCCTGAATCGGCGAAGGTGTTTCGTAACCAACTTCGTCAATGACCCGGTGTATTGCTGGCGCGAGAGCCAAGTCGGCAAAGGTCGTCAATTTATCTTCTGTCATGGGTTGTCCTGTACTCATTTTTACGGAAAAACTCGACAGGGATCAGGCCGTAGATGTCGAGATGTGGAAAGCAAGCCTCTACTGCAATCGCCTGCTCACTTAAAGGATGTGAGGTGAAAGAAGGCCGAGAACTTAACCTATCTTCCTGTCGAGTGCAAGACTTTACCTGTTGAGGCCGATTAAACCCTCATCGTGAGCCCCGTTTCGTAAAGAGAATACCGACACTGCGATTGAGAAGATGTTCTCGTGGCAAGGTGGCGAAAACCGGTTCTTTGCGAGCACCAAGCCGATTGAGCTCATCAATGATCGGTTGGTGGCGTTTGAACTTGAGTCCCTTGCGTAGAGACTTAATCGCCTGGCGCTTTTGTCCAGCGACCAGATAGATACGGCTGAGCTGGTAGTAATGATCCGGGTTGTCAGGTTCTGCCTGGAGAGCTTCTCGGCAGAGGTTCATGGCCTGTTGATACTGGCGGCGCTCTTTTGCCAGACACAAAGCCAGTTTGGACTTGATGCCAGGCAACGGCTGAATTGCATGAGCCGTTTCGAATTGCAGTAGTGCGACCAGTGTGTCGCCGTTTTTAAGGGCCTGCTCGCCTTTACGGAGCAGGTCATTGAAGGTGTCTGACATCTGTCTCTCTCCCGCGCGGTGAAGAAAATATCTTTAAGGTTAACGCAACTCACTGGTTTCGGCAATAAAACTAGGTCATAAAGAGTTGCCTGCGGTTGTCTGCTGATGTAATGTAAGCTGTTAATCTCGCTGTTAATCTCGCTGTTAATCTCGCTGTTGATTGTTGAGTTTCGTTGGCTGTGTGCGTTCCCGGCCTGGATTAAGGAGTCTGACAATGGGTTTTCTGCGACAAATCGGAATCCTGACGATTGTTCTGCTGATGATGGTTGGCGGTGCCTGTGCTGATGAAACGTTACGCTATGCCGGAGCAACCACATTACAGCGGTTCTTCATGCCGGAAGCAGCCCGTCTTTTTACCTCAGAAACAGCGATCAAGATACATATCGAAGGTGGCAACACTGGCCCTGGGATTAAAGCCCTGCTGAACGATGAAGTTGATATGGCAGGAGCCGGGCGAAGGTTGACCGAAGTGGAGAAGAGTCAGGGACTGGTCGAACATTTTCTTGGCTGGGATGTGCTGGCAATTGTTGTTCATGAGCAGAATCCACTGAACAATTTGTCCCTTGCCCAGCTACAGGGAATTTTTTCCGGAGCGATCACTGACTGGCAGGATGTCGGTGGTAGTGTTGGCCCGATTGTCGTGGTGACTTGCCCGAAAGGTTCCGGGATGCGCAGCGCCGTAAAAAAACTGATTCTGAAAAAGCAAACTTATCTCTCTCGGGAGATTGTCTCTGCGATTGTTGCCGAGTCTGATCAGCAGGTCAGCATGTTCCCGACAGGGATTACCGCTTTGAGCCACAGCATGCTCGATGCCAATCATGTCAAGGCGATCAATGTCGATGATGTTGCGCCAACGGTGTCCAGTATCTCTGCAGGACATTATCCTCTGGCCAAGCCGTTGACGCTGGTGACTAAAGGTGAGCCGCAGGGTGATTTGGCCCGTTTTATTGACTTGGCGAAAAGTCAGCAAGGCCGGACAATCTTGCAGAAAAGTTTTGTCCCAGCGGAATAAATCTAACTTTTCAGATAAGATTTTAATGATAATTGTCGTATATGGAAGGATGTTGAATCTATGAAGTTGCGGTCTAAAATACTTTTGGCACTGGTTTCAGTGAGTGTCGTGCCCCTGATAGTTTCTCTCTGGATAGTTGGTGGCATGGTTGGCGGCGAGCTTGAGGTCCAGATGCAGTTGCGCGCTCAGGATTCAGCCAACTTTATCGAGCATACCACGACCAGTATCTCGAAGGAGAATCTGACGCTGGTGCAGATGCTGGCTGGTAGCTCTAACATGGTTAATGCTGTCTACTCCGATGGGGTCGTTGGCGGCAACGCACAACTGGTTCGCCTGTTTGACAGCCTGGAGGACCTTCCTTTTGATCAAGTCCAGGTCCTGGATGGCAAAGGGCAACGACTTTATCGAGGCTTTCTTAATGGTAACGAAGAAATTCCTGCCATTTCGGGTGTTGAACATCCCGTTATCGAAGCCAGCATGGAAGGTGAAAACTACGCGGAAAACGGCCTGTTCGATGGTCGTTTGGCAATTATCGCTGCTGCACCGATCAGCATGTACGGCGAACCGATCGGGCATCTGGTTGGCATTACCTATTTTGATGTGCCGCTTGCAACACGCTTGAAAGCTCTCAGCCGCATGGAGATCGCCTTTTTCGATGAAAAAGGTATCTTTACCTCTACCTCTCCCGAGATGGCACAGCTTGACCTGGCAACCATTCTTACGTCACGCAGTTATGATGCAAGGATTAATAACAGCAGACATCAGATCTTTTACAACTCTATCAGTGGTAAAAGTCGCGGTGTGTTGATGGCTCTTGATGTTGCTGCACTTACTGCCTCTGAGAACCGCTTGCAACAGTCCCTGTTGGTAACTGTAATTATTGTTGGTGCGATTTCGGTCTTTGTCGGTCTGCTGGTAGCAACAGGCATTGTCCGCCCCCTGCGAGAGATTGTCACAAATCTACGTGAAATTTCTACCGGTGGTGGTGACCTGACCCGGGAGTTGAAGGTGCGCAGCAGTGATGAAATCGGTGAGTTGTCGGAATGTTTCAACGACTTTCTGACCCGACAACGTGAGATGGTGGGTCGTATTCGTGATGTAACGACGGACCTGGCCAAGTCAAATGAACAGATCCGTCGTTCTTCCCACGAAGTCATGGAGGGTGCGGTTCTACAGTCGCAAGCTCTGGAAGAGTCATCCAAGGCGATTGAGGGCATTGACGAAGCTGCTGCTGGCATTGCCGACAGTACAGGTACCCTGGTCAGTTCGGCGGAAGAGAGTTCGTCGGCAACCCTTGAGCTGGGTGCGACGATCGAGGAAATTGCCTCGCAGATGGAAAAACTCTTTACTACTGTAGATACCGTTTCCAGTTCGATTAATGAAATGTCGGTGGCGAGTCAGGAAGTGGCAGAGAATGTCGGTATCCTCTCTTCCTCTACCGAGGTCACGGTTTCCTCAATGCTGGAGATGGATGCCTCAATCAAGGAAATTGAAGAGAATGCCGTGCAGACCAGCAAGCTGGCCAGCGAAGCGGCTGAAGATGCGCAGCGCGGCATGCAGACGGTCGACGAAACCATCCGTGGTATTGAATCGATCCGCCAAACCGTTGACCGTGCCAGTGAAGCGATCATGGAGCTTGGTAATCAGTCGAGTGCTATCGGCAAGATTCTTACCGTTATTGATGACGTGGCCGATCAGACCAGCCTGCTGGCTTTGAATGCCGCAATTATCGCTGCCCAGGCCGGTGATCACGGCAAGGGCTTTGCCGTCGTCGCCGATGAAATCCGCGAGTTGGCCGAGCATAGTGCGGTTTCCACCCGTGAAATCAGCACGATTATTACCAACCTTCAGGAGGGCACCCAGGAAGCGGTTGTCGCAATGAAGGCGGGCAGTGAGCAGGTCTACGAGGTGGTGAAGCGCTCCAAAGGCTCCAGCCTTGCCCTGGAGAAGATCCGCAGCAGTACTCTCAAAGCGATGGAACAAGTCAACGGTATTGTTCGTGCAACAGAAGAGCAGGCACGTGGTAGCCGTCAGGTGACCGATTCAATGAACCAGGTCTCCGCCATGCTCGAACAGATTTCCTCGGCAATCAACCAGCAGACATCGGGAGCGCGTCAGCTTGCCGAAGGTGCCGAGTCGATGCGTGATATTGCGGCCCATGGCAAGCAGAGTACCAGTGAACAGGCCAAAGGTAGCCGGCAAATCAACGAAAGTATGGAGCAGATCCGTGCGATGATTACACTTATTGACGATGCTACCCGTGAATTGACCAAGCGCAGTCGCGATGTTGTTGATGCTGTCGGTAGTGTCCATAAGGTTGCCGAAGATAACGCCAGCCGTACCGCAGAGCTGGACCATGTGGTTGAGACACTCACACGTTTGACTTCTACTCTGGAAGAGGAGGTCGGGGTCTTCAAGATATGACCGACTCGGTTCTTAAGCTGACCGTGTTGGGTTCGGGAACCAGTACCGGTGTGCCTGTCCTCGGCTGCCATTGCGCTGTCTGCTCATCGACGGAGCCACGCAACAGCCGCACCCGTTGCAGTGCGCTCCTTGAGTGGTCAGGCCATAAGGTTCTGATTGATACCGCAACAGATTTTCGCCAGCAGGCGTTGCGTGAAGGCATTGAGCAAGTGGACACTGTCCTCTACACCCATGCTCATGCTGATCATGTACACGGCATTGACGATCTGCGAACCTTCACGCTGCGGACTGGAAATGCGATTCCGATTTATGCTGCGCGTGGTGTGCTCGACCGGATTCAGGGACTCTTTAGCTACATCTTCAGCGAAGCGGATGTTGCGGGATATCGACCACGTCTGCAGGCGAATGAGGTCACCGGCCCGTTTGCATTGTTCGGCCAGTCGGTTATCCCGATTCCTCTGATGCATGGCCCGGGCGAGTCGCTCGGTTACCGGATTGGCAATCTGGCCTATGTGGTCGATTGCAGCGCGATTCCCGAATCATCCTGGGCGTTGCTGGAGGGTCTGGAAGTTCTGGTCATTGATGCTTTGAGGTTCCGCGGCCATGATTCTCACTTCAGTATCAGCGAAGCGATTGAGGTTGCCAGGCAATTACGGGTCCCTAAAACTTTGCTGACGCACCTCACCCATGATGTTGATTATGCGCGGCACTCCACAGGACTCCCTGAAGGCGTTGAGTTTGCCTATGATGGGCAGACCGTAACGTTGCCGTTGCCAGGATCCTGAGAATAGGAAGATATGACGAAACACCAGGAAATACGCCTGCACGGCCACTTGGATGACACCATCGAATATTTCGCAATGGCGGCTTCTCGTGATGCTTACAGCCGTTACTTCTTCGAAGCGTCCAGCGACGATCTGCGGTTTTTTTCGCCGGGTAACGAATTTATCCTTCAGCCTGAGCAGATTAGTCATCGTGGCAACGGTGGCTCTTTCTGTGAGTATATGTTCGGCGTCGACCAGCCGCTGTCCGATCTGGCAAAAACCGATGTTCGTAATCGCCTGATCCTTTACGGTGCCTTCTACAAAGGGGATGGCGGGCAACTGGATTTTACGCCTCAAACGGACGGTCAGACCAGCTATGAACAGCTTTTTTTCGAAGGTAATGCCACAGTCAATTATTCCTTCTTTATGACCGGCTCGGTTTCCGGAACGATGCAGGAGCAACAGGAGAATATTGCTCGACTGCTTGGTAAAACTCTCAAACGTTCAGCAGATGTCGGGCTCGGTGACGATTCAGAACTGCTCGATGAGATCTATGGCATGCTCGGTCACCGCAGTTCTCTCTATCTGATCACACTGATCCACAAAAAACATAAGCAGTAGCACGATGCTTTCAAAGAGCTCTACTTCGAAGACAAAGCGATCCCAGATTACGAATTTGAAAAGCTCCAGGAACTTGCTGATGAGCTCAAGATCGACAGGTACCAGCAGGAACGCATACGCATCGACGTCATGTACAAACATCCGGATAACCAGAGGATCGTTGATGAGTACAAGAATATCCTGATCGAATGCAACCTCAAAGGGAGTATTAACCAGCTGGAGAACGCCCGCCTGACCCGCCTGAAAACTTTGTCGGTGCGGAATAAAATTCCTGCGGCGCTCTTCTATACGCTCGACAAGATGCTCAAGCACGACAAACTGGTTGATCTTGACGAGCAGGACTATCTGGCCGAAACCCGACAGGTTCTTGAAGGAATCTTTTTTGCTGATGCCCAGATAGACGCTCTTATCAACTCTGAGGATATGTCGCTGTTGCTGCATGCCAAGCGTCAGGCGAGTGAAAACCGCGACCATACTTTCGAGCACATCCTGCTTGAAACCGGCAAGGCGTGTGATGAGAAGATCCACGCAGGGGCCGATCTCAGCCTGCTCGAACATTTCTCTTACATCATTACTTACTTCGATCGTTACGATAACACTTCAGCAGTGATCAACCAGTTGGCCTTCATGGAGAATGTCCACTTTGGTGAAGAACAGATTCGCAGTCTGCTGGGCAATAAGAAGGCTTTTGATGAGCTTGACTCGAAACTCTGGAAGGAGCTTTTTTTCAAGCAGGTGTTCGAAAATAAATACCTCGGCCAGTTTGGGCGCAAGAAGGTTGTCTGCCTGCAAAAGGGTCTGGCGCTGATCGAGGACAGTCGTCTGACGATCAAGGCCCTGGTTGATCGGTTGCATCTTCTCGAAAAAGAGGAGCGTCTCAATGCGACCTTGCTGGCCCATGTCAAAGAGCGTATCCGTAACTTTTACTCAAAGTACAACACCCGCCTGGAGCAGGAGGAGCTACTGGTTGAAGTGGCCGATGAGCTTTACAATAAAGGCCTTCATACCGGTGATATCCCGCTGGCCCAGTTCCATAACGTTGTCGTGAATATCAAAAAAGAAGCCATTTATCTGCACAACCTGTTGCCTAAAATTATTGCCGAGCGCGACTCTAGTCTGCGTGAGGATTTTCTCGACAACAGTGGCCTCGATCGTTTCTATGTTGAAGAGCTGGAGCGTGAATATTTCGAGCTTAACGACCTCAATATGGATGACCTCTATCTGATCCGCAAAGGCTTCGCGGACTGAGTATCTACCTTCCACGATGGTGAACCCCGTCATGAATCAGCCCGCACTCAATCAGATCCGTAATATTGGCATTATTTCGCATATTGATGCTGGCAAGACGACTGTCTCCGAGCGTATCCTCTATTACTGCGGTGAGATTCACAAGCTGGGCGAGGTCCATGATGGCATGGCGACCATGGACTGGATGGCCCAGGAGCAGGATCGCGGTATCACCATCACTGCTACCAGTACCACCTGTCGTTGGCAGGACGTCTGGATCAACCTGATCGACACCCCTGGACATATCGATTTCACTATCGAAGTGGAACGTTCTCTGAGAGTTCTGGATGGCGCTATTGCTGTCTTCAGTGCTGTTGAAGGCGTGCAGCCACAAAGTGAGTTGGTCTGGCATCAAGCGAACCGCTACAACGTGCCACGGATCTGTCTGATTAATAAAATGGACA
>PVMK01115397.1_pt1 | contig 13915 bp, 12 predicted proteins | sample 1853481 | NCBI WGS metagenome assembly PVMK01 (sample SAMN08533507, study PRJNA380276) | Marine sediment metagenome, whole genome shotgun sequencing project. | reverse complement strand
CGTCGGTTTCTTACAACATGTTGTCAGATAAAGCCCGATAAGGGCCTATAGGGACAGGAGCTTCGCCCCATAAATGCGAAGTCGTTTTTGTGTGGGAGGGACTGAAAAAAAACGAACATCGAACGTCCAACATCGAATGTTGAATGGGAAAAGATGAAAAGATAGTAGGCGTTCATGAGTTCAAAAGTTCAGGGGTTCAAGGTTGCATTCTCGTTCCTGGAATACGTTTGGGATGCGTATTTACGAGAAAAACGTCAGCTTCATCAGGGCTAATCCAAAATTTACAGCCAAATTGGCAATTATTTGGGGAAATGAGTATTTTTAACGAGGACTTTAGGTCTTTAATGCCTTCTTTGTCCTTAACCCCCTGGCCCAGACCTGTCTTTACGTTGCTCAATTATTTAGATTCATATTTGGGAGCCTGACACGGGCCGTAATATGATCTCGTAAGTCGCACTCTCCGAGGCGTAGGCGCTTCGAGCCGGAGGCCACTATTCCATTTTTCTCTGCCGGCGGAGGATCGAACCGAACCAGTTCGATATCTGTGACGAGTATAAAAACGGCTGAAAAGAAACAGAAATAGTCATTCAAGGTTTAACATCGGATTTTTGAAAACAAATGAAATTAAATTGCAGAGCGGAGCGACATCATTATTCGATGTTCAACGTTCGATGTTCGATGTTCGATGTTCAGTCTGTTCGACGTTCATATCTTGAAACAAGCCCGTATGGCATATATTCAAGGTGTGAATGTTTACAAAATAGCTTAGCGCTAATGGGACTTCGCTTCCCTGACATCAATCGCGTTCCATACATGGTGGACACCCTGTGATTGTTTTTATCATCCGCCGCTCTTTTCAAAGCAGTGTGGTGTTGCTGGTCATGTCCCTGCTGGTGTTTGTGGGGGTGTTCGCCATCGGCAACCCGGTGGACATCCTGATCAGCCCGGAGGCAACCCCCCAGGAGTATGAGGATGCCGTCAAGGCCCTGGGACTTGACAAGCCCATGTGGGAGCAGTACTGGATTTTTTTAACCAATGCCCTGCGCGGAAACCTGGGCAATTCCTTTGTCTTCAACGAGCCCGCCTTGAAGCTGATTTTACAGCGCATGCCGGCCACCCTGGAGTTGGCCTGCGGGGCACTGCTCATGGCGATATTATTGGGCATCCCACTGGGCATGATTGCCGGTATCAAATCCGAGAGCTGGATCGGCCGCAGTATCATGAGCGGGTCCATCCTCGGTTTCAGCCTGCCCACTTTTTGGGTGGGACTGATGCTGATCATGATATTTGCCGTTATGCTCGGCTGGCTGCCGGCCTCGGGACGCGGTCAAACCGTCGATCTCTTCGGTGTGCCGGTCAGTTTTCTCACCGCGGACGGTCTCTCCCATATACTGCTCCCCGCGTTTAATTTAGGGCTCTTCAAGCTTTCTCTGACCATTCGTCTGACCCGCGCCGGCACCCGCGAAAACCTGCAGCTGGACTACGTGAAATTTGCCCGGGCCAAGGGGCTTTCCAACGCCCGTGTGATCGGGGTACACGTCCTCAAGAACATCCTGATTCCGGTAGTGACGGTGCTGGGGCTGGAGCTGGGCAATGTCATCGCGTTTGCGGTGGTAACCGAAACGATTTTTGCCTGGCCCGGTATGGGAAAATTGATCATCGATTCCATCGACGTTCTCGACCGGCCGATCATCGTGGCTTATCTGCTGATCACGGTGACGATGTTTATCGTTATTAATTTTGTGGTGGACGTGCTTTACTCGATTCTCGATCCGCGGGTCCGCCTGGGAGACATAAAGGCATGACGACCCCTGCCAAAGATACCGGCATACAGTCGGGGAAGGGCCCCGGGGCGGCGACCGAATCTCCTTTGCGCCGCTTTATCTCCGATTTTTCCGAAAGCCGGGTGGCTCTGTTGGGGCTGGCGGTGTTTGGGTGTATTGTTTTCGTGGCCGTCTTTGCCCCCTATATATCACCCCAGGACCCTTATGATCTGGCCCAACTCGATATTATGGAAGGACGGTTGGAACCGGGGGCCGCCGGCGCAGCCGGCTACACCCATTGGCTGGGCACCGACGACCAGGGGCGTGATATGCTGAGCGGTATTTTTTATGGGTTGCGTACCAGTCTGGGCGTCGGCGCCATGAGCGCCGTGCTGGCACTGATGTTCGGCGGGACCATGGGGTTGACAGCTGCCTATTTCGGCGGAAAGACGGACACCCTGATCATGCGCGTGGTTGATGTCCAGCTCAGTTTTCCCTCTATTCTCATCGCGCTGGTGCTGCTGGCCATTTTAGGGCAGGGGGTAGACAAGATTATCATCGCTCTGGTGGCGGCCCAGTGGGCCTATTATGCCCGGACCATTCGCAGCACGGCCCTGGTCGAACGGCGCAAGGAATACATCGAGGCGGCCGTCTGTCTGGCCTTGAGCCACCGGCGCATCGTATTCCGGCAACTTCTGCCCAACTGCCTGCCGCCGCTGATCGTGGTCGCTACCGTCCAGGTGGCCCATGCCATCGCTCTCGAAGCAACACTTTCTTTTTTAGGTATCGGTTTGCCGATTACCGAACCTTCCCTGGGTCTGCTGATCTCCAACGGGTTCGAGTATATGTTGAGTGGTAGATACTGGATCAGTTTCTTTCCAGGCGTGGCCCTGCTGCTCACCATCGTCAGCATCAACCTGGTCGGCGATCAATTGCGCGATGTGCTAAATCCGAGGTTGCAGAAATGAGTGATGCTCAGCAGCTTCTGGTCATTCAAAACCTCCACACTCATTTTTTTATGAGAAGCGGAGTTATTAAGGCGGTGGATGATGTCAGTTTCACCGTCAACAAGAGCGAAGTACTCGGTCTTGTAGGAGAATCCGGTTCGGGAAAATCGGTCACCGGTTTTTCGATACTCGGGCTGGTAGACCCCCCCGGGCGCACTGTCAGCGGACAAATTCTGTTCCATGGCCGGGATATCGTCGCGCTGTCCGAGGTCGGCTGGCGGGCTCTGCGTGGGTCGCGCATTGCCATGATTTTCCAGGATCCCATGATGACCTTAAACCCGGTGTTGCGCATCGATACCCAGATGATCGAGGCCATTTTAGCCCATGAAAAGGTGGATCGGCAAACTGCGCGCCGGCGTGCGCGGGATGCCCTGGGTCTTGTGGGCATTGCATCGCCGGACGAGCGGCTGCGTGCTTATCCGCACCAGTTTTCCGGAGGTATGCGCCAACGGGTGGCCATTGCCATCGCTTTACTGAACAAACCCGATTTGATTATTGCCGACGAACCGACAACGGCTCTGGATGTAACCATTCAGTCCCAGATACTGTATGAAGCCCAAAGGCTCTGCCGGGAAACCGGAACAGCCTTAATCTGGATCACCCATGACTTAACCGTTGTGGCCGGCCTGGCCGATCAGATTTGTGTCATGTACGCCGGGCGGATTGTCGAACAGGGAAGTGTCAACGACGTCCTTGATCGTCCTTTGCACCCTTACACCAACGGACTCATCGGTTCCGTGCCCAGCCGCAACAAGCGCGGCAGTGCCCTTTACCAGATTCCCGGAATGACCCCCTCGTTGCTGAACTTGCCGGAAGGATGCGCTTTCCGCGAGCGCTGCTCCCGGGCCGACAATGCCTGCCTGGTGGCCCCCGAAATCACCAGACCGGTGCCGGGACGCCGGATTCGCTGTTTTCATCCTCTTTTCAGCGAGGTTTCATGAAAATCGTCGCTGACAAACCTCCCATCGTTCGATTGCAGAATGTCTCCAAGCGCTTCGTAAAATCGCTGGATTTGGCCGGAAAAATTGCCCAAAAGCTCGGCGCAAACATCCGTGAAGAGGTGGTCCATGCGGTGGACAATGTAAGTTTGAGCATCGCACAGGGGGAAGTGGTGGGACTTGCCGGCGAATCAGGATGCGGCAAGTCGACTCTGGGCAGAATGGTAGCCGGAATTCTCCCTCTCAGCGAAGGCACGATTTTCTATAAAGGAAAGGACGTGGCGCAACTGCCACCGGTGGAATCCAAACAATTTGCGCTCAACATCCAGATGATTTTTCAAGACCCGTTCGCTTCCCTGAATCCGCGCAAACGGGTTCGCGACATCATTGGGGATGCACCCTTGGTCCATGGTATCACCAGACGATTGGAATTGGATGGTTACCTTGACAAGATCATGCTGCGGTGCGGTCTGGACCCAATCTTTAAACGGCGATATCCGCACCAGTTTTCAGGCGGCCAGCGGCAACGGATCGGAATTGCAAGGGCGTTGGCGGTAAATCCCGAATTTATCGTTTGCGATGAGGCGGTGGCGGCCCTGGATGTGTCGATTCAAGCGCAGATCCTGAATCTCTTCATGAAGCTTCGTGAGGATTTGAATCTAACCTACCTGTTCATCAGTCATGATCTCGGGGTCGTAGAACATATCAGCGATCGGATTGTGATCATGTACCTGGGAAGGGTCGTGGAAACGGCCGGGACAGATGAGCTGTTTTCAGCCCCCAACCATCCATATACCCGGGCGCTGCTGCACGAGGTACCGCGCCTGGAAAACCGATGTTGCGAGTTTGCTCCCATCAAAGGGGAGATCCCTTCGCCGCTTGATCCGCCGCCAGGGTGTCATTTCAATCCTCGGTGTCCCCATGCCCTTAATCGCTGCCGCGAAGAAGTCCCGGAGCTCAAGGAAATTGCCCCACATCGATTTAGCGCCTGCCACCTGAATGATATGAGCTGAGACAGAGACAGATGACGGATGACGGATGACAGAAGACGGATGACAGAAGACAGATGACGGATGACGGATGACGGATGACGGATGACAGAAGACGGATGACAGAAGATAGATGACGGAAGACAGATGACAGAAGACGGAGGCTAATGAATTCGGAAGGAGGAATGCGGAATGCGGAAAAGAAAACTGACAATTAGAAATTCCTGTGCTGTACGCCGTAAGCCTTGAGCTCCTGGCCCCATTCCCGACACCCGTAACTTCATGTGAAAATTCATGAAATCCAAAAACAGCGGCGCGGCAGTTACCGCATTCGTCGTCGTACTTGTCTCCCCTATAAAATTGTGATTTACGAGGACGAGCACGAGGACGAGTACGAAAAGAATCGGATTAGATCGCATGCATACACCATCGCTAAAGCGGGATGACACGTCTATTTAAAAATTTGTGGTGTGCCTCCTGCGCCGTTTCTTATTTTCCGCATTCCGCATTCCAACTTCCGCATTCCTGTAACATCACTCAGGCACAGTAAACTCCTGCAATACCTTTTCCCTTAATTCGGGTGAAGTCAGAAAATCCCAGGCAGTCATGGCCAGCATCTTGGCCGCATCGAGCAGGGTTTCCCGGCCGCGGGCACTTACGGTCGCATCGCGAAATTCAGCAGTGTGACTGGCGATTTCGGACCCGACAATGGCCAGATAGGGGTGAATCGCCGGCAGATAGTGGCTGAGATTGCCCATGTCCGAAGAGCCCCGGCGGCCGTCATCATTATCGATTGCAATTCCCAACGCTTTCATGTTGCTCATAGCCGCCGCCTCCAGGGCCGGGTTGCGTTTGATCGGGTCGAGCACGGGGTGGTGGACCTCGATTTTGAATTCGGCGCCTGTGGCCAGCGCCGCGCCCTTGCAGCATTTTTTTACCCGCTCGAGCAGTTCATCCCGATACGTGCGGTTACCGGCGCGCACATAAAAAAGACCGGCGGCATAATCCGGGATGATGTTGGGCGCATCGCCGCCATGGGTAATGATTCCGTGGATACGACCATCGGGCCGCAGATGCTGCCGATATGCGTTGATACTGCTGTAGGCCAGGATAAGCGCATCCAGAGCGTTAATACCCTTGTCGGGGGAACCGGAAGCATGGGCGGACCGGCCAAAAAATTCGATCTTGAATTTAATACGGCCCAGCATGCCTTTTCCCGGGATATTTGTAGAGCCGGGATGAAACATCATGGCCGCATCCATCTCTTCAAAAACACCGGCCTCAGCCAGCCGAACTTTACCGCCGCCGCCTTCCTCGGCCGGCGTGCCTACCAGGACCAGTCCACCCGCCTTCTCTCCCAAAATACGACCCAGAGCCACCACTGCGCCCAGGCCGGCAGCGGCAATCAGGTTGTGACCGCAGCCGTGGCCAATTTTGGGCAGCGCATCATATTCTGCCAGAATCGCCACTGCAGGTCGGGATGGCTTGCAATCAGCGGGTCGGGCCATAAAGGACGTCTCAACATTGCCAACTCCTTTTTCCACTTCAAATCCCTTTTGTTCCAGCATACGGCTTAAATAATCACGGGCTTTGAATTCCTGGTAAGCAATTTCCGGGTTTTCCAATAAAAAATCACTGACAGCGAATAATTCATCAGCCAGGGATTCAACTTCAAGGCCAATTTGTTCTTTGGGTTTATCCATTTGTTTCTCCTTCTCTCAGACCTCGTTGAAAAGTTTCAACGATATCTGTCTTTTGATGTTTCCAGGGCTTTTCAGAATGGGGTTGGTTCTAGCTTCGGCCATCAGTAATTTGCTTAATTGTAAGCATTTTCTTATTATCTCGCAGAGATCACAGGGTTTTTTAATTTTTCTCTGCGTACTCCCGCCGGGGCGTAGGCCCTGGGCACTGACCCCTATGGGCCGGAGGCTGAGGGCTCTGTGAGAGATATAATGGCCTTAGTTATGACCATGCTCCTCAGAATTTCAAATTTAATATTGCCTATGTGTCATTGCAAACCTAACTTATGAGCAAACCACACGGGTGATCGGTCTGGGCCAGGGTTGATGATTCGCTTCAGGCTTCGCCTTCGGCTACGACCCGACAGGTCGCTCTGTTGTTTATAAAAAAGATAGAATTCCTTAACTTTAGGCACTTTAGCTCACTTTAGTTCATTTTAGGCACTTATATGTAATAAAACCAACACCCCCTTTCAGGGAGGAAGCAGTGCCGGGCCCTCTGGACCCGAGTATCTACTCATATCGTATTTGGCTATTTGAATCCATAGCCTTTATTACTTTTTCTTGATTTACCTACGGTGCACATTATAGTATATGTACCAAACTCGGCAAAGCCGGAATTGAAGATTGAAGATTTTTGATGTCGCTTCGCTCCGTCTTTTTTAAAATCGAAAGAATACCTTTGAAATCAATTGTCTTTAATGTTTATGAGCAGCTCAAAGACGAACTTTGACATACCTGCGATGATGAGTTTTCAGATGATCTGGAAGATCTTTATTCTAACATCGAAAACCTGGTCCTCTGGGCCTCCGGCTCGTAGGGGTACGATTCTACGCCTCGGAGAGCCAGGTCAGAGACAATCGGCTCTGCCTTGAAACAAATACAAAGTGTGGAGTGAACTAAAGTTATAAGTGATCTAAAGCCCGCCCTGTCGCGACTCGTTTATGTATAATAATATTGCCGATGTGTCATTACAAACCGAACTTAGGAGCATACCATACGGGTGATCGGTCTGGGCCAGGGTTGATGTATCGCTACGCTCAGTCGTTTATAAAATAAGATAGAATTCCTTAACTTTAGGCACTTTAGCTCACTTTAGTTCATTTTAGGCACTTGTATGTAATAAAACCAACACTCCCTTTCAGGGACTGTCTTGTTTTTAAATCCTGGATATGTGAATCCTCCCCTGTGAGACATTGCCATTAATGGATGATCGACAAAATGATAAAATGGCAAATGAAGATCTTATGTACAGGGTCAAGAGCGGGGACAAGCATGCTTTTGAGACTCTGGTAAACCGCCATCAACGGCCGGTTCTTAATTTTATTTTTCGCTTCATGGGAGATCGTACTGAGGCTGAAGATCTGACCCAGGAGGTATTTTTAAGGGTCTGGAAATCAGCGGGAACCTATCAGCCTGATGCTAAATTCACCACCTGGCTATACCGCATCGCCACCAACCTCTGTATCAATAAGCAGCGGGCAATGCACATCAGAAAATGGTTTGCCATCTCTCAATCTCATGAACAGAAACAGAATTCGGAAGATACTTTTATCCCACTGAAGGTGCCGGGATTAAAACCTCGGAAGACCTCCTCATTGACTCCGAGCAATCGCTTCATTTATCAAATGCGCTCAATGATCTGCCCACTCGCCAGCGGCTTGCCATTGTTTTAAAAATATACGATGGGCTGTCCTACCATGAAATTTCTCAAATCATGGGCCGTTCGGTTTCGGCTGTTGATTCTTTGCTCATCCGAGCCAAAAAAAATCTTCGTAAAAAATTGAAGGGAGACTAAAACCCCATCATCACAACTTGACAGTCAGCGACACGTGGTATACTATAACCCCATAAACCGTATACCATACCGAAGGAGGTATAACCGTGAGTAAAGTTACAACAAAATACCAAATCACGATTCCACCTGAAGTTCGAAATGAACTTGGAATTGTTCCGGGAAATGAGGTAGAAATAACTAAACAAGGCAGCCAATTTGTTCTATTGGTGGATCCAATTAAAGCCTTAAAAAAAAGTGGCGCGGCAAATTCAAGAGCAGCCAGAAAACCGACGAGTACATGGATGACATAAGGGGTGAAATCAGTTGAAAATCTGCATCGATACAAATGTACTAATTGACATATTAAAGGATGAATTCAGGTCGTTTCAGGAAAAGCTATACATGGCAATCACAGCAAGAGAAACACTCGTCATTCCGGCAGTCGTATTCGCTGAACTCATGCCGCAGTTCCAGGGAAATACAAAGCAGGTTTCTCTCTTTTTAAAGCAACATAAAATCAGGATCGAACCTCTGGATCTCAAAGCGGTTTCTATTGCCGGCCAGCGGTGGATGAAATACTTGAAAAAAAAGTCCAAAGCCAGCTGTCCAAATTGTGGCAAAAGGCTTAATAAAAAGGAGCATTTTTTATCCGATTTTTATATCGGAGGCTTTGCCTTGGCCGGGTGTGATGCTATTTTGACAAGAGACCGGGGCATATATAAAAGATATTTCCCGGATTTACTAAACTACAAGCCGCCTTCGAGTAACGCTTGAAAAGTTCTCCGTTTTTGTCGCATAACTACAAATTGTCTAATCCACGCTTCAAATTTGCGCATCGTTCTCTTCCTCTCTTCTCGGATGGTATTATGCTGCTGAAGTCTTAGCAGCGATGAAGTAATCCCGTTCCTAGTAGGGCAATTACCTGCTCGCAGAGATACTTGAGTTCTTCTTTTGTATTCGTTGCTATGAAAAAAGGAGAGTGGAACATGATTGTGGCTGCGAAGACAGCTTCCGCCGTACTTTTAGAGTCACCAGGGCCGAATTCTCCTGTCTGCTGCCCCTCGATGACGACCTTTTCAATCAGGCCAATGAGCTTGTCCATGTGCTCTCGGATTAATTCCGGTCGTTCATTTTGGATAAAATCGACACTCTCACGGATTTTCGGCTGATTGGCCACACGTTCATGGGTAAGTTCGATTTCCACGAACATAAAGGCGCGTAATTTCTCCAGGGAACTCGCCGCATCTTGTTTAATCAGCATTAAAAGTTTGTTTTCCGTTTCCCGAAAAAGCCTTTTGACAAGCTCGGCCATGATCGCTTTTTTTCCCTCAAAAAAGCGATAGATATTGGCGGCCGACATCTCACAATCCTCACCAATTTCCGCCATGGTTGTCTTGCCGAAACCATAGTGACAAAACCTGGCCCAGGATGCTTTAAGGATTCTTTCTTTAGTTTTTTCTGTATTTTCCGTTGTATTTTCCATGGCAATAGTCTACATTATGAATACTGAACAGTCAAGAAAGTATTCAGCGTTCAGAGGCGCGATTGAAATCGGGTTTGAGGGAGGAGCCTTCACTATCCTCAAATCGTTCCCCGCGACTTGCTACACTTGCACGTTTTGAGACTGTTTGCGACATCGGTTTGGTTTTGGTTTGTGAATCTGCTTGCCGGCCCGCAAGCGCCTGAATTCAAGTGTTAAAATTAATACAATAGCATACTGGCGTAACCGTTTACAGGTTCAGGGTTCAACTGAACCTTTGAACCCGTGAACGCATACAATTAATCGTACAAAGGAGGATTCCATGAAAATCGAAACTAAGGAACGTTTTATGGAGGCATGGGGAAAGTACTTCCCCGGCAGCGAACTTCCCATCGCCTGTTTTTACGCCAATGAACTGAATAACGCGGAATTTCCGAACGCTCCCAAACCTAATAAAAAAGGGTTTACCTGTATTTTCAGCCAAATAGCTCCAGTAAGGAAAGGGCGCGCCCGTGCCTTTAATAAGGAGAACTTGGGGTGTTTCGGCTCCTTCCTGCCCTTTGGTTTTGACATCAGCGTCTCCGAGGATGTGAAAAACTACGTCTGCAATGTGGAACGTGTTAAAAAGAGCTATGATCATGTTGACAGCATGTATGCACACCGTCCACCCAAACAGGCTCCGGGGAAATACCTTGTGTTCAAACGCTGGGATACGCTTGAAGAACAGGATGATCCGCAGGTGGTTTTTTTCTTCGGCAACCCGAACGTTATTGCCGGCCTCCATGGATTGGCAAATTTTGACACGATGACACCGTACGGCGTGATTGCACCGTTTGGTACCGGGTGTGATTCAATTGTCGGTTTCCCAATGCACGAACTGGGATCTGAACAGCCAAAGGCGGTCTTGGGCGCCTTGGATCCTTCAGTAAGGATCCGCTTTAAGCCGGACATTCTTACTTTTTCCGCCCCTTGGCCCAAATTTTTAAGCATGCTGAAAAATATGGATGAAAGCTTCCTGGTTACAGATAGTTGGTCGAAAGTAAAATCGAGATTCTCACGAGTCAAATAGTTCAAAATGGCGGATGATCGGCGATCCGTTGGACGCTGCTCTCACAAAGAAAACCGACAATTTCCTATCGAGGATATGTTTTCAACATTTTCAATAAGAATTATTTAATACATGTTACGCAATCGACAATTTCTGTTTCTCTGGTTTGTCAATATCGCCACAACCCTGGCTATTGAACTGTTTACTATCACGATTCTGGTGACGATCTATGAACAGACGGAATCCACTTTACAGGCAGCCGGTACGATGGTGGCGCGGACAATGCCGGCATTTTTGCTGGGTCCCGTTGCCGGTGTATTGGTCGATCGCTTTCCCCGTAAAAATATGCTCATCAGCATGGATTTGGTTCGATTGGTGCTGGTTGGTATTGCGATCTGGTTTTTACAGGGAGATGGGAAAGTGCCTGTTGCCCGCATTTATCTTATTTTAGCCGGTCTTGCTGCCGCCGATGTTTTCCACCGACCCGCCCGCCTGTCTCTTATTCCCTCGCTGGTCACATGGGACCTATTGGTCAAAGCCAACAGCTTTATCCTGGCGTCCAATCAAATCATGGTGGCCATTTCCTATACGGTGTATGGATGGCGGTGGGGTTGGCTTTTGTGTTTGGCCCGCCGTTTGCCATTCGGGATGTGGCGCAGGATTCGCTCCTGCAGGGCACAGTTGAAGATGGACAATTGGGGCGGATTTATGCGACGCGGGAAATGTTACGCAATGTGGTGTTTATGTTTGCCGGCATTTTCTTTGCCTGGCTCTCTGATTTTGTGCCCATCCGGATGATCTATGTCACTGGCGGTATTATCTATATCCTGACCGGTTTCTATGCCTTGAGTAACAAAGCCTTGCGAGAAAGTAAATTGATTCCTGATGCAGGGATGAAAAATTAAGCGCCGAAACAGGATTCAGGTCAGGTTGTTTTAACGAACCAACCAGATATTCAGCAAAAGAATATCGACTGGAAAAAAAGCGCAGGTTTTTGGCTTTTCAGTTGTTTAAGCTTTTAGACACAGACAAAAGGATTGCCATGCAAACTTGCCAATATGTCACAAATAAACTGTCAGCCTATCAAGATGATGAAGTCACACCGGCTGAAAAAGATGCCATCGAAGCCCATCTTCGTACCTGTGAAGCCTGCCGGAGGCAGCATGAGGCGTTGCTGCATACCTATCGAATGCTCAGGAACTTGCCTGGGATCGAACCTGCCCCCGGACTTTCCCGACGGATTATGGACAGTGCAACGCAGGCCCAGGAACCGTTTTGGATTCGAGCCCTGGGTGAGGCTTTGCGGTTGTTACCCGCACCTGCGGCCATGGTCACGCTGGCCGCAGCCGGTCTTTGGGTCGGCACGATGTTGGGCAATTTGTTGATCGAAGGGCAATTTCATCCTTCCCACACGTTATCAGCCTCTTTCTCAGACCAGACGCTTACCCTTGCATCCGTTAGGGTTTTTGATGCAACCCCGCCGGGGTCTTTTGCTGAAGGCTATCTGAATTTGGTTACCAGCAACCCGGAGCTAAGCTATGAGAAATAGATGGATACCCATGATTTTGGTTTTATCCCTTGCGATGAACGCGGCGGTCCTGGCAGTGGCCGGATATGGTTATTATCACAGCAGCAGCCAACCCACCACAGCCACGGGTCATTCACCTGAAGGGGATCATCATTTTTACGAGAAGCTGGGGCTCACAGCGGCGCAATTGGCGAAAATGACTCCCATGGCGGCGACGTTTCATGAAAGCTTAAAAAACCTCCATCTCGAAATGGATGAGAAAAAAGACACCCTGATAAATTTTTTGGGAGGTGAAGATGTTGCACCAGCCCGGATTGAAGCGCTGCGAATAGAGATGGCCGCTATTCAGGACGGCATTCAAAAAACAGTGATCACCCATGTGCTCGATGTCAAAGAGACCCTGGATTCCAGCCAGCGGGAACAATTCTTCGACCTGTTGCGCAGGAGTATGAACAAGGAACGCGGTATGTTTGCACTAGAAAAATAATGGGGTTCTTCACATAAAAGAGTGCAAGTTATTTACCACGGGAGTCGAATTTTCTCGGTCACCCTATTAAATGCCTAAAATGCGCTAAACTGCCTAAAGTGCCTAAAATTGAGGTATTCTGTCGATTTTAGTCATTTCAAATTTTAGCTCATTTTAGCTCATTTTTCCGATTTATCCGGGTTGGGAATATGAACTAATAAACTTTTGGACACAAAGCTAATAATTAGCAAAAAGTTCACCATGGCCCTTTGGAAATTGAATCGATCGTGCTGAAAGCACGTTCCACAATTTTAGGCACTTTAGTACCTATTTATTGAAATCGCATCATGTATGCGCAAGATTTATGCCCTAGCCAAATTGGATATTTAAGCAATTCTACCCGTCGAGAGCCTCCCACCGAGAGCCTCAGGGTCTAATGACTGGGTCTAACGATCGATTTTAATAGAAAAGACAGAGCGAAGCGATACCATAAATCTTCAATCTTCAATCTTCAATTCCGGCTTGTCCGGGTTAGGCATTTGTTGAGCGAAACTTTACGCTGGAAAAACGACATGGCAAATTTAATGCACGCATCTCTGAGAGGAGCCAATAATGGATTTACGCTATATCGCTAAAGAGCTGTGGTATCGCAAACGAAGAACGCTGACGGCCACGATCGGTCTGGCCGTGGGCATGGCCATTTTCATTACCATGAATGCCCTTTCATCGGCCTACACCGAAGCCGCTCGCATGCCCCTTAAGGAAATCGGCGCGGACATCACGGTACAGCGTGCCGGTGATGTCCCAGAGGATCTCACCGGACCGGTCTTTGCGTGTTCGGCCGTCACCATTCGGAAAAATGAGATCGATCAAATTCGAACGCTACCCGGGATTCAGGGGTTCGCCCAGGCGCTTTTAGTCTGGGTCTTTGATGCCGACCGCTTTACCATCGTATTGGGGATTGACCCTTCAAATCCAGTGGGCCCCGGTGTTTTGCGCACCCAGGTAACCGATGGAAGATTTCTGGAAGAGGGGAAAAATCATGCCCTAGTCGAGGTCTCCTATGCCAAGAATTTTAACATCCAGCTCGGAGATAGGATAACGGTGGCCGGTAGAACTTACCCGGTGGCAGGCATCGTTGATGCATCCCGTGCGACAAAAATTGCTGTCGCCCATATCT
>PVMK01154864.1_pt1 | contig 13917 bp, 12 predicted proteins | sample 1853481 | NCBI WGS metagenome assembly PVMK01 (sample SAMN08533507, study PRJNA380276) | Marine sediment metagenome, whole genome shotgun sequencing project. | reverse complement strand
GTCGATCATGTCCCGCCCTACCGGGCGACGAAGCACTCGACACTTTCGGAACTCGCTCGGGTACTCACGCCGCAACAACTCCAAGGCCTCGCCCGTCACAAGAAATTCGATACCACCCGGATCTACTTCAGTGAGGACGGCGATCCGAAGGCTGAAGCTCAAGCCGCGCGAGTGCGAATTCTCGAGGCGGGCGACAAACGGGCGACAAAGATTGAGCGGGAGAAATGACCGATAACTACTTGGAATCATTCAGTAGTGTATGGTGGGCCGCCAGGGACTCGAACCCTGGACCATCGGGTTAAAAGCCCGGTGCTCTACCAACTGAGCTAACGGCCCTCGGGAGAACAAAAACCTAAGTAGCGGAGAGTGGTTAGCGCCGTTTATCCACCTCGTCGCGACTCGGACTGGAGCGCATTCGGGGGTGATCGTTGCCCCTACTCGAGCAAGCGGGCCCGGCCAATCGTCTCCTGAATCCCCCTCCAGAACGCGCTCTTGACCAACCGCATCGTTCATCCATCGCGCGTAGGGCTGGGCTGGAATACACCTCAGCCTATGGCACTGACTACGCGGATCGGATCGATCTCTTCCGTCGGTATACTGCTGGCGCTCGCGCGGCTGCGCGGCGTGAATGTGATTCAATAGAGGTGCCCTTGTTCAGTCGTAAGGCGCTCAGGTTGGCGAGAGTGGTCGCCGTGGTGGCTTTCTCGAGTGGCTCGCTCGGTTGCTGGGAGCAGGTGTCCGACGAGTGGTTCCCGCAGATGAAGCGCCAGCGGGCCGTTCAGGCCTTCGAGGGCACACGATGTATGGCGCAGGGCTGGAGCTTGGCCCCGCCCGAGGGTGCGGTTCCAGTGGGCAATCCGTACCCGAACGTCGGCGGCATGGAGCTCATGGCTCAAGAGGCTTTACCGAACCCCGTTCCCGCATCGCTCGAGTCGCTCGAGAACGGCCAGGCCCTCTTCCGTCGCTACTGCACGACTTGCCACGGCCCCGAGGGCCACGCCGATGGTCCGGTGGCCGGACCGCCGTTTGGCACGGGGCCGCTTGGTGTCGTCATTCCGATTGGCGGCCGTTTCGGCCTCGCCAACGCATTCAGCGATGGACATATCTACACCACCATCACCTTGGGCCGCCGGCGAATGCCGAGCTACAAGCGCATTCCTGTCAACGGGAGATGGGATCTAATCAACTATGTCCGTACCTTGAATGATCAGGGAGATCGCCAGTGAGTTCCACGGCCAGCGCGATCGAGAAGGCCAGTCCAAGGCAACAGCATCCCGCGAAGGCAACGGCGCCTCCGCTCCCTTGATCTTCATCACCGCTGCGTATCACGAGAGTTCGGCGGCTGCACGGTGGCCCTGCACGACCGCTGATTCAAGCATGGCGCGCGCGCCGGAATCGGAGTTCGCGATGGCGATGCGGCCGAAACGCTTGCGGGCCTGCATGTGGGGGTATCGCTCGTCGTCGCGATCTTCGTAGTAGGTATCGAAGAGTGGGTTGTACCAATACGCGTATCCGTGTGCCCAACGATTCACCGTGATCCCCTCGATGTCCCGAGCCGGGTCGAACCCGCCAGCGGAGAGCATGCCGGCGAGTTGACTGCGAACGTTGCGCTCGAGAGTTTCGAAAGGAGTGGAGAGCAGTTCGTAGCGCCCAAGGCGATGCTGGTCGCGCGGGGTCAACCCCATGTTGGATCGATGCGGGAATCGTTCCATGTGGACAACGACCGGATCATCGGGCCCCTTGGAGAATTGATAGCCTCCGAGGCTGACAGGAAAATCGAGCATCGCGTTGACGTGGTAGCTCCCGGGCGCGATCACAGCGCCGATACCCAGCTTCTTCCACGCCTGCCAGTTGCGCAGTGCAACATTCGTGTAGAGGATCGGCGTCTTGACCTGGAGGGACGAGCGCTTCGCGTTGGGGCGCGGGTAGCTCGGGGCATAGGTGCGGAATCATCATGTTGTAGCAGGCGAGCACGCAGGAACGCGCCTGCACGCGATACGCGCGACCACCGCGCACGTAGGAAATGCGAACGCGCTTGGCCGTCTTGGGATCTCCGTCGTGCTCGACGCGCACGGCGGTGCTGTTCAGACGCAGCCGAACGGGGGATTTCGCTTCGTCGAGTTTCGAGTAATCGAAGCGAGCCGTCACTACGTCGTCCATCGTCTTTCCGGGCGCAACCGCCGGAATCATCCCGCGCACCAAGAGGCGAGCGATCGAGGCGTTGCCATCGGGAAAGTGGTGGATGTAGGGCTCTGTTTTCCCGGGGTCCGGAAGGCCCGTGGCATCCCAGCCCGGCAGGTTCGCGTAGTAAAGGGCACTGCCGGCGGGGAACTGCCTCGATGCCGACACCGGAGTCAGACGCGAGATCCTCCAGAATGGCGAAAACCTCGGGTTCGTGAATGTCCATGTGCTTGATCAGGAAATCACGATAACTGAGGGTGTAGAGATACTCTTCTTTGGCATCGAGCGGGATTTCAGACATTCGATCCTGATCGGTGACCAGCAGGCGCAAGAATTCACGCCGCGCGGGTTCGGAGATCGGCATTTGCGCCACCGCTTCCTTCGGCGAGAGCGAGGACGGTGCGACGGGCGACGTAATCTTCGAGTACCCCCAGTTCGTACGGAACCATCCGGTCGACTCCCCATTTTTCGCGATTGAAATGGATGCCGCCTCCGAGTCCGTTTCGTTTGAAAAATCCCTGATCGTAGGCGGTGTCAAAACGCTTCTTGTCGACACCGAGATCCCGCAGGAGTTCCTTAACCACATCGGGGTATCCCGACGGCTCTTGGAGGGTCTGACTACCCCCATAACCGATGAGCGTTCGGCCGCCGGACTGAAACTCGTTGCGCTTGGCGTGGCCCCCGAAGTCGTCGTGGTTGTCGAGAATGAGGATGCGCGCCTTCGGTTTTTGTTTTCGATAAAAGTGCGCGGCCGCCAGACCGCTGATACCTCCGCCCACGACGACGAGGTCGTAGACATCGGAATCGGGCTCCGCTACCGCCCCCCAGTCGCGCCGGCCTTCGAGGGCAAGCTTGAGGGCGGTCTCGAAAGAACCGACGTGATTCCCGCGCAATCCCGTGCGTGCCGGCGGATAGCCGGCCGCGGCCTCGCCCCCGCGCTCCAGTGCGAGCATCTCTTCGGCAAGCGCCCGCCCAGGGACCAGCGCGCTGGCCGCCAAGGCCCCCATTCCGTGCAGAAGATCTCTGCGCGAAATGGCGCGATCCATCCCGAGGTTGCGGTCCGCGGGCTTCATCGTCTCATCCTCTCGAGCCGGTTCGTGTACACGCCCTGGGTGGCCAATCGCAGCACTGCAGGGTCAACTCGGGCAAAGCATAGGTGTTGACCTGATATCAGGCCAACGTTCTAGCATCCTTCGGGGCGCTGACATGGCTCGTGATCGACGGTGCGCGATTTCCATCTCCGCCTGCCCTCCCGCAACTCGCGAAAACCGGCACCGCGATCGTGCGCTTGTGGACATCCGTCCCTACGTACGTTGTTCTCTTCTATCTGTCTTCCTTGGATTCATGCGATAGCGCGGATCCATAGTGGCGCTTGAAGTGGGTGGACGAATATTTGGCGAGTTTCCAGTCGGGAACGCGGCAGACACCGCAGGCTCCTTTGAACCATTTATTTCGAAGCCAGCGGGCGGCTCGGCTGTTTCTGGAATTGGTGATCAGAAAAGTCTTGTTGCAATGGGTCGTGATCCTGGCCTGATTGCCCATGACCTCAATTGTCTTGATTCCATGCAACAGTCCCCGGCGCGAAGGCCAGAGTTTGATCTTCTCGATCAATCGAAAGATCTCGACTCGCTTTCGATAGTAGCGCCGGGCCGGCTTTTTGATTGTTTTCTTATCGGTCAAAACACAAGTATTCCGATGTGTTCCAAATTACAATCTGCTTCCGCAAGCAATCCTTCATCACAGGCTATTCAATGAGACGAGATCCCCCGGATATCAACTGATTGCAAGCGGGGCATCTTTTAGCTCCAAGCGTCTGACGATCTCTGCGATGCTGCGGTTTCGTTTTTCGCAAGCCTCTTGTCTGCTTGCTCCGCGAAAGATCAGAGTCGCCACCCACGGGTCCTTGTCCGGCTCAAAATTGGTAATTGCTTCATCGGCCCCGAAAAAATCTGCTCGCAGGTCAAGCGGCCCCTCTTCCGTCATGATGCGCTCGCCGCATATCTTCAGGCTGCCTCCGGATATGTGGATATGTTCGTAGACAGCCCCGGACGAGCTGGTCCCGATCGGCGGAAAGTCGTCATTCGGCGTGGCGTAGAGGCCTCCTAAAAGCTCGACGATATTTTGTTTCGTCGACCAGTATACCGCCGTTGGCGTTTGACTTGGCAGCCGCGCGTCTATCTCCAAAACCTTCAATTCTCCTCGGGAATAGACGACTTCCACATCCATGATTCCGTGTAGATTCAAAGCCTCGGCGATCGCCAGCGACAACCCCTCGAAATCTCCAATCAAATTCGACGGCAAATTGGATGGGGCGATGACTCGTTTGCAGTCGAAAACTTGATCCACATAGAGATCGGTCACCTGCAATACCCGGTAATTCCCGGGCCGCCCGATCACTTCCAAAGAATGCTCGCTGCCGTCGAGAAACTCTTCCAACACCCAGTCAGAAGGTGGGAACTCTGCTGAGAACTCATTTTTCAGAGAATCGAGATCCTGAAAAATGCGCACTCCTTTACTGCCACTACCCTGGCCGGGCTTGGCCAACACAGGGAAACCTACATTCCGGCCACGCTACCGGAACCGGCAATCCGATCTCCGCGAAAAAACTTGCTGATTTCAATTTGGATGAGGAGAGTCGCATAGGCTTCCGGGTCGAAAGCCAGCGGAACACCGGCATTACGGCTCCACCGCGCCAAACTTTTCAGGGCGTCATCGTCTTCAAGGGTCGGAAGGATGAAGTCGACGTCGCCTAATATGCCGTCCAGATCTTTTTCGACGGTCACATCGGCTTGCACGAAGGAATTGCCCAAATTCGCTGCCGGAACACCGGGCTTTTTGTCGACTACCCGGACTTCCCAGCCTGCTTTACGCGCCAGGTAGGCTGCTTCGACACCCTGCAGTCTCCCCCCGACGACCCCTACTAACAGGGGGCTCCCTCCCCTGACAGGCCCAATTTGATTTGCCGGCGGCGATCTTCGATCCAGCTCAAATAATCTTCCAGCGCCGCCGCTTGCAGGCCGAGCTTTTCCAATTCCGGCGCAATGCTGTCAATGGTTCGCCTGGCATCCGCAATGTCCAATGAATTCTGCGCGACGCCGGCCAGGCCGAAACCCGGTGGCACCAGAGACGTGACCACATTCGCGCCGGCTTCCAGCCTGGTTTGCAGCCCGCTCAATCCCTCGACATCCAAGGTCGCCGGTATCAATCTGTCCGGAAAGACCAGGCGCAGAATTGCGAGGATCAGTATTTCCCGCCGAGGATCGCCCTCTTTCCAGGACTGCAGGGGAGTTCCCTCCTGGGGAACAAAACTCATGGCCCTCATCTGCGAAACATCCAACGAGCGCATGACCTCGATGGAATCCGCGACATCTCGAGAAGATTCTCCGATGCCGCAAAGCAGGCCTTCCTCGGTCAACAACCCCAGCGGACCGGCTAGTTGTTTATTCTCGAGGCGTGCATCGTAGGCTTGTCCGGGCCTGAGTCTCTTGAACAGCTTGCGGTTGTGGGTTTCCTGGTAGCAGGCGTACCAACTGACTCCAGCTCGTGCAAAATCGGATAAGACCTCAGTGGGGACAACGCCGGGGGATATCATGATCGGCAAGTCGGTTGCTTGGCGAACCGCTTCGATCAGCTGAATCAATGAATCAAAACCCTGATCTTCGAAGTATTGAGGGTCTTCCCCCAACGTCAAATCAATCAAGTGAACACCTGATTCAGCCAGACTTTGCGCAGCTTCGACGATCTCGGATGCCTCCCGTCGATAGCGATCGGGAAGTGCATTGGACTTTCGGAAATAACAAAAATTGCATTCGTTTCGGCAAAACGTGCTGAGATACACAAATCCGTACAAGAAAATCCGGTTGCCAAAGTGCCGAGACCTCAATTCCCTGGCGGTGTGAAAAACGGCTTCAATTTGACTCTCTTGCGTAAGGCTCAGCAAGAAGACAATTTCGTTCCCATCGAGAATTTCCTCTCGATGCGCCTTGTCTAGGATTTTCGCCAATTGACTATTGGAATCATTCATCGGATATGACCTGGAGTTTGGAACCATTTTCAGATGTTTAGCCGGATACCATCAAGATACCCCAAACTCCGCCCCAGCTTCCCCATGCTGTTGATGTTTTCCGACACCATCAGCAGGCGTTCGAGCCCAAAGCCGATCCCCACCCAGGCATCCGTGATCTGCCAGGCTTGATCGAGCACATGGGGGCCCATGGCCGAGGAGCCGATTTCCATCCGATTCTCACCGGCCAGGATGTCGATGGTTTCGCCGTAAACGGTTGACTCGACCGACTGAAAAACAAATTCATCCACACCGGCGGCTTCGGTTACCAAAGCGGCCAGTTCTTCGAGTCTCGTCTGGCGAACGTCTTCCTCTAGACCCATTTCCACCAAGTTGAGCATGGTGAATTCATTGGCATGCTGGGCGCCCTGCGACTCTTTGCGAAAGCAGGATCCGATTTCAAAGATACGGACCGGCTTCTCCCACAAGCGCAAAAGATCTTTCAAGACGAAATACAGGTGCGGCGCCAGCATCGGTCGCAAGCATCGATCGTTGCCCAACCAGAAAATCTGCGACGTCAGTGGATGATCGTCGCCGATCGACATTTTTGCCAACAGCGCTTTGGACAAAATGGTTGGCGTCGTCACCTGGACGAAACCGCTGGCATTCAAGGCCTCGATCAATCGGCTTTCCAGACGGCACAGTCTGGGGCGACGAGGACCGGCTCGAAGTTCATCCAGCTCGTCACGTCCCAATCGAACGAGTTTCTTCTCGAGTACCTGAAAGGCTTTGTCGCGATCCTTCTCGGTCGCAAATCTCCGATCGAGATCTTCCTCACCTGCCCCCAATTCCTTCAAGCGCGTCAGTTGGGTTTCCGTCCACGAAATCCTCAAATTACGCCCCCAGCTGCCATTCCTGGCTTTTCCTGTACGAAAAGAACTTAGCGTTTACAGGATTCGTACCCGTCCGCACTGAACGGGCCGGTTCCCAGAGATGATGGCGGGAGATCCCGGAGTTGCACCGAGCTACGTGGATTTAGAGTCCACGAGATCTCATTTCGATCCATCCCCCGCGGCATTCAGAATGCCATCTCGAGACTCGAGCTAGCTCCTAATTACTCGTTCCGACACATAGGTGTCAAGCTCGGCAGCCATCCGGTGAGCGGCTGCGTTCAAGTGCATTTCTCCTGGAATCCCCCTCTTCCCATTCCGACTGACATGCTTTTCACCAATGTTCCCAGTACGTTACGCCGGATCATCGGATCAATCGCAGCGAGGGCTGAGCCTCGTCTGCCTAACAGGTGATGCACGGGATGACACCCATCAGGCGGCTTTAGAGATACTCGAAAAATCGGTACCCTCGGGTGAGTGACATAGACTCCAAGATTGCAGGTTAGATATCGAAGCAAATTTTCAGAACCGACCCACCCCGCGTTATCAATTGGAGAAACCTGTGGCAACAGAGATATTCACACGCATGGGCGATGGCGAGTTGGTAAGCATGTCTTCCAAGGAAATCAAAGAAGACATCGTGGCTGCCACACAGGTGGCCGCCAAACACGGCGGGATCCCGGAACTCACCGCAGAAGAAACCGAGCAGCTGTTCGAAATCATGGCTGAACCGTCTCGCGCAGTCAGCGTGGCGGCCGGACAGGAGGTCATCGTTACCGACGACGGTTGTTCGATGAGCTTCTATTCAGGGCAGGACGGTGGAGGCGTCGGCGTCCCCATGAGTCGCCTGCAGTCCATTCTGACCTACGAACGGGCCTGCGCGGCTGACACCACCTCCATGGGGCACAGCGATTACAGCTTCAAGCCCGTCAAGCCAATCATCAACTTTGAGATGAATGAGTATTACACCTCCTCCATGATGACGACCGCTCCGTTTCTATATGGGGCACAACCTAACATGGGGTTGTATTTCCAGCCCGATGGACCGCACCCGAATCCCGCTGCTCTCATGCCCCAGGGCAAGATCAAAGAAGCCCGGGAAGCGCAAGAAGCCGCCGCCGAGCAACTGCGTCAGGATCTCGTGTTCGTAGGCAAGAAACTCGCCAGCGTCGGCTGCGAGGGGCTCAACTTCGACACCAGCGGTTCGGCCGGCGATGCCGATTACTGGGCTGCTCTGCAGGCGGTAAGTGATCTAAAAGAAGCTGTACCCGATCTGCCCATCATCATGGGAGGGTCCGGGGAATTCGTGCTGGGCATGCACGGAGAAGTGACATTCAACGACAAACGGCTGGCCGGAATGTACCCCCATGAACAGGCCCAAATTGCCAAAGACGCCGGTGCCAGCATCTACGGCGTCGCAGTCGGCACCAACACGAACAAATCCGTTCCCTGGAACATTTCACGGGCCCTGACTTTTATCAAACAAGCTGTAGACGCGGTCGATATACCCGTGCATGCCAACGTCGGCATGGGAGTGGGTGGCATCCCCATGATGGAAACGCCTCCCATCGACAGTGTCACGCGAGCCTCCAAAGCACTGGTACAGATCGGCGGGCTCGACGGTTTGTAGATAGGCGTAGGCGACCCTTTCGGAATGCACATTGCTCATATTTTTGCTTCCGGTATGGGCGGCATCCGAACCTCCGGAGATCTGGTGGCTTGGATGCAGCTGACCAAGAAGATGAAACTGGCCGAAGCCAAAAAATATGTAGCCAGCAAGCTGGGAATCGAACTTCGAGACCTGACCAACGAAGAAGTGATGCGGCAACTCAGGGAGGACCTGGGTATCGGCACCACGACTTCCGTGGCCGGCGGCCCCAAGGGTATCCGGGCCAAGCTCAGGGTGGCTGAATTGCTGGGCATCCCAATCAATTCGGTTGAATTGTTTAAATCGCAGATCGAATCAAAATGAGTGGAGTTCAATGACTTCGAGAAACGTGCGGCACATCTGCGTCTGGACGCTCTGACGAACGCGCAGCACCCTCGCCTCTCCGGATGGTCGATGTCGGCATGCCGCAGCCCTTCGATCGCCGTTGTGGCAATTTGTGCCGGCAATTTGAAAGGCTACGCGGTCTCACGGTTGCCGCAGGACTCGGAACGCATCCGATGCCCCAATTCGCCCCGCTGGGACGCTGGCAATTGGGGCTCCACTCCCCAATCTTCCCTGCCTGCTTTTCCTCTAATTACCCGGTTACATTGCTAAAATCTATGTCGAAAAGCCTTCCCGTTCTCGTATCACATCACTAGAATAGATCCGGATATGAAGGACTTGCTACCCGGGCCAGGAACACAAGGAGAGTGCGAATGAGCAACGGAATATTCACCCGAATGGGAGACGGCGAGAGGATCGAGGTCGACGAGGCGGAGGTCCGAAAAGAACTTCTCGACGGAACCCGGGATGCAGCCAAGAAGGGCAAGATCCCCGAGTTGGGGAAATCCGAACTCGACCAGATCTTCGAGATCATCGCGGAGCCCGGAAGAATCGTCAGTGTGCCGCGCGGAGAAGAACTCATCGTCACGGACGACGGCATTGCCAACATCCTCGGCGCAAGTGAGGCCGATGGAGGGGCGGGGATTCCGATGGATTCTCTTACCAGCGTTCTCGGCTATGAGCGTGGCACCGCCGCGGACACTGCGGGCGTCGGGCATGAAGATTACAGCTTCAAGCCGGTCAAAGCGATCATCGACAATGAAATGCAGTCCTACTACACCTCGTCGATGTCGGTGACGATCCCGCTCATCTACGGCTCTCAGCCGAATCTGGGCCTCTATTTCCAGCCGGATGGACCGTATCCGAACGCTTCAGAGTTGCTGCCGCTGGGCAAGATCGACGAAGCCAGGAAAGCGCAGGAAGATGCAGCGGAAGCGGCCAAAGAAGACATGATCTATGTCGGAAAGAAAATGAACGAAATGGGCTGCGAGGGCCTCAACTTCGACACCGCCGGCTCCTCGGGGGATGCCGATCTCTATGCCACTCTCGAGGCAGTGCGGGAACTCAAGCAAAGCTGCCCGAACATGTATGTGATCGTAGGCATGTCGTCCGAGTTCGTACTTGGCATGCACGGAAAGATCACGTTCGATGGACAGCGACTGGCGGGGATGTTCCCCCACAAACAGGTAAAGATCGTGGAGGCTGCGGGTGCCGACATATTCGGACTCGCGGTCAATACCAATACGTCCAAGACGGTGCCGTGGAACCTCTCCAAGGCGGTCACCTTCGTCAGGAATACGGTAGAGGAAGCGAGCATCCCCGTTCATCCCAATGTGGGTATGGGGGTATGCGGAATTCCAATGATGGTCGAGACGCCAATCGATTGTGTGACCCGGACGGCGAAGGCCTTGAGATTGGTCGGTAACGCCGACGGGTTGTAGATAGGCGTAGGAGATAACTTCGGCATGGCTGTCTCGCACATCATGGCCGCCGGTATGGGTGGCCTCCGGACTGCTGGAGATCTAGTAGCCTGGATGCAGATGTCAAAGAAGATGAAATTGCCGGAAGCAAAAAAATATGTGGCGGAAAAACTGGGTGTATCCATCCTGGATCTGACAGATGAAGATGTCATGTATCCGCTTCGGGAAGAACTCGGCATTGGCGTTGTAACGGCTAAAGCCGGAGGGCCCAAGGGAATCGCTGCAAAGGTAAAAATCGCGAATCTGCTGGGGATCGAGATCAACTCGGTCAACCTGTTCAAGAAGAGGATGGAGGAGCAGCTGAAAACAGGATGAGCGGGCACGCCGCGGCGCCCCCTTCCGCGGCGAACTCGCTACTCGACGAAATTCCTGCGTCCTAGGACGCGGGAATTTCGCAGCTTCAATCAGCTGTCCTCGTTTCACCGAGAACCGCTGCTACAGGAGACAACTTCATGATCGACAAAGACGTCATTGACGAAGCCCAAGACCTACTCATTGCGCGGGATACAGACAAAATAATCGAACTTACAAAGAAAGTGATTTCTGACGGCCATAGTCCGCTGGAATTGATGGACGAAGCCTTCATCCCGGCCATCACTGAAGTCGGCGAGCTCTTTGCCTGTGGTCAAATGTTCCTTCCCGAGCTCATCGAGGCAGCAGAGTCAATGAAAGCTGCAACCGAAATCGTCAATGCAGCGCTTGAAGGCAGTGCCGACGAACAAAAAGAGAAGAAGACTGTCGTGCTGGCAAGCGTAGAGGGCGACGTACATGACATCGGCAAGTGCATCGTCGTTTCGCTCATGAAAGCAAACGGCTTCGAAGTGCATGATCTGGGCCGCGACGTCAGCGCGCAGGCCATCATCGAGAAGGCTGTTGCCGTCAATGCCGATGTCATCGGCACGAGCGCGCTTCTCACGACGACGATGGCCCAGCAGAAGGTCCTGGAAGAAGCGTTGCGATCTGAAGGCGTCCGCGATCGCTTCAAGACGATCATCGGGGGAGCTCCTGTAACTGCGCGCTGGGCTTCGAAGATCGGGGCAGACGCGTATGCGGAAAACGCTCCGGACGGTATTGCAAAGATCAGGGAGCTACTCGCCTGAGATTGGCTCGAACGACATGAGAGTGGAGAAAGTCCCATGCGGGGACTTTCTCCACTCTTCCAACCTCCTCAACTGAATGCCTGTCCTCGCGCGGCCTCCCGACCGCGCCGTTCATCCCAAGCATCCGATAAGATCTGACGACGTACGGATCCCCGCGGGCCGCCTTTTCGGTCTGAACCATCGGAGGTGCCGCGTTGCACTCAGGTAAAGATCCCAAAAGCCTGCGTCAGAACATCGGCATCGCACTCGTTCTGGTAGGGGTAACGGTTGCGATCTACGCGCAATCGTTCAGTTTCGGCTCGGTCGGCTTCGACGACCCGGAATACCTCGCCGGTAGCATCCACCTCGAAAACGAATTGACCCTCGAGGGGTTGAAGTGGGCGTTCACCACGCCTGCCCTATCGAACTACATCCCGCTGACCTTCGCCTCCCACATGCTCGATCGCACGCTGTTCGGTGACAACCTGGGCCGATACCACCTGACGAACGTCACGCTCCACGCCCTCAGTTCCGTTCTCCTGTTTGGCGCGCTCTTTTCGATGACCGGCGCGCGCTGGCGAAGCGCAGCCGTGGCGATGCTGTTCGCCGTCCACCCGCTGAATGTCGAATCCGTCGCCTGGATCTCCGAGCGCAAGAACGTCCTGAGTACGGTCTTCTGGATTCTCTCGGTATGGGCTTACGTGGGCTACGCGAGGCGGCCAGGCGTAATGCGCTATCTGGGAGTGGCTCTCCTGCTCGCGTTGGGGCTTCTCGCAAAGCCGATGCTCGTAACGCTTCCCCTCGCACTGCTCCTTCTCGATTACTGGCCGCTCGATCGCATCCGCGGGAGAGAATCGACGACAGCCGGTCGGACATCCTCTTTTGCTCCGCGCTCGATCGGCTTTTTGGTCATCGAAAAGCTTCCGCTGTTGGCAATCTCGGCAGCGGCGAGTGTCGCGACGTATCACGCTCAAAGTCGCGGGTTTATTGCGACCGAGGCCCTCACCTTTCTCGAACGCCTCGCAAACGCCGTGGTCGCCTACACGCGCTATCTGGGCAAGATTGTCTGGCCTTCGGGCCTGACGATGCACTACCCGCATCCCTATTTGCCCGAAATAGGCGGTGTCCCACTCGAAGCCTGGCAGATTGCAGGGGCGACAGTGCTCTTGCTCGTGTTGACGGCCGTCTCGATCGCAGCGGTACGCCAGCGCTATCTGGCTGTGGGTTGGCTGTGGTTCCTCGGAACCCTCGTGCCGACGATTGGCCTCGTGCAGGTGGGGCACCAGGCGCTCGCAGACCGCTATGCCTATGTACCTGCCATCGGTCTGTTTCTCGCGGTGTCCTGGGCGGGCTCCGAGCTGATCGAACGATTGCGAATCTCGCGCCCCGCATCGGCTCGCGCATTGTTGGCGGTTGTGGCTGCGGGCATCGCCGCACTCGCCGTGACTTCGTGGCATCAGGTCGGCTACTGGCGGGATTCGGTTTCACTCTTCGAGCACACCCTCGCCGTCATCCCGAAGAATCCCAAGGTCAGTTACAACCTCGCCAACGAATACCGAGCGCGCGGCAACATGGACGCGGCGATCCGAAACTACCGAATCTCACTCGAAACCGACCCCGATGCGCTCCGCACACTGGCCAATCTGGGGGGCGCGCTGAATTCCAAGGGGGAGTACGACGCCGCAATCGACACCTGCAAATCGGCGTTGAGCCTCAACCCTCGAGACGCGCACGCCTACAATAATCTCGGAGTCGCTTTGCAGATGAAAGGAGAGTACGGCTCTGCGATGGCCAGTTTTCGTCGCGCCATCGAATTGGACCCCAGGCAGCCCGATGCACACAGCAATCTCGCGAAAGCACTCAGTTTGAAGGGGAAGTTTGAAGAGGCGATCGCACACTATCTCAAAGCCCTGGAGAGCCCCGCGTTGGTGGACCCGTCGGATACCTCGCTCGCACTGGGAAATGCGCTTTTCAATCTCGGTCGGATTGAAAAAGCCGAAGCCGCCTACCGCCGCGCCATCGAACTCGACCCGGGGAACCAGCACGCGCAGAGCAATCTCGGCGTGACGCTTGCCAGGCAAGGGAAGTTAGGAGAGGCAGTCGACCACTTTCGACTGGCGATTGCGGCATCGCCCGACTTCGCGGCTGCCCACAATAGTCTTGGAGACTGCCTGCGCGCGCAGGGAAAGCTCGAAGTGGCCATTGAGGCGTATGAGAATGCGTTGCGCGCAGATCCGGGCTTCGCGCCGGCGGCCAAGAACCTCGAGAACGCGAGGAAGGCGCTGAACTGAAA
>PVMK01121707.1_pt1 | contig 13918 bp, 11 predicted proteins | sample 1853481 | NCBI WGS metagenome assembly PVMK01 (sample SAMN08533507, study PRJNA380276) | Marine sediment metagenome, whole genome shotgun sequencing project. | reverse complement strand
GGGCAGTGCCTGGCCGGCGGGCCGCGCGCCTATTCTGCCACGACTGCCTGCATCGCGGCCTGGGCGCAATGACAGGAGGCACCCACCGGCAGGTCAGAGCGGGCTGCGGCTAGTTCGAGGCGCTGGCGGATCATCTTCGCCTCAGCAGTGTCGCCGGTTCCGCGACGGCGGAGGCATTCGTCGAGGCCCTGGAGACTCCAGATGTTGTTCAGATGGATGCAGGCGCGAGGTAGATCGCCGGCGAGGCCGTACCGAGAGCGTCGGTCTTGGTGGTTGGATCCATCATCCACCATTCGAAATTGTAATTCGGGCCCGCTGCGTAGGCGACGCCCCAATGAGCCATGGCGCAGTCGGGGTCGTGCTCCAGCGCCTTCTGAAAGCATTCGATAGCTTGTTCGTGGTTGTAGGAGTACGTCCAGACAAGGCCGCGATCGAACCAGCGTTGTGCATCATCGGAACTTGTCGAGACCTTTCGCGAGTACGTTCCCAAATCGTAGTATGCCATCTCCGACTAACCTCTCGCAATGTTGTTGATAAGAGTTTAACAGTACCTTGCGTTAATTTTTACCGGTCAGTAAAGCTTAACGGCCAATTGTTTTGCGAACGATTGAGACACCACTCACGAGCACGGTTGAGAATGGCCGAAAGCCGCCTCTGGTACCAACACAGTCAGTGTCCGGTTCGGTGCATTAGCTGCCATCGATCTCTGGTTTGCCCAAATGTCTGTTGTGTGCCGGAAGCAGAAGTTAATCTAGGTATTTTGAACGTCTGCTAACGGGAAAGCGGCCAATCAACTTCTACCGAATCAGGCACTGTCTGCATTATCATCTGCCAACTATTACAGCTAAAGAATTATCAGCTAGGTAATACGCTGATCAAGTGTTTTTTTAGTTCCGATAGCTATACGGGGTCGCGTAACTATCACCCCGAAACTCACCGAAGATCTCGGCAACTTGCGGATTATTAAGGGGCTTGCCGGATTCATCTATCAGTAGATTCTGTTCCGACACGTAAGCGAGATAAGTTACTTCTTCGTCCTCAGCCAGCAAGTGGTAGAAAGGCTGATCTTTTCGTGGCCGAGCTTCTTCTGGGATTGACTGCCACCATTCCTCGGTATTGCTGAACTCCGGGTCGACGTCCACGATAACACCCCGGAACGGGTGTTCACGGTGGCGAACAACCTGCCCTATCGTAAATTGTGTACTTGTAATGTTCATACCAGTTTATATATGGGTCAATTTATGGATATTCAATAGATGCACCCATACGGGGTCTTTGAATGAAATGCGCCCATATGGCCCCGGGTAAATAAATCGAGGTAGGTGTCTCTATTATCATGTTAAGACGCCAGTTGTGTTCCCTCAGTGGAATATTTAACCTACGAAGTACCTACGTTTTGGGAACCAGAATAATCACGATTTGTGCTATATCTTGTGAGATATGGACCGAAGTTAAACGATGTACCTGGGGGCAACTTTGGGGGCAACTGGATTATCTACAAATGATTTTTTCTTTACTTTTCAATAAGTTATAATAGTTATACGGTAGTCGCCGTCCCAACACTAAATAGCCTTAACTAGTTGATAGTTAGGGCTTTTTTATTTGTACGACTGAAAGCGTGTACGGATTGGTGTACGGAACACTTATCAAAAACCTCTATATTCAGGGTTTCTTGAAATTTCTAATATCCTAGAAGGTGGAACCGACAAAACCATTAAAAGCCCTTCCGGACCTGGGCCTGCTTGCTGCCCCTTGGCGGACTAAATTTGGTACCTGTTCCATACTTGGTTTTAGAATCGCATTGCTGGCGGCTCCTATTCCGATACCGGTGCGTCGAAATTGAACATGGTCACATGTATTTTCCAGGTACCATCTGCGTCGGGCTTATAAATATCGAGGAACTTTCCTGTGACTCTTTGATCCGAACCAGCTTCCGTTGGAGCATCGGCGGCAAATGTGCCAACGTGATAACCCACATCTCCACCGGAATCTATGGCAAACCGGGCATCGGTATCTCTGATCGAATCTTCGATTGACATTGGATTTTCTCCCTTTGTTGTAGTTAGGCGGTCGCTGCAAAAAGCAGCTTAAAGAAGGGTGGTCGTCAGCCCTGAGTGGTAAGAGCGCGCTTATTGAATTTACTTGAGATGACTATACACCCATGTGCTGTAAAATATTAAATAGACTGTCTTTATAATAATTTGGTCAATATAAAGTGGGTCAATAATGACTTGTAATCTAAATCCTACGAAAGCTACTGCCCTACGCTATATCGCACCATCAATCTATTTGCCATAGTTACCTGGCGCTTGCCAAGGATGGCTGAATAATCTCCATTTCCCCTTGTTGAAACTTCGGTATCTCATGGGGTTTTACTTTATTCCGACCCACTGGCATCATGGTAGGATGAAAGGATTCTTCGCCTTTCCCATTCTACTATTTCTCTTGTTTGGTACTCTTGCATTTGCCGACTGGCAGAAGGGAATGGGTCGACCAATGAACAGAATATCAAATCAAATTTTAATTGTAGTAACGATTATTCTACTAAGTGCTTGTGCAATAACTGCACCTGGACCGAAATTTATCGAACTTGCTGCTCCAGTCGAAGACAAAGGTGATGTGTATCTCTATCGTACTGCGGCCCATAATTACAGTGCGATGTCAACTTCAGTTAAGGTTGATGGCGAAAAGGTAGAATCATTGTCTAACGCTTCTTTTTTGCACCTGCGTCTGTCGCCTGGAGAGCATACTCTCAGTGTTCATCCTAGTGGTATCTTTCTAATCGAACTTACGATTATGGTGGAAGCAGGGAAAACCAAGTTTTTTCAATATTATTTTCCAACTAGTAGTGATTTCGATTTGCGGACAACCGACATCTTCTATTTGTTTTCAACCGGATATATTAGACCGATAGAGCAACCACAAGCATTACAGGACCTTAAAGAGCTTTACTCAGCGATAGAATAACCGCTCATTCGCTGTTGGTAAGTAATTTATACCTTCAAAACTGCCCTCCCGAAAATTTACAAATAAATAATATGTGTGAGGTGATTCCTTCCGCACCTGTGAGCTGTGTGTCAGCCCCGTCCGATATACGCGGCAATCTGTAATCCAGTTGGGCTAAATTGGTGCCTGGCTGTCAGAGCGCCGCGCCAGGCAGTACGGCAAAGTGAAGGGTATGAAACGCCCTTGCTCCGTTATTCTGGGTAATGGTTTATCGGTATAACCCGACAGTGAGTTGCGCAGAACGTGATATATAATAACTGTGGTAACAATAACTATTAAATCACGTATCAATAATTTAGATTCACCTGCGTTATTGTTAGACTGGAACTTAACAAGTCCAATCCCTGGAAAAAGCCCTTTTCGATGCACTCTAGCAACAAAAAAATAAACTATCGTAGTGAAACCATTAGCTCCCCATCACTGTTTTTGAAAGAGTTCACCGCCCAGGAAGAGGTTGACAGCCGGAAAAAACAACCATTTGGTGGTACCCGAATAAAATCGATCATCTTGCCAAAGCTGCACTGGTTACTTCTGCACAGCCATGTTTTTATTGCGATAGCGCCAGTCCGGCTAACCATTTTACTGTTAAGAGGATTGTATTGGTGGCCACAAAATCCCTGGCGCTTGTCCAGCGAATACATATGCAAAATAGCGCATAAGGCCGGCCACCCACACCAGGCAAAGCAGGTTTATCAGCAGCTAATGACCAATTTACTGGGCGCCGCGGAAAATTATGCTCATCTCTATGGCAGTGGGCTTGACTCCGTACTGGATCGGGTCCAGTTAGCCAGCGCTGAGGCCGCACGAATAAATCAACTGATTGAAGAGTATGGCGGTGTATTATTGATGGTGCCGCATAATTTTGGCACCACCTTTTCCGTTCCTGAAATGCACAGAACCATTCCATTGTTGGTAGTCGTTCGTAACCCGGCCACCATTGAACGCACCAAAGTCGCGATCGACTTTTATGAACGAATGCAGATCAAAATTATTATGGTCCGGGGTGGCAATCCCTTTAAGCTGTCTCGCACCCTGTTTTCTGTATTAAAAACCGGTAAAGCCATCGTAGCCACCGTAGACAGCCTCGAGCGCTCGGAAAACCGCATCGAGGTTAATATGTTCAACACCCGCATTGGCTTCAATCCCTGGGCGGCAAAAATTGGTGCACGCTTGAAACTTCCAATAGTTCCGTGTTATTTCAAATCCCGGGGCCGTCACATATCCGTTGTTCCTGGTCCCTCCCTGATCAGTAACGACGTCAGCGAATTAATACAACACTACATCGGTTTTTTCGAACAAAACATTGTTGAGGACCCCGCAAGCTGGGCATTTCTCGCCGATAAAAACTGGATCAAGGTATTGCGTAAAGTAAGCTTCAGGCTTGATAACGCCTAGTTTTTTAAATGACGTATCACGAAAACGACTCCCTGGTAGCGGGCGCCCGTTAGCTCCCTGAAAGCCTATACGACGCTACTGTACTCGGCCAGCAACCAGTCCCTGAAGGCCTTGATTTTAGGATCCTGCTCACCTTCCTCAAGGTAAACCAGGAAATATGCCAGATCCATTGTCCGCTTTGGGTGGCGAGTTACCGCCCTGGGGGCAGCTTTTATTATCGATATATACCGGAATAATGCGCGGCAGCATGGAACTCCAAGTCCTTTATTTTATTATTATTTTCCATCTAAAATGAAACTAATGGTCTCATTTTGTCAAATTCGAGGCTCATTTGCAACTAAACTGGCGTTTTCAGGATCATATCGGCTGCTTTTTCGGCGATCATGATAGTGGGTGCATTGGTATTTCCGGACACAATTTCGGGCATAATCGAAGCATCGACCACCCTGATTCCGGCAAGACCATGAACCCGTAACTGCGGGTCAACCACCGACGCATCGTCATTACCCATTTTACAGGTACTGGTCGGATGATAAATGGTCTGACTGAACTGCCGCGCCGCTTCGAGCAATTCTTCGTCGCTTTGATATTGCCGACCGGGAACATATTCATCAGTCACGCAACTTCTTAACGAAGGCGCATCAGCAATCGCACGCGCAACCTTGATGCCACCCACAGCGACCTGGCAGTCACGTTCATCGGATAAGTAATTAGGTATGATCGATGGATGGGTAAACGGATCAGGTGACCGAATCGAAATTTCGCCACGGCTATGTGGGCGCAACTGGCATACCGAAGCAGTAAACGCCGAAAACGGATGGACTCCGTCGCCAGGCTTATCGGCGCTCAGTGGCTGCATGTGAAACTGGATATCTGGCCGTTCTACGACTTCGCTTGAGCGGGTAAAAATTACCACCTGGCTCGCCGCCAGCGTCAGTGGGCCAGTGCGGGTTAGAATGTATTGTAGGCCAACCATCATGCGCTTGAACGGATTGTTCAATTCATCATTGAGTGTGCGTTTGCTGGTTTTGAAAACTAACCGGATCTGTAAATGATCCTGCAGATTTTTACCCACTCCAGGCAAGATATGTACCGGATCGACGCCTGCTGTTTTCAGTTGTTGCGGGTCACCAATGCCGGAACATTGCAATATCTGAGGAGAATTGATAGCGCCGGCACTCAAAATAACTTCCGCATTTGCCATTACGGATTTCGATTTCCCATCCTGGTAGTAGTTGATCCCACTAACTCGCTTCCCTTCCATGATCAGCCTGGTTACCTGAGCGCGGGTCAAAACCTCTAAATTTTGGCGATGTCGAGCAGGTCGCAGAAAACTTCTAGCCGTACTCCAGCGAATTCCGCGATAAGCAGTTTGTTGAAAATAGCCAACGCCTTCCTGACTGGCGCCGTTGTAGTCTTCGTTTAATGGAATACCACACTCGGTTGCCGCCTGAATAAAATGCTCGGCAATGGGTCGACGCAAGCGCAGGTCAGATACCTTCTGTGGACCACCGACTGCATGGAACTCGTCAACTCCGCGTTCGTTGTCTTCCGATTTTTTAAAATACGGCAACACATCGTCGAAGCTCCAGCCGATATTCCCGAGTTCAGCCCAACGATCATAATCCCGTGGTTGTCCACGGACATAAAGCAGACCATTAAGCGCACTCGATCCACCCAGAACCTTGCCACGAGGCCATTGCAACTGTCGGCCAGCAATACCGGGGTCCGGGTCAGTCATGTAACACCAGTCGAAATTCGGATTGTGCATGGTTTTGAAATAGCCGACCGGGACATGCAGCCAGGGGCTCAGGTCCTTACCACCGGCTTCGAGTAATAAAACCTTATGCGCCGGGTTTTCACTCAAGCGATTTGCAAGCACACAACCGGCCGAACCCGCACCAACGATGATGTAGTCAAAACTGTCCACTCGATTTAAACCCGAAGCCATCAATATGCGTATGGTAAATCGGGTTCAAAGTACACCATAAACTGCTAAAACGGAATAATTAATCCCGTTTTCGCGTTTTTTGTCCAGATCAGGTAAAATGGATACCAAATCCGGGCGTTTCATTCCTGATCGCCAAAAACAGTTAAGTAATATGCAATGAAACGCGAACGTGGCTCCACCATACACCGGGTACTCGACATACTGGAAACAGTGGCGGCATCACCTAAGCCCATTAGTGCAACCGAAATTAATGAAATTCTGGACCTACCCAAAGCCACGGCACATCGGCTTTGCACCGAGCTGGAAGCGCGCGGATACCTGCTTAAAAAAATCAATGGTAAAAATTATATCCCTGGCAATCGACTGTATGACGTCGCGGTCGGCGTACTTGCCAATTCGCGCTTTCGTGCCACACGCCATGCCATTCTGACCACCTTATCCGAGGCTGTAGGAGAAACCTGTAACATTGCTTATCCGGACGGCCTCTACATGGCTTACTCAGATCGCGTGGAAACATCAGCACCGCTTCGATTACAGTTTCCGATCGGCATGCGTGTACCGCTGTACTGCACCGCTAGCGGCAAACTTTATTTAAGTACCCTGCCAAAAGTCCGTCGCAAGGCGGTGATCAATAAATTAAAACTGGAAGTGCGGGCTAAAAACACGATTACCGACCCTGAGCGACTGTTGCGAGAAATTGACGAAATCGAGAAATTCCAGGTGTCGATTGACAACCAGGAGCTGTATGACGACATCATAGCCATAGCAGTGCCGATCACCGACAAGCAGGGGCGTTTTTACAGCTCACTCGCCATTCAGGCACCCATATCGCGGGTCTCCGTCGATGACAAGGACAAGTATCTGCCACTGTTACGTGAAGCGGCGCGTGATTTATCGCTACTGGCTGAAGACTAACCCGATTCTTCCAACCCCCTGGGGAGCATCTGCTTCTCAGGGGGTATTTTTTACCAGGAAACAAAAGATAAATAGAGATCTATAGAAACACGATTAGCACGAAAGTTGCTTCTAGCATTTATGCAGCTAATAAAGAAACCAGGCTAATGCATTGCACCATATAAGAACTTTCGCATAACCATAGCCAGCTGGACGATATTATTTAATGTCCTGAGGTGAGGCAGCATCACCCATGATATGGTCAGGCTGCTGCAGGAAGTGGTTCAATATTTTCCTTCTACCTGGTTTCCCTCGATAACCAACCAGGGCGAATACGAATTCTGTTTCAGTTCGAGTTCTACTAACCAGCCATTCTTGATGCAGTACTTTATAAATCCTTCACCACCCGAGGGGTGATCGTGTGTGCTGCAACGTATTACCAGATCAAGAAAGATGGCATCTCCATGTTTACTTAAATATTTTTCCAGTTTATGCCAGCTATCGATATCGACTTGATCGGTGAACTTCGGTGTGCGCGCTATTTGGAATCTATTTTTCATTATTTCCTTCCATCGAAAATCGATGAGCCATGAAGGCTAACAGGTCTTCGTAGTTGGTTTGTGATACTCTCCCATTTCACATTAACATAAACCATAAAAAATTTATATAGGACAAATCCTACATAAAAACGGGCATCATCAGAAATTACTATCTATGCGGAAGCTATTCCCGGTCACAATCAAATCTCGAATATGAATGGTGCATTCGTTATTTTTTCGATCCGTTGTATGACAATCGGCTTTCGGTTTTGCAATTTTCCCGGTTTAAGCGGATTAAAGCCAAAAATAATTGAAACCCGACGAAAATTCGAATCAAACATGAATTGAGTCATGTATCCGGTCGCGTGGCCAACTAAACGTAGCTTTGGAAAATCCTTTTGCCAGCGGGTCATTGGTATTCGCCTTGCCAGAATTGCTTCGGTTTGTATGGCCAACTCTTGCTGATCCAGATTCAGGGCCAGCCCTGCAGATTGAATTTCTCGTTGTTCGATAATATTAATCAAATCCAGCGAACGTTTACGAGCTTTGACTGTATTGATCAGGCTATAGGTGAAGTCATTTGGCAAATTTCGCTCATCGAAGTCCTCCGAGACATAATCGCAAATTTCTGGTTTCCTCGACAGGGTCAGTAAACCGTCTGCATTACGTCCTATCATCGGGGCCCGCCCACCAAAAAAGTCACTATAAAACTGGACACCAGCCAGATTAGCTTCGACGTCAGCATAACTGACGATACCTGTCAGCCTGGTTCCCATGTAGGTTCGTTCGAAAGCCAGGGACAATGTTTTTATATCTTCCAGGTCGAAATCATTACGCTTGCTGCGGATCGCATTGAAGTAATGAAAACCATCGTCGAATAAATGGGTGATCTTGTCGGCACCCATGCGTACGCCACATACCTTGATAATCGATGCGAGATGAAACCGGGAAGGTATATAACGCCACTGACCAGCATGATAGACGCTCTCTTCGGGGTACATTTGGATGCGTTCAAATCGTGGCCAGCCGGGGCAACTATTAGTGCCGATGCAACGTTCAAAAACCCCCCATGCCACGTCACGAATATGACTTGATCTAAATTCGGTAAAAAATTTAAATTCTAGCTCGGTATCTTCAGGGGGTGGGTCTTTCGAGTAGCTGGAATTGGTTTTATCGATAATCGTCTGGATCAGGTTCTCGAGCCTATCGTTGATCAGGGTAGCGGAGTCTGCTAGCGGGATATGGGCATAGGTCCATGGATCAGATTCGCTAGCATTAGTGATACCCGAAAATCCGAAAAGAAGGCCTGTAAGTATCAAGCTACCTAAAGTCATTTTGAGTTTCATGATTAACCAACCGAATTCATATTAGTAGATATTGACTATGCCAAACCATTGTATAAACCGATATAGACCAGGCCGCAAATACGTGTAGGTCTAAGCTTACAATCGATCTCTGTGATCATTTTCTGACAGTTTTGAGACCTGCATGGCTAATCTATATTCGGTATCAACATTGCCGTATTAGTCAGTTCGGAATTAACCCGATATCAGGACCAGGTATTAAAATACGATGCTAGCAGGGTAGCATCCTGATACTTTTCAATAACTTGTTGCAAGTTAGCAAAAGCTTGACCACTCTTGTTGTCAAGCCTATCGCACACAGACAGGCAGCAGTATCTCTAAGCAAGCTTTCTTACGGACAATTAGAGGTAGTTATGAAGGATCAAAAAGGTATAATTTTTTCAATAGAATCGTCAGTTGTTTTACCATTTACGTTTGTTTACCCAGTTATTAATCGAATCGGGGCACGGTGCAGGAAAAGATTGCACCAGTTACGGACAATCCTCCCCCGAGCCCTGCTGCTGGTACCGCTTCTGTCCTTCACTCTCGCTGCCTGTGGCACACTAAAACCTGAGGTAGGCCCCATCTCCCTGATCGAGACTCAGGCTCAGCCGGAGATTCAGTTCGATTCATCGAATCGGTCTCAGTACGAAGAATCAATAAATTCAGATAAGATCTTAAGAGCCTCACGTTCAGGCGCATTCCTGGCCCAGGGCGCATCTGTACTCGTGGAGACGACATTGATCGATCCGATCATTCGACCTTTTTCATTTGCAAAAGCCTACTATGGGCTAGCGATAAAATCTGCTGGAGGCCTTATACATCGTTCTGCGATCAACCAGGTTCAGTTTCCAACGCTCGAACTCAGGCCGATCCCGCCAGTCACAAATGCGCCAGCGATGAATCTCGAAGCCTGGGAGCAAGAACTCGACGAAATCACCGGTTTTAAATCTAGCCGCGGGGAAATTGAGTTTCTAATCGACGGAGATGAGTACTTTTCCCGACTGGACGAAGCTTTTAACAAGGCTGAAGATACGATCGATATCCGTACTTATATATTTGACAATGATGATGTTGGTCTTGAGTTTGCTGATATCCTGAAACATAAATCGGCACAGGTAGACGTCAAGGTTCTGGTAGACGGGCTGGGTGATCTGGTCGCGACTCACACCGACTCCGAATCGATGCCGATCGACGTCAAATTGCCATCGTCAATCACCGACTATTTGAAGCATGACTCGAAGGTTCGGGTACGTGTACAAAGCAATCCGTGGTTCACCGGTGACCATGTTAAAACCACTATCATCGATGATAATCTCGCATTTGTCGGTGGTATGAATATCGGCCGCGAATACCGTTACGATTGGCACGATATGATGATGGAAGTTTCCGGACCAGTCGTCAAACAACTCCAGTTTGAATTCGATAAAACCTGGGCCAAGTCAGGCGTACTGGGTGATCTTGCCCTGGTGACCCGCTCTCTTCGTGGGTATAAACGCGAACCTGGTCAAAAAGGTTATCCTATCAGAGTACTGACAACATCTATCCAGAACTCGGAAATACACCGGACCCAAATTGCCGCAATCAGGCGCGCTCAAAACCGTATTTACCTGCAAAACGCCTATTTCTCTGATGACATTATCCTCTACGAACTTGCTAAGGCCCGTCGCCGTGGTGTCGACGTCCGTGTCATCGTTTCCGCGGGTAATGACAACGCAACGATGAAAATGAGTAATGAATCGACCATCAATACCATGCTGGAGAACGGTATTCGCGTCTATTCCTATCCGGGTATGACACACCTCAAGGCAGCCGTGTACGATGGCTGGGCCTGCCTGGGATCAGCTAATTTTGATAAACTCAGCTTACATATTAATCAGGAAATTAATTTTGGCACCTCACACCCTGAGACCGTACAAAAATTATTGGATCGGGTCTTTATTCCAGATTTTGCTATGTCCGCGGAACTGGACACACCCATTCCCCTGCGATGGACTCATCGCATTGCCGAGATAATTGCAGACGAAATTCTATAGTGCTGGTAGCCTGGAGCGGCCTATTCGATTCTAGGGAACCCCTGATTAATTATGTCATATCTCTGCGAGTCCTGAAGCGTGCAGCTACTCACCAGGCGGGCGCATGCTGTCAAAGTTGCGCCTTGATTGCGGTGCAGCCTGGGCCAGAGGCATGACATAATTAATCAGAGGCTCCCTAGGTAATATAGAGATCGTTTATGGCACAATGGTACAGGGTCCTTAATTTTTAAGAGGAAAGTAAACCTGAAAACAGGCCGCTCGATAGTTAATGTATATCCGGAAGGGATAGAGGTAATTATCCCGGCAAAGAAGAGTTTTTTTGCCAACTGCTTCCTGTCTCTCTGGTTGCTGGCCTGGGCATACGGAGAGGCGGTATCGCTTAGCAGGCTTTTGAGCAACGATGGACAAACCCCGGACGCTTATATTGTATTTTTTACCATCGGCTGGACCTTAAGTGGCATGCTGGCAATACTGGTATGGTTGTGGAATAACAAGGGGCGTGAAATTATCAGGATAGGTGACAGTGAACTGAAGCGTTCCAGAGAATATGGCTTGTTCTCCAGGTCAAGAATCTACCAGACCAGTAATATTGGTAAACTACGCGTTAGCGACCTTTCTCCGACATCGCTTGAAATGGGTGGTGGCATGGAGTTTTGGGGGTTGTCCGGCGGCGCTATCACCTTTGAATATGGGCAAGGCATAGCGAAATTTGGATTGGGTATAGATGAAGCCGAAGCCAGTAAAATTATTCAGATCATTATTAGCCGATATGAAAATTTAACCTAACGCGGCCAATTTATACAAAGCTATGCCAAATTCACGCACCCTACTGATATTCTAGATAGTAGTCGTTCTTGCCCAGATACTTTTCCAGAGATAACAGGCACTGCTCCGAAGGTGTCACCGACCACTGGCCTTTGGTTTTAAGCTCATATAGGTAATCCTCGTGTTGAAGATGAAATACTACTGGCATCGCATTTTGTGAGCGGTAGCTGTCGAGATCCGTGATTAAAGTCTCGACTCGAGTCCTGGCACTTCCATTCAGGTTGATGTGTAGTGCCCTGGCATGTGCACATCGATAGTTTTCCAACAGTTGTACATTGGCTGCCCTTATTTTGATGCCGTTGTTAAAATCGTCATAAGCGATACCGCCATCGACTACCCAGATCAGGTCTATCTGTACAATATCTTCAATTTCCTGAAGCATTTTGGGGACCACGCGCACTTCAATTCTGGCGCTTCGATCGTCGAGTGTGACGAAAGCCTCGCGACCATGAGCCCCGTTTTTGTTGCGAATTTCGACCACCAATCCACATATCCGCGTCTGCTGCTCCTGTTGCCGATAGTTTTTCGTAGGCGCCACACCCGTATCCAGTTTATCCAGCCAATAGGCGAGATTATTGGGCGATATCTGTTGAACCTCCCTTTCAACCAATAACAGGGGATGACCGGTGAGGAATAATCCGAGTGCCTCTTTTTCCTGTATCAGTCGCTTCTTTTCATCCCAGGGCTGGAAATCCGGTAATGGTTTGACCGGTTCGTCGGGCGCGATCGAGTCAAACATATCGGTCATGCCGGCGTCGAGGTTATTCTGCTGTTGTTCTGCCGAGTGCAGGGCATAATCCAGGTGATTCATCAGTGCGGCGCGATTGTCCGAAAACAATCCATCGCGCCAGCCTTGACTAAAGCCTCGATAACCTTTCGGTTTGAGCGTGAAGAGTCTACCCGCTCACAGAAATCATCAAGTGACTGATATGCCTGATCTTTTCGACTGTCGATGATGGTTTCAATCGCCGCCTGTCCAACGCCTTTTATAGCGCCCAGTCCATAGAACACGACGCCGTCATCGCCGGGTTTAAAGCGGTAATCGGAGTGGTTGATATCAGGTGGTAGTATGTTGAGTTGCATGTTTCGACATTCGTCGATCAGGGTCACTATTTTGTCTGTATTATCGAGGTCAGCGGATAGTACTGCCGCCATAAATTCCGCCGGATAATGCGTTTTCAACCACGCGGTTTGATAGGATATCAGCGCGTAGGCGGCAGAATGGGACTTGTTGAAACCATAGCCGGCGAATTTTTCCATCAAATCAAAAATATAGGTAGCGTTAGCTTTATCGACATCGTTGGCAACCGCGCCCTCGGTAAAGACAACCCGTTGCTTCTCCATTTCCTCCGGCTTTTTCTTACCCATAGCACGGCGCAGCATGTCTGCGCCACCAAGTGTGTAGCCGGCTAACACCTGAGCAATCTGCATGACCTGTTCCTGATACAGGATGACACCGTAGGTAGGTTTCAAAATTGCTTCCAGGGCCGGGTGTGGATATTCAACTACGGATCGACCGTGCTTGCGATTGATAAAATCATCGACCATTCCAGACTGTAACGGACCAGGTCTGAACAATGCCACTAATGCGATTATTTCCTCAAAAGTATCCGGCCCCAGACGTCGAATCAGGTCTTTCATGCCCCGTGATTCGAGTTGGAATATCGCCGTGGTCTGATAAGACCGTAATAGTTTAAAGGTTGCCACGTCGTTCAGAGGAATTCGCTCAATCTCGAGTGTTTGCGATGGCCGACGTGCATTGATCGATTTAACCGCCCAGTCGATGATAGTTAGTGTTCGTAATCCAAGAAAATCAAATTTTACCAACCCGACTGCTTCGACATCATCCTTATCAAACTGGGACACCAGGCCCGAGCCGCCCTGTTCACGGTATACCGGCGTAAAATCGGTTAGATCACTGGGTGAAAT
>PVMK01166217.1_pt1 | contig 13921 bp, 13 predicted proteins | sample 1853481 | NCBI WGS metagenome assembly PVMK01 (sample SAMN08533507, study PRJNA380276) | Marine sediment metagenome, whole genome shotgun sequencing project. | reverse complement strand
CTCACTGATGATGATCGCCGCTCGGCGTCCTTTCTCGGCCTCCCTGATTCTGGTCCGAGCCTGCATGCGGACAATTCCTCGTCCGGTGGTGTAGGCGTCGTGAATACCCTTGCGCCCGAGAATGAATCCGGCGGTCGGAAAATCCGGACCCGCCACGAAGTCCATCAAGTCCTCGACCGAAAGGTCGGGGTCCGACAACAGAGCGATGCAGCTGTCAATTATCTCGCCGAGATTGTGGGGTGGGATGTTGGTCGCCATCCCGACCGCGATCCCGGAGGACCCGTTGACCAGGAGATTTGGGAATCGTGCCGGCAGCACCGTGGGTTCTTTGAGTGAGCCGTCGTAGTTGGGGACCCAGTCAACGGTTTCCTTGTCGATGTCGTCGCCGAGCATGTCATCGGACAGGCGCGTCAACCGCACCTCTGTGTACCGCATGGCCGCAGGTGAGTCGCCGTCGACCGATCCGAAGTTGCCCTGACCGTCAATCAGGGGGTGCCGCATCGAGAAATCCTGGGCCATGCGGACGGCGGTATCGTAAATCGCCTGGTCTCCGTGGGGGTGGTATTTACCCATCACATCACCGACAATTCGAGCGGACTTCTTGTAGGCGCGCCCCGCGGTCGTGCCGCTCTCCCACATTCCATAGAGAATGCGCCGGTGAACTGGCTTGAGCCCATCGCGGACATCGGGGAGGGCGCGGCCGATAATCACCGACATGGCGTAGTCGAGGTATGAGTTCTTGAGCTCTTCCTCGATGGTCACGGCCACTCGATCTGCGCGTTGGGGGATCACGGGTTCGCTCATTTATATGTCCAGGTTGCGGGCCTCGAGGGCATTGGTCTCGATAAAGTTCCGGCGCGGTTCGACCGCGTCACCCATCAAGATCGTGAACAGCTCATCCGCATGTGTCCCGTCCTCGATGGTTACCTGGAGGAGCCGCCTGGCCTCCGGATCCATGGTCGTTTCCCACAACTGCTTTGGGTTCATCTCCCCGAGGCCTTTGTAGCGCTGGATGTTGAAGCCTTTCTTGGCGACCTCATAGACACGACCCACCAGATCCGACAGGCTGGCGAGGGTTTCCCGTTCGCCGTTGCGATCGAGATGGAACGGCCCGACTCGGAGGGCCGCCACCTGCGCCATCTGGCTGCGCGCGCGACGAAAAAGTCCGCTCGACCCGAGAAGCTCGCCCAGGCGAACCTCCTGGCCGCGGCCGTTGAGCCCGACCCGGCAAAGGACCTCGGGCACGCCCGTGCTCCTCGTCGAGCTCCACACGGGCGTCCTCGTACCCGAGCTCGCGGAGCTCGGTCGCGAGAGCATCGGCAAACTCGGCGCTGGTCGTTTCCTGGTCCCACTTTGCTTCCGTATCGAGGGCGGCGAGGACGAGATCCTGGGGCCAGCCGCGGCGCTCGAGACGGCCGAGGCTCTCACTCCACTCCTGGGCGGCAAGGATGGCGCGGCGGAGCTCGCGCCCGGCCAGCTCCTGGCCTGTCGTACCGACCACGAGAGTGAACTCGTCCTCGACCCGATCGAGAAGGAACCGGGCCAGATCTCCATCATCGCGAAGGTAGACCTCCTTCTTTTTGCGGCTGACCTTGTAAAGCGGTGGCTGGGCGATGAAAAGATGTCCACGCTCGACAAGCTCCCGCATCTGTCGATAGAAGAAGGTCAGCAGCAGAGTGCGGATGTGAGAACCGTCGACGTCCGCATCGGTCATGATGATGATCTTGTGGTACCGCACCTTGAGAGGGTCGAACTCCTCCTTGCCGATGCCGGTGCCGAGGCACAGGATGAGCGCCCGGATTTCCTCCGACGAGAGCATCCGGTCGAATCGCGCCTTTTCGACGTTGAGGATCTTGCCACGGAGCGGCAGAATGGCTTGAAAGAGCCTGTCCCGACCCTGTTTTGCCGAGCCGCCCGCGGAATCACCCTCTACGATGAAGAGCTCGGACAGCTCCGGGTCACGCTCGGAGCAATCCGCGAGCTTGCCGGGCAGAGCCGAGGTTTCCAGCGCGCTTTTGCGCCGGGTGAGCTCGCGCGCCTTGCGGGCCGCCTCTCGTGCCGCCGCCGCGTCGTGACATTTTGAAACGATGCTCTTGGCGACAGCCGGATGCTCCTCGAAGTAGGTGGCGAGGCGCTCGTTGATGGTCGACTCCACCCATCCCTTGACATCCGACGACACGAGCTTGTCCTTGGTCTGAGAGGAAAACCGCGGCTCCTGAATGCGCACCGAGATGATTGCCGTCAAACCCTCACGAACGTCCTCGCCGAAAAGTTTTCCTTGAGCCCCTTGAGGAGGTTCTGGGACTGGGCGTAGGTGTTGATGGTTCGTGTGAGGGCCGCCCGAAAGCCCGAAAGGTGTGCGCCGCCATCACGATTGAAGACCGTGTTGGTAAAGGCGAGGACGTTTTCATTGTAGCCGTCGTGCCACTGGAGAGCGACCTCGACCTCCTCTCCATCCTGGTTCTTGTCAACGAGATAAATCGGGTCGTCGTGAAGGTTGGACTTGGACCGGTTGAGATATCTGGCAAACTCCTCCAGGCCGCCTTCAAAAAGAAACCTGTCTTCGCGGTCGCTACCCTCGTCGAAGAACTTGATTTCGGTGCCGGAGTTCATGAAGGCGAGTTCTCGGAGGTGGCGAATGAGAAGGTCGGGGTGAAACTCGAGGACGGAAAAAATCTCGGCATCCGGCTTGAAGTTGACGATGGTGCCGGTTCGACGAGTAGTTCCTATGGTCTTGAGGGGCTCTTTGGGCACCCCCCGATAAAACGTCTGTTCCCATACCTTGCCGTCTCGGTGGATTTCGACACGCAACCACTCGGCCAGGAAGTTGACGACGCTGACCCCGACGCCGTGAAGGCCTCCGGACACCTTGTACGAGTCGCTGTCGAATTTTCCACCCGCGTGAAGCTCGGTCATGATGACCTCGGCTGCCGATTTCCCGGTCTCGCGGTGGGTGTCGACCGGGATGCCGCGGCCATCGTCGGTCACGGTGACCGTCTGGTCGGCGTGAATGACAACTGAAATGTGGGAACAGTGGCCGGCTTGCGCCTCGTCGATGGAGTTGTCGACTACCTCCCAGACCATGTGGTGAAGACCCGAGATGTCGTCAATATCTCCGATATACATCCCGGGACGCTTTCGAACCGCCTCCTGACCTTTGAGGACCTTGATGTTTTTGGCGGTGTATTGATCAGTCATGGGCTTCCGCCTCCTGGCGTACGATGGCACCTTTGTCGAGCCATATTTGGCGGGATCGAGAACCAAAGAGCGCCGCGATCCCATCGTTCGTGCTTGAGAGAAAAACTTGTCGTTCGTTTCCGAGATGATCGACGAGGCGAGCCAGGGCGGTGGCGTCCAACTCGGCATCCACATCGTCCACGATTACGGGAAACTGTTCGTGTCGCTCCTTTTCAACGTGGGCAAGCGTGGCCAACCTGAGCGCCGCCGCGACCACCTTGGCCTGCCCCGAACTCACTGAGTATCGGATGCTTCGGCCGGCAGCCCGCAAGCTCAAGTCATGCCGGTGGGGACCATCGCCGGTGAACCCGGCTAGACGATCCCGCGCCCGGGTCTCATTATACCTTTGTTGATAGAGATCTTCCACCTTTTGGCGGCCTTCACTGGGGTCCAACCACCCTTCGGTGCGATAGCTCGGTTCGATGGCTGGAGAGTCCTCTCCACGGAGCTTTTCATAGATGTCGGCAAAATACCCGGCGAGCGTCTTCGCGCCCTCTGCTCGCGCGGAAACTACGGTCCCTGCGGCTTTGGCCAACGGCTTTTCCCATGCCTCGAGTTCAGCGTCTCCGGCCCCGGCCGTCAGCGCCGCATTCCGTTGCCGGACGGCGCGCCGATAGGATCGCAACTCTTCCAGGTAGGGTGGGTGAACGAGAAAGACAAAACGATCGAGCAGGGCACGTCGAGTTTGGGGTCCGCCGCTGACAAGCTCGTGGTCGGCGCCACTGATGGCGATCACCGGAAAAAACTGGAGATACTGTCCGACGTTGACATCGGATCCATCGACGCGAAGGGTTCTTTGGACGGGGGGGCCGACCTCGACGATTTGTTCTAGCCGGTGGGTCCCCCCGGTGCCCTTGATGATGCCCTCAACCCGAAAATTTGACTTCCCGTGCTGTACGACTCTATGAAGGGATGAGGATCGAAACGACCTCAAATTCCCGAGGACGAATATCGCCTCCAAGAGACTGGTTTTCCCAACCCCATTGGACCCGAGAATGATATTTGCGTCGGCTGCAAAATGCATACGCTCAACGTCGAGGTTGCGAAACCTGGCGGCGGTGAACTCGATTAACTCCATTTCGATTTCGGAGCGCGTGTTTTAGAAATAAATTTTGGATCTGACATGTGGTCCCGGCTAGCTTCGAGCGAACCTTTTCTGGTCACCGAGGCCGGCGTTGAATCGCGCAGGTGCGATCCTTGGTCTCACAGGCGCATGGGCATCAGGACGTAGATATACTCCTCGAGTCGCGCATCATCATCCACGGGCACCACGACGCACTGGGTATTACTGTCCCGGAGCTGAAGCTCGACCATGTCACACTCCAGCACCTGCAAAACGTCGATTAAATAGGCTGCATTGAGCGCAATTTCAAGGCTCTCACCCTGGTAGTTCACATTCAGTGTTTCTTCAGCGCTCCCGCGATCGTAGCCAATTGAAACCAACGTCAACTCACCAGCGTCGCTCAATTGAAAGCGCACACCCCGTGCTTTTTCATGAGCCATCAGGCTGACACGTCTCAGAGACGCCAACAACTCTTTGCGATCAACCCTGGCTCGGCTTGGATTATCGCGGACGATGACCCGTTCGTATTGTGGAAAACGAAGCTCTACGATCCTCGATACCAGGGTCCGTTCTCCCATGAGAAAACCGAGATGATTGTCACTCGCCGTAATCCTCACCTGGTCATCACTAAAGCGCGCAAATTCAGCCAATAACTTCCTCGGAAAGAGCTGTTGTTCAAATGGCGGCTCACCCGAGGGAGCTTTCGCACGAACCATGGCCAAACGGTGACCGTCGGTCGCAGCAATCTCGATCTCGCCGGGTATGAGCTTCACCAGAGCACCATTGAGCTGAAATTTCGGGTCATCCTTTGTGATGGCAAAGGCTACACGATCGAGCATTAACTGAAACAGGCTCAGGGGTAGCGCATAATCGCCGGCTTCCGGCACCTCGGGCACCGTCGGATACTCGGACGGATCGGACACCGCCATTCTCGACTGAAATCGACCGCACGTGATCTCCACCGCGTCTCCATCCTGACGCAGAGTGAATTCCTCCTCAGGCAAGCTGCGAACTAGATTTTGAAAGACCTTGCTTTCGAGGGTCGCTCGACCACCACCATGTACGACCGCCGGACACGCGGTCACGATCGTCATATCGAGATCTGTAGCCACCAACCGCAGCCGGTTCTCCACCGCTTCAGCGAGAATGCTCGACAGAATCGGTATGGTAGTTCGATGTTCTACGACGCCCTGGAGTATCGTCAGTTCTTGAAGAACCAGGTTGCGCTGCAGTTTGAGTTCCATCGACCACCCTTCCTCTCTACGACGATGAGCTTTTCATGCGGAAATATAACATGAATCGTCATCGTCGTCGAGATAGTAGAATCTGTGAAAAAAATCTATAAATACTGACAAACAAATAATCTATCTCAGTAGTTGGCTTGTGGATAAATAACGATTTCGGTTGTGGATAATTGTGGATAAACGAGCTTTTCCACAGGATTCCACAATTTCATCACAGTCATTCCACAACCATGTGGCGGAGTCGATCATCCAAAATGTTCGCGAAAGGATGTCAGGGTGGCATCGAAGTCAGGGTTTGACCGGCGCATCTTTTGGACGTTGTCGACCGCATACATGACTGTTGAATGGTGTTTGGAAAAGATTTTCCCGATTTCGGGAAAGCTGAGCTCGAGAATGTTTCGAATGAGATACATTGAGACTTGGCGAGGTAACGCGATGGATCGGCGGTTCGACCGACCCTTCAAATCCGCAACGCGAATACCATAGTGTTGAGCGACAAAGCGGATGATGTCCGCCGAATTCGTGTCCCGATCATCAGGCAGGAGCTCGAACAGGGCCATACGAACGACGTCGACGGAAATCTTGGAATTTTTGAGCTGAGCGTAGGCAATGGTTCGATTGAGACACCCCTCGAGCTCGCGCACGTTGTTCTGAACCTTGCGTGAGATGAACAACACGACGTCTTCAGGCAGCTCGCGCCCCATGGCCCGAGATTTTTCTCGAAGGATGGCGCACCGGGTTTCGAGGTCGGGGGGTTGAATATCGGCGATCAATCCCTGGAGAAACCGGGATCTCAAACGCTCCTCGAGTCCGGGTATGTCGGCCGGGCGCGCATCAGAGGTGAAGACGACCTGGCGCCCGGTTGACTGGAGGGTGTTGAAGGTGTGAAAAAACTCCTCCTGGGTTCGTTCCTTGCCGGCGATAAACTGAATATCGTCGAGGAGTAGGAGGTCGACACCGCGAAATGTCTGGCGAAAGGCATCCATCTGTTTGCGCCTGATGCAATTGATCAGCTCGTTCACGAACTGCTCGGTAGTCATATATACGACGCGTAAAGGACCCCCCTTGAGATGGTTGGCGATGGCATGGAGAAGGTGAGTTTTGCCGAGGCCGGAATCTCCATAGAGGTACAGAGGGTTATAGGTCTTTCCTGGACGATCGGCGACCGCTTCGGCTGCGGCAGCCGCAAACTGGTTCGACGATCCAACGACGAATCGCTCGAATGTGAAACTCGGATTGAATGGATGGGCCGCGATGCTGCCCGCGGCGGGGGAGTTGACGTCGGAGGGTGGGCTGTCCAACCCCTCCTTCGGGTTTATCAACACCCGGAAAGCTGACCCAAAATGACTCCGGGCTACGGTTTCGATATCGCGCAGGAGATGGTCACGAACCCAATCGCTGACAATCAGATTATCGGTGGTTAACGTGAGGACGGCATCTGTGCTTTCAAGGACCGCGAGAGGAGCGATCCACGTTGTATATTCCTCATCCCCCAACATCTGTCGAAGGTGGGACTGAAGGTGATGCCAATGATCCATCCCGGTACGCTAACATAATACCAACCAAGGCGTTTGTTCTTGACACCCACCCCATCCTACGATAACGTTGCGCGCCCGACACTTGGGGAAGAGAGACGATTATGAAAAGAACTTTTCAGCCCAACAATCGCAAGCGCAGGAAGACCCACGGCTTTCGAATCCGTATGCGCACCAAAAGTGGTCGCAAGGTCCTTCAGGCGCGCCGCCGCAAAGGTCGCAAGCGGATTGCCGTCTGAGAGACGGCTGGACTTTCCGGCTTCGGCTCGACTCAAACGAAGGGCCGACTACCAAAAGGTGTACAAACACGGCGTTCGGGTTACCGGCAGACACGTGGTGCTGTTTTTCTTGCAATCCCGGGAGCGTGTTGGACGATTCGGCGTCACCGCGTCACGGAAAATAGGGGGGGGCGGTTGTGCGCAACCGGGCGAAAAGGCGGTTGCGGGAACTCTATCGTCTTCGCCCGCGTGACGGCGCAGGGCCATCGTGTGACATCGTTGCAAACGCCAGGCGCAGCAGCGCCACGGCGCCCTGGGGGGAGCTCGAAAAGGACTTCATGAACTGCCTGAAACAGGGACGTCGGTTGACCGCCGAGCATCTCAGCGGTTAGCCGCAGGCACCGAGAGAGTGAAAAGCGAGGATCATCGGGTCTGATGGAAAAACGATTACTCTTGGCATTCGTCCTGTCAGCAGCGATCCTGCTGACGTGGTCGGTTGTCTTTCCGCCACCGGAGCGGCAACCGCCGACTGCACCCGAGGCCGTTCCCTCAGCGGTCGCGCCGGCCAAAGAGCCCATGGCTGCGAGCAGTGACGGGACATCGTCCCCAGGCGCCACGGAAATGCCGGCAGTTCCCGAAGAGCTGGAGGCCGCGCCACCAACGAACGAGGTCATCGTCTCTCTCACCGAACAGGAGATCGAGCTCGCCAATGACCAGATCCTGGTGGTTCTCACAAATCGCGGCGCCGCGGTGTCCTCATACCGTCTCCGGGATATGACAATGATGAAGGCCAACCCCTTGATCTGATTCAGACCGTAGATTTGCCCGAGGCGACGCGGCCGTTGCAGTTGATCACGACTGATGGCATCGACGAGGCGCTGTATGTGGTGGAAGAAACCACCGACGGCGTGGTCTTTCGTTGGTCGGATGGTCGAGGCAATGCCGTCACCAAAAAGAATCACCCTTTCCAAGATTGGCTTTGGTCTCGACGTGGAGATCGAGACCTCTGGAAATATGGTTGGGGCTCCGATAAGCATCGGTACCGGCATGAGGGATCTCAGTGAACGTGAACGGGACAGCCGTCTCGCATTGTGGGGCGAGGGGGTCGTCCTGGCCGACGGTGAGTTGGCCCGATACAAGCGGGGTAAGGTCAAGGAAGAAAAGGTCTTAACGCCATACACGCTGAACTATGCAGGGTTTGAGGACGGCTATTTCCTCGATGTTTTTCGTCCTCGGGGCGGGGTTTCCGGGGTGACGATCGAACCCTTTGAATATGGAATCGCCGACGACGAAGTGATGCGCGTGCTGCGGATCGCGGTCGTGCCCGCGAGCGGCGAGCTGCAGGGACAACTATTGGGCGTGCCCAAGGAGTACTACCTGCTCCAGGAGATCGGAGAAGGTGTCGAGAAAACCCTCACGTTTGGGTGGTTTCTGACCCCGATCGCGATATTTTTTCTCAAGGCGCTGCGATGGATCTACAGCGTGGTCGGCAACTGGGGCGTCGCCATCATCCTCCTGACGCTCGGCATCCGGATCGTTCTCTTCCCCCTCATGCATACGTCGACGGTGTCAATGCGCAAGATGGCCAAGGTCCAGCCGAAGGTCAAAGAGATTCAGGGGAAGTACAAAAAGAAAAAGACCGACCCTCAGGCCAGGGCCAAGATGAACCAGGAGATGATGGCCCTTTATAAGCAGGAGGGCGTGAACCCGATGGCGGGCTGTTTGCCCATGCTGGTCCAGATGCCGTTGCTGTTCGCCCTGTATCAGCTGTTTTTGAAGGCCATCGAGCTCCGCCACGCGCCGTTCATTTGGTGGATAACCGATCTTTCGGCCAAGGATCCCTACTATGTGACGCCGATACTGATGACCGCAACCATGTGGCTGCAACAGCGTCTCGCACCGCAGGCGGGCGACCCACAACAGCAGCGGTTGATGAGGATGATGCCGCTGATCTTTGGCATCATGTTTCTCCAGTTTCCATCGGGACTGGTCTTGTACTGGCTCACCAACAACATCATCACCATCATTCAACAGGAAATCACCCTCCATATTATCGGTGAGCGCAAACTCGGTGGCGGAAAACAAAAAAAGGACGGCAAGAAATGACGAGGAGCAAGAGCTTTCACGGCGCCAGCCTTGACGATGCATTGAGCGCCGCCAGCGCCGGCCTCAACGCGCGCCTCGAGGAGCTCCACTACGATGTGGTCGAGGAGGGTACCGACAAGGTTGTCGTGGAAGCCCAGGTGGATCCGGTGGCGGTGCTCGGCCTCTTTCTGTCTGAGACGTTTCGCGCCGGCGAACTTGATATTACCGTCCGTCTCGCGGCCGAAGAGGACGCGCTCGAGGGCGAGTTGGAAGGTCAGGATCTGAGGTTTTTCACATCCTCCGAGGGCAGGGGGCTCGATGCACTGCAGTACCTGTGCAACCGGGTGCTGAACCGCCGGCTGATGGACCACATCCCCATTCACCTCGACAGCGACGGGTTCAAGGAGAGACGCGCGAAAAAACTCCAAGAACGCGCTGAGGATGCGGCGGACGAGGCCATACGGCGGGGGGCGCCGGTCATTTTAGGGCCGTTGACACCTGCCGCGCGGCGGGAAATCCATCTCGCTCTGGCCGATGATCCCGGGGTGGAGACCGACTCTGATGGCGACGGCTTCCTCAAGAGGATTGTCATCCGCCCTCTCCGGCGGCGCTGAAACCATCGTCGCATGCGCCACGCCCCCGGGGCGCGGGGCGTTGGCGGTGATTCGGGTCAGTGGCCCATCCGCAGAAGAGCTGAGCCGCCGGGTGTGTCCGGGCGTTTCATTCAAAGACGGCTGGCGGGCGACCCTGACTGCGGTGCAGAACTCCGAGCGAGAGATTTTGGACCGCGCGATCGCCGTTTCCTATCCGGCGCCCCGTTCCTACACGGGCGAAGACATGCTCGAGGTCACCATCCATGGGTCGGCGTACCTCATCGCGGAGGTCATCGAGTCGTTCGTGACTGCAGGGGCGCGCCACGCCGAACCGGGGGAGTTCACACGACGGGCGGTCGCCAATTCCAAGCTCGATCTCATCCAGGCCGAAGCCATTCGCGATCTCATCGACGCAGAGACTGCCTGGCAGCTTCGGAATGCACAGCGGCAGCTCTCAGGCGCATTATCGGCGGCCCTTGTCGAGATGCGGGCGTCGTTTATGGAACTCGTGGCGACCCTCGAGGCCTCCTTGGACTTCGAGGCCCAGGGGGTCGAGGTGTCGGCGCTGGAGATTGAAACCCGCCTCGCTGCGTGCCGAGGTCGCGTGGCGAGGTTGCTGGCGACGGCGCGGGCAGGCGAACGAATTCGCGATGGCGCGCGGGTGGTGATCCTCGGCCCGCCGAATGCCGGCAAGTCGACGCTATTCAATCAGTTGTGCGGAAGTGAGAGAGCGATAGTATCGCCCCATCCCGGCACAACCCGCGACGTGATCGAGGCCGAGCTTGATCTCGCGGGTGTGCGGACGATCATTCAAGACACGGCGGGACTGCGATCAGAGGGTGATGCGGTGGAGATCGAGGGGCGCCGGAGGGCTTTAGGAGCTGCCGAGGCCGCCGATGTCGTGATCCTGATGTGGGGGTTGGATGACGACGGAGAAGAACCGCCCTCCGCGCCGCCCACGCGGGCGCCGGTGATTCGCATTCGCTCGAAAGCCGATCTCGGTGGTGATGGTGGAGGTCACGATGGGAGGCTTCGGGTGTCCTGCCACACCGGAGAGGGTTTGGTTGAGCTGCGGTCGCAGTTGGTGAGGGTGGTCGAGGATGAGATTCCAGATCTCGGCGGTGCGGTGGCGATCGCCGCCCGTCACCGGGAAGCGTTGAAAATAGCGGCCACTGAGCTCGAGGGTTGCGATCCTGGTTTTCCGGAGGTTGCGGCGGAGAAGGCGAGATGGGCGGTGCGGGCGGTGGAGGAGTTGATCGGCGAAGTTGGGTCGGAAGATGTTTTGGACCTGATTTACAGCGAATTCTGCATCGGAAAGTAGGGGCGACGGTGAAAACCGATCTGGTCGTGGTGGGTGGTGGTCATGCGGGCTGCGAGGCTGCTGCTGCTGCTGCTCGGATGGGAGTATCGGTCGTTCTCGTGACCCTTGACCGGCACACAGTGGGCCAGATGCCGTGTAATCCCGCCATCGGCGGCATCGGCAAGGGGCACCTGGTGGCCGAAATTGATGCCCTCGGCGGGCTTCAGGGTTGGGCCGCCGACCGCACCGGGATTCAGTTCAAGACGCTCAACCAATCGCGCGGGCCGGCGGTGTGGGGTCCACGCGCGCAGTGCGACAAGGAGGCCTATGCGCTTCTCCTGCGGCGGGTGATCGAGCGCCTCCCGGGCGTGACCCTGGTGGAGGAAGAGGTTGCAGATTTGCGAGTCGTGGATCATCGGGTATGTGGCGTCGAGTTGGGTGGTGGGGAACGCATCGAAGCGGACGCGGTCATCCTCACAACCGGCACCTTCCTCGGCGGATTACTGCATACCGGAGGCGATCGCCAACCGGGCGGCCGCCTCGGTGAACGAGCAAGCACGAAACTCGGCGCGTCATTGGGTGCTCTTGGGTTTGAGCTCCGCCGCTTCAAGACCGGCACCCCGCCGCGGCTCGAGCGGTCGACTCTCGACCTGTCGCGCCTCGAGGTGCAGGAAGGCGACCCGGAACCGCGGCCCTTTTCCTGGCGGACGCGATCGGTTCAGAACCGCTGTTCATGTTGGGTGACGCGCACCCCACCCGTGGTGCAGGAGATCATCAGTGAGAACCTCGACCGATCGCCGCTTTTTTCGGGTGTGATCGACGGAGTCGGTCCCCGGTACTGCCCCTCGATCGAGGACAAGGTGGTGAGATTCCCGCACCATGACCGGCACACCCTTTTCCTCGAACCGGAAGGCGTCGAGAGCGAACGCATCTATGTGAACGGCCTCGCGACCAGTCTCCCTCGAGATGTTCAAGAGCGGGTAGTGCACAGCGTCCCGGGTCTCGAGCGCGCGGTGTTTCTTCAGTACGGCTATGCGGTCGAATACGACGTGGTGGCGCCTCGTCAGATCGGGCGGGACCTCCAGAGCAGAGAGGTTCAGGGGCTGTATCTTGCCGGTCAACTCCTCGGAACATCCGGCTATGAAGAGGCGGCGGCGCTGGGTCTTCTGGCGGGAATCAACGCTGCGAGCCGATTGCGCGACGAGGAGGAGTACGTGCCGACCCGTGAGGATGCGTATCTCGGTGTGTTGGTCGACGATGTCTGCGGACACGAACATCGTGAGCCCTATCGAATGTTCACGTCAAGAGCGGAGCACCGCCTGGTCCTCGGGGTTGATTCGGCCCGAGAGCGTCTGATGGGCGTCGGGCGACGTCTGGGGTTGGTGCGGGAGGCGGCGTTTCACGTGGAACGTGAGCGCTGGCGCCGGCGCCGCCGAACGGGCGCCGAATTGGCGTCGGCCCATCTCAACCCCGACGCCGCGACCCGCCGGTTAGTGCGGGAAACCGCAGGGGTTGATTTTTCAGCCCCGACCACGTGGGCGCGGGTTCTTCGCCGCCACGACGTCGATCTGCAGCGGGTGGCGGCTGCCCTGCCCATGCTGCACGAGCTGAGCGAAGAGGACTGGCGGATCGTTGTCGGCCACCTTCGGTACGACGGCTATCTCGCGCGTCACGAGCGCGAGCGCGAGCGCCTCCGCCGTTTGCGTCATATTCCAATTCCACCGGATCTGGATCCGGCGGCCGTGTCCGGGTTGACGAGAGAGGCGGCGGAGGCGCTTGTTCGCGAACGTCCGCGGACTTTGGCCGATGCTGAACGACTGCCGGGCATCACTCCGGCGGCGCTTGCGGTCCTGGCCGGGTGTGTGGCCCGCCACCACGACACGAAATGAGCGACGAAAAGAGTTTTCGTGATCTCCTCGCGCCCCACTGCGGAGGGGCGACCCTCGACCGGCTCGTGTGCTATGCCGAGCTCCTCGAAAAATGGTCTCGGCGCCACAACCTGGTGTCTTACACCGGGCGGGAGGAGCTGGTCACGAGACATCTTCTGGATTCGATGGCCGCGGCGCCTCTCATTGGCGATCGGGGCCGCCTGGTGGATGTCGGCAGCGGCGCCGGGCTCCCGGGAGTACCGTTGCTGGCCGCGTGTCCGGGGTTTTCGGGGGTGCTTCTGGAGCCGCGACAGAAACGATGGGCCTTTCTCAAGCTGGTGATTCGTGAGCTCGGTCTCGATGCTGAGGCCGAACGCGCGCGCTTCCAGGATCTGAAGAATGACCGGCCATGGAACGCAGTGACCGTGCGCGCGGTCGGAAATCAACGGGAAATTCTCGATTGGGCAGGGTCGCGGCTGGCTGCGGACGGGGCGGTCTTTCTGTGGGCCACCGAGGAGGCCGAGGTTGGGCTTCGGGGAATGGTCAATTGGCGTATGCTAAGCTCCCCGCTACCCGGCTTGGACCGCGGCCGGCTCATACGACTGCAACCATGTTTCACGTGAAACCCAGACCATTTTCGGTCGCCGGCGACGGTGTTCCGAGTTGCGCGCGCTGCCCCGCCGGCAGCGTTCAATCGCGCCATCGTGGGTGGTGTTGAATGACTGCAAGCCCTCATATCTGGTCACGTCGCGTAGCGAGGGCCGCGAGCTGTCGTGAG
>PVMK01116285.1_pt1 | contig 13923 bp, 12 predicted proteins | sample 1853481 | NCBI WGS metagenome assembly PVMK01 (sample SAMN08533507, study PRJNA380276) | Marine sediment metagenome, whole genome shotgun sequencing project. | reverse complement strand
CGTATCAGCGATCTTCTGAGATCGCTGATACCTGAAGTCGGAAGTGGGAACGCGGAAGTGGGAACGCGGAAGTCGGAAGTGTGAATATCCTGAAGTCGGAAGTGTGAATGCGGAAGTGGGAAAATTTTGAATGCGGAATGCGGTATGTATGGGCAAAGGGTTTAGGGCTTAGGGCATAGCGTGATGAGAAAAGATTCGCTGCCGATGATACGCTTTAGTGCGGCAAACAGATGATAAAAAAGGCTTTCGATATGAGTGATGTAAATGTGCTGGTTTTGACCGGTTATGGTTTGAATTGTGATCATGAGACTGCTTATGCTTTCGAACTGGCCGGTGCCCGGGCCGTGCGGGTTCATATCAATTCTCTGATTGACGGGTCAGCCAAACTGGATAATTACCAAATCCTCGTGTTTATCGGCGGATTCGGCTGGGGCGACGACCATGGCGCCGGCGTTATACAGGCGGTTCGAATGAAGACCCGGATCGGTCAACAATTGATCGAGTTTGTCGACAAAGGCAATCTGGTCCTGGGAATCTGCAATGGATTTCAAGCCCTGGTCAATCTGGGCCTCTTGCCCGGTCTGACACCAAACGATCACCAGCGCTCGGTAGCACTCACGTTTAATGATTGCGGAAACTTCAGAGATCAATGGGTTGCGCTCAGAGTGAATCCGGCATCCCCCTGTGTATTCACCCAAGGAATTGAACTGGCCGAGCTTCCGGTCCGTCACGGTGAAGGCAAATTCTTTGCCGATGATGCGACGCTGACTGAATTGCGGAGAAACAATCAGGTAGCCATTCAGTATGCTCTGGGCGACGGTGCACCCGCCAATGGGCGCTTTCCTTTCAACCCCAACGGTTCGGTCGATGATATTGCCGGTATCTGTGATGCCAGCGGGCGAATATTCGGCCTGATGCCCCATCCGGAAGGCTATAATCACCCCACCAATCACCCGGATTGGACCCGGCGCAAAGAAATCGATCGCCGCCGCGGCCACTCCCGACAGGGGGATATTCCGGTGGGTATTCGAATCCTGCAAAACGGCGTTGAATATGTCCGCACCGCGTAAATCGCAGTTGAAAACCGCTCCCACCATCTATAATAGCGCTATAAATTCGAATCTTTACAAATTAAAACGCCACTTCCCATTCGGGAGGTGGCGTTTATTTTGAAACCACTCCTGTTAATCTGATTGCCCGAAGGCTTACCTTATATCAAACGGTGTAATGATTTTGGCGCCGGCCTGAATGGCATTGCGCGAGTCGGTGATCATGACGGTCGCGGTTGTATTTTCGGTATGAAGCACCAGCAATTCGCCTAATATCACCGGAGTGAGGGTGACTTCACTTTTGTCATCCGGATTTATACGGTATTTTTCCTGTTTAAATATCCAGTAGAATTGACCGGGCTCTACCCCTGCGCTTCGGCCCTTGTCAATGAAAGCGATTTCGTTTTCACCAAAAATCCCCATATGTTCTTCGGACTCGATGATGCTGCCTTCCAGGCCCGGCGGGCTTGGATTCATCGCAACCCGCGGTATTCGGTTTTTATACGGCATCAGCAGATCACCGATTTTAATCGGTCGGTAAGCGCCAATAACTCTTCCAAGTACAAATTCGGGCCTCTTGATGATTATCTCCACGGCCCCGGTGAAATAGTGCTGAATACCGATGAATTTATTGGTTTTCCGATCCTTGATCGGTTTCAGTGTGCGATAGAGCGTATACTTATTACCCGGTGTAAGAGAAAAATTTGAGCGCGGCCGGATGTAAATCAGATCTTCGGTGCTGATCATACCCTTTCGCCCTTCAACTTTGAAAATGGTGCCATGGGCTAGTACGGGTTCTTTACGAATGAAGCCAACCCGATCAATGGAGGTAAATTCAAAGTGCAGCAGTTTGTTCAGTACCGGGTTATCCTTAAGACCTTTATCCGCACCTGAAGTCCCATTGGCAGCTTCACCGTTCCCCCCATCGGCAGCTTCACCATCGCCCCCAACGGCAGCTTTACCGTGTCCCCCATCGGCAGCTTCATCAAATCCGCCGGCGCCCAGGCGGCGATACAGACGGATGCGTTCGCCCGGGTAAATGCGATGAGGATTGGCAATTTGATCGTTTTCCTTCCACATTTCAGGCCATTGCCAGGGGGTATCCGAAAACTTTCGGGAAAGATCCCAGAGGGTGTCGCCCTTTTGTACGGTGTAGTAGAAACCGGTTTCATAATTAACGTTTTCTTGTGTTTCTGCTGTTGCCCGGGATAGGGGGACTGCCAACAGAATTATCATCATAATCAGGCTGGCGGTGAGTTAGGATGTGATTTGGCTATGCATCATATACTCCGATTCTTTTTGCTATCGTTTTAGAAACAAAAAACGTAAAAGCTCAATGGAATTATCTTAAACCTTTGTGGCTTAGTGCCTGAACTATTACTAATAAGATTATATGATTATCGCCCAATTGTCAAATTTTTCGACCCGGATAGAAAAGGAGTTTGGCCCCCTTCGAGGGGGGCATCCTAAAACCACCCGCCGAGAGAGTCGCGTACTACTATAACCAGTTTAAATATCAGAGCACGCAGCGACATTGACAACAAATTGTCGATACGGCGCCGCTAAGCGCCTAGTAAAAAAGCCCTTACGGGCACAGGAACATGCCATAAGGGCTTTTATTGTATTCGTTGATTAGGACAGAGGGGATTACATCATGCCGCCCATGCCGCCCATACCACCCATGCCGCCGCCGCCGCCCATTCCTCCGGGAGCACCACCTGGCATGGCGTCTGATTTTTCTTCAGGTTTATCTGCTATCATTGCCTGGGTGGTCAGCATCAATGAAGCGACGCTGGCCGCATTCTGCAGAGCCAGTCGAACCACCTTGGTGGGATCAATCACACCGGCCTTCTCCAGATCTTCGTAGGTGTCAGTCGCAGCGTTGTAGCCGAAAGAACCCTTTTCGGCCTTGACTTTATCGATCACAACCGATCCTTCCATTCCGGCATTGTTGGCGATCTGACGCAGCGGCTCTTCAATGGCTCGCATGATGACTTTAACACCCAGTTTCTGATCGGCTTTAATCCTCATTTTGCTCAGAGCATCCAGACACCGCACCAATGCCACGCCGCCGCCAGGTACAATACCTTCTTCAACGGCAGCCCGGGTTGCATTCAAGGCATCTTCGACCCGTGCTTTTTTCTCTTTCATTTCGGTTTCGGTGGCAGCGCCGACATTAATAACCGCTACACCGCCGATCAGCTTGGCAAGGCGTTCCTGCAGTTTTTCGCGGTCGTAATCGGAGGTGGTCTCGTCAATCTGGGCGCGAATCTGCTTCACTCTGCCTTCGAGCGCAGAACGGGCACCGGCACCATCGACGACGGTGGTGTTGTCTTTGTCAATGCTGATACGTTTGGCGCGACCGAGATCCTGGACCGTCAGATTTTCCAGCTTGATGCCAAGGTCCTCGGATACTACCTGGCCGCCGGTCAATATAGCAATATCTTCCAGCATGGATTTTCTGCGGTCACCAAAACCGGGGGCCTTAACCGCAGCTACCTGCAGAGTGCCTCTGAGTTTGTTGACCACCAGGGTTGCCAAAGCTTCACCGTCAACATCTTCGGCGATAATCATCAGGGGTTTGCCCATTTTGGCTACCTGTTCCAGAACCGGAAGCAGATCTTTCATGTTGCTGATTTTTTTCTCATTGATCAGAATATAGGGGTCTTCAAGGGAGGCAACCATTTTTTCCGGATCAGTGACAAAGTAAGGTGACAGATAACCGCGGTCAAACTGCATACCTTCCACAACTTCCAGCGTCGTCTCCATGCTTTTGGCTTCTTCAACGGTAATGACACCTTCTTTACCAACTTTATTCATCGCCTCAGCGATAATGTTGCCGATGGTTGTGTCGTTGTTGGCGGAAATGGTGCCGACCTGGGCGATTTCACGCTGATCTTTGGTGGCTTTGCTCAGGCCTTGCAGCTCTTTGACGATAACTTCCACCGCGGCATCAATGCCGCGTTTAATTGACATGGGATTGTTGCCGGCTGCAACCATTTTCTGCCCTTCTTCATAAATGGAACCCGCCAATATGGTGGCGGTTGTCGTGCCGTCACCGGCCATGTCGCTTGTTTTGCTGGCGACCTCTTTGACCATCTGGGCGCCCATGTTTTCGAACTTGTCCTCCAGATCAATTTCTTTAGCAACGGTAACACCATCTTTGGTGACCGTCGGTGAGCCCCAGGATTTGTCCAGAACAACGTTTCTGCCCTTGGGACCTAAAGTCACAACTACTGCATCAGAAAGAGTTCTTACCCCGTTCAGCATCGCTTCACGGGCTTTCATATCGTATTTAATAAGTTTGGCCATCTTTAATATTCCTCCCTAAATTCTGTAAATTCTAATTATTCGATTATTCCAAGCACGTCTTCTTCTCGCATGATCAAATACTCTTCACCACTGACTTTTACTTCAGTACCGGAGTATTTGCCAAAGAGTATGCGGTCGCCTTTTTTGACTTCCAGTGCTACTCTTTTGCCGTCCTCACCAACCTTGCCATTGCCGACAGCCGTAACTTTGCCTTCGGCGGGTTTTTCCTTCGCCGTATCCGGGATGATAATGCCACCTTTGGTGGTGCTTTCCTCTTCGACGCGTTGGACTAAAATTCGATCCTGTAATGGTCTCAATTTCATGGTCTAATATCTCCTTTTACATTATGAAAATTTCTTCATCAACTCTTACAAATTAAAAATATTACACTATCACTATAGATTGCCTTCTCAAATGACGGCTTACCGGTTCACCCCCCTTCGATTTATCTTTTTGATTGAATTAATGTTTATAATATTAAGTTGTTAGGAAAGGCACTTTGACTGAAATGATAATCACCCTTTTGGGTTTGTAAAGAGATTTAGTACTAAATTTTAAAAAAACTTACCGAAAAATGATACGCGGCAAGAATGGGGCAGACGTCCGGCGACAGTCGTCGTGTCAGCCTCTCGTGAGTGAAGCTAAATGGCAGGAGATACGTCATCAAAACAGGCCTTTTAACCATCGTTGGTAAAGTGAAAGAGCCTGGTGCGTATCATGAACTGAATTTAGCGATTTATCTGCACCTAAGTTTAATCGATGTTATGCGGGCAGGGTTATCCGGGCGTGGGTTATCCCGTCAGGCTGATTTTTCGGAGACAACTTTTTTGTTGTCGGAACCGCTGCCTGAAGTTTTGCTTTCAGCAGACTTACTTTGTTTTTCCTTTTTAGAGGGCTTGTCAGAATCCTTTTTAGAGGGCTTGTCAGAATCCTTGGGTTTATTGGCATAATCGGTTACGTACCAGCCGCTGCCTTTAAGATGAAATGTGCTCTGGGAGACTAATTTGGTGAGTTTACCTTTGCAATGACCGCATCGGGTCAACGGTTTATCTGAAAATTTTTGCAGCGCTTCTTCAATATTACCGCATTTGGTACATTCATATTCGTAAATCGGCATCCTGTAAAAACCTCCCATTATCAATCAGCCAGCCATGTATGATTTCGACTATCCGTCTGTGTGAAACATACATTTTATAGTCCGATACATTGGTTTGTCAAGAATCAATTTTTTCTGGATCACGCAAATCCTCATACGGTACGTGCCAGTCATTATAAAATTCCAGCACATGTCTCAATCCTTTTACCTGAACCGGTTTTAATATTTGATGGGTTCGCCGATGTACTCGTTTTTCCTCTGACATGCGCTCGCGGTCAGAAGCCTCAAAGTTTTGCAGAAATTTACTGAACCGGACAATGTGAATCAGCTCGTGCGTGAGGATGTAAAGTGCAAATGGAAACAACTCAATGCCCGGCGCCTTTTCCAGGGTCGACTGAATGGTATGATCCTGCAGGCAGATTTTATAAAAATCATAAGTTGCCGATCCCAGTGATGTATTTATGCGGCGTCCTTTGTAGCGGATAATCTGAGCAAAAGGACCGTCGATGATTTCCGCCGGATCTAATTCTGCCAGAGTTTTGACATCGTAACGCGGGCCGAGCCACTGACTTGCAGACATTTTATAGTAGTTGCTGACAAGCTCTTCGGCCATGGCTGCGGCATTATTGACGCTTATAATTTGATCGGAACCGAAACAGTTCTGTCTGGGCATTTTGTTTAGACCTAAAGTAATCGGTTCTATGTTCAGGGTTCAACGTTCAAAGGTTACAACCAGTGGACATTGCTCACCATATTGATCAAGATCCGATACACTCCATTGGGTGGAATGGTTTATAACTAGGATGAAGACAGAATCCCCTTGATTTGAGTTGTTTGGGAGTTTTTCAACCCGGAACGTTGAACCTTGAACCACTCAACCCAGGTCAGACCTTGTTGAGTGTCACTTTTTTCCTTCAATCGATTCGTCGATTTTTTCTAAGGCAGCGGTAATGGCATCCTGCAATTGTTGACGCTGTTTTTCTTCGTTTTTTATAAATCGAATACCCATGCCGCGATTGACAACCGTGTCCTCGGGTATGTTGGCATTGGACCAGACCACTTCAGCGTTAAGCTGCAAGGGTCCATGATTCGGCAAATTAAAAGAGATCTTAAATTGATCCTTTAAAACCAGAGGTTCCTGACAGATCACAAAAGCGCCTCCGAGGCTGATGTCCTTTAAATGAACCTGCCGGCTTTGTCCCGATTTTTCAAGGAAAGTCTGCCATGAGATATCAACCCGCGGGTGTTGGCGCTTTTCTTGCCAGGAAAATTTGGTTGCCGCTGAATGGCTCTGACGCGATTGATCCGCAGCCATGCGTTTTTTAAGATACACGAAAATAAACCAGAATAGGATTAATCCAACGAAGAAAGCTCCGCCAAGGCCGATACTGTTGACAATCAATTTGCTTTCCATGGATGCCTTTCGAGACTGCAAAAATCTGAATCTGATCGATTTGTATATTTATTTTGCCGGTCTGGATTGCGGTGTTCCCCATAATTTGACACTGTTCTTCCAGTGACTTAACTTATAACCACTGACTATAGCATAGACTCCAATTATGAGCCAGAATTGAATGCGGCAGGTAATTTCAACTTTCAATATTCAATGACCCAAACATTCACGATTGCATATCAAAAAAATGTAGACACATGTATAGCGGGTGTGTTAAGTAGACAGGTCATTTACAAGTCGTTATAAACCCTCGGTTAATGCGCCCGAGGCAGCCGGCGGGTGTAATCTGAAGTTTGAAACCATTTCTAATTCAGGCTAGATAAGCAGATTAGAATCAAAGGAGGTGATGAGTTGGGTAGTGTTGTTAAAAAACGCAGAAAAAAAATGAGAAAGCACAAACATAGAAAACTATTGGCCAAGACACGTCATCAGAGAAGGAAAGGTAAATAATGATACCGGGAATCTTTTCTGGACCAAAATAAAAGCACCGGACATTATCAATGCTCCGGTGCTTTTCCTTTATATCTCATACATCGAATGCTATCTGTTTTATTCGGTGTACCCTTTCAGATATTTCAAGAATTCTGAATCGGTTGAAAGTATTAAGGTGTTTGTATTGTTCAGGGACTGACCGTAAATCTCAAGCGTTTGGACAAAGGAATAAAAATCGGGGTCGGCGCCGTAGGATTCAGCATAAATTATGGTTGCTTCCGCATCGGCCAGACCCTTGATTTCCTGTGCTGTCCGGTAAGCCTCTGATGTTATCTGTTGCAGATCCCTTTCTTTTTCACCTAATATTTTCTGGGCTTCGCCCTGGCCCTCGGACCGGAATTTCTCGGCGATCTGGTTACGTTCAGCAATCATTCGGCCGTACACGGAGGCTCTGACCTGTTCGACATAATTGATGCGCTTTATTTTGATGTCGACCAGTTCGATGCCGAAGGGAGCCAATTTAGGCTGAGCCTGCAACAGAATTCCCTCGGTTATTTTTTCCCTGCCCGTGACAATTGCAACAGACACTCTTGCGGATTCCGCCTGACCGATGTCAGCGGTATCCATCTCGCGGTTGGATTTGCGCACGGCTTCGATCAGGCTATGTGACGTTATCGCATTCCTGACGGACGGATCAATAATATCGTTGAGTTTGCCGACGGCACTAAACCGGTTGTTGACGGTTTGAAAGAATTTGATCGGATCGGTAATTTTCCACCTGGCAAACGTATCGACCCAGATAAATGTCTTGTCCAGGGTCGGAATCTGACCGGCATCGCCGTCCCAGTCCAGTAGATTCTTAGCAAAATAATTGGCATTCTGGATAAAGGGGATTTTAAATTTTAATCCCGGATCCATTTTGGGTTCGCCGATAATTCGACCAAATTGGGTGACCACCACCTGTTCGGTTTCGTTGACGATATAGGCTGCATTATAAATCAGCACCGCTGCCACAACCAATACTGCGATTATTATTATTCCTTTATTTTTCATTTTTGAATACCACTCTGGTTTGACATATTTAATAGGGGTAGAAAATTTTTCTGATCCGCATCCACAATATATTTCGGGCCCAGCTTGGGGAAAAGATCGCGCATGGTTTCGAGGTACATTCGGCGCTTGGTCACATCCTTGGCTTTAATGTATTCTTGGTAAATCGACGTAAACCTGGCGGCATCACCCAGGGAACGGTTGACGCGATTTAGGGCATAGCCCTCGGCCGTTTTGATGGTTCGATCCGCTGCGCCGCGCGCGGCCGGAATGGATTTATTGTATTCTTCACGGGCCTGATAAATCACTTGCTCCTTTTGCTGGGTTGCCTGATTTACCTCGTTCCAGGAGGACTGCACGGGGCCGGGAACATTGGTCCGTTTCATTTCGATGGTCACGATGTGGATACCGGTTTCCGCATGGTCAAGTTCTCTTTGCAACAGTTCCCTGGCTTCCACGGCGATTTCATCACGTTTGTTGATGACTTCATCAATACTGCGGTCGCCGACGACCAGTCGCATGGCAGCTTCGGACATATCAATCAGGATTAGACGAACATTGCGAACCTTAAATAGGTAATTGTAAGGATTTTTAACCCGGTATTGAACAATCCAGGGCACCAGAGCGACGTTCAGGTCGCCGGTAAGCATCAGTGCAACATTCGTTGTATTCCCAGCCGTTCTACTTCGCGATCGGCTATCCACCCGGGCTGAAGTAAAGCCGAACTCTTCGGTCTGGATACGCTTGACATTTACCTTGGTGACATTTTCAATGCCGATCGGTAATTTGAAGTTAAGTCCCGGCTGGGTGGTGCGAACGTATCTTCCAAAAAGTTGGACGATACCGACCTCATCCTGCTTAATCGTATAGAACGTGCTGGAAGCAATGAAGATAATAACAATCACCAGAATTACCAGCGGCCCGCCACCGGGCATTTTGAATTTTTTGACTCTGTCCAGAATCTCTTCCATTGGAGGCGGTGCGCCACCCCCCCGGCCTTGTTGCTGCTGTTTCAGTTTGTCCCAATCCCAACTCATAATTTGTTTCCTGTCTGGAGTTAATGAAAACGACTCAAGGTAAAGCGACCCTGAATCCGGCGTATTCCTTTTCATTTAGTTAACGATCATTAAATAGGGCTGAATTGTCCATAGACAATAAGTTACCCGGTCTATCAAGTCAAGTAAAAAACGTGAGCGTTCAAAGGTTCACGAATCAACGCGTCGCAGTGCACGTAAACCCTGAATCTCTGAACGGTCACGGTGAGTTTTACTTGACACGAATACAACCGGTTGCCATAAACTAATTATAGATGAAAAGAAATAAGCGCATAACTAAATTTGTTCACATCAGCAGCATCATTGGTGATGTCTTAAAAAAGTATCGACTTGAGACAGATGCGGAATTGGTGCAGGTTTGGCGGGTCTGGGATACCATCGTGGGCAATGTCATTGCCCAAAATGCAAAACCGGCTGCATTTAAAGGCCGAATTTTGCTCGTTCATGTTACCAGTTCGACCTGGCTCCATCAGCTTCAGTTTTTAAAAAAAGACATGATTGACAAATTAAACGACACCCTGGGAAAAACGCTGATCGAAGATCTCAAATTTAAGATAGGACCGCTTGAAAATGAAAAATGAATAATGACTAATGAATAATTCAGGAAGTCGCTTCGCTCCGTCATCTTTATACACGCTTTTTGAACCTGCGTGGAATTTTATTTGAAAATGGCTATCATTTAATCTAAAATCGATCCGCCGCAGGCGAACATTAAATATTCAATATTCATTAGTCATTATTCATTCATTTCTATGCCTTCCATAACCACCGACACTTTTTTCGACGGTAAAATCCGGGTGATGCAGTACCGGCGTGGATATCGTTTTTCCATTGATGCCGTATTGCTGGCACATCATGCTGCCCCGCGCAGGCGGAATAAAGTCCTGGATCTGGGTACCGGTTGCGGTATTATTTCTCTCATCATGGCCCGTCGCCGCTCCGATCTGAGAATTTATGCCGTTGAAGTCCAGACGGAACTTGCCGACCTGGCGGTCAGCAATGTCCATCAAAACCAACTGGAAGATCGTATTGATGTATTGTGCACGGATATGAAATTGTTGACGCTGCAACTGACCTCGGGTCCGTTTGATCTGATTGTTTCAAACCCGCCATATCACAGACCCGGATCCGGTAGAATCAACCCGGATGCGCAACGGGCCGTAGCGCGACACGAAATAAAAACGAGTTTGGCCGATGTTCTGCAAACAACCCGCCGCATGCTTCGTACGGCCGGAAGGTTTGTAACAATTTTTACGGCCAAGCGTACCACCGATATCCTGACGCAAATGCGTAATGAGCAGATTGAGCCCAAAATACTGCGTATGATTCATTCAAACCGGGATGCAGATGCCAGGTTGATCCTGATCGAGGGCATAAAAGGCGGCCGAGCGGGGCTCAAAATTGCGCCGCCCCTGATCGTATACGATGAGCAAGGTGAGTACACGGCTGAAGTGAAACAGATGTTTGAACTTTAATAGTTGATTAAGTTGACAGGTTGATTGGGTTGATAGGTTGACTGGTTGATTGGGTTGATTGGTTGATTGGTTGATTGGTTGACTGGTTGATTAGGTTCGGACCTCGTCATTCAGCTTGGGAAAATAACTGTGACTCTTTACCTGTAGCGGGGTTGCATAATAATTGGACACGGGCCTGATTGAGGAATTAAAGAATTCCTAAATTCCCCAATTTGGCATTAATAAATGCAATTCCGGTGGACAGGTCTTAAAATGTGTTGTTAAAATGACGGCCAATTGTTCAGATGGCCGTTGACAGCTTTACATAAAAGGTATATTGAGACCTACTAAATATTCTTTTGTCAATCAACCCGGAGAGGTGGCTGAGTGGTTGAAAGCGGCGGTCTCGAAAACCGTTGGGGGTTCACGCCTTCCGCAGGTTCGAATCCTGTCCTCTCCGCCATTGTCAGATAATTGGTTGATTGGTTAATGTGTTGATTCGTAAAAATGATTTCGAATCTTTTAGAAGCTATTTGACCGATCACCCGGTTTACTATCTCATTTGCAGCTTATTATAAAACAACCACTGAACTGTTTGACTAAAACCGGAGAGATGTCCGAGCTGGCTGAAGGAGCACGACTGGAAATCGTGTGTGCTGTTAATAGCGGCACCGAGGGTTCGAATCCCTCTCTCTCCGCCATATTTATAGAAATATCTAAAGATCGAAATCCGAAAATAGTGCCTTACTTCAATGGTGCCTTGATTTAGTATAGATGATTTCTATCCTTAACTTAGGCATTTTAGGCATTTATAATTTTAGGCACTCCCTTATGTCCTATCTTGTTCTTGCACGCAAGTACCGTCCGCAAACCTTTGACCAGGTTATCGAACAGGCCCATATTACCCGAACGCTGACCAATGCGATTTCGACGGATCGTGTCGCCCATGCGATCCTGTTTTCCGGCCCCCGCGGTACAGGGAAAACAACAGTTGCCCGGATATTGGCCAAAGCCATGAATTGCGCGCAAGGGCCAACTGCTGTTCCGTGCAATGTTTGCAGATCCTGCCAGGAGATTACCGGCGGGCATGGCGTCGACGTTTTTGAAATAGACGGTGCGTCTAATAACAGTGTCGATCAGGTGAGGGAATTGCGGGAAAATATCAAATATATGCCCGCCCACAGCGCTTTTAAAATCTACATCATCGACGAAGTTCACATGCTCAGCATGGCCGCTTTCAACGCTTTGTTGAAGACGCTGGAAGAACCGCCCTCCCATGTCCTGTTCATGTTTGCCACCACCGAACCTCATAAAATTCCGATAACCATTCTTTCCCGCTGTCAGCGCCATGATTTCCGACGCATTAATTTAGACGCCATTTCAAAACATATGGGCTGGATTTGTCGGCAAGGGGGCTTTGAGATCGGCGATCAAAGCCTTGGACTGATTGCCCGGGAGGCAGATGGCAGCATGCGGGATGCCCTGAGTTTGCTTGATCAGATCATGGCATGCTCCCAGGACTCATTGACTCACGAGCAAGTATTGGACCTACTCGGCGTTATCGACCGCAAGCTGATTTATGATCTTGCGGCGGCAATTTTGATTGCCGATGCAGCGGCAGTTCTCGATGTCCTGGATGATATCTATGATCGCGGGCATGATATGAAAAAGCTTTATTCGGATCTGCTGGAACATTTCAGAAACCTGCTGGTTGCCACCCTGAGCAATAAAACGGATAAATTGATCGATCTTCCAGCCGGCGAGATTGAGACGTTGGTCAAACAGGCCAAACAGATTCCCGCCGGGACATTAAATCAAATTTTTGATCTGCTTTTTAGAGAAGAGGCTGCCGTCAGGCTTTCGCGGCAACCGAAATTAGCCTTGGAAATGGCCTTGATTCGGTTGCTGCAGGCCGGGCCGGCGTTGCCCATAGACGTTTTAATCGACAAACTCGATGACCTGCGGCAGGAGATGCTTTCCTCCGGTCCGGGTCAGAATAATGCTCTGCCCGCTGCGAAGTCTTCAACTATGGCAGCGGCGGCATCGGTTCAATCCCGAATGCAGCCTTCATCCGATACGTCAAAAGGGGAGCCGGAGAGGACCGAAGTCGAATCCGAAACAGTCACCGAAACCCCTGTGCCTGTACCTGCGGGAAACCTGGCAGACCGATGGCAGCAAATCATAGAGACCATTGCCCGCCAAAATCCATCACTGGCAGCCAATCTGGCAAAATGTCAAATTAACAAACCGGCGGATCAAATTCTTGAGATCGAGGTGCCCGGCAACGGGTTTACCCTAACTATGATTCAGCGCGATAAAAACATGGTGGTCTTAAAACAAGTTTGCGCCGATATTTTGGGCAGCCACCATGAGGTTCAACTAAAAGCCGGCAGTTCAGCGGAAGATAAAAGTCATGGATAATCAATTGAAGCAAAAGGCAATCAGTCATCCATTGGTGGCAGAGGCCATTGATATTTTTGACGGCAAATTGATTGATGTGAAGATTTTGTAGACGCGTATCTGGATACTGGATGCTGGATACTGGATACTGGATGCTGGATGCTGGATGAGTAGTTTATTAAGTTGATTGGGTTGATTGAGTTGATTGAGTTGATGGTTAATTCCACCCGCAATCCGAAATCCCCAATCAAAGGGCTGGATGCAAGATGCTGGGAATAAGACGTTTGAGGTGTTCCAACCATGGCGGATCAAGTACCAGATTTCCAGATCTAATTTAATAGACAGAAATCCTTAATTTTAGGCAATTTTTTATAGGAGATTTATTTATGAAAGGCATGGGCAATATGATGAAGCAAGCTCAAAAGCTTCAATCGCAAATGATGAAACTGCAGGAAGAACTGGCTGAAAAGACCGTCGAATCGAGTTCCGGTGGCGGAATGGTAACCGTCGTTGCCAACGGCCGCCAGCAGGTTGTGTCGATTCAGGTTGAAAAAGAAGTTGTCGATCCGGATGATGTTGAAATGCTCCAGGATCTGGTTCTGGCTGCGGTCAACGACGCCCT
>PVMK01178260.1_pt1 | contig 13924 bp, 16 predicted proteins | sample 1853481 | NCBI WGS metagenome assembly PVMK01 (sample SAMN08533507, study PRJNA380276) | Marine sediment metagenome, whole genome shotgun sequencing project. | reverse complement strand
ATTCCGGCGAGTGCCTGGGCGCCCATGACGTAGGCGACCGAGAGACTGGCCGACCAGGTGGGGTTGAGCATTGCCAGCATGACCAGGGCTGTCACCTGTAGCGCCAGTCCGGCAAACAGGGTGATTTTCAAACCGATGCGGGAAGCGATCCAGCCGCCGATGAGGTTGGTGATAACACCGAAGAATTCGTAGAGGAGAAAGAGCAGGGCGATCTGGAACGGTGTGTAACCCAGCTGGTAGAAATGCAGCAGCACCAGCATGCGCAGGGCGCCGTCGGTCAGGGTGAAGCCCCAGTAGGCTCCGGTCACCAGTGAATAATTGCGCAGATCGTTCATGAGTTATCTGAGTGAGAGGCTCACTTTGCGGCAGAGTTCCATCAAGCGGTGGACATAGCCCATCTCGTTGTCATACCAGACCAGCAGCTTGAGCTGCGTGTCATCGACGACCATGGTTGACAGGGCATCGACGATGGCCGAGCGTGGATCACCTTTGAAATCAATGGAGACCAAAGGCCGTTCTTCGACACCGAGAATCCCCTGCAGTTCATTAGGCGCGGCTTCGCGGAAGAGTTGATTGACCTGTTCGGCAGTGACCTTCTGCCGCATTTCAAAAACGGCATCGGTGATCGAGGCGTTCAGCAACGGCACCCGTATAGCATGACCATTGAGTTTGCCCTTGAGTTCAGGATAGATCATGGTGATGGCGGTGGCCGAACCGGTGGTGGTCGGGATCAGGGAGAGGCTGGCAGCCCGGGCGCGACGCAGATCCTTGTGCGGGGCGTCGACAATCGTCTGGGTGTTGGTCTGGTCGTGAATGGTGGTGATCACGCCATGGGCAATGCCGATCTGTTCATGCAGGACCTTGACCACCGGTGCCAGGCAGTTGGTGGTGCAGGAGGCGGCTGTCAGGAGGTGATGCTGGTCGGCCCGATAGAGATCGTCGTTGACTCCCATGACTATATTGAGCGCTCCAGACTTGACCGGAGCAGCGACAATAACTTTTTGTGCTCCATTCTCGAAGTGCGGTGCCAGTTCCCGGGTGGTGCGAAATTTCCCCGTGGCTTCGATGACAATGTCGACATCGTAAGATTCCCAGGGGATCTCTGACGGACGCGCAAATTCACTGAAGCTCACTTCATCATTGTCAATCAGGATCGATTGTTCGGAGGCGCGAATAGTACGCTGCCAGCGACCGTGTACGGAATCGAACTCCAGCAGGTGGGCTGCGGTATCGGGGCCGCCTTTGATTTCATTGATGTGGACGATGTCGAAGTCCGGCCACTCCCAGGCCGTTCTTAACGCCAGACGCCCCATGCGGCCGAAACCGTTGATGCCGATTCGAATGCTCATAAATCACCTTGAACTTACTGTCTGACAGGTTGCCGGGATTCCCCGATGGGCACACGCTAACCGCGCCGGGTAAGAATGTCAATCCTTGTGATCGGTAGAAGGCTCTCTCCGAAAGGGACAGGGGCTCTCCTTTTGTCCGGCGCTATTGAGTTGCTCGAAAAGAGCAATCTGCTCGGCGATGGAGAGCTTTTTCATGCAGCCTTCTCCAGACTTCAGGCAGAGCCGACAGCGATCATCAGAACACCATTGGCAATGATGACAATCTGAGCAAGGATGTTTCTTGTTACGAGTCTCCATCCTTATATTCTACTGTGTCTGCTCCAAGCGGCACAAGTCCACGACCCTCAAGGAGTCTCCCGCGCTGTTTGAAAAGATAGCCCATCTCACAGAGTTCCGCTGCAAGCAGTAGAAAAATTGCAATTGCAATCCCTGGCAGGGGTAACTGGGGGATGACGATGGCCGGCCAGAGAACGATCATTAGAAGTGCCTTGTAGAAGGTGGAGCGGCCGAGGCGGGAAGTCAAGTGTGCTCCTGCAAACCAGCCGCGCAGCAGATTGGTGGCACCGTACAGGAAGGGGAAGAGCGCGCAGGCCGTCAGTGGCCAGGTGATGTAGTTTCGCATATCAGAATCCAGGCCCATGATTGTTCCGAGGACTGGTCCGTTCAGGGGCCAGGCGATCAGCAGCATGACCAGGGCCATGCCGAAGCTGACTCTGATGAAAAAGCGTAACAGAAGCTCGCTGTCGGATGCTTGACGGACCAGGGTCAGGTAGGCCTGTTGCAGGTTGCGCATCGGCCCGGCGAGAAGGAAGAGAAAGCCGCGAATTACACCGAATGCCGCCAGTGCCAGGGTGCCGTCGGGGAGGCGACTGATGATGGCATTGATCAGCAGCGGTACGGTCTGTTGCATCCCGGAGGAATAGGCTAGCGGCAAGCCGTAGCGCAGAATGTCGGCAAAGCTGTTCTCGTTGTCCTGTTCTGCAGGCAGTTTGATACGCCAGGCAAAAAAGGCAATGACCAGGGTTTCGGTGCCGACGCAGCCGAGCAGGGCCAACGCAGCAACCTGGGTACCGGAAAACCACAATTGTCCCAGCCAGAGATAGGCAAACAGCATGACGATGCGTACTGCTGTGGCGAAGGAGACCAGGCCGGTGCGACGGACACGGATGACCAACCCCTGGCAGACGCCGCGCAGTCCGGTTATGAAAGGGAGAAAGACCAGCAGGCCCAGTGCCTCGCGGGCGCCACGGGCGACCTCCGGAGTAACACCCAGAAGACGGTTGAGGATAAAGGTGCCGACCGGGCTGAAGGCGAGCAGAGCGAGCAGGATAGAGGCCCAGGTGGCGATCATCAGCATAAACAGGATCATACTGATAAGAGATTTGCGGCCACGCACCATGGCGATGGTAATCGTATGATTCTGGTAGGACGGCGAGGCGACAAAAAGGTGCAGGACCATGGCCACAGAGAACCCGGCCAGGACGACCACTGCGTTCTCGAGGCGTGCCAGCCCGGCGTTGATGATAGAGTGGGATACACTCATCAACTGAACATTGAGGACCAGAGGGAAAAAGAAGAGTGCAACGGCCTTCTGGGTCAGCTGGACATTGTTCAAGGTTGATCGACCCCAGGGAAGAGAAGTGGTAAATCAGCGGTGGTTACAGCCTGAAAATCAGCCTGCAGACCATCGTCATGTCCGAGACCCCAAGTGCAGAAGCAGGATCTGACTCCGGCGGCTTGAGCGGCGCGCAGATCGACATGATGATCGCCCAGCATGACGGTCTCCCCGGGGATGCTCTCCAGAAGATTCAGGGCATGATGGACCATATCCGGATGGGGTTTTCTTTGCAGTGAGAGTTCGGCGCCGATGACAGCTTGAAAGAACGGGGCCAGTCCGAGGCGGTTGACGATAATGTCGGCCAGAGGTTGTGGTTTGTTGGTGACTACAGCCATCGGCTCGCCGTGGTGCATCTCAAGGAAGGCAATAATCCCCGGGTAGATCAGGGTCTCGTCAGTCAGATGCTCGGTATAGATCTCCATAAAACGTTTGCGTCGTGCCGTGCTGAACTGGCCCTCCGGCAGGGCGCGCTGGAGCAGCAGACCGACACCGTCGCCGACATAGGAACGAACCTGGCCACTGGTCACAGCAGGCAGGTCAAGTTCGTGCCGCAGCAGGTTGACTGCCTTGGTCAGGTCCGGAATTGAATCGACCAAAGTGCCGTCGAGGTCGAAGAGAAAGGCGTTAATGGACATAATAAAACCTGAGGGACAAATCTTTTATCTGCGTTCGATTTATGCTTTTGAACTGTAGCCTGAATGCTACCGTGCACCGAAGATGGCTGTGCCGATACGGACCAGGGTGGCACCCTCTTCGATGGCCACTTCATAGTCGTGGCTCATCCCCATGGAGAGTTCCTGCATGGTGACGTTCGGCAGTTTGAGGGTGTCAATTTGCTCGGCCAGTTGCCGCAGTTGCCGGAAATAGGGGCGCACCTCCTCGGGATCAGCCCCCCAGGGCGGCAGGGCCATCAACCCCTTGATGTGGACATGCTTCAATTGAGCAACCTGACGGACAAGATCGATCAGTTCGCCGGCCGTGGTTCCTGACTTGCTCGATTCCTCACCGAGGTTGACCTGAATGAGGATGTCGATGCAGGCGTCGTCCTTGCCCCATTGGCGATTGATCTCTGCGGCCAGGGAGAAACGGTCGACAGAGTGGATCATGGAGATTTTGCCGCGCAGGTACTTCACCTTGTTGCTCTGCAGTGCGCCGATGAAGTGCCATTCGGCGTTTGCCTTGACTTCGTCGCTTTTGGCCGCACACTCCTGTACGTAACTTTCGCCGATCAGCATCTGCCCGGCGGCGATGGCGGCTTCGATGTCTGCGGCCGGTTTCTTCTTGGAGACGGCAACCAGTCGCACCTCGGCGGGATCGCGGCCGGAGTTCTGGCAAACGGTTGCAATGCGTTTCTGAATCTCTGCAAGGTTGGCAATAATATCCATTAAGTCTCAGTTCCTGAATAGCACGATGGCGCCCAGTTCTTCCAGGGCTGCAATCACTTCGCAAAGCGGCAGGCCGACCACGTTGCTATAGCTGCCCTCAATCCTGGGAACCATGAAGGAACCGATTCCCTGGATGGCATAGGCGCCAGCTTTGTCAAAGGGTTCCCCGGTGGCAATGTACCCTTCGATTTCCCGGGTTGTCAAATCCTTGAAAAAGACCTTGGTAGTGACGGCAGCACAGAGCGTACGACCGCTCTCTCGATCGTGGATTGCATAGCCGGAGATGACTCGATGGTAGCGTCCGGAAAGGCGGGAAAGCATTTCTGCGGCATCTGACGCATCGACCGGTTTGCCGAGAAGGGTCTCGTCGCACACCACTATGGTATCGCTGCCGATAAACCAGCGTCCGGCCTGAGCTTGTCGGCCTGAAACCTCCATGGCTTTGTCACAACTAAGCCGTATCACGTGTGCTTCCGGCGCTTCGTTCTCAAGCAGGGTTTCATCCGCATTGCTGGGTACAACCTGGAAGTCAATTCCGACCTGGGCCAGAAGTTCGCGTCGACGGGGTGATGCCGAGGCAAGAATAATCGCTGGGGAAGTGTGTGACATGAAAAATTTCCGATAGTACGCTGTAAAGTTACTTGTGGTGTGACAGGAGCACCTGATCATCCAGAGAGGGTTCGTAGAGGACCAGACGGTTGCGGCCTAAGGCCTTGGCGTGATAGAGAGCCAGGTCGGCGGCATGGATCAATTCATTCGCGGTTACTCCATCGACAGGAAAGGCAGAAATGCCGAGGCTGATTGTCAGACGCCCGAGAGGCAGGTGGCTTTCGCCTGGGAAGTTCTCCATTTCGATGGCCCGACGAATTCGATCGCCAACAAAAACGGATTCTTTTTTGCCAATTCCGGGCAAGATCAGACAGAATTCCTCGCCACCGTAGCGGGTCACAACATCCATTTCACGAGCAGTTCGTCGCAACAGGCTCGCTGTTTTACGTAGAGCGTTATCTCCGGCCAGGTGCCCGCAGATGTCGTTGTAAATCTTGAAGTTGTCAAGGTCGGCCATGATGACGCAGAAACTCTGCCCCTGACGTTCACTACGACTGAATTCCTCTTGCAAGCGACCTTCCAGAAGACGCCGGTTGTAAAGACCTGTCAACGGATCAGTTATGGCGAGTTGCTCAAACTGGCCTGCCTTTTCCAGGATAGCGGCACGGTCGATCATTCATACAGCATGACTGGTGAAGGTCTGTACCAGGTTGAGATCAACCTCGGTAAAGTTGCTGCCGTTGCTCTTGTCAGCCAGATTGAGAACACCAATCAGGTGGTCCTCGATTTCGAGCGGCAGGCTGATGAACGATTTGGTTTTAAAGCGTGGCCGGTTTTTGGCTGCCACACGCTTGTCTCGCTCAATGTCGTTGACCAGCATGGGAAAACCGGTTTTAGCTACCTGACCGGCTATCCCTTCCCCGTAGGCGACTGACATGGCTTTCGCCAACGCAGAAGTCATCCCTTTGGCAGCGACAATCTTCAGCTTACCGCCATGTTCATCGAGCAGCATGAGCGAACCGCTGGTTGCCATCAGAAGTTCGGCAGACATTTCTAGAATCTGGCGATAGAGCTCCTGGCGATTGTCGACCAGGGAAAGTTCGCTGATCATGGAGACCAGACGCGCAGAAAATTGTCGTTCCTGACGGTGTACTTCTGTGGCTCTCAGACTCTCCAGTCTGGTTGCCAGCCGATTGACCAGCAGCTCAATTAAGGCCTGGTCGCGACAATGCAGGTCGATATCAAGAATGATTATGGCACCAAGTTGGCAATTATTCTCCCGTAAAGGAAAGAGATACGCCGAGCAGGTCTCCAGGCCGGGGAAGAAAGCGGTTAACTCTTCTCCCTGTAGAGTTTCCGGATGGCCGGAAGCTTGAGCTAAGTATTCAGTCAGGCATTTCTGGTCAAATTGAAAGGTGCCCGGGTCAAGACCGAGAGTCGAATGGATCGTCAGGGAGGGCCCGGGCTGCTCCAGGACAATCAGAACTTTGGGGAGATCGAAAAGGACCACCAGCGCTTCGCTGACGATGTCTATCGCTTGATTGCTGTTCTTACCGTCGGCGAGGTCGCGGGCCAGTTTCTGAATAGCTTCAAGTCGTTGCGTGGTGCGGGTCAGGCTGAGAGCATGGACTTGTTGATTGAGCAGGCGTGGCAGAGTTCTGGCTATCTCTTCGACAATTGATTTTGCCTCCGGTACGCTCATCAGTTGAGGTTGCTGTCCGGACTCGATCATTGCATCATCGGTTATTGGTTCGTTTGTTTCTTCTCTGTTGCTGTTGATTGACCTGTTTCGTTCAAAAACACCGCCACCGATCAGGTATTCAGGCAACCCCTTGCCTCCCGGCAGAGGGATTGTGAAACAAAGGAAGCCCTGCGGGCAGGAATGGACTATCGACTGGTTTGCCAGCAGGCCCTGGGAGAGACTTTCCTCCCAATGTTGGTAGCAATCTGGAGTGCAGAGTCTTTCTCTATCGAGGGGGGAGCAGACGGCATGGATTGCTTCGAGAAGACCCTTGCGACCATACTGCTCGGAATAGAGAGCCAGGGCGAAAGGTGCGGTAAGAGGGTGTCGACGCAGAAGCTCAAGCAGGTCACGTGGATCGACCAGTTTGATGGATGTGCTTATCGTTACCACCGCTTGCCCCCACTGTGAAACGGAACGATCATTATTTCTACAGCTTATGAAAACTTAGCTTACAACAAGAGATTTTACATGAATACTCATTACTTACACTAGCAGGTATTCAGCTTGCAGGCAATCCTCTGTTAGTGCGCCACAGCTCGAGATCCGCCAGGGCACGATCAGCAAGAGCCTGGCGCCGGTCGCGGCGTTTACGGATGCGCTTCTCGAGGGCAGGAAAGAGACCGTAGGTGATATTCATCGGCTGAAAGTTCTCTGGCGATGCATTAACGGGATAGTTGAGCAGGGCTCCCAGGGCAGTCGTTACCGGCGGCGGCTGAAAACTCATCCCCTGGTGGCAAGCGGCAGCAAAAAGACCGGCCAGAAAGCCACTGGCGGCGGATTCGACATAACCCTCAACACCGGTAATCTGCCCGGCAAAGAAGATGTTCGGTGCTTGTCTGAGTTGCAGGGTTGCATTCAGAGCGGCTGGTGCGTTGATGAAAGTGTTGCGATGCATGCTTCCCAGACGAGCAAAATTGGCATTTTCCAGGCCTGGGATGGTGCGGAAGACACGCTCCTGCTCAGGGTAGGTCAGCTTGGTCTGAAAACCGACCAGATTGTAAAGATTGGCGTGTCGGTCGTCCTGGCGCAACTGGACAATGGCAAAGGCGTCGCGACCGGTGCGTGGATCGCGCAGGCCGACCGGTTTCATCGGCCCGAAGGCCAGAGTCATTTCACCGCGTTCAGCGAGTACTTCAATCGGCATGCAACCTTCGAAATGAACGACTTTCTCGAAATCGCGGGGTGCGACCTTTTTGCCTTTGCAAAGACTTTCGACAAAGGCAAGGTATTGTTCCTTGTCAAAGGGGCAGTTGAGGTAGTCTGCGCCACCACGGTCGTAGCGTGAGGCCGCAAAGACCTGCTCGCGATCGATTGAATCGGCCTCAATGATCGGTGCAATGGCATCATAGAAGTAGAGATGGTCCTGCCCGGTCAATGCGGAAATTTTTGCAGCGAGTGCGTCGGAGGTCAGTGGGCCGCTGGCAATGATGACCAGACGGTCATCGGGTATGTCGGTTATCTCCTGCCGCTCAAGGTGATGAGCGGGTGATCTTCAATGGCTTTGGTCAGGTGATCGGCAAAATCGTCCCGGTCAACTGCCAGAGCACCCCCGGCCGGGACAGCATGGGCGTCTGCTGCAGAGATGAAGAGGCTGTTGCAACGGCGCAGCTCTTCTTTCAATAGTCCAACCGCGTTATGCATGCCGGTACCGCGCAGACTGTTGGAGCAGACCAGCTCACCGAGACGACCGCTCTGGTGGGCAGGCGTCATACGATGCGGGCGCATCTCAAAAAGATCGACCGGGATTCCTTGCCGGGCTATTTGCCAGGCAGCTTCACAGCCGGCAAGGCCGGCACCGATGATAGTAACAGGTGTCATGAGAGCCAATCGAAGTCAGGTTTGTTGTGAATAACAGAATTTCAGTATACAGGAGAAAAACAGAAAAGGCCGGGCGTTTGCCCGGCCACTGTTTACTCAGATTTATATCAAGCCGTAACTCAGGTCTTCTTTTTTGTGGTTTTCTTCGCGGCTGGTTTTTTGGCAGCAGTTTTTTTCGCAGTCGTCTTTTTTGTTACAGCTTTTTTGGCTGGTGCCTTCTTCTCCGGTTCGACCAGGGTTACCAGATAATCACATTCTTCCTGGGGGCACTTGCGCACGGTGCCTGCGCGCTTGGTGGTCTTCTCCACCACAAGTGGAAAGGCGCACTTGGGACAAGGCTCCGCGAAGGGCTGGTCCCACAAGGCGTACTTGCATTTTGGGTATCGGTTGCAGGAGTAGAAGATCTTGCCGTAGCGGCTCTTCTTCTCCATGATTTCGCCTTCCTTGCAGGTCGGGCAGGCAATGCCAAGTGCTTTTGGCTTGACCAGAGGCTGGTTGTTTTTGCATTCGGGATAGCCTGAACATGCGAGATACTTGCCATACCGCCCTTCCTTGAAGAGCATCTTGGCGCCGCATTTTTCGCAGGTTTCATCGGAAAAAACCGGTTCGGTATTCTGCTCACCGTTGACTGGTCGGGTGTATTTACATTCAGGATAGCCGTTGCAGGCGATGAAGTAGCCGTTACGACCAAATTTCTTGGAAAGCTGCTGCCGGCATTCAGGGCATTTTTCATCGAGGGGTTCACCGACGAATTTTATTTTTGTGACATCTTCAACTTCATTTATGAATGGAACCCAGAAGCTTTTCAGAAAATCTTTCCATTCACGTTGGCCAAGGGCGATGGCATCAAGGTCATCTTCCAGTTTGGACGTGTATTCGTAGTCGACATACTTTTCGAAACACTGTGTCAGAAAACGGATAACTTCACGGCCGAGGTCTTCCGGGAAGAATACCCTCTTGATCAGCTGTACGTACTTACGTTCCACCAGGATGTTCATGGTGGCCGCGTAGGTTGATGGCCGACCGATGCCTTTTTCCTCAAGGATCTTGACCAACGAAGCTTCCGTGTACCGTGGTGGCGGTTGGGTTGTATGCTCTTCACCCTGCAGTTCGGCAAAAGAGAGGGCTTCCTTTTCGCTCAGGCTGGGCAGGGTGCCTTCTTTTTCCTCGCTTTCCGTATCCTTGCCTTCAATGTAGACCTTCATGAAAGCCGGGGAAGCGGATCACCTGCCCGGAAGCCCGGAACTGGTACTTTTCTCCGGCAAGAATGTCAACCGTGGTGGCGTCGAGCAGGGCATCGGCCATCTGGGTTGCGATAGTCCGTTCCCATATCAGTTTGTAGAGTCGCAGTTCATCACTATCCAGAAAGGTTTTGAGCGTATCCGGGTGCTGGATCAGGCCGGTGGGGCGAATCGCTTCATGTGCTTCCTGAGCATTTTTTGCCTTGCTCTTGTAGACGCGAGGCTTGGCCGGAACGTAGTCCTTGCCGAAGCGGTCCTCAATGACCTGCCGGGCTTCCTGAATGGCAACCTTGGAGAGTGTTACCGAGTCGGTACGCATATAGGTGATCAAGCCAACGGGGCCATCACCGGTGTCAACACCTTCGTAGAGTTTTTGTGCCAGCGACATGGTTTTGCGTGCGGAGAAGCCTAGCTTGCGATTGGCTTCCTGTTGCAGGGTGCTGGTGGTAAATGGGTGCAGCGGGACGGCGTTTCTTCTCAGTGCGGTTGACCTTTGAGACACTCAGAGGCAGAGGTTTGATTGCTTCGACCAACTGCTCAGCGGACTTCTGGTCGGCAATTAGCTGATAGGTGCCGGCCTCAAGTTGTTTGGCGTTAGAGGCGATTTTCCGGCCTTCGATAGCGTGCAACCTTGCAGAGAAAGTTGCTTTCCCGACGTTGGCCATGACAGCTTCGATGGTCCAGTATTTTTTGGCGTCGAACGCCTCAATTTCTGATTCTCGCTCGCAGATAAGACGCAGGGCGACCGATTGGACCCGTCCTGCCGAGCGGCTGCCTGGGAATTTTTCGCCAGAGCACCGGCGAAAGATTGAAGCCGACCAGGTAGTCGAGGATGCGTCGGGCCTGCTGAGAATTGACCATCTCCGTAGAAATCTGTCGCGGCTTGGCCATTGCCTCGGAGATGGCATCCTTGGTGATTTCGTGAAAGACCACTCGGCTGACGCGGGGAGACGCACCCTTTTCGTCAACACCAAGGGCTTCCAGAAGGTGCCAGGCGATTGCTTCTCCTTCGCGGTCGAGGTCAGTTGCGAGAATCAGTTCGTCGGCACCTTTAAGTGCTTTCTTAAGGAGACTCAGCTGCTTTTTTGCCTTGGCTGATACGACGTATTTGGGGGTGAAGCCGTTGTCAACGTCAACCGAGCCGTTTTTGCTCGGCAGGTCGCGGACATGTCCCATAAGAGGCCAGGACCTGATAACCTTTGCCGAGAAATTTCTCGATGGTTTTGGCCTTGGCGGGTGATTCAACGATAACCAGTGATTTAGCCATAATATCTGTTCAAGTCGTTTGTTGGAGAAAAAGAAAAGGCTGCAGGATGTCCCGCAGCCCCGCAGCTCATCAGTTTAATAATTTAGGCCAGTCATCTTCGAGCAAACAATCGAATTCGCGACGCCATTCATTCTGTGAGTTAGCGAAGATAGCCAACACCGTTATGGTTTTGATCTCTTTCAGGGTGACCTCGTCCTCTGCCATCATCAGGGCTTTTTCGATAACTTCTTCCTGGAGTTCATCCTCCAGGATGCCCATGGTCCGCAGTCTGGTTAAAAAGCCGCGAGCCTCTGAAGAAAGCGCCCGGTTTTCTTCCGTGGAGAAGACTCTGTGACTCAGTGCCGGTGCGTTCAGTGATGTCTCACTACTGCACGGAGCATAGAGCGCCTGACTTTCCATCCAGCAGAAGGCTGCGTCGATTTCTTCAGCTTCGAAGCCAACGGCCAGCAACTCTTCGACAAGATCGCTTTCCACTATCAGGTCGCGATCATCGAGAAAATATTGGGCGATGAAACTGACAATCGCCAGGACCCGTCTCTCAAGCCATCTCCGTTGTTTGTTGGTAGCCCCTAATCGGCCGGTTACTCAATGGTTTCACGGTTACTCCTGGGATTCAGAGTAGATTAAAGTGCCAGACGACCGCGAATATAGCGTCCACCCGGTAGCTTCTCCGCGTACCCCTGAAGCTCTAGTTGCAGTAAAATAACGGAAAGCTCCATAGGTGTCAACCCACTTTCCTTGGTCAGTTCATCGCTATGTCGGGGGGTTAGGGTGAGACTGGACAACACAGAACCAGCCGGTTCCGGGAGTTGCAAGTCGGCAGCTTCTGTGAGCGGGTGTGCCTTCTTCTTATGTCTGCTGACACCGAGAATTTCAAGAATCTCTGTCGCTTCAGTGACTGGATGTGCTCCCTGTTTGATCAGGAGGTTCGGGCCGTAACTGGTCTTGCGATCAACACCACCTGGAACAGCCATCACCTCACGCCCCTGTTCAAGGGCGAATTCAGTTGTAATCAAGGAGCCGCTGTTGCGACATGCTTCGATGACCAGGGTGCCTTTGCTGAGACCGCTGATGATGCGATTGCGGCCGGGGAAATGCCCTGGTAGTGTTTCGATGCCTGGTGGGTATTCTGAAATAAGGGCCCCTTGTTTGATGATCTGGTGGTAGAGCCTGATATTCTCTGCGGGGTAGACCCGGTCGATACCGCAACCGAGAACGGCCAGGGTTTTGCCGTCAGCATTGAGAGCGCCGCGATGCGCTGCGGTATCTATGCCGCGCGCCAGGCCACTGATAATAACCATGCCGGCCGCGGCCAGTTCCTCTGCAAGCTGCTCTGTGAACACTCTGCCAAAGTCACTCGGGCGACGGGTGCCGACAACGGCGAGGGTTGGCCCCTCTGGCAGATTACCGCAACCGTACAGCAGGACAGGAGGGTCTGGAATGTCCCTTAGTACCTGTGGATAATCAGAATCCCAGATGGTATGGAACCAGCCGTCCATTTTAATCAGGCCCTGACAGGCCTTTTGTATCCTGGTGTCGTTACCTGACGGAACTGTGTTTGCCAGCCCCTTGCGCAGGCCCGGCAGCTTCGGCCAGCCTCTGCCGGCGGCATTAAGAGCATTTTCAGGGGTTTCGAAATGATCGATCAGGCGCATCAGGCCAATACGACCTAAACCCGGAGTGAACTGCAGACGTAGCCAGGGCAGCAGGTGATTCATTGGGTCCCTCCATGTGGATATTCATTACAATAAAAAAGGATGGGCCGGCAATCCAGCCCATCCTGAAATCTTCTGCTCTTGCTCACCTATCGGGAAGAGCTCCCGAACAAATCCTACTTGATCCTGGTCCTGACCTGGTCGCCCCGGTAGAGCGGCAGTTCGGTGGTGCGGATGATTATAGCCTCGGCAAAGCCCTCACGGACCTCGAGGACGATGGCTTCGCCCAGGTCAATGTCAGGCAGATCCAGAACCTTGTCGGCTTTATCAGTGGCTTCACGCTTGCGATAGAGCTCCAGATCATGACCTGGTATCAGACCTTGTTCCTTCCCTATGTCGATGAGGATAATCTCCCATTGACCCATGGCCAGTTTCCCGATGTCGTCAGCGAGGATATAGCCTTCAAGAATTTCACCGGCAAGGATGCGGGGAATCCGGTCTGGAAGCTTATGGTAAGGGCGGACCTTGGAGCCGCGCAAAATTTCACGAAGGGAAGTGGTAATCTTTGCCACAGCAACAGTTGGTGTCACTTCCGTGATTTCCAGTGTGCCAAGCTGAATCGTTTGAAAGCCGATTGATAGATCTTTTATCTGATGACCAAATATGTTTTTGGTGCCCGGTCGGTAGATTTTTTCCCCCACGGTGATCAGTTCGAGAACATCGCCGGGCTTTGTGGCCGTGAGGTCGTTCATTTCGAGAAAGACAGTTTCGCCGGCTGAAAGCAAGACGCGTCCATCTACAGCATCAATCAGGGTTCCCAAAGTCTCCACCTCGGTAGTGCTGATAAAGCTCTGGGCACCGCCAAAGGTGGAAATCAGTAGCAGTGCTTCAGGAGTCACAACTGCTGCAGCAACCTCACCGGCACCTTCACCAACCGGAATAATCTCGATACGGCCATCATAGATCCGTAATTTCTGGCCTGGATAAATCAGATGTGGATTGCCGATGGCAGGATTATTGGACCAGAGGTTGGGCCAGTAGTAAGGGTCCTTGATGAAGCGCTGGGAAATGTCCCACAAGGTGTCGCCCTGTTTGACTGTGTAAATGATTGGCTTTTCCTTGGCGATCGTGATACTTGGCCAGATCATGAGCAATAAACAAACTGTCAGGGTAATGCGTTTAAGATTCATGTCTCCCCCTTGGTGGCAACCGATTAGGGTATCGCCAGTTCCTGGGCTTTTTGAGTTGCTGTGCTTTTCGGATAACGCCGGCTGAGAGTGTCAACTGCCTGGCGGGCT
>PVMK01159789.1_pt1 | contig 13925 bp, 14 predicted proteins | sample 1853481 | NCBI WGS metagenome assembly PVMK01 (sample SAMN08533507, study PRJNA380276) | Marine sediment metagenome, whole genome shotgun sequencing project. | reverse complement strand
GCTCTTCTTGCGCGCGACATAGCCTTCCGTTTTCACGTCCCAACGGAACTCATTGTCCTTCCACTTGAGGTCTCGCACGTAGGGGTCGCGGTACCCGCGCTGGGCGGCAACATCGAGAGCGATGTGTTCCGCCTCCCTGGCATCGACGCGGTGGGGCGCTGCGTGCGGAGCGGGAGCCGGATGACCCGTCGTGTGTTGGTGAGCCACGCAGCCTGATCCCACGAGGACGGAGGCCATGAGCCCTACCTTGGCTCCGTACCGAAATCCTCGCCGCCAACCGCGCGCCGGCGCTCCTAGGCCATGCCTGAAATCCCACATGCCAACAGGCTAGCGAGAAACAGGGGTACCTCCCAAACTCAGGGAACGATGTGTAACCCTTCGAAAAAGGGGACTGTCCCCTTTTTACGGAATTAGCTTCTCTTCTTTTAGCTTTTTTGCGACGGCGGCGGTCATTGAGGCGCGGGCGTCGGGGATGGATTCCGGATCGATTGTTTCGGATTGGCCTGTCCAGACTAGGCCGCTGGTGGCGAGGGAATAGAGGTTGGTTTCCAATCGCAACGTCGTGCCGGTTTCGAAGTAGCCCGGTTCGTGCACCTTGGCGTACGTGGTGGCGTAGAATCCCTAGTAGCCGTAGCCGTACAGGCTCTCTTAGCCCATTGGGCGCATGCAGCGGACCGAGTTGCGCGGTGCTAGATGTTATGTTGAGTTGCTCGCAGCGCAGACACGGCCTTTGAATTGGCTATGTTCAACACATCGACGCCCTACGGCCTTGGTCACAGGTGGATCCAAAGGTATTGGCTTGGCCTTGGCGCGTGAGTTCGCCCGCAACGGCTACGACCTGTTGCTCGTCGCGCGAAAGAAGGAAGCCTTGAAGAAGGCCGCGACTGAGATTGAACACGAAAGTGGCGTCGCTGTGAGAACCTACGCCATCGATCTTGCGGGGCCGGACGCGCCGGAAGAGCTGTTCCACTACGTGCAGGAAGCTGGCATTCATGTCGACACTCTCGTCAACAACGCCGGCTTGGGCGCACATGGCGCTTTCGCCCAGAGCGATCGCAGCCGCACCAACGCGATGCTCGACCTCAATGTCGTGAGCCTAACGTCTCTGACTCACCTCTTTCTCGAGCCGATGCTCGCGCGTGGCGAAGGTCGGATCATCAACGTGGCGTCGGTGGTGGCCTACTTTTCAGGTGGCCCTCAATGGGCGGCATACGTGGCCTCCAAATCATACGTCCTATCTTTCAGCAGGGGCTTGGCCGCAGAGCTTCGCGGCACGGGCGTCACCGTCACCGCACTTGCTCCGGGATCCACCGCCACCGACTTCGTCGCCGACGCCGGAGTCGGCAGCACACGGGTGTACCGATGGCTGCCGAAGGTGTCCGTAGAGCGTATCGCAAGAGCCGCCTACCGTTCCGCGATCAAGGGCTGGACAACCGTGGTTCCCGGCGTCCTCAACAAGGTCCTGGCGTTTCTTGGCGAGCTACACCCACGGTCAGTTGCCCTTGCCGTGTTCTCGCTGTTGTCGCGGGGAAGGGCCAGGTTGTCGAGCACGGTGCAGACAAGACAGCTATGATCCGCGTGGCCGTAAGGCGCTTTCCCAACCGCTGATAGCAGGTTTATAGTGGCCCCTCACGAACTGACGACAACGAGGTACCGCGACATGGACTTGGGAATGATCGGCCTCGGCCGAATGGGAGCGAGCCTCGTGCGTAGGCTGCTACGCGACGGCCACCGGGCCGTCGTGTACGACGTGGACTCCGCGTCGGTGGCCGCCCTGGTTTCGGAAGGCGCCGAGGGAGCCGATAGTCTCGCCGACCTGGCCGGCAAACTGAACGGTCCTCGCGCCGTCTGGGTGATGGTACCCGCTGGAATCACAGGGGCGGGTCATCGAGGACGTCGCCTCCCATCTCGACGCAGGCGACATCATCATCGACGGCGGCAACTCGTTCTACCAGGACGACCTCGATCGATCGGCTGCTCTATCCGAACGAGGCATTCGGTTGCTCGACGTCGGTACTAGCGGTGGTGTGTTCGGGCTCGAACGTGGGTTCTGCCTGATGATCGGTGGCGACTCCGATGCCGTTGACCAACTCCAGCCGATCTTTCGGACACTCGCCCCGGGGGTGGGTGCGGCCAACCGGACACCAGGCCGGGACGGCGAGCCTCTTCCCGCCGAACACGGCTACCTACACTGCGGGCCAAGTGGAGCCGGTCATTTCGTCAAGATGGTCCACAACGGCATCGAATACGGCATCATGGCCGCTTACGCCGAAGGTCTGAACATCCTCAAGCACGCCGGCGTCGGGCTCGCCAATCAACAGCTCGATGCCGAAACTGCCCCGCTTCGTCGGCCGGATCACTATCAGTATCGGCTCGATATTCCCGAGGTCACCGAGGTGTGGCGGCGGGGCAGCGTCATTGCCTCGTGGCTCCTCGATCTCACTGCCGCCGCTTTCGTTCAGGATCCTGAGCTGGACGGGTTCGCCGGTCGCGTGTCGGATTCGGGAGAGGGAAGATGGACGGTATTGAGCGCAGTGGAACAGGGCGTACCTGCACCGGTTCTATCGGCTGCGCTCTACAGCCGGTTCGAGTCGCGCGGCCATGGCGAATTCGCCAACCAGGTATTGTCGGCGATGCGCCAGCAGTTCGGCGGTCACCATGAGAAAGCCGATCCGAAATGACGGATAGGACCTACGCCGATGCACTCATCCTGTTCGGAATCACTGGCGATCTCGCTCGCAGGAAACTGTTCTCGGCTCTCTATGATCTGACCGCCGCGGGTGGCCTCGACATGCCGGTGATCGGGGTGGCATCCAGAGGCTGGGATGATGAGGTGTTGCGTCATCATGCTCGGGAGGCTCTCGAGGCTGCCGGTGAACCGATCGACGATGAGGTTTTCGCCCGGCTGGCCGCCAACCTTTATTACGTGGCAGGCGACTACAGGGACCCGGCGACCTACACGGACATCGCCAAGAGAGCATCCGGCAGCGAGTGCGCCGTATCATATCTCGCCATCCCCCCGAGCCTGTTTCACCAGGTGGTCGAGGGACTGTCGTCGGTAGGTCTCAACCATCAGGGCCGTCTGGTATTGGAGAAGCCCTTCGGTCGAGACACCCAATCCGCCGCCGAGCTCAACGACCTCGTTCACCATCATTTCTCGGAAGAACGGGTGTATCGGATCGACCACTTCCTCGGCAAAGAAGCCGTACAGAACCTGATGATCTTCCGCTTTGCCAACACTGTGCTGGAACCGGTTTGGAACCGCCACTACGTGCGTGGCGTGCAGATCACGATGGCGGAAGACTTCGGAGCGGAGGGAAGGGGCTCGTTCTACGACAAGGTTGGCACTCTGCGCGATGTCGTGCAGAACCACCTGCTGCAGGTGTTGGCGTTGCTTGCCATGGAACCACCGGTGTCCGAGGACCCCGATGCACTGCGAGACGAGCGGGTCAAAGCTCTCAGGGCTATCGAGACGCTCACCCCCGACGACGTGGTGCGCGGTCAGTATGCCGGCTATCGCGAAGAGCCCGGCGTCGCTGCCGACTCGGACACTGAGACCTTCGCCGCAGTGCGACTGAAGGTGGATTCGTGGCGGTGGGCTGGGGGTGCCCTGGATCATCCGGGCGGGTAAAGGGGTTGGGTGCAACCGTTACCGAAGCGGTCGTGGAATTCGCCCGGCCCCCGCGTCCGCTCTTCGCCGACTCCGACTGCCGGCCCGGCCCCAACCGGTTGACGTTTCGCACCAAGCCTGACGACGGGATCAGCTTGTCGATGCAGGCAAAGACTCCGGGACCGGCGATGGTGAGCGGCCCGATCGAGCTGCACCTGGAGCACGATCGGCCCCGTGGTCGCGACACTTACGATCGGCTGATCGGCGATGCCCTCCGCGGCGACCCGGCTCTGTTCGCCCGTCAAGACGGCGTCATGGAGGCGTGGAGGGTGGTAGAGCGAGTGCTCACTGACCGTCGCCCGGTCGTACCCTATCAACGGGGTAGCTGGGGTCCGGCCGAGGCCGACGCCCTGCTCGGCTCCGACTGGCACTGGATTACCGAATGACAGAGCAAGAAGTCCTGTTGGTCCGGCACGGACAGACCGAATGGAGCGTTTCCGGCAAACACACCGGACGCACGGACATCCCGCTCACCGACCTCGGCCGACGCCAGGCCGACGCGTTGGGCGAGATGCTGGGCGGCATCGAGTTCGCTCAGATCCTCTGCAGTCCCTTGATTCGCGCCTGGGAGACCATGGACCGCGCCGGGGTATGCGAGCACGGGAGTGGCCACCGACGACTTGTTGGAGTGGGACTACGGCGCCTACGAGGGGCGGCGAACCGACGACATCCGGACGGAGATTCCCGGCTGGTCGGTCTGGACGCATCCGACCGTCGACGGCGAAACCATCGATGAGGTTGGGGCGCGGGCCGACCATGCAATCGCCCGGGCACTGAGCGTCGATGGGCCGGTGGCGTTGTTCGCACACGGGCACTTGCTCCGCATTCTGGGCGCCCGCTGGATGGGGTTGCCAGCAGTCGCCGGCCGCAATCTCCGGCTCGACACGGCCACCGTCTCCACTCTCGGATGGGAACGGGAGAATCGTGTGGTTCGTCACTGGAACGAGGCTTGTCACCTGCGCTCGATGGATCCGGTGCTCTGATGCGGGTCGTTCGCGCCGGACCCGACCTGACCAAAGTTGCCTCCGGCGTGCTCGTTCGATCACTGATGGACCATCTTCGGGACAAACGGCGGGTATCGCTGGCGTTGTCGGGCGGCCGGACACCCTGGTCGATCTTGAGCGCGCTCCCCCGTACCGATCTCGAATGGAACCGTGTCGACATCTACCAGGTGGATGAGCGGGTGGCTCCGGACGGTGACCTTGCCCGCAACCTCACCGGGCTCACCAGTGCGCTGCTCGAGCACGTTCCGGCAATGGTGTACCCGATGCCCGTTCAAGGGCCCGACCTGGAAGTGGCGGCGGACCGATACGCAGCGGAGCTCCCCGCAGTGCTGGATATCGTCCACCTCGGTCTCGGCGACGACGGGCATACCGCATCGTTGGTTCCCGGCGACCCGGTCCTCGACGTCGTGGACCGGCGTGTCGCCGTCACCAGACCCTATAAAGGACACCGTCGAATGACGCTCACCTTCCCGGCATTCGAACGGGTCGGCTCGATCATATGGATCGTGGCAGGCGCCGAGAAGACTTCGATGGTCGAGCGTCTGCTCGCCGCCGACCCGACGATCCCTGCCGGAGGATACCCCAGAAGCGAGCCGTCCTAATCACCAACTAGATCACACATCCACGACCACATTCGTCTTAGGTTTGCTGCAACAGATCAGGACGGATCCTGGGTCCGGAGGATCGAGGGGTTCGAGGACATATTCCACCTCGCCCTCTAGCAAGTCCGACACGCAGGTCTGGCAAACTCCCGATCGGCAGCTGTAGTCCGGGCTCAAGCCGTTGGCCTCCGCAAGGTCGAGGATGCTCTCCAAGGACGGGTTCCAGTTGGCGGTGACGCCGGATCGCGAGAAGGTAACCTCGATTTCCTCGCAGCACTCCGTTGCTCCGGCTCGTCGTTTCGGGCCCGAGACTCGCTGGCGATCTTTGAGAGCCGACGCTGATCCAAAAAACTCATAGTGAATCCGTTGCTCAGGGAACCCCCCACTCGAGCAATCCGTCGAAGAGGGACTTCAGGAATGGTGTCGGGCCACAGAGATAGAAGTCGCAGTCCCCGTCGGTTTCCGGGATGAGCTGTCGGACCAGCGCCGCATCCACGTGCCCTTGATCATCGTAGTCGCGGCCGATGAGATCCTCGGCGCCAGGCCGGCTGTACCGGATATGCGCGTGGATGTGGTCGTGTACACGAGCGATCTCCCGGACGCTCTTACCCATCGCGTGCACTCGTCCGTTCCGACTCCCATGGATGAACCACGTTGGTCTCCGGGAGCCTGATTCCACGATGGCGTTGAGCATGCTGATCAGGGGCGTGAGCCCGACGCCGGCGCTCAGCAAGACCACCGGCGCCTTCCCGTCGGGGTCCATGACAAATCGCCCGCGCGGGGCCTTGGCGAGAAGCTTCGCGCCGACCTCCACCTGGTCATGAAAGTAGCTCGAAGACACGCCCGGATACGCGTCCGGTTGGTTGGGTGGCGCGCTTTCGCGCTTGATGGTGAGCCGATAGTGGTTCTTCTGCGGCGCGTCGGACAGCGAGTACGTTCGGAGGATTGGCTGATCCTGGCCAGGGATGTCTAGTTTCAATGGCAGGAACTGACCGGGCAGGAAGGGATCGAGCGAGCTCGCGTCTTCGGGGACGAGGTAGAAGGAAGTGATGTTTTCGCTCTCGGGAACCTTTTTTTTCACCACGAGCGTTCGGAACTGTTCGTGCGCTTTGCTTCCGACTTCCGCCTTTGCGAGCCGGGTCTCGAATGATCGCACCCAGCCAGGTGACAGCGCCTTGATCCGAAGGGCGTTCCTCGCCCCGTCGAGATCGTCCTTCTCGAAGTAGAGAAGATTGCTAACTGCGCGAGCGGTCATGCCAACGGGATCCGAGTCGACGAGCCGAATCTCATCGCCCGCGCGAACTTCGCCCTCTTCGAGCACGCGAAAGTAGAATCCGGGTCGGCCGCTCTTGAGGAGTTGCGCATAGAATCCCTCAACCCCCATCTTCATGGCGAGCTTGTAGCAAGGAACGCGTGGCTGGCTCACTTCGAAAAGGGCCGCTCCAATACGGAACCGATCGCCGACGTGGATATGCTCATCCAGCATTCCTTCGACGGTGAAGTTCTCACCGAACTGGCCGAAAACAAAATCACTTCGCCCAAGCTTCTTCGCCCAGTATTCATAGTTCTCGCGTGAATAGACGAGCACCGCCCGCATCTCGCCGCCGTGGCCAACGAGGTCCGCCTGACCATCGCCATCGAGGTTCAGCGTTCTCGCCATGACGCGCCCTTCGAGCGGCTCTTTGAAGATGCCAGTTCGCACCGTCTTCCCCTTGTGGTTGACGTCTTTGGGCAAGGAGACGTTGACCGATAGAAGCTTCATGCGTGTCACAAAGTGCGGCGGTGTGGCTTAGGGTAAGCCTGAGCGCGCGGTTACGGTGACAAGCTTGGCGCCTGTATCCCGAAGCGCAGACGCCTTCTTGAAATCAGGGTCGCTTTCAAACGCGACGAGAGCTGCAGGGGCTCGGGTAGGACGTCACGACGATGAGATCAGGCTTGGCGACGCCCTCGCCGAAAATGTTGTCCGTCTCGAGCCAATGCTCCACTTGCACGTTGTGGCGGTCGAGTATCGGCTTGGCCATCTCTTGATACTTCTCCCAGATCTCCTGGTCTCGCACCCAGATCATTCTAACTGCGTAGTATCTATCTTCAGCCATCCTTCCCTCCTCGCGGCATCGACGTCGAGTGCGAACGCCATACTCGCCTCCGCGTCGAGTAGGGCACGTCCCCACGCACTCATGTCAAAGCTCAGAGTGAGTACAAAGTCGTGTACTTGGCGCGGTTGTCGCTCCAGCGATCTCGTGGTTCCACGAGATTTCGTGGATGACCCATATCGCCTCACGTCAGAGAGATCGGGCGCAAAGGGGCCTTCCGCTGAGTTCTTCGGGTTCGAGCGCGGTGCCCGCTCTCTGGCACGGCCTTTGCGTAGCAGGCTCGACAACGAACCTTTTTCCCGACACCTGATATCGGGAGAGTAACGAGGAGGACCGCCGTGAAGATCAATTTCTCAAGAGCGACGCGATTCGAGCCTTCCTTCGTAGGAAGTGGGAAACGGAGCTGGGCGTTTGATGAGTAGCCACTACGACGCAATCATCATCGGTGCCGGCCAGGCGGGTCCTCCATTGGCGGAGCGGCTCACGAGCTCAGGTCAGAAGGTGGCGCTGATCGAACGTCATCATCCGGGCGGCACCTGTGTCAACGTCGGATGCATACCCACGAAGACGTTGGTCGCAAGCGCAAGAGCAGTCCATGTAGCGCGGCGAGCACGAGACTTCGGCGTCGTCATCAATGGAGATGTTCACGTCGACATGAAAGCCATTAAGGCGCGCAAGGACGACATCTCCCTTGCTTCACGTGCGGGCGTGACGAGCTGGTTGGAGTCGATGACTGGGCTTGACTTCATTCGCGGTCACGCGCGTTTCGAGGGCAATCGACGAGTTCGCGTAGGCGACCAGCTGCTTGAGGCGGACCGGGTTTTCATCAATGTCGGTGCGCGTCCGCGAGTGCCCGACTTCACCAATGGCGCACCGTACTGGACGAGCTCCGACATGATGGACGTGGACTTCTTGCCCGCGCACTTGATTATCGTCGGCGGGGGCTATATCGGGCTCGAGTTTGCCCAGATGTATCGTCGCTTCGGGTCCGAGGTCACAGTCGTGGAAATGGCCGACCGTGTGCTGGCGCGCGAGGACGAAGAAGTGTCGGCCGAGGTGCAGGCTTTCTTGGAGGACGAAGGCGTCAGGTTTCGTCTGTCCGCTGAGTGTGTCGAGCTCAGGGAAACGCCGGGCGGAGTCGCCGTTCGGGCGGATTGTGAGGAGGAGCCAAAGGTCATCGAAGGCTCCAACGTGCTGCTCGCGCTGGGACGCGTTCCCAACACCCACGATCTGGGGCTAGAGACGACCGACATCCAAGTCGACTCGGCTGGATTCATCGAAGTCGACGACGAGCTCTGCACCGCCGTGCCCAACGTTTGGGCCCTTGGAGAAGTCAATCGCCGCGGAGCGTTCACTCACACCGCATACAACGACTTCGAGATCGTTGCCGAGAACCTTCTCGACGGCGCAGGCCGCAAGGTGACGGATCGTATTCCAATCTCCGCCGTTTTTATAGATCCCCCACTCGCGCGTGTGGGGATGAATGATCAACAGGCCCGAGCTTCAGGCCGTAGAGTGTTGATTGGCAGGCGCGCGATGGCTCGGGTCGGCCGCGCCCGGGAGCGAAGCGAAACCACGGGCTTTATGAAAGTGCGGGTCGACGCCGATTCGGGCGAGCTGCTCGGGGCCACCATTCTCGGCATTCAGGGCGACGAAGCGATCCACACGATTGCGGCTCTCATGTACGCAGGGGCGCCGTACGAGACGCTCCGCCGTTCGGTGCACATTCACCCGACCGTGGCCGAGCTGCTTCCAACAGTGGTCGGTGCGCTCGAACCACTCGGTTAAGAGCTCGCGCCCCCCGGCCCTACGGCACATCCCTCAGCTGCCCCCTCAAGAGGCCACTCGAAACCTGCCTGGATGTAATGCTGATGTAGAGCGGGCTGGCCGCGTCCGTCAGAGTGGCCGCTTCGTCCGGGGTCACGAAAACCGAGGCTGTGATGCTGTTTCCATCGATGAACGGCGCACCAACCGCCCGGACCGGCTGAACAGGAGAGCCAAAGAAGGTCAAGAGCAGCTCGCCGTTCTCCGAGGCTACACCTCTGCGAATGTGGCCGTCCTGAACCTTATCCATCGCCGATAGATTGTCGATCGTCACCGAGAAGCTCAGCACGTTCCCGAATAGCTCGAGCTCGACGGTTCCGGTTTCAGCGCGCCCGTCCAATGGAACGCCTGGTTCGACCACCAAGCTAGGAGACAGCAAGATCGTCTCATCGAGATCGGCTGTTGGATTCGTCGGTGGCTCCGAGATGATGGGAAGTTCATCCTCGTACTCGATCAGCCCCAACCGCCCCTCGGAATCGACTGCGCAAAACTCGAAGACGTCGCGCGACAACAGAGGATCGATTTGCGGGTTTTCGCTAGCAAGCTGGAGGAACGTCGTATCGAAGAAGCAAGAGCCGAGCAAGAGAACTCCCCCCTGGAGCGATCCATCATCTGTCTTCAGCGAGAAGCCAGCCGCAACTCTTGTACCGGCAGGCCCGAACTCGCCGACGATCAGCGTCGCGGACTGACCGTACCGCGACTCTTCCTCGCCGAAGAGACCAGCGTCGGGTCCGAACCGAAATGACTTCTGGGTCAAATCGGCAGACGTCGCGTCACTGAACCCGCCACTGCCGCCAAATCCCCCGTTGCCTTCTTCCTCTCCTGCGCAGCCTGGCACAGACCACACGGCAACCAGCAACAGTGCCCAGACACAAACCCAACTCGGTATTCGGTTGCTCATGACCAGTGCACCGTGCAAACAGCGTGCCCTTACGAACGATCCAGTTCCTGGCCAATTTCGGGCTTCCCACAGCGCAGTTGCTGCGTTTTGGGGGTGCCTGGCGAAAAGGCTGCACGAAGTTGTTGGACCTCGCCTCAAATCGCGGATCTGCTACCTTCGGCGCCCCATGGCGGACCCGAAAATCACGCTCGAGCAGGTTTTGCGCGTCGCGAAGCTGGCCAGGCTGACGTTGTCCGACGAGGAGGCGCACCAGATGCAGGAGCAGCTGGATGCCATTCTCGGATACATGGAGGGGCTCGACGAGCTCGACGTTTCCGATGTGCCTCCGACGTTCCACTCGATCCCGATGGACGCGCCGATGAGGCCGGATGTGCCGGACCGATGTAGCGATCGCGCCGAGATCCTCGAGCAGGCCCCCGAGAGCGAGTCGGGAGGCTTTGCAGTGCCTCTGGTCCTCGAGGTCGAGTGATGAGCGACTTCCCCTGGCGCAGCGCCTTCGAGATCCGCGAGCAGGTCGTCAGTGGCGGCACCAGCGCGGTGGACGTCACGCGTGCGTACCTCGCCCGCGCCGAGGCGCTCAATCCAAAGCTCTCGTGCTTCCTCACGATCGATCACGAGGGCGCACTCGCCGCGGCGGCGCAGGTCGACCACGCGCGAGATGCGGGTGAAGACCTCGGCCCGTTGGCCGGTGTCCCCATTGCGCTTAAAGACAACCTCTGCACCCGCGGGCTTCGGACGACCTGCGCCTCGCAGATCCTCGGCGACTACATTCCGCCGTACGACGCCCACGTGGTGGAGGCGTTGAGGGCGTCCGGTGCTGTGATCCTCGGCAAGACGAACCTCGACGAGTTCGCGATGGGTTCGTCCAACGAGAATTCGTCCTTCGCGAACGTGCACAACCCTTGGGCTTTGGATCGCGCACCAGGCGGTTCATCCGGCGGTTCCGCGTGTGCAACCGCCGCCGGGTTGGTCCCGTTGGCGCTTGGTAGCGATACCGGTGGCTCGGTGCGACAGCCCGCGGCGTTTTGCGGCATCACCGCGATCAAGCCTACGTATGGGAGAGTGTCCCGGTACGGGCTCGTCGCCTTTGCGTCGTCCCTCGATCAAATCGGGCCGATGGCGCGCTCAGTGCGCGAGGCCTCGCAGTTGCTTCAGGTGGTTGCCGGACATGATCGCCGGGACGCGACCTCGGCCGATCGCGAGGCGGGTGAATACGTCGCGGCGTGTGACCGTGGCGTCCAGGGGCTGCGCGTGGGCGTGGTTCGTGACCTCCTCGACGGACTTCAGGACGCCGACGTTCGCACCGGAGTCGAGGCTGCATTGAGCGCGCTCGAGAAGCAGGGCGCGACCTTGGTGGACGTGTCGCTCCCCCATTCCAAGCACGCGGTGTCGGTCTACTATCTGATCGCGACGGCTGAGGCGTCGAGCAACCTCGCTCGGTTTGACGGCATTCGCTACGGGCTACGCGTTCCGGGCGAAGATCTCACTGACACGTACACTCAAACGCGGGCGCAGGGTTTCGGCCCGGAGGTTCGTCGGCGCATCATGCTCGGAACCTACGCGCTTTCGGCTGGCTACTACGACGCCTTCTATCTCAAGGCGCAACGGGTCCGCACGCTGATCCGGCGCGACTACGACACCGCGTTCGAAAGCTGCGACGTCGTGTGCACGCCGACCACACCGACGCCGGCGTTCGCGCTCGGCGAAAAGACCGGCAACCCGCTCGATATGTATCTCGCCGACATCTTCACCTTGCCGCCGAGCCTTGCGGGCTTGGCCGCCATCAGCACGCCGTGTGGGCTCTCCGCTTCGGGGCTTCCCATCGGCATCCAGCTCGTGGCGCCTCCCTTCGAGGAAGAGGTGCTCTGCAGCGCGGGTCAGGTGGTCGAAGACGAGTGTGGGCTGCTCGAGTCCCGGCCCGCCGCGCTCGATTGAGCGGCTACTTCGTGTCTGCCTGCTTGACGTCGGTCGGCTTGGCGTCGGCGGGCCTCCGCTTTCCACCGTCCTGCTTCTCCACGATGGTCGAAGGCATGCTGCGCCGCTCTTCGCCGGCGACCTCGACGCGGTTTCGGCCTCGAGCTTTCGCGCGGTAGAGCGCTTGGTCGGCTTGCTCGATCAGCGCGTCCGCCGTGACACCTTGGCGGAGCATCGCCAGTCCAATGCTCACGCTGATTTTTTCGGGGCCGCCCTCGACCTGCGGGGTGCTCGCAAGCCGGCCCCGGAGCCGCTCGGCGACGATGCGCGCGGCCGTAAGCTTGATTTCGGAGAAGATCACGAGGAACTCCTCGCCACCCCAACGCGACACGATGTCGTTTCGGCGAACGTATTCTGTCAGCGAGTTGGCGATCCCTTGAAGGACATGGTCGCCGGCGCTGTGCCCGAACTCGTCGTTGATCGCTTTGAAGTGGTCGACGTCGCACATCGCTACGCAAAGCCCCGTGCCGTTGCGGCGCGCTCGCGCAATTTCCTCTTCCAGGCGCTTACTGGCATGGCGGCGATTGTATAGCCCAGTGAGGCCGTCGGTCAGTGCGAGGAGTTGTGTTTCCTCCATGAGGAAAAGGGACTTCACGACGACGCCCAACGCCTCGGCAATTAGCTTCACGCTTCGGATGTCGGTCTTTGCGCAACCGTTGGGGCCGCCAAAGACCTGTAGCGCGCCTAGCGGTTCGTCTCTCACCCGAATCTCGCAGGTGAAGGAACGGCCGCCGATGACGTTTTGGCCCGTACCGAACTTCGGGTCGGCCGCGACGGTCGTGTGGCTCGCATCGATGCTCTTCGCCGGGATCGCAAGAGCCGCGAGCCCGGCGGTAGCATTACCCTTGGGCCATGGTCCACGGGCGCGAATCGAATAGATCGGCCCGCCCGGCCCAAGAAGACGGAGAACCAGATAGGGGCAGCCAATGACTTCAGCTGCGAGTTCCAGCACCTTGTTGCCAAATTCGATTCGATCGTGCACGTGGTCCATCAAACGGCGGACCTCGGACTGCACGACCACATCGAAGAGGTGGTGGTCGAGCACGGCACTAACCCGTTCGAGCGGCGTTCCGTTGAGCTCGGGGCGGATGCTGTCTCGCGGGGTGCGGCCTTTCATGAGCTCTTCGACCGCCGGCAGCAGCTTCTCGTCCATTTGTTCTTTGGCGAGGTAGACGTCGGCGCCCGCGTTGCGGCCCCAGAAGCGCGTCGTGGCTTCCTTCGCGGCAGTCAGCAGCACGAAGCCGACGTCGGCCATGCCGGGATCGGCACGGAAGACCCGGCAAAGTTGGACGCCTGTAATTGCACCCATCTCGATGTCGCTCACGACGAGGTCGAACGTTTGCCTAAGTGTGAGGTCGAGCGCTTCTTCCCCGGAGCTCGCTTCGGTGATGTGGAAGCTCATCGGTTCGAGCTTCTGCACGACATGCCGACGAATCGCCGGACTGTCGTCCACCACCAGGACCCGAAAGGTCCCGGGCGTATTTCCCCCCTGCCTAGATTCCGAAGGCATTGTTACCCTGTTTCATGATGGGTAAATCCTTGCCGAAATGCCAATGTATCTAGGGTCTACACACCATGGCCTTCCGTCCCCGGTGCGCTATAACCCGCCGTCATGACCGTCTATGAGCCCGTGATCGGCCTCGAAGTGCACGCCCAAATGCGTTCGCGAACGAAGCTGTTTTGTGGCTGCCCGACCGAGTATGGGGCGCCCCCCAATACGCACACCTGTCCAGTGTGCCTGGCGCTGCCGGGGGCATTGCCGGTGCCGAACGCCAAAGCGATCGAGCTTGCGGTGCAGGCGGGCCTGGCACTCGAATGTGACGTCGCCTCACATAGCGTCTTCGCGCGAAAGAACTA
>PVMK01185180.1_pt1 | contig 13928 bp, 12 predicted proteins | sample 1853481 | NCBI WGS metagenome assembly PVMK01 (sample SAMN08533507, study PRJNA380276) | Marine sediment metagenome, whole genome shotgun sequencing project. | reverse complement strand
CAGGTCCAACTGGTCCATGGAATCATGGCAGGACCGTCAACAATCAACGCCTGACCCCCCCGTCTTTCTCGAGGCATATTGTCTCTCCCTTGCCCACCCCGATGATATCAACGGCCCGCCCCCCGTTGACGGCGATCTCGAGGTGGCCGCTGCTGTTGATGAGGGCGAGGGGGCTGCCGGCATCGCTTTCGGCGTAGTGTCCTTTCAGGCCGGCGACGGCCGTCCCGCCGAGCAGCACTCGTACGTGATTCCCGAGGCCCGCCTCTTCCAGGTCGCCGGCGGTGATGCTGCTGACGAGGTTTCCGAAGGGATCGATGCTGATAATGGTGCCCTCGACAGTGCCGCCCTCGAGAAGACGAGGACGCGGCAGCGTCAGGCCGACGAGGTCGGTGACGGCCGGACCGATGCGGTCCAGGGCCTCACCGAGGGAAAGCCGGGCGGCGGCGGGGGCGAAGATGTCGCGGCCGTGAAAGGTCGAAGAGACCCTTTCCGCGAGCTCCCGCGGTACGGCAATCTCCACCACCTCCGCCTCGCCGGCCGCCGCGAGGACCGGGGTCAGCAGGCCGTTGTCGGGGCCGACGAAGAAGTGTCCGCCGGCGACGGCGGCCAGGGGGCGCCGAGCGCTGCCGACGCCGGGGTCGACGACGGCGAGATGGATGGTCCCGGCGGGAAAATAACGCCAGTTCCAGAAGAGGGTCCAGGCCCCTTCCTCGATGTCGCCGGGGGGGATGCCGTGGCAGAGGTCGACGACGGCGGCCGTGGGATTGAGGGAGAGAATGACGCCCTTCATGGCGCCGGCATGGTAGCCCGCCACGCCGAAATCGGTGGTCAGCGTGATTGCCCCGCTGCGCTTCTTCATCTTTCTATTATGGACCGCGCGGCGGCGACGGTGTCAGGGAAATTCTATGATGACCTTGATCGACTCGCCGCCGTCGGCAACGAGTCGGAATCCCTTGGCGATATCATCGAGGGGGAGGCGGTGGGTGATCATCTCCTCCACCGGGAGTCGTCGCCGCCGGATAAGCTCTATCGCCGTCGGAAAGTCCGACGGGGCGGCCCCGTAGGAAGTCTGCATGGTAATCTGCCGCCGCCAGATCTCCTGGAACGGGATCCGGACCTCGCCCTCCTGGTCCGGGGCGCCGAAGAAGAGGACCGACCCCCCGCTCGCGACGCAGAGAAAAGACTGATTCACCGCCACCGTTGCACCGGTGCAGACGATGACCCGGTCGGCGAGGCGCCCGTCGTTCGCCTCCCTTATCCGGGCGGGGAGTCCGTGGTCGGCGAGGAAGGCCGCGTCGGCCCCGAACCGCCGGGCCGCCTCGAGCCGCCAGGCATTGATGTCGACGGCCATGACGATGCCGGCTCCCGCCGCGGCGGCGAGGGAAGTGTGCAGCAGGCCTGAGATGCCGCTGCCGATGACAAGGACGCTGTCGCCGGGGGCGATCCCCGCCAGCCGCTGCGCCCTGACGACACAGCCGAGGGGCTCGATGAAGGTCCCGGCGGCGAAGGAGACGGTGTCGGGGAGGAGGAAAACGCCGAGATTTGTCTGCAGCGGGGGGACGCGGACGAACTCGGCGAATCCGCCGGGGTCGAAGTTCGTGCCGTGGAGGGTGGAGCAGGCGGTGTGGGCGCCGGAGAGACAGTCGCGGCAGGTGTTGCAGGGGACGTGGTGGGAAACGAAGACGCGGTCGCCCTCCCGCCAGGGGGTGACGCCCTCTCCGACCTCCACCACCACCCCGGCGATCTCGTGACCGAGGACGAGAGGCGCCTTCTTCAGGCGGTACCACTCCAGGACATCGGACCCGCAGATCCCGGCGGCGGCGACCTTGACGAGAATTTCCCCCGGGCCGATGGACGGACGGTCAACCTCTTCCACCCGCACGTCGTCGTTGCGGTAGTAAACGCCCGCCCGCATGGTTGCCACGGTGCCGCTACTTCCTGTTCTTCAGACTTTCGAAGAGATCGAAGGCCTGCTCGGCGGTGGCCTGCTCGTGCACGACCGTGCGGACGGCCTGGATCATCGCCGCGGGGGCCTCGGACTGGAAGATGTTGCGTCCCATGTCGACTCCCACCGCCCCGTCGCGGACGGCGTTGAAAGCCATCCGGAGGGCGTCGCGCTCGGGAGTCTTCTTCCCCCCGGCAACGACGATGGGGACGGGACAGGATCCGACGACCTTTTCGAAATCCTCGCAGTAGTAAGTCTTGACGATGTGGGCTCCCAGTTCGGCGGCGATCCGGCAGGCGAGGCCGAGGTAGCGGGCGTCCCGGGCCATCTCCTTGCCGACGGCGGTGACGGCAAGGATCGGAATGCCGTACTTCTCCCCCTCGTCGACGAGAGAGGCCAGGTTGAGGAGGGTTTCCCTCTCCCCCTCGGCGCCGACGAAGATCGAAAGGGCCAAACCGGCGGCGTTGAGACGGATGGCATCCTCGAAGCAGTTCACCAGCCCCTCATTAGAAAGCTCGCTGAGGATGCTCGTGCCTCCGGAGACGCGCAGTACGACGGGGACGTCCATGTCCGTCGCCACCGAAGTCCGCAGGACACCGCGGGTGAGCATCAGGGTGTCGGCGTACGGCAGGAGGGGCGCGATCGTCTCCCCCGGCTTTTCCAGGCCGCTCGTCGGACCGAGGAAGTAGCCATGGTCGATGGCGAGCATGACGGTTCTGCCGGTCTGCGGCTTAATGATGCGGGCGAGGCGGTTTTTCAGTCCCCATGATGACATGGCGCTCCTCCTTTGGTCAGCTATTATCAGTTCGTGAGGCAGAACCGTTATAGTCTCCGCCGCCGGCGAAAGTCAACCGGCGGTGCCGGAAAATTTGCCTTGAAAAAAGGGGAAAATGTATCTAGAGTAAGCGTCAACACATCCAGGAGAGGAGGGCCGAGCCATTACCAGGGAAGTCAGTTTTCCAGAGCAGCCCACGAAGAAGTTTCTTGTACGTGTCAAGACCGGAAGCGTTGAGTACGAGGGGACACTCTTCAATCCTTTTCCGGAAGAGCGTCTTTCCGATGTCATCAACCGGATTGATGGTTTCCTCAATCTCAAAGATGCCAAAGACCTCTCCTCGGAAGAGAGGTTCCCCTTCATGGTCATCAACAAGTCTTTCATTGAGACCATAAAGGTACTCGACGAAAGCTGACGGTCGCGATCCGGTTTCTCCGGGCACTTCGTCGTTCCGACGGCATGCGGTGATCGGCCGGTGGTGTCGGGACCGGTCTGTTGCCGCCCCGTCGCGGCGGCGGGGTTTTTTCTGCCATGGAAGGAGCAGGAGATGAGTGACGTAAAAGATGTGCTGCATGCCAAGACACGGGACCTTTTCACGATCGACGAGAAGAAGAGCGTCGCCGACGCCATCACCCAGATGATGGACCACAGCATCGGTTCCCTGATCGTGACGGCCGACGAGGAGCCTGTCGGCATGTTCACCGAGAGGGACGTTCTCAAGGTCTGGGACCAGCAGGCCGATGAGTGTCGCTTCAGCGACATCCCCGTCAGCCAGGGAATGACCCGTGACACGATCGCCGTCGGGCCGAACGACGATCTCGACTACATCATGTCGATCATGATCAAGAACCGGATCCGACACCTCCCCGTCGTGGAAGACAAGAAAGTGGTGAGCATGATCTCGATCCGCGACGTCGTCCGGGCGCAGGTCAAGGACCTGAAAGTGGAGAATCACTATCTCAGGGAGTATATCAGCGGCAAATTCGTCTAACCCGATTCACGGGGATCTCCTGCTCCGTGGCGGCGTTGCCTCCTTGTTCCCTCTTGCGACGCACAGGAGTGCGCCTCATCGGTCACTGCGTTCGGCGCCTTGCCACGAAACAGGATCTCTCCCGTGAATTGCTCGGGTTCAGAACGTCTATTCCGAGGGGGCGATGCGATGGACCTCGTCTTTCAGGGAGAGGAAGAGCTTCTCCAGGCGCTCGCTTTCCTCGTCCAGCCGGCCCATGATTTTTCCTTCCCGGCTCGAGAGCTGCTGCATCTCCTGCGTGGCGGTGACGAGGGCGGCCGAGTCCTTCTCGCCCATCTTGACTGAACTCGCCGCCTTTTCGATCAGGCGGTTGATGTTCGCCGCCTGATCCTGGATCTTTTTCGCCGCCGCCAGCTGCTCCCGGGACGATTCGGAGAGAGTGTCGGCGACGTGACGGGTCTCGATCACCGTGTCGTTGACGGTGCCGAGGCTCGCCTCCTGTTCCCGATAGGCGTCGGAAATCTCCTTCGCCCTTCCGGCGATGCGGTCGACCCTCTCCGAAAGGTAGTGCGAAGTGGTGCCGATCTCCTTCATGGCGTTTTCGAGATCCTGGACCTGGCGGTGCGTGCCGGCGGCGTTCTCCAGGATGCGGTCGAGGGAGCTGCCGGCCTCCTGGGAGAGCGCGACTCCCTCGCTGATGAACTGCTGGATCTCACTGGTGGAGTTTGTCATTATGAGCGCCTGCTCCTGGAAACCCCTGGTGAGGTTGCCGATCTCGCTGGTCGAGAGGGACGTCTGCTCGGCGAGCTTCTTGATCTGGTCGGCGACGACGGCGAACCCGCGACCGTGTTCGCCGGCCTGGGCGGCGATGATGGCGGCATTCAGCGCCAGCAGGTTCGTCTGGTCGGTGACCTCGTTGATGACCTCGGTGATGGCGGCGATCTCCGTCGCCTTCTCGGAAAATAACTGGATCGTCGCGGAAGACGCCGCGAAGACCTCGCTGATCTTGGCCATGCCCTTCTGCGTCTTCCAGGTGGCCTCCTTGCCGACCCCGGCGTCGGCGGAGACGCGCTCCGAAATGGACGACGTCTCCTTCAGGCCGCGGTCTATCTCCTTGATGGTGTGGTCCATCTCCGTCATGCTCGCGGCGGACTCGGTGAGGGCGTTGGTCAGTTCCTGGGAGTGCTTCAAGGTCTCCTGGCCGGCGGCGACGGCGGTGGCGACGCTCGCGGAGTTCGACTGGCAATGCCGCAGAAGGAGGGCGACCTGCTCGTTCACCTTCTCGATCAGGATGACCTGCCCCTGGGCCGCCCCCCGGCTTTCGTCGGAAGATATCCTCAGGTTCCGGAGGTTGTCCGCGATCAGCTGCAGGTTGTGTTCCATCCCCTCGATGGAGATGGCCGTGTCGACGACGAGCTGGGTCTTGGTCTCCCCGCCGGCGGCGAGAGTGTGGGACATCTCCCGGGTGCTGGCGGAGTGGGAGGAGATCTCTTCCGCGACCTCCTTCACCCGGTCGAACGACGCCTGGAGCTTTCCGAGAAGGCCGTTGAAGTGGGTGATCAGTTCGCCCAGTTCGTCTTCGGAAGAGAAGGTGATCCGGCGGGAGAGGTGCCCCTGGCCCGCGGAGAGAACCCTGAGCTGCTCCCCCACCAGGCTGATCTTCCGGAGAAGCATCACCTTCACGAGGAAGAAGCTGACCCCTCCCACCATGAGTCCCGCCATGATGCTCATGAGGCTGAACCAGATCTTCATCCCCTCCTTCCACTCGGCGAAGGGCGACACGACGAGGGGGAAGACGACGCCCGTGAAGACGCCGAAGACGATCATGGCGAGCAGGAGCGAGGCGACAACACTTTTCCCGGGTTTCAGATTCAAGGGGTGCTTCCTTTCCCTCCGCGGTCCCCGGCGGCACTGAAATCAGAAGTCTCGTGGAGCTCGAGAAACTTGTCGACGACCTCCGGGTCGAACTGGGTCTTGCGGCACCTTATCAGTTCGTCGATCGCCACCTGCGTCTCCCGGGCGCCACGGTAGGCCCGGGAGGAGGTCATGGCGTCGAAGGTGTCGGCGACGGCGATGACCCGGGCGCCGAGGGGTATCTCCAGGCCGGCGAGGCCCGTCGGGTAGCCGGCGCCGTCGAACCGCTCGTGGTGGTGCAGGATGATCGGAATCGTCTCCCGGAGAAAGTCGAGGGGTTCGATTATCTGCCGGCCCTTCTCCGGGTGTGACTTGATGACCTCGTATTCCTCTTTGGTGAGGCGGCCCGGCTTGCGGAGGATGTTGTCTTCGATGCCGATCTTCCCGATATCGTGAATGGGGCCGGCGAGACGGAGCACCTTGAGGTCTTCTTCCGAGATCTCGAGACCGCTGCCGATGGACATGGCGATTTCCGTCACCCTTTGGGAATGGCCGGCGGTGTAGGTGTCGCGCTGCTCGAGGACGTTGACCATGGCGCGCAGAACGTTGAGGGAGTTTTCCTGAAGGCGGCGGTTCTCTCTCACCAGGTTGCGATGGGCCTGGGCCTTGTCGAGAACGTGGCAGAGGGCCTCCATCTTGAAAGGCTTGACGATGTAATCGTAGGCGCCCGCCCTGATGGAGCTCACCGCGCTGTCGATGGTTCCGTAGCCGGTCATGACGATGACTTCCACCGTTGCGTCGATCTTCTTGATCTTGATGAGGAGCTCGTGGCCGGTGATCCCCGGCATCATGAGGTCGGTCAGCACGAGGGGACAGCAATCGGAACGGAAGGTCTCGAGGGCCGACTCCCCGTCGGCGCAGGTGGAAACGTGGTACCCGGTGTGGCGCAGGTAGGCGGTGATCGAATCCCTGATGCTTCTCTCGTCATCGACGACGAGAATTCTCGGCCTGTCTCTATCCGTTTTTTTGGTCATCTGGCACCCAATCCCGGCGGCGGAAGCCCTGTCGCCATTAGACAACAGGAAAATATTATACATGGGAACAACTGTTTAATATATTCTATTATATAATTCCCCGCCGCCCGAGGCAAGATGGACCGAATACCGAGAGTGAGGAAATCGTGAAAGAAGAACTTGCATCCCTGCTGCGCGAGGCGCTCGGGGCCGTGGCCCGCGAAAAGGGCCTGCCCCTGGAGGATGACGTCGCTATTCAGGTCGAGGTCTGCCGCGATGAGAAATTCGGCGACTTTTCGTCGAACCTGGCGATGGAATTCGCCTCCCGGATGGGTTCCGCCCGGATGTCGCCCCGCGACCTCGGGCAGGCCATCGTCGCCGCCCTTCCCCCGGTCGACGGTCTCGTCGAGAGGGCGGAGATCGCCGGCCCGGGATTCCTCAATTTCTTCGTTCGCCGGGAGCGGTGGCTCGAGGCGCTGCGCAGCGTTCTCCTCCTCAAAGATCGATACGGGTGCAGCGACCTGGGACGGGGCGAAAGGATTCAGGTGGAGTTCGTCAGCGCCAACCCCACCGGTCCCCTTCACCTCGGTCATGGAAGGGGAGCGGCCGTCGGAGACATTCTCGCCAGTGTGCTTCGCGCCGTCGGCTACGAGGTCGAAAAGGAGTTCTACATCAACGATGCCGGCCTGCAGGTCAAGCTGCTCGCCCGTTCGGTGCTGGCGCGCTGCCGGGAACTGCTGGGAAAGTCGCCGGACTTCCCGGAAGACGGCTACCGGGGAGACTACGTCTACGACCTGGCCAAAGAGGCCATCCTGAAGAAAGGCGAATCCCTCCTCTCGGAGCCGGAAGAAGACCTGCTCTCATTTCTCCAGGTCTTCGCCATCGATATCGTGCTGGGGTGGATCAGGCGGGACCTGGAGGCTTTCGGTGTGTCCTTCGACTCCTGGTTCTCCGAAAAAAGCCTCTACTCCGACGGCCGGTGGGAGGAGGTTGTCGGAAAATTCGAGGCCGCCGGGCTGCTCTTCCGGGAAGATGGCGCCCTCTGGTTCCGCTCCTCCCGCTTTGGTGACGACAAGGACCGGGTGGTGGTCAAGAACGACGGCACCCGGACCTATCTCGCCTCCGACATCCTCTATCACCAGGACAAATTCCGCCGGGGGTTCCGGCGGGCCATCAACGTCTGGGGGGCCGACCACCACGGTTATGTTCCCCGCATGCAGGCTGTCGTCCAGGCGCTCGGCAACTCGGCCGACGCCCTCGCCGTTCGCCTGGTGCAGCTCGTCTCTCTCTCCCGCGGGGGGCAGGCGGTGGCCATGGGCAAGAGGCAGGGGGAGTTCGTCACCCTTGCCGAAGTCGTGGGTGAAGTCGGGAAGGATGCCGCCCGCTTCTTCTTTCTCATGCGGCGCTGTGAAAGTTCCCTGGAGTTCGACCTTGACCTGGCCAAGAGCCGCTCCGCCGACAACCCCGTCTTCTACGTTCAGTATGCCCACGCCCGAATCAGCAGCATCTTCCGCACCCGCGAAGAGCGCGGCCTTGCGGCCCCCGACCCCGGGCAGACGGATTTCGAGCCTCTCCGCCTGCCGGAGGAGATGAGCCTGGTCAAGAAGATAACCGCCTTCCCCGACGTGCTCACCTTCTGCGCCCGGGCCATGGAGCCTCACGCGCTCAGTCAGTACCTCGTAGGTCTGGCGGGCAGCTTCCACAGCTACTATAATAAGGTGCGCGTCATTACCGAGGACGAGGATCTCAGCAATGCCCGCCTGGGCCTGGTGCAGGCGGTCGGGATTGTCATTCGCAATGGCCTGGGGATCATGGGAATCTCCGCTCCGGAGAAAATGTAAGGCCATCGCGGACAGGCCGGGAGGGAGGCACTCGTTCCTCCGGCGAGAGGATAGGAGAATATGAGGGATTTCGAGGAAAGCGGCAGGGGAGGAAACGCTTCAGCGCGGCGGGTGGGGGCGCTTCTGGCCGCCGTCGTGGCGACCGCGGTCGTCATCTTCAGTCTCGGTGTCATGGTGGGGAAGCGTGTCACCGGGACCGTGCCCCTGATTACGGAGCCCCCGGCCACCCTGCCGACGGAGACCCTCATCCCTCCGCCTCCCCCCGACCTCGAGAAGTCGGCCGGGGAGGGTGTGAAGTCGCCGGAGAAAAGGCCGTCTGCCAAGCCGATCTCTTCGGAAAAACTTACTTTTTTCGATACGCTCTCGGCGGACAAGCCCGCTCCGCCGACGTTGCCGAAGAAGCCTCCGGCGAAGGTGAAGGCGCCTCCGCGGCCCGCTCCCTCCCCCCCCGCGGCTGAAGTGAAGCTGCCGGACAAGCCGCCGCCTCCCCAGGTCTCGTCTCGGGAACCGTCCCGGGTCATTGAGAGCCTCATGGGTCCCGGGAATTACTACGTCCAGGTCTCTTCCTCGACGAAGCGCGCCTGGGCCGACGATCTCGTCAATAAACTGAAAAAGAAGGGAATCGACTCGACATCGACGTCGGTCGTCATCAAGGGTAAGAAGTGGTACCGGATCAGGATCGGCACCTTTGCCGACAAGGGATCGGCCCGGAAGGCCGGGGTGGTCCTCAAGGAGAAGATGAAGCTCGACAGCATGGTCGTCACCGGTGACTGATCGGGGAGAAGGCCTGGAAGTGGCGATCCGGAAGGCTGCCGTCGACAATCGTATTTCCTGCCGGAGCGCCTTCGAGGTCGCCGCGAAAGAAGAGGTCGCCGTTGAAGAGGTGGGGCGGGCCATCGAAAAGCTCGGCATCAAGATCGTCGGCTGCCGTCTCGGGTGCTTCCGGTGATAACACGGGAGGCCCTGGAGGAGAGGGAGGAGCAGACCTGCGCGCCCTGCGCCGTCCGGGGGCGGCTGAGCCGGGGGAGGAGATACCCCGAGGCGAGTCACCCCTACCGCACGGAATTTCAGCGCGACCGTGACCGCATCGTTCACTCGACGGCCTTTCGGAGGCTTGAGTACAAGACACAGGTCTTTGTCTATCACGAGGGCGATCACTACCGGAATCGTCTCACCCACTCCCTCGAGGTGGCGGTCCTCGGGCGGACGCTGGCGCGCATGCTGCAGCTGAACGAGGATCTCGTCGAGAGCATAGCCCTGGCGCACGACCTGGGGCACCCGCCCTTCGGGCATTCCGGCGAGTTGGTTCTCAACGACCTGATGAGAGAGCATGGCGGCTTCGAGCACAACCGTCAGAGCCTGAGAGTGGTGGAGGTCATCGAGCACCGCTACCCCTCCTTCCGGGGACTCAACCTCTCCTGGGAAACCAGGGAGGGGATCGCGAAGCACGTGACGGAATACGACTCCCCCGATGACGACGACTACGGCCCCGCCCGGTTCCCTTCGCTGGAGGCGCAGGTCGTCTGCCTGGCCGACGAGATAGCCTACACGAATCACGATCTTGACGACGGACTGTCGTCGCGGCTCATTTCCCTGCGCACCCTCAAGGAAGTGCCGTTCTGGGAAGAAAACTACCGCGAGGCGGAAAGCCTCCTCCCCGGCGAGAGTTTCCGCCTGATCTGTTCCGCCACCATCCGGCGGCTGATCAATCTGCTGGTCGAGGACGCGGGCCGCACGACGTCCAAACGTCTCGGGGAGATGGGCATCGCCTCTCCCGACGACGCCCGGGAGGCGGCGAGCCTGGTCGTCGGCCTCAGTGAGGAGGTGACCCGGCTCTTTCAAGGGCTCAAGGACTATCTCCACGAGAACCTCTACCGGCACTACAAGGTCAGGCTCATGGCGGTGAAAGCGGAACGCATTCTCACCAGGCTCTTCGCTCTCTACGTCTCCGACCAGACCCTCCTCCCCTGCAGGCTGCGCGTTTATCTCGAGGGAGACACGCCGGAGAGGCTGATCTGCGACTACCTCGCCGGCATGACAGACCGCTACGCCATCAGGGAGTATCGCAAGATGTTCGACATCGGCGAGGGGGCCTGAAGGTGCCTGCCCCGAGCTTCGCGGAAATCGTCCGGCTCAGGCGGAGTGTCCGCCGCTTTGCCGCCCGCCCGGTGGAAAGGGAGAAGCTGGAGAGGATCAAGGAAGTCGGCCGCCTCGCCGCCAGTGCCGACAACCGCCAGCCCTGGAGGTTTTTCCTCCTCCACCGGGAGGGGCGGGGGGAGTTTGACTTGTTGCTCCGGGAGAATTTTCGCGCGGCCCCTGTTATCATTGTCGCCTGTGCCGCGCCGGCCGCCGCTTGGAAGCGCTGCTTCGACGGGCGGAATTACGCCTGGGTCGACGTCGGCATCGCGGTGACCGAAATGATCCTGGCGGCCACAGCGGAGGGCCTGGGGACTTGCTGGGTCGCCTCGGTCGATCCCGCGGCGGTCCGCACCGTTCTCGGCCTGGGGGAGGAGTGGGAGCCGGTGACAGCCGTCGCTCTCGGGTACTCCGAGGAGCCATTGGAAGTGAAGGCAAAGAACCGCAAGCCGACGAGCGAGGTCTGGGAGGAGCGCTGATCCCCCCCCGGGGGGCACACTGGAATTCAGGATTGGAGAAGGAAATGCCGGAAGATGATGTTGGGAAACGAGGAGGGAAAATGAAGGAAGAGGGCAAGGGAGATTCCCGTTCCTCCGGGAAAGACGCGCCGCGGGGAGATAATCGCGCGCGCGGGGACAGGGGGAGAAAATCGGGACAGGCGGCGAGCGGTCGCGGCGGCGGCGGGACAGGCGGCGGGCGGGGCGCGGGCCGCTCCTCTCGCGGCGGGTCGTCTTCCGGAGGAAGATCGTCTTCCCGTCCGGGGAGGAGACCGCGCTCTTCCGGTGCGCCGGTGCGCTCGAGCAGTCTCCCGGAACTTCCTCCCCTGCCGCCCTGGCTTCCCCCTGAAGATCCCTCCCGGTTCGACAATTTTGATCTTCCCCCCGCCGTCCGCGAGGGGATCGCCGCCGCCGGCTTCACGAAATGCACCGAGGTGCAGTCCAAGGTGCTGCCTCTCGCCCTGCAGGGAAAGGACGTGGCCGCCCAGTCCCAGACCGGCACCGGCAAAACGGCCGCCTTCCTCGTCGCCGCCCTCTCCCGCCTCGTCTGGCGCGGCGACGTCGATCGTCCCCGCCCCCGCGCCCTCGTCATCGCGCCGACGCGGGAGCTCACGGTGCAGATCGAGAACGACGCCCGCATCCTTGGAGGGCCCACGGGGCTGACCGTCGGGGTCGCCTTCGGGGGAGTGGATTACGATCGCCAGAGGCAGGCCCTCCTCGACGGTGTCGATCTGCTGATCGGCACCCCCGGCCGCCTGATCGATTACCTCAAGCAGGGGGTCTGGAGCGGCGACGGCGTCGAAGTCCTGGTCATCGACGAGGCCGACCGAATGCTGGACATGGGGTTCATCAAGGACCTGCGGTTCATCCTTCGCCGCCTCCCACCCTACGACCAGCGTCTCTCGATGCTCTTTTCCGCCACCATGAGCTGGCGGGCCCAGGAGCTGACCTACGAGTACATGGATCTGCCGGCGGCGGTCTCCGCCAGTCCGGATAGGGTCACAGTCGAAAAGGCGGAGGAAGTCCTCTATCACGTGGGCCGCAATGAGAAGGCGGGTCTCCTCCTCGGCCTGCTGGAGAGAGAGTCCTGGTCGCGGGTGCTGATCTTCACCAACATGAAAGTCGAGGCCGAGAAGCTCGAGCGTCTTCTCGTGCACCATGGCATCAAGGGCCGGGCGATCACCGGAAACCTCGAGCAGAAGAGGCGCCTGCGCATCATGGAGGACTTCAAGAGCGGGAAGCTGACTCTCCTCATCGCCACCGATGTCGCCTCCCGGGGGCTGCACATCGAAGACGTGACCCATGTCATCAACTGGGATCTGCCGCAGGACCCGGAGGACTACGTCCATCGCATCGGCCGGACGGCCCGGGCGGGGGCTTCCGGCAAGGCGATCTCCCTCGCCGACGAGTCGTCGGTGTTTCACCTCGAGAGCATCGAGGAGCTGATCGGTCACAAGATCCCCGTTTCCTGGCATGAATCCGATGACCTGGCCGAGGTCAAGAAGGGGTGGAACAGGGGAGGACAGTCAGGGAGGAGAAGTGAGGGACCGAAGGGGAGGTTCGGCCGTCCGGGCGACGGTCGGGGTGGTGGCGGCGGTCGCCGCGGCGGTGCCGGTGGAAGGCCCCGGCGCTCCTAGCCCGGATATTTCATGAGCCATCTACTGCGAGCGCGGATATCACGTAATCTAAAGGGCTTTTCTTGCCTCGCGACCTTGCGGTGCTTCAGCACCGCTTCGCCCACTCAACTGCGCAAAGCCCTTAATCTTACGCAATCTCCACGCTCTCGCAACGAAGTTCATGAAATATCCGGGCTAGTCCGCTCTCCCGCGGCGTAGGAAACCAATAACCGCCGCCGCCGTATTACCGGCCATTGACTCCGTTCACTCGCTGCTCACAAAGGAACCGGGAGAACCATGCATCGCAAGCTTGAAAAGATATTCTATGAGATTCGCACCCCCCGCCTGACCTGGTCTGACATCGGCGGTTGCGATGAAGCCAAGAAGGTGCTGAAGGAGATGGTCTGCCTGCCGATCATCAAGAGGGAAGAGATGAAGGCGATGGGCCTCGTGCCGCCGGCGGGCATCCTGATGTGGGGGCCGCTGGGAACGGGCATGACGATGCTCCCCGAGGCCTGCGCCTCCGAAGTGGGAGCGACCTTCGCCTACGTCTCGGGGCAGGAAATGCTCGGCCGGCACCGGGAACTGTCCGAGGCGTTCCGGGAGGCCGAGGAGGAAGCGCCGACGATCCTCTACATTTCCGACATTGACTGGCTTGCCCCGCGGGCGGGAGCCGGCTACGAGTGGGTGCCCGGCGACGAGCGCGGCAAGCCGCCGACCTTCGCCGACCGCGAGCTGACCGAAATCCTGATCCGTGAGATCGATCGTCTCCAGGAGCGGGGGAAGGTCACCATTCTCGGCGGCTGTTATCGCGTCGACGTCGTCGACCAGGCGGTGATCAAGGAGAAGTCGCGCTTCAACCGCAAGGTTTTCCTCCCCCCGCCGGACGAAGAGGCTCGTCTCGCGATCCTCGCCATCTACACCGGTCGTATTCAGTCGAGCGGGGCTCTCGACCTCGAAGGGCTTGCCCGCCTCACGGTCGGCTACGTCGGGTGGGACATCGAGAACCTGGTGAAAAAGGCTGCTCTTATCGCCGTCGAGGACAACCGTCGGGAAGTGACGCAGGAGGACCTGACGGCCGCTCTCCCCACCATCCGCCCCTGGCTGACCCCCGACATGACCGCCGGCTATTACCGGCTCTACGAAGAAGACTGCCCCCACCACTACCACTTCTGATTCTCGGGGATCTATAGCCCGGATTATTCATGAATATCCTACTGCGAACCGCAATTGCCCGCGATCTCGGCACGTTTCGCCCTCTTCTCTCCTCGACGCACCTGC
>PVMK01162902.1_pt1 | contig 13929 bp, 13 predicted proteins | sample 1853481 | NCBI WGS metagenome assembly PVMK01 (sample SAMN08533507, study PRJNA380276) | Marine sediment metagenome, whole genome shotgun sequencing project. | reverse complement strand
GGAATAATGTAATAATCTTTCGTGACAATGCCAAAACCCCTCCGGCACCCGAAGCGGCTGAAGCATTGATTCAACATGAAAAAGCAATCAACAAACATTCCTAACTATTCAGGAAACAACCTGGGAAACAACTATGTCTCGTAAATTATTTTCAGAATGGCTTGGCACCTTCTTTCTGGTGGCTGTTGTGGTCGGCTCAGGTATCATGGCCGAACGCTTATCCGGTGGTAATGTCGCTATAGCCCTGTTAGGGAATACGATAGCGACGGGCGCCATCCTGGTGGTGATCATATTGATTTTTGGTCCGTTGTCCGGCGCACATTTCAACCCAGCGGTTACCCTGGCTTTTACAATTCGCGGGGATATAGACAAGAAAACAGCCGTTTTGTATGTGATTGTGCAAATACTCGGGGGTATTGCCGGAGCTATGGTTGCGCATATCATGTTCGAATTACCCCTGATCCAGGCATCCGAGACAGTTCGTTCTGGCGTTTCGCAATGGGTGGCGGAATTTGTCGCAACCTTCGGGCTGGTTGCCACTATTTTTGGTTGTATCAAGGCAAGACCTGAAGCAGTACCCTATGCGGTAGGCTTATTCATTACCGCGGGTTACTGGTTTACCTCGTCGACTTCGTTCGCTAATCCTGCAGTTACGATCGGACGCACAATAACGAATACATTTTCCGGCATCGCACCAGCAGATGCACCGGCGTTCATCCTCACCCAATTGTTTGCCGCATCCGTCGCTGTACTGGTATTCGGCTGGCTACTCGAAGACGCTGGCGGCAAGCAACCTGTTGGAGAAGGAACTGATTAAAAATCGGCCAGGCTTATAACAGATGATTAATCTTCTCTAACGGGCAGATAATCACCAAGACTTCCATCAAATTGATAGTCCAGTTCCCACTCCTGTACATTCTCTACAATTTGACTGATAGCGCTGGCGATAAACCTTGCTTCATCGTCGGTTGCAGTTGGATGCATTGAAATTCTTACCCAACCGGGCTTTTGGCTTAAATCCACTGCATCAATTTGACAGGTAATCTCCTGGGAGTCTGTTTATCAACACCGAGCAGAATATGTCCGTAGGTGCCGGCACAGGAACAGCCTCCCCTGGTTTGAATGCCGAAGCGATCACTTAGTAACCTGACAATCAGATTAAAATGAATATCCGGCTGGTAAAATGAAATTATGCACAGACGGTTCTTGTGCTGCTTATGCAAGATCTCTAACTTTGGAATCTTGCTCAACTCCTGGTACAAAATATCCACCAGCTCGGCTTCTCTTTTATGGATATTTTCCGTTCCCATTTGATCCTTTACTTTAATCGACAAGGCCGTACGAATGGTCTGTAAGAAACCCGGCGTGCCCCCGTCTTCCCTGACTTCTATATCGTCGTAATAATGATGATCACCCCACGGATTCGTCCAGGTGACGGTACCTCCTCCGGGATGATCGGGTATCTTGTTGTGATACAGGGTTTTGTTAAAAACCAGTACGCCTGAACTGCCTGGTCCCCCCAAAAATTTATGCGGGGAGAACATCACGGCGTCCAGCCGCTCAAGCGGGTCTTGCGGATGCATATCAATATCGACATAGGGAGCGGCCGCGGCAAAATCGATAAAACAGTAGCCATCGTTTTGATGCATGGTTCTAGCGAGCGATCTATAGTCCACTTTTATTCCGGTGACGTTGCTGCAGGCGGTAAAACTACCGATCCTGAGGGGACGATCCTGGTATTGTTTTAGTAATTCATCGAGCGCATTAGCGTCCGGCAAACCTGTCTCATCTTCCGGAATTCGGATTACGGTTACCGCACACTCTTCCCATGTCGTCTGATTGGAGTGATGTTCCATGTGCGTAATAAACACTACCGGTTTTTCATCCTCGGCTATTGCTAATCGGTCCGCCCATTTTTCTGGGATTTTCAGACCCAGTATGCGTTGAAACTTATTCACCACCGTTGTCAGGCCGGCACCCGCACAGATCAAAACATCGTCCTCGTTTGCGTTAAGGTGTTTTTTGATCTCGATCTGGGCCTGGTGATAGAGGTTGGTCATCGCACACCCGGTAAAGCTCGCTTCGGTATGCGTATTGGCGACCAGCGGACCGATCTGGTTGGTAATAAAGTCTTCGATCGGTTGATACAGCCGGCCACTCGCGGTCCAGTCGGCGTACAGGATTCGATGCCCGGCATGCTCGTAATTAATACCGATGATGTTTTTCCTGAACGGGTTAAAGTAGCTTTCCAAATTCATACTGAATACGCCTGAAATAAATAATCGCAGAGCCGCCGTGTTATTAGAATTTGCTCACAACAAGGCATGTGCAGCTCTCCTTAGCCATTAAAATCGAGGTGGTAGTTTACTAGATTCCCGGCACTTCATCACAAATACCCGGAATTAGCCAGATCAAATTAACCGTCGGCTTGTTGATTCGTAACCATTGTTATTGGCCTGACAGGCCGCCAGGCCCATGAAATCGAGGCCAGCGCTATTGAGGCCTGGTGAACTGGTGGTACTTCGCGTAAACTTTTTTATAGTCCTCAAGATTTTCGTTTAGCATTTCCTGGTATTGAGACCTGAAGAAATCTCGAGCTTTAATTAAATCTTTTTCGTAGTCATCGATGTTTTCAGCATGCTGGGAAACCACGAAAGCATTAAATCGTGAGGCGGCAAATAACAGCGCCATGCCGACATTTTCAGGGGAGCTTTGATCGGTCAGTTCATTCGCACGATCGATAAAGGAATCGATCATCTCTCGATAGAGCACATCGACTTCGTCTTCACTACTTATTGAATCCTGAGTCATTTTAACCAGTAGTGATTAATGGTATTGGTTCAGGCATCAAGATGCAGGTTAACGCTCAACCAGGTGATCGGCGATTAGTTCTGTTAAGCCGACTATGGGGATATCCATTTCGTTTTCTTCGAGCCCATCTTCCATTACGATCCTGCAATTTGAACAGGCTGTCACTATCTTTTCGACTTTTAGTTCATCCAGCTGGGCTTTTTTGCGATCAAATACCTTGAGTCTCAGGCTCTCTGCCCGTTCATTGGCGCTGACCCCGCCGCCGCCGCCGCAACACCAGTTCATACTCCCATGCTCGGACATTTCAACAAAATCTTCAGCAATAGAATTTAACAGGCGACGCGGTTGGGCTTCCACTCCGCCACGGCGTACTATCTGGCATGGATCATGGAAAGTTAAACGATCAGTATCCATACCGGTTGTTTTTAAACGCCCGCTTTTCTGTAATTCATCGAGCAATTCGAGGATATGTATAACCCCGAAGCTATACGGTTTGCCGAGAAAATTCGGCCCGGCCCAGCGTATTGCAGAGTAAGCATGGCCACATTCCGGGCTGATCACATGCTTGACCTTGAGCTTCTCCGCGCCCGCGACAATTCTTTCCAGCAGTTGCGCCGCGATAGCATTATCGGCGATTTGAAGGCCTGAGTTGGTTGCTTCAAAAGCTTCAGAACAAAGTGTCCAACTGACACCGGCCTGATCAAATATACGAGTCAGTGATTCGATATACTCGGGAAAATTGATGATCTCCATAGAGGACAGGAGCGCCATGTAATCCGCGGCTTCGACATCTATTGGAACCGTTAAACCGGTATCAGCCTCTATATGTTTAATCTGTGCTTTCAATGCAGGCAGCATGTATCCCATCGGACTACCTTTCTCTACGGATAGCCTGGTTGCCGCCACCATACTCTCTGGTGAGTGGCCCGACGCGGCCACGCTTTCTTTTACCTTCTGAATCAGGTAGGCGACATCAACACCGACGGGGCAAACCATGCTACAGCGCCCACACATTGTACAACCGTCATAGACCAGGGTTTCCCAGCTCGCCAGTTCTTCTTCCGTCAAAGGTTTGGTAATGCCTAAATTTTTGGCTAATTTCCCCCAGAAAGTGTATTCCTGTTGCCAGAGCTTACGCAGGGGTTCAGCTTTGTATATCGGGGTATAACGTGGGTCGAGGGTTTCGGTATAAAACAGACAGGATTCTGCGCAGATTCCGCAATGAACACAACTGGAGAAGAAGGATTTAACCTTAGTATCTATTTTCGTTCGCAAAGCCTGCAAACCGGGTTCCGTTGTTTCACTCATTGATGGTTCCTTAATTTTACTACTTGTTCAAATCTGCCTAAATTTTCAGGCTTTAATGCCCCGGCGTCCAAACCATGCACCGGTAAAGGCCCTGCTCGGTATGAAGGTAAAGGTATGCATTAATCGGCTGAATGGAAAATATATCAGGAACAATTCGACGCTAAAGCGATGCAAAAGGCGAAGTTCTTCGAAGGATTCGAGTAGTGCCAGGCAGCCGGTTAACATTACCACGAAGGTTAGAACAGAACCTACATGGTCACCCGTTGTGGAGATTAAACGAGTTACCAAATTTGTTACCCGGTGTAACCACAGCATCAACAAGCCCAGAAACGCAAACTGGGATGCAACGATAAACGCCCAGTGCGGCATTGGTGCCCAGCTAAAACCGAGAAAGTGCTCGTCCAGGAATCGAACATGGGGTGCGGCAAAAAACAATACCGCGAATAATCCCAGGTGAAACATATAACCAGCAATTACTTGCATACTCACCTGGGATGCCATGCCTCTATGCGGAATAAAACGACTAAACACCGTACTTACGGCACCGGAAACAGCCGACCCGCGTGGTACCGACAAATCAGTTGTTCGCTTACCAAAAATCAGGGGCGCCAACCTCCAGATGACGCCTATCGAAAAAACGGCCAGCGAGAAATACCATAAAGGTCCGTCGATAAAATCCTTCATTACCTGGTCTCCTCGGCGGCGGCAGAACTGGTCGTGCCATCAGGCCCGGTCTTGCCCTGCAATTTGGCATAATCCTCGGCAGAAATAACCGCCTCATTTTCATGACATTGCCGCGCCCAGCGGTCATGGTGCGCCTCTGCCCATTTAATATCGACATAGCCGGTTTTCATACCTTCTTTGGTACCTTCGGTACCCGCTGTCGCCAGATATATATGCCCAAAAGAAATTGCAATCAGGAGAATGGCGGTACTCGCATGCACCACATGGGACAATTCCATGATTAATCTACCCTGGCCGAAGTTGGGTGAAACCAGGATGAGGCCGCTCGCTGAAATAACCAGGCCGATTAAAATAACTATCCAGTACCAGGTTTTTTCACCCATATTAAAAAAACCGCCCGAGGCATGTGACTTGCCTATCATACCGCCGCCTTTTAACAACCAGGTCATATCACCCCTGGCATAAATATTTCGTTTTACGAAACTAAACAACATGAGTAACAATGAAACCAGAAAAATTGGCCCGAAAAGATTATGTCCTTCCTTGCTTGATGAAGCCAATACCGAGAAAATATCGTGACCCAGAACAGGAATCAGAAGCGTTCGTCCAAATAGTAAAGTCAGGCCGGTAACCGCGAGAAAAATGAATATTATGGCCAGAACCCAGTGTAAAACTCGTTCATAGTCGCTAAATCGAAACACCATCTTCCCTGACAACCCGCCTTCAATCCTGACTTTTCCGCGAACCGAGTAAAACAGTAAAATCAGTGCCGCCACAACCACCAATGCGATCTGCCCGTATTCAACCAGTTTACCGACCCGGAATCTGGCCCATCTATCTGCCTGGGGATTTATTAGTATACCGCTATCAACACCCTTGACCTGGCTGGTACCCTCGATTGCCGAATCCCTTTGCCTTACTTCACGCCATAACTCAGCGCCCGGACTCTTGATCAGCAAGCCCTCTTCCTCGGTGATAGCGACGGTTTGCGAGATTGCTGGAATCGAGATCGTCAACAAAATGAGGAAGACCGTCATTAATTTCGACACGGCTATTGTCTGCCGCCAAAGAATATGATTATTCATGAAATGATCAGAGACCCGTTACTATCAGAAATGCAATTATAGCCAGGATTCACGTTACAAAACTCTCCAGTCTCAAGCCCCGATATTATTATTATGAAAGATTCTAATCAAGTTGATTTGACCCATATCAAGTAAACTTGAGCGATTAATAAAAAGCCTGCTTTTTTGGCAACAACTGCGAGAAATCGGGGCAAACGCTACTGAGGCCTGGTGAATTTGTGGTACTTCGCGTAAACACTTTTGTAGTCTTCAAGATTTTCGTTTAACATTTCCCGGTATTGAGAGCTAAAGAATTCTTGAGCTTTTTTTAGATCTTTTTCGTAGTCACCGATATTTTCAGCATGCTGTGAAACCACGAAAGCATTAAATCGTGATGCCGCAAATAGCAACGCCATACCGACATTTTCCGGGGAATTTTGTTCAGCCAGCTCATTTGCTTGATCGATAAAGGCATCGATCATGTTTCGATAGAGTGCATCGACTTCTTCTTCGCTTATTGAATCCTGAGCCATCGGTACCGCGTAGGTGGTTTTATTGAAGTTTTATCTGACCATCGATTACGACGTCGGTATCCTGATGATCGATACGTAATGTGACCGATACATTGACGAGATCATCGCCACTTAGTTTACCCTTGTCGACGGCAGCGCGTACGGCTTTTTCGATCTCTCGCTGCGAAGTGATTCCAACTTTTTTTAAAAATTGCCGAATCGACAGATTTAGAGCATCTTCATCCATTGTACTTTATGCTGTGTCGCCCGTACTTTTCGGCACCGTCGATTTCTCAGCTGAATTATCCTCAGACTCTGCTACCCCGGTATCCTTAACTTTTTCATACCAAAGATCGTGATGCTCCTTAGCCCAGTTACTATCGCAATACCCGGTTTGCATGACTTCAAAAGTGCCTTCCACTCCGGCGGTACCCATATAGATGTGCCCGAAGGAGGCAATCGTCATGATAATTGCGGCGATACCATGAATGACAAGGTAGTACTCCATGGTGGCACGTGTTTGCCCGAAAATTGGAAAATTGAGCACCATGCCACTGACCACGATTGTCGAACCGACCAGAACCGCGATCCAGAACCAGCCCTTTTCACCGGCATTGAATCGATCAGAACTAACATCATGCCCTCCTAACAAACCACCAAATCTTTTTATCCACTGCCAGTCAACTTTGGCTGATATCAGATTATCCCGCACAAACAATATAAACAGGAATATCAGCGCCACGGCGAAGGCAGGACCCAGGTAATTGTGCAGGGTTTTTGCGGTGATGGCGATGTAACTAAAACCGTCTGATCCAAACATCGGAATCAATAACTTGCGTCCAAGCAGCAAAATCAACCCTGTCAGCGCCAGCACGACAAACAAGATTGCGGTACACCAGTGCGCGACGCGCTGGTTTAGCGTAAAGCGTAAAATTTTAATGCCGGATCGTCCAGCCTCGAGATTCATTCTGCCGCGCAGCAACCAGAACAGAAACAGTACAAACAGGGCGACAAAAATCGCAATACTGGCCCTTGGAATCAAGGTCAGGGTCCGGTATTGACGCCAGGCTTCGCCAGACACTCTCATCAGGTAGCTGGTTTCTGGCCCCTGGACCTGGCTGGTACCCGCAAACGGATTCTCTCTTTGGCGGACATTACGCCAGAGTTCGCTGGCCGGATTTTCGACTATTACCGCCCGTTCGCCTCTACCATCATCCGTCGCCGCCGGAGATGCCAGCGGCATCGACATAAACAATAAAACCATCAAAACCGATACGAATTTCAAAGCAAGCTCCACTTTTCTGGATAAAGCGTGATTAACCACTGAACCAATTTTCGTGCATCTGTTACGACACCGATACTTCCCTGTATCGATTCCAGTTTATGTGGGAGAGGAGGAGACCTGTTCAGTTATCGCCCATCTACTCACAGATGCCTAAGTACCCAACTTGGCTTTATCGTATGCAACCCCCCAGTTAAGTACACTGGCGCCCCGATTAATAATTCTCTTTCGATAAATATCGGAAAGAATAGCAGCATCACCGGCCAATAGCGCCTTGGTCGAGCACATTTCGGCGCAGATCGGTAATTTACCTTCTGCCAGCCGGTTACGGCCATATTTCTTGAACTCATCGGAACTATTATCCGCTTCCGGACCACCCGCACAAAAGGTACATTTATCCATCTTGCCACGCGAAGAGAACGCCGCTGCCTCGGGAAATTGTGGTGCCCCAAAAGGACAGGCATAAAAGCAATAACCGCAGCCGATGCAAATGTCTTTATCGTGTAATACGACGCCGTCATTAGTCGTGTAAAAGCAGTCCACCGGACATACCGCGGCGCAGGGCGCATCGGAACAGTGCATACAGGCCACCGATAACGATCGCTCACCTTGTTCACCGTCCTTAATCGTCACTACTCGCCGACGATTAACACCCCAGGGGACATCATTTTCATTTTTACAGGCGGTTACGCAAGCGTTACATTCAATACAGCGTTCCGCATCACAATAGAATTTCATTCTAGCCATTTTATAATTCCTCGCTGTCTAAGCTTTCGTAATGCGGCACAAGCTGCATTTGGATTCTTGCATTTGCGTCACCGAATCATAACCGTAGGTCATCGCCGTGTTTGCTGCCTCACCAGTTATATAGGGTGCGGTTCCCTCAGGATATTTGGAGCTGCGATCCTCGCCCTGCATATGCCCGGCAAAATGAAATGGCATGAATGCGACCCCGGATCCAACCCGTCGAGTCACCTGGGCCTTAACCTTCACCCTGGCCCCCTCAGGAGTATGGACCCAGACATCCTGACCATCCTTGATACCGGCGTTATTAGCGTCTCGAGGGAGTATCTCGACGAACATGTCCTGCTGTAATTCAGCCAGCCAGGCATTGGATCGGCTTTCATCACCGCCACCCTCGTATTCGACCAGTCTCCCTGAAGTCAGGATAATGGGATAATCCTTCGAATAATCTTTCGCCTGAATTGAGGCATAGCGGGTCGGCAGTCTCCAGAAAGATTTACGGTCTTCATAGGTTGGATACTTCTCCACCAGATCACGCCGCGATGTATACAACGGCTCTCGATGGATCGGCACTGGGTCCGGGAAGGTCCAGACCATCGTCCTCGCCTTGGCATTACCAAACGGAGAACAACCGTGACTGATCGCGACCCGCTGGATACCGCCGGATAAATCGGTCTTCCAGTTTCTACCTTCGGCGGCTGTTTTCTCATCGGCAGTTAAATCGTCCCACCATCCTAGTTTCTTGAGCATCTTATCGGAAAATTCAGGATAGCCGTCCTTGATATCAGAATCCTTTCCCCAGGAGTCCTCGGCGAGCAGGTTGACACCATCTCTTTCGACACCAAACCTGGCGCGGAAGGTCAAACCGCCATCGGCGACCGATTTGGACGGGTCGTACAGGTTAGGAGTACCGGGATGATTCATTTCCGGGGTGCCCCAGGAAGGCCAGGGCAGACCATAGTAATCACCATCCGCGGGTCCGCCTTCGGCTTTCAATGAAGTGTAATCGAAGGTTCCCCAGTTCTCCTGATGCTTCTTCAGACGCTCTGGGCTTTGGCCGGTATATCCGATAGTCCACATGCCGCGATTGATTTCACGCAGGATATCCTCTACCAGCGGTTCGTCACCCTTAACTTCGATGTTTTTGAATAACTGGTCTGAAATTCCCAGCTTCTTCGCCAGCATGTACATGATGGTATGGTCAGGCAGTGACTCAAACATGGGTTCGATAACCTTCGAGCGCCATTGAAATGAACGGTTGGATGCTGTGACCGAGCCGTAGGTTTCCATTTGGGTGGCCGCCGGTAACAGGTAAACCCCGTCGGTTCGGTCATGCATAACAGCCGTGGCCGTAGGATAAGGATCGACGACAACCAGCAGGTCAAGCATTTCCATCGCCTTTTGCATTTCGACACCGCGTGTCTGGCTATTGGGCGCATGGCCCCAGAACACCATCGCTTTAATATTATCCTTTTGTGCTATGTTGGCCTTGTCTTCGAGTACACCATCGATCCAGCGAGATACCGGAATACCCTTGGTGTTCATTACATGTGCATCCTTGCCCTTGCTTTGTTCATAGCTGCCGGTGTCAAACTGGCCTTTCACCCATTCGTAATCCAGTCCCCAGACTCTCGACCAGTGCTTCCACGAACCCGAAGAGAGTCCATAATATCCAGGCAGGGTGTTGGACAGTACGCCCAGGTCGGTAGCGCCCTGCACATTGTCGTGACCACGGAAAATATTAGCACCGCCACCTGCAACACCTATATTACCGAGGGCCAACTGGAATGCGCAGTAGGCGCGCGTATTATTGTTGCCAATGGTGTGCTGAGTGCCACCCATACACCAGATAAAGGTACCGGGTCGATTGTCCGCCATCGCCTTCGCCGCGGCAAAAACCTTGCCTTCCGGCACACCGGTAACACGCTCTACCTCGTCCGGGGTCCATTTGCTGACCTCTTTTTTAACATCATCGAGGCCATAGACGCGTTGGCGAATGTATTCTTTATCTTCCCAGCCATTTTCAAAAATATGCCATAACATGCCCCAGATGATGGGAACGTCAGTACCCGGTCTGATCTTCAAATAATGATTTGCGTGGGCGGCCGTGCGGGTGAAACGCGGGTCGATCACTATGAGAGGCGCATTGTTTTCTTCCTTGGCCTTGAAAATGTGCTGCATCGCGACCGGATGGGCTTCTGCCGCGTTCGAGCCAATCATTAATATAGACTGTGAATTATGGATATCGTTGAACGAATTGGTCATCGCCCCATAGCCCCAGGTGTTCGCTACCCCGGCCACCGTGGTGGAGTGACAGATACGTGCCTGGTGGTCGACGTTATTGGTGCCCCACATACCCGCCATCTTACGGAATAAATAAGCCTGTTCGTTGCTGTGCTTGGCGGAACCCAGCCAGTAAACCGAATCGGGACCTGACGATGCCCTGATTTGGAGCATCTTGTCGCCGATCTCGGTGATCGCCTCTTCCCAGGAAACCCTTTTCCACTTACCATCAACCAGCTTGGTAGGATACTTGAGCCTGCGTTCGCCATGGCCGTGTTCACGAATCGCGGCACCCTTGGCACAATGGGCTCCCTTATTAAAGGGGTGATCGAAAGCTGGTTCCTGACCGGTCCAGACACCATTTTGAACTTCGGCAATGATGCCGCAGCCAACTGCGCAATGCGTACAAATGGTTTTAATCTGCTCGGTGTTACCCGATGACATAGCGGCCTCGGATTTTTTCATCATCACCGGCGATACCGTGGTTGCCAGTGCGACACCCCCAGCCATCAAACTTGAATTCTTCAGGAATGTACGGCGATTGATTGCTCCGGCAACCGGCCTGTCAACCTGTCCTGCATCGATTTCACCGGATTTTACGGTTTCTATCCGGTTCGACTTTTTGATTAATTTACTCATTATCACTCCCCCGGTTAGCTCGCTGCAGATTTGTAGTATTCGAGAACATGCTCGGTCAGTTGATAACCCTTTTGCTTTTTATCTTCGGCCTTTTCAAACGTGTTACCGGCAATCGCGGTGCCGGGCAAAACTGCCGTTGCGGCTACCCCAGCACCAACAAGGGTGGAATTCTTGATAAACTCTCTTCTTTTTTTATTGAGATCATTTTTTATCTTTTTCACCAGGTACTCCTCCCCTTGACGGGATTTAATTACTGACTAATGCATCAGGATTGCATCGAAAAATATTCTTTTTCGAAAGCAATAAAAGCTGCTCCAAAACGTCCTACAGATTTATAAAAAACAGCCGATCTAGCCTCGCTTAGATCGGTAAAAAATTGACTCATCCAGTTCGTCATATGCGACTGGAAAAAATTCCTTTGAATCGATAAACCGGTTCCCTCGCTAATCATCAATGAGATGACTTCACACAGGGCGGCGGCATGGTCTTCCGGTTCGACAACCGAGCTGTTTCTCACGTAACCGAGTCTGGCGAGGTCATCGCGTAAATCGCTTAATGGTTTTTCCATCATAAATCCAGTGAGATACCAGGATCCATACGGCACCACTTCACCCTTGCCCAATCCGATAAACAAATCATGAAATTCATCGTCAATCGATGCCGGCGTATGCAATTCAGCCGATAATGCCAGGGTCGACATCGCCAGTAACAACTCATCGCCTTCGGGTACTACTCCCGGAGAGAGCCCGGTGAGTCGATCAAGCATTTCCTGATCAGGCGTAGAACGTAGTAACGCCGCTATCAGGCCATAAGCCGAGGCACGATATAGCTGTTCTTCATCAAGCGATTCGTTTCCATGCGCATCAAAAAATACGTCAACAGTTTTCTGTTGATCTTTCGCTCGATCAAATTCTTCCAGAGCCAATGCCTGTGCTGTCATATTATTATCTTCACTAACACTCATACTGCACTCTTCATTCCAGTTTAGATGGGAGAATAATTACCAATAATACCCATTTTGGATGGATTTATTCTCAAATTTCAATGCAACGGGTCAAATCTTCCATTCATGGCCTCAGGATCCTGGACAATATCGGCCACCCGGCAGTCCTCGCACATTTTCAGGCGATCGAGCGCCCGGCTGCTTTGGAACATGTAGTGATCCTTTAACTTGTGATTCATTTTATGGATCACCGAGGTTGGCGCAAACGCTTTGCCACAGCTGATACACGCAAACGGAACATCCTGATTGAGGACGCGTGATCGATTTCTTAATTCACGATCAAATATTATTCGTGGCGAAATATCAATCGCCGTTTCGGGGCAGGTCTGCGTGCAAGTTCCGCACTGAATGCAATTACTCTCGATAAAAAATATTTCTGGTATCTCCCTGTTCGAGCCATCCTGCAAGGCCTTGCCCGGACAGGCGCCAACGCAGGACATGCAAAGCGTGCATCGCTTTTCGTCTATTATTACGGTACCAAAAGGGGCTCCCGCGGGCAAATCAACCATCTCCCTGGTTTTTCCGAGATGTTGATACAGGTGATCAATCGCCTGGTAAATAGCATCGCGCTTACTATCAGGCATGGTGTAAATAGCTGGTTCAACAGGACTTCCCAAAGCAACCGGAGCGCAGGCTTCGGTGCTGTACTGAAGGCGCACTTGTTCTGGATTCAGCCCAAGGCCGAATAACAGCGGATGGAGCCATTCTTGTTGAAGTTTCAACTGTTCCCAGGATAGCTCCGGCACTTCCTCATTGACCAGCAACACTACCTGCGATGCGCCATAAGCCAATGCAGACAAACATAAGTCCACACCGACACTGGCTAATTCCTCTACTTTGACCGGCAACACCGACGTTTCGGTTTGCCAGAGATCCCGGGGATCACCGGCTTCGGTATGGAATACTACCACCGCCTGGTTACCACCCTGCTCTCGAAAAGCCTGCAACATTTTTCGAAGCGCATTACCGCTGTCGGCAAGACGCGGATAAACATATTGAATAGCCCCCGACGGACAAACCGTTGCACAGGCGCCGCCGCCCTGGCAGAGGTAGGGGTCAACTTCGATGGTTTCAATCAGACTACTGATTGCGCCTGCCGGGCAGGCATCTATACAGTTACTACAGACGGTTTTACCATTCACGCCATGGGCGCAAATCGAAGCGTCATATCTAAAATATTTCGGCTTTTCGAACTCACCCGTCAAATCCAGTAACTTTTCATGCAGTTGCTTTAAGTTCTGACTATCGAGGACTTCATGGAGATAGCCAGGCGGCGGTATTTCTAGCGAGATCAGGGCTTCAGGATTCAGATCCAGTACGATGTCGGCTTGTAATGTTTCTATCGCCTGGTCTGAACCGATCAGATTGATCGTAAATTCACCCAGATGACCTTCGATATCAATTTTTCTCTGGTTCAGTGAAATAGCACCGGGGAGAGTCGAATCACCCGTGGAACTGGTTACGACCAGTGTTGGCTTCAGGGGCTGTGGAAATTCATTGCACTGCGCCAGGGTGGCCTCATCGCCAATAATTACGACTCTTCCATTCGACTGGTAGCTGATCAAACTCGTCGGTGTTGGCTCGAATGCTTCAAATGTT
>PVMK01127375.1_pt1 | contig 13930 bp, 12 predicted proteins | sample 1853481 | NCBI WGS metagenome assembly PVMK01 (sample SAMN08533507, study PRJNA380276) | Marine sediment metagenome, whole genome shotgun sequencing project. | reverse complement strand
TGGGCGGCGCGTGAACTGGGGCTGCCCGCCGTGATCGTGATGCCCGATGACGCACCGGCCGTGAAGCGTGCGTGCACCGAGGCGCTGGGTGCCGAGATCATCACCGTTGGGCCCGATAGCGATGAGCGCGCGCAACGCGCCGAAGAGCTGGCGCGAGAGCGCGGCCTGGTGCCGGTGCCACCCTACGACCACCTGCTGGTCGCCGCGGGTCAGGGCACGGCAGCGCTCGAGTTGGTGGAGGAGGCCGGGCCGCTGCAGCGTTTCTACGCACCCGTGAGCGGCGGCGGGCTGATGGCGGGCTGCGCGACTGTCGTGGCAGCGCTTTGTCCGAACGCCGAGATCGTCGGCGTAGAACCGGAGGACGGCGACGATACCCGCCGTAGCCTGGCCGCGGGTGAGCGGCTCGCCGTGGCGCCACCGCGCACGATTGCAGACGGTCTGCGCGTACGCAGGCCGGGTGCGCTGACCTTTCCGATTCTGCAAGAGCACGTGGCGCGCATCGAGACGGTAACGGACGAGGAGTTGCTGGCAGCCATGGGCTGGGCGCTGGCCCAGCTGCGCTGGTGCTCGAGCCCGTCGGGCGCAGCCTCGCTTGCCGTCGCGCTACGCGAATCCGAAAAACCTGCCAGCCCTTCAGCCGGCGTCGGAGTACCGCACTGGGGCGTGCTGCTTAGCGGCGGAAACGTCGATCCATCGCTGCTCGCCAGTGCCCTCGCGATTTGCACCTCCTGACGGCACATTCACCGGTACGTTTCGACCGCGGGCGACGCTTGCCTGTTCTCTCATACCCCCGGTAGCCAAGCCATTTTCGCCGGATTCATTGCGGCGTACCCGCTAGGCGACACCTATACAATTACAGCGTCTGCCTCAGAGCCAGCCCTGACGCGTGTAGAAGCTTACGGCCCGATCGGCGAGTTCCTTGGCCATGTTCTTCGCTGCCTTGTCGAGCCCTGCCCTCACCTCTTGCATGACGTTCATTCCGCCGCTGATCGCCGCGGACCGGGCTACGTTGCCCATCGCAGCTCCGGCACCAAGCGGAACCGCCATGCCGGGCATCTTGTCGCCGTACGCCTCACCTTCGCTCTCGGCGAGCCTCCGCAGGCCCCCGCTCCGTTACCTGGTAGGCCTGCACCCGGATCTGGAGCTTCTCGGCTCCCGCGCCGAAACCGATCAGCATGCGCTTTGTCCGGTCTCCCTCCTCGATCGTCAAGAACTGTCCCTTGACGACAACCGCATCTACGGGAGGCGTTGAAGACCCCGCTCGCTTCGCGTGGATGCCGCGCTTGCCGAGTTCTTCCACCAGCGCCTCCGATAGAGAGCTCGCGACGGCGCGTGCCGTCGCGTTCTCTTTTGAGGGATTATTCGGGTTGTGAATGAAGTTCGGGCCGAACGTATCCACCATCACGCTGCTCGTATCTACCGCGAAGTCATAGACGACGAGTACCGGGGGGACCGGCAGCACGCCATTTTGCGCGTATTGCTTCCCGGGCTTCGCTGTCGCGCCAGCGCACCCTAGCCCTACCAGAAGTGCAACGGCAATGAGCCCAATTCGAGAAGACTGCATCGTTAAACTTCTCCTTGTTTCAGTCGGATCGCTACGCGGCAACGGATGGTGCCGGCGAATCAATCCGGAAAAGTACGGCGTACAACACCGGAGCAACGCCCAGGGTTAGCACGGTTCCGAAAGCGAGCCCGTACGCAATCGTGTTGGCCATCGGATAAAAAAGAGGGTCGCGCGAGATGATGATCGGAAGCATGCCGAGGACGGTGGTGAGTGTGGTCATCAGGATGGGCCGGAACCGTCCCAGTGAGGCTGCCACAATGGCGTCGTAAGGACTCTTTCCCGACGCCTGCTCGACATCGATCTGATCGAGCAGCACAATGGCGTTGTTGATCACGATCCCGATCAGGCTCAAGATGCCAAGAATGGCCATGAAGCCGAAAAACGATCCGCTGACCAGGAGCCCAATAGAGACACCCGTCAACGCCAGCGGGATCGTGAGGATGATCACGATCGGCTTCTTGAATGAGTTGAACTGACCCACCAGACAGATCAGGATCCCCAGAAAGCAGATTGGAACAAACGCAAAGAGCGCCGACTGTGCGTCACCCGAGGATTCGGTTTCCCCGCCGTACTCCCAGCGGTAACCGGGGCCAAGTTCTGCGACGATCTTCTCCAGGGTTGGCCGGAGTTCTTCTTCCAACTCCGGCGCGGTGAGCGTCAGACTCTTGGCCTCGACCGTGACCGTTGGAGAGTGATCGCGGCGCATGATCACAAACGGCTCGTTTCGCGGCTGAATCACCGAAATCTGCATCAGCGGGACGATCTCGCCGGTCTTCGCAGAGACCACGTTGAGGCCACGCAGTCGATCGGCGCTCAGGCGCTCGGTTGCGATCACCCGGGCGGTAATCGGGATTTCCTCGTCGCCTTCGCGCAGTACCGAAAACTCGTCCCCGCGCAGAGCGGTGGTAAGCGAAGAGGCGATGTCCTGGCTCGTCACTCCCGACCGACGCGCCTGATTCTGGTCTACCTCCACGACCGCGTGGATGACGCGGTTCTCCCAATCGTTGTAGACATTGATGGTTCTCGGGATCTCGGCCAGGCGATTTTCGATCACCTTTCCGGCCGCAAACAGCGCGTCCCGATCCGGCCCGAAGAGGCGGGCTTCGATCAGGCCGCTCTCCACGCTTCCGAGAAACATTCGCTTGGCCCGAAGACTCAGCTCGGGAAAATTCTCGAGTGCGTGGCTGCGGAGCCGGTCCATTACCAACCCGACATCTGATGGATCGGGAACGGTGATGACGATGGCGGCCACATTTTCTGCCGAGGCCTCGGGTGCGATGGTCACGAAGAATCGCACACCGCCATTGCCGACATAAGTGAGCGTCTGGAGGACCTCCGGGTTCTCCTCTTCGTCCTCGAGCCACGCGACGAGACGTTCGACCTGGCGTTTCGTTTCGCGGATTCCGTAGCCCGACGGGAGCTTGATATCAACGAGCACCTGGGGTCGATCCGATTCCGGAAAGAACTGCTCGGGAACGACCCCAAGCAAAGCGATGCCTCCGATGAAGATCGCCACCATGCTTGCGAGAAGCGGCACCCGATGTGCCAGCGCACGCTCGAGGAGCGATCGGTAGGTGCGGTACATCGGCGTCTCGAACTGCTGCTCGAGTTCCTCTTTGCTCACGTTAGGGGGTTTCAAGAATCGATGACAGAGGATGGGCGTCACGGTCATCGCGAGAAGCCACGACAGACCGAGCGTCATCATGATCACGATCGACATCGAGCGCAGATATTCGCCGGACGAGTGAGGGGCCAGCGCCAGCGGAATGAACATGAGTACGGTGGTGATCGAGGAGATCAGCAGCGGAATCGCGAGCTTCTTTCCCGTATTGACCGCCGCATCCATCCGTCCCTCGCCGCGAAACAGGCGTTGCCCGATTTCCTCGGATACCACGATGCCGTTATCCACCAGCAGCCCGAGTGAGATGATCAGCGTCGCCAGCGAGATCCGCTGCATCGCGATTCCGCCGGCGTACATGCCCGCAATGACCAGAATCATCGTCAATGGAACGTGAAGGCCCACGATGAGACCCGAGCGCACGCCGAGAAAAGCCACGATCACGACCAGCACGATGGCGATGGTCTGGAAGAGGTTGTTCTGCACCGATGACACGGCGCGTTCGACGTGGGTGGGCTGGTAGTTACCGATATGCAGGCTGTAGCCGATCGGCAGGGCCGCCTCGAGATCCGCAATGCGACTGCGTACGCGCGGGCCGACGTCGAGCACGTTCTCGCCGTCGATCATGGTGATTCCAAGCAGGATTCCCTGGTTGCCGTCGTAGTAGAAGGGTGACTCTGGCGGATCTACGTAACCTCGGGTCACACTCGCGATGTCTCGCAGATAGACGACCCGCTGCGTCTCCGGAATCTCGATCGCTAGGTTTTCGATCTCGCCAATGCTCTTGAAGTCACCGCTCGGCGCAATGATCAACTCGCGTTTGCCGGTATCGACTGTACCGCCTGGAAGCACGATGTTCTGAGTCTCCAGTGCCGTCCGGATCTCGATCGGAGAGATGCCCAGCTGCGCAATCCTGGCAGTCGAGAACTCGATCCAGATCGTCTCCTTCTGGACCCCGTAAAACTGAACGCGGCCCACGCCGGGAATCAGATAGAGGTCATCCTGGATTCTCTTTGCTTCTTCGTACATCTCGGCGAGCGTGAAACCCTCGGCTACGAGAGCGACGCTCATCACCGTTACATCGCCGTAGTCATCGTTGACGAAGGGACCGATCACGCCCTTGGGCAGACGCGGCACCACGTCGATCACCTTGTTTCGAACGTCTTCCCAGATCTGATCGAGATCGCTGTACTGATCTCCGACGTCGATGTGGACTTCCGACCGGCCCTGCCAGGAATAGGAGTAGATGGTGTCGCGCTCGGTGATCCGCGCGAGGGCTTTCTCGATCTCGCGGGAGATGAGACGCTCGACCTTCTCGGGAGGCATGCCGGGGTAGTAGGTCGTCACGACCGCCTCCCGTACCAGAATCGGCGGGTCCTCCTGGCTCGGAAAGCTCGTCACCACCGACAGGCCGAAGGCCGCGAGAGCGCCCACGATCACGACCACCAGCGGTGTGTTGCGAAGTGCGAAACCGGTGAGATTCATCGATGCCCTACGGGTTCTTCATCAAGGTCACCGACTGGCCATCTCGCAGGAACGACACACCCGCGATTGCGATGATATCTCGCTCAGAGAGGCCGGACCGCACGACGATGTCGTTGTCGCGCACGCCCGCTGTGGTAACAGACTGCTGATGAACGGTGGAAGAATCGGCATCGAAGACAAATACAGAAAAGCCGCGCTCTCCCTCCGGTAGAACCGCGGAGAGCGGGATCATGAATCCGTCCACGGTTGGCACATCTCCGACAAATCTCGCATAACTAAATCGAACCTCGGCAGTCATGCCTGACCGGAATTCGCTGTGCTGCTGCAAGAGGTCCGCCTTCACGGTGAATGAGTTGCCCGCGTTGGATCGCGTGCCCACTTCGGCCACGACTGCCTCGAACACTTGATCTCCAAGAGCCGACAATGTGACGTGAACGGTCTCCCCCCCCCTGCACGTGAGGGATCATCGACTCAGGAACCTGGACCTGCGCTTGCATTCCGCCCTCACCGCTGTCGACCTCGAAGGCAATCGCGCCCGGTCCCAACTCCATCGCGGGGTCGATGCTCCGGACGGAGATCGAGCCGTCAAAGGGGGCCTTGAGAACGGACTTGCGGAGATCGCGCTTTGCGAGTTCGAGCCTGGCGCCGGCGGCGTCGACGTGACTTTCCGTGGACTCGAAACGGGCCTTGGCTCTATCGCGCTCTGCCTCACTGATCACGTCCTGCTCGAATAGTGCGGTGGCACGCACGTTGTCGGCGCGCGCGTCCTCGTGGAGGGCTTTCTGCTTGGCGAGCACGGCCTCGGCGTCGCGGACCGCGAGTTCGAAAGGCTCCGGATCGAGAACCGCCAGCACCTGGTCGCGCTGAACGCTCGCACCCGCATCCACCTCGACGCTCTGCACCGTTCCGCCCACCTCGAAGCCGAGGCGCGAATCGTCCGCCGCCACGAGGATTCCGGAGATGACGCGCTGCTCCTCGACAACGGATCCCGAGACACTCATCCAGCGGATGGCTCGCGGCGGGAGTTCGGGCGGAGGAGCCTCTTGGCCACAAGCCAGCAGGGCGTAAGTGGCACCCGCAATCGAGATACCCCACACAGTGTTTCGGAGGCTCCAGGGCCGTCCACTCATTCGATCCATCCTTTTATGCCCGGCGCATGGAACTCGATTGCGCCAAGATTGTCAGCTGCGAAATCGTTGTTCGTCATCTGCTACTTCGCGTATCGCTGTCACTCAACTGCACAACGGAAGTATATCCCACAGCTGGATCACCGTTCGCTTCAGCGGTCATTCTCTTCACGCTCCGTATTGGGTGTTCGCGCATACAGACCGAAACGGCGGCTTACTGTGAAGCACACAGCACAGGCAACGGCGGCGGCTGGACTGTACTCTGAGCCGAAGGCCTCAACCACCAGCGCGATCGAAGCGAGCGGAACGCCAGCGATGGAAGTCAGCGCTGCCGCCATGCCGGCAGCCGCGTATACCGCGACCGTTGGGCCGGCATACAAACCGATTTCACCCAACAGGTAATACGCCGCGGCACCTACCAGCGCGCCCAAGTACATCGCCGGAAACAACAGGCCCACGCTTCCCCCAGACTTGACAGTCGCGGCAGTCGCGAAGGTCTTCGCGACAACGGCCAGCAACAGAATCCACCAGGTTTGGAGTACGGCTTCACCGGTGCCCTTGATGACATCGCTGATGACCTCTTCGCCGGTGCCCAAAATGGCGCTCGGATGGAGATCCAACAGGTACCACGCACCGATGGCAATCACTCCGGTGAGCAGCGCGCCCACAGCCGCTCGTGAAACGACGGAAAACTTCGAGAAGAAGCGCTCCGCGGTCCGAATGATCGGACCGAGAGCGATGGCCGCTGGGGCGCTGAACCCAACGGCGACGAGAACCACGAGAAGATACTCTTGCCAGACAAAGGAGTGGGAGTGCCCCGGCACCGTGAACAATGTGGCGTGGCCGCCGAAGTGAACGTTGAATTCGTAGGCCAGAACACCCGCGATCAGACAATACGCCAACTTCTGATAGATGATTCGGCCCGCGTACACGATTTCAGCGGCGAATATCGCGGCTGTAAATGGTGCAGCGAGAAGGGTTGCAACCGCCGCGGAGATTCCGGCAAGTTGATACAGTCGCAATTCATCCGCGGAAGGCCGCTTGAAGAGCCTGCTCCACCCGGCACCCAGGCTTTCGCCCAGATACACGCCAGGCGCTTCGAGCCCCCCACTGCCGCCCGCGCCGATCGTCAATACGGTCATGACAATCTTGCGAATCGCATTCGAAAAGGTCGGTTTGGCATAGCGCGGCGCTGGATCGTCGCCCCCTCCCTTGTACGTCTCGTGAAACCTGCCAAGCGCCTTGTCGATCCCATCTCCCTCCGCGTCTCTCCAGGCTGGGCGGAGCAGTAGTAGGCCGCGGAGGATTCCCACGAGCAGCATGACGCCGAGAAGCGCCCCGGCCCCCAGCCAGAAGCCGTTCGCACCTAGCGCGTCCGCCGCGCCGAAGAGCCTCTCCGTTCCAAATACCACGCCAAGCCGCATCACTGAGCAACCCGCCCAGACGGTGAGCGACACAACCGCAATTATGAACGTCTTACGCGCGATGTCCGCCCACCGGTCGACCGTGGCCGCTTGCTCGCTCTGATCGGCGTGAGATTTCTTCTCGGTCTCGTTAGGCCCGTGGCGCACGACTTCGCCTCAACTCTGTACGCCTTTCGTCCAGATCATCTACCTACCGTTGATCGCAGATTCAATCATGGTGAACACCGAGAAGACCCAAATCACGGGTACCGCATGAATCTCGTGGGCAGGGTTCCGAAAAGCGAAGGTTCCCCAGGAAAATGTCGAGCATTACCAGACCTCGAGCACCCGCTCGTTTCACCGATCCAGGGTTATAGTCCAAACGCGACCCGGCCAGAAGCTATGTCATACATCGCTCCCACGATCTTGAGCTCTCCCTGCTCGACGAGATCGTGCATCACAAAGCTTTTCTCGTTCATTGCCTGTACATTCAAGCGTACGTTTGCCTCGGTCACCTGCTGAACGAACACCTTGTTCTTAGAGTTTCGGTCGCCCTGCACTTTCGTAACGGCGTTTAGCGCTGGCACGAAGTTACTGAGGATGTGTGCAAGGTTACCAAGCTGGATGCCGTCACATGCTCCCTTCACGGCAGAGCATTCCGTGTGACCCAGCACCACGATGAGCTTCGAACCTGCCAACTTGGTTGCGAACTCCGCGGTCTGAATCATGTGCGGGCCGGCGAAGTTTCCAGCAACACGAGCGCTGAACATGGCCCCGATTCCCTGATCAAAGACAATCTCGGGAGGAACACGAGAGTCGATGCAGCTGAGTACCAACGCAGCCGGGAATTGCCCTGACGCTGTGGCCCGTACCTGAGCCATGAGGTCACGCTCGATCAACTCATTATTGACGAACCGCTCATTTCCCTCTCTGAGCGATGCCAGTGCCTGATCCGGCGTCGTGTCCTTCTGAAGCTGCTTCGGCATTGCTGTCGGCGTTCCTCTCGAAGTCCTATTGGGCGTTCGTGCGTTGGCGGAACGCCTGGACGCCGTCTTCGATGGACTCATAGAAGTGGTCTGCACCGATCTTGTCTTCCAGGCCGCTACGGCGCATCGTCGTTCGCAGCGCGTTTTTCGCCTCAGCGATCGAGAACTCAATCCCGTGGTCCTCCAGCTCGGCTTGCAGCCTTCCCAGCTGGTCTGACCCCGTCGAGTCGAGTTGGTTGATTTGGTGGGCGGAGATCAGCACCTCGCGCACCGGCGTCGCAGCCTCGGCGATAAGGCGCCGCACCTCATCGGCGAAGTAGCCGGCGTTGGGGAAGATGACCGGAGCGTCGAAGCGGAAGATCAGCAGGCCCGCCAGCGCCTCGGCCTCCGGCTGAGTGCAGACATCGCGATAGGTATCCGTTCCGGGCAGGCGGCCGAGCACTGCCGTCTCGGGGCGACTCACTCGACGGATGAGTACAGCAAGCGCCAGGACGACTCCCAACCCCACACCCGGCAGAATTCCCAGGAAGAGTACGCCGAACAACGCGACCATCGCATACGCGAACTCCGCCCGGCTGAAGTGAAGCAGCTGCCGGAGGTACGCGAAATTAAGTAGGCCGAGCATCGCCTGGATCACGATCGCGCTCAGCGCCGCCCGAGGCAGCATGAAGAAGAGCGGCAGTACAAAGAGAAGAGTCAGGACGACGAGTCCAGCATTGATCAGGGAGACGATTTGGGACTTTCCCCGAGCACGTCGGACGACCACCCCGCGCGACAGGCTTCCGCAAACCACGAAGCCGGAGCTAAACGCCGCCCCGAGGTTCGCCATACCCAGCGCTAAGAGTTCTTGGTTCGGATCGATCTCCTCGCCGGTCTCCTGCGCGCCGACCTTTGCGACGCTGAGTGACACCGCATATCCGAGCAGGACGATTACAAACGCTCCAGGCAGGAGGGATGCCACTTTTTGCAAGCTGAATGCCGGCATCGACAGAGCGACCATCCCGATCTCCACCTCGCCAAGTACACGGACACCTTGCTCTGAGAGGTCGAGGAGTCGAACGGCCAAAACCGCGAGGACGACGACGATCAACGCCGATGGCGCATTCGGCCGGAATCGCCTGAAGGCAAAGAGCAGCGCAAGGCTCGCGAGACCCACCGCGGTCGTCGGAAGGCTGGCCTCTCCAAGTGTCACCAGAGCCGCCCACGACTGCTGCAGGAAGCCGGTGTATTCCAGCTTGAGGCCAATCAGCTGCGGAATAGTGCGCGTGCTCTCCACGAGTTGCGCGAAGGCGGTTTCCGTTCCGAAAAGCGTTGGCACCTGACTGACGATCACGATCAACGCGATGCCCTGGACGAAGCCGCTTAGCACCGGCTGCGCAAGGAAGTTGGCGATCCAGCCCAGGCGAAGAATGCCAAACAGGAGCAGAAGGACTCCGACGACGAGGGCGAGCAGCGCCGAGAGGGCCAAAAATTCACTCAGGTTCTCTGCCGCCAGCCCAGCCACCGTAACCGCCGAGATGATCGCGATCGCAGATTCCGGACCGGCGGCCAAAGTACGAGACGTTCCGAAGATGGCGTAGGCCGCCATCGCCAGAGGCACCGCATAAAGGCCGTAAACGGGTGGCACTCCGGCGATTCCCGCATAGGCAAGGGCCTGTGGCACCGTCATCGCCCAGACGGCCAACCCCGCCATGACATCCCCTCGCAGCCACGCGAGCTTGTAACTCGGCAACCAGGTGATGATCGGAAACAACGAGCCCAGGAGATCCCGCGGATTCGATCGGCTCTTATCAGGTGTCGTCACGCTGCACCTCACTATTACCGGCCGCGCTCAACCCTGCACGGGTTGTGCGCGGTGCCGTTTCGTCGTAGCTGAAGGACATGAGCACTCGATTAATTCCGAACACAAGAAACACAGAGACATCCCCTCCCTCGTTGCGCCTCGTCAGAGCGTCGGCTCCAAGAGGTTCAGGTCGACCAGGCCCCACATCATCATCTGAACCGCAAGCCCCAGCAACAGCAGTCCCAAGATGCGCGTGATGACCTGAAGAATCGAAGGGCCGATCCCAGAGATGATCTTGTCTGCAGCGAGCAGAAAACCGAGGTTGAACGCCATGATCGCGAGTATCAGCCCAACGAGAGTCAGCATCTCAGTGATGTTCGTTGTCGTGGCCGAAAACGTGGTGATCAACACGATGCCCTGTGGGGTAGCCATCATCGGAATTGCCAGCGGGAAGACCGCGATGTCGGCCGATGGACCCGGACCGTCGGGGTCGGGCGGACCCGAGCCGTCGCCCATCACCATGCCGATGGCGACGAGCATCAGAATCAGGCCGCCCGCGATCTTCAACGCGGGCAGCGAAACATGGAACACCTGCAGTAGGAATTCGCCTGCCACTACGAAGAGGAGGCACACGCAGGTCGCCGTCACGACAGTCTTGATCGCAACGCCGCGCCTGAAGCCAGGTTCGGTATTGGCGGTGAGCGACGCATACACCACAGCTGCCTTGATTGGCCCAATTGTGGCGAAAAAAATCATCAGGATGTTTGCCGGGCCTGCTTCCATGGAAATCGCGCCTCCCGTTTAGTGATCGAAAGTTATATTTGCAGGCCGACCGCCCGGACGGCCAGGGCAGCTAGGCCTGCTCATCAGAGACATCGTCTAGCCACGCGTTCAACAAAGTGTAACCGACGGCAAGTAGTACAGGGCCGACGAACAAGCCGATGATGCCCCCGAAAATGAAGCCTCCGATCGTGCCGACGAAGATCACCAGCAAGGGCACATCGACGCCGCGACCGAGCAAAATGGGTTTCAGCACGTTGTCGCTGAGACTGACGGCGAGAGTCCACACGCCGAATATCACGGCCACGGTCGTCGAGCTGGTCGCAAAAACGTAGACGATGATCGGTCCGAGCAGAAGCAGAGTCGGAATCTGGAGCGCGGACACAAGGAGAACCAGCAGCACCCAGAAGCCCGCTGCGGGTAGACCCACGGCGAGCATGCCGATCCCCGATAGAAGTGCCTGAATCGACGCAACCCCCAGGATGCCCCGAGTCACGCTCTGCACCGTGATGCCGGTGAGCTCGACAAGTTCATCGCCGCGATCCGGAGCCAGTCGCCTGGCAATCTTGCGAGCGCCGTTAGTCGCCCGGTCGCTGTACAAGAGCAGCACCCCAGCGATCACGATAGAGAGCGCGAACATCACGATCCCGAGCCCAGCAGCAAGAACCCTATGACCAGCCGCGAGATGAGGGATCACCTGACGGAGCGCAGCATCGAGGCTCCGCGAAGCTGTGGCCCAAAGATCGTGGAGTCTCCCACCGAAGATCGGCCAATCCGCGACCGCAGCCGGCGGCGGGGGGGACCGCGATCTCGCCCGCGTGCAGCTTGCCCGCTAGCTCCGTGGCTGATTCGACGAGGCCAGTGGTGATCATCACCAAGGGAACGATCAGCAGCAGCAGGCTCACCAATACCAAAACCGCTGCGGACAACCTTTCTCTCCCACCCATGGCGCGGGCGAGCCTTACGTAAACCGGATGGATCGCAATCGCGAGGATGATGCCCCAGATAATGGTCTGGACGAAGGGGCGCACCACCTGGAAGCACGAAACGACGAGCAGCGCGATGAGCCCAATTCGGATGCTCGTCTCAACCGCGCGAGATGAGAAGGCATTCTCTTCGGTTGTGACCATAGACCGGGCTCCTCTACGACGAACTGCGCCTGCGAATGCGGCGAACGCCGTGGAGCGTTACGAGCCGCGAAGTTCAGACAGACGCTCCCGGAGATTCTCCGACCAGACATCCATGATCCGCCGTACCTGGCTCCACTTTTTGAGCCCGACGAACGGATTCTTGGTCCCCGACCGCTGATCGACCGCGGCCATCAGCCGTTCGTTCGTCATCGAATCCCGGAGCTCACCCTCGAAGGTCGCCCGGGCGACCCAGACCTGGACATCTGCCGCGTTTCCGATCGCCGTGGACACGATCTTCGCTCCAATGTGGATCGAGGTGATCGTGTTCCCGATCACCTTGGCACCCTTCGACTCCGTGACTGCCGCGCGAAGGCGAATCACACCCGGACCCGGTTGGTCGACCAGCCGATAATCCTTTGCCAGTTCTTCGTGTATCGCCGCGTAGAAGTGATCGGTCAGCATCTGGGCATCTTCGTCTGAAATCTTCGCGTCTTCCGTGTCATGCCACACGGTCACGGAATCGATCATGACTGCTTTGTATTTGCTCCAGTCGGCGTCTTCGTTTACGTAGAGGAGCGCGACCCGTCCGCTCTCGTCCTCGCCCAGCTGGGAGTAGTCGCCCAGGAAGCCGCGCGTCTCGGTTTTTCGGGTCTGGCGGGTCTTGGCGCACGCGCCTGCGCCGATCAAGACAGCGACCAACGCAGCCACCCACAGGACACGAGAAGTTCGTGTTCGATCCATTCGTGGCATGGCTTCCTCTTAATAATCGTAATTCGATTGGTAACTGGAACCCCAGAGCGCCCCGCCCACGGATCTCGCACTTCCCCTCGCGGGGCGTATCCGACGGGCGGGGCGCGCGTTGGCCCACTGGTGGATCAGGCATCGGCTTCCGGAGGATCCTCGCTGCTCAGATCGCGATCGCCCTGAGCGCGCGCTCGCCCTGCTGCAGCTTGGATAGAGCAGCTCGCCCTTGCTGCGGGATGCTTCCCCTCCTGCAGCAGCTTGAAGCGACCCTCGAGCCACTTCTCCTCGTCCGGGTCATGTTGACCAGCGGCGTCCTCACCCGGTGCCCGCTGATCACGCCCTTCATCTGCATCCAGTACTTCCAGAAGCCGACGACGTAGACGCCCTGCGTAGTTGTGCCAGAAGAAGTCGTTGAGCAGCTGCCGTCCGGCTCGATCGCGTCGTACTTCTTCAAGCCCTCTTCCCACTTGCCGGCCATGATCAGAGCCGTGTAGGCGCGAATCGGGGTGTTGCCCGGCTCCTGCAGCAGGTACATGTGCCACGCGCAGCACAGCACCGGGTTCTTCATGATTCGCATCTCGTAGGGCCAGTGGTCCTCGAGCGGTTGCTGACCCAGATCTCGTAGTTGGCCTCTCGCTCGGCTTCCCAGCACCACATCTGATCGGGCGGCCGTCCTTGACGCCAACGATGTTGGGCAGCTCACGGGCGATCCGGCCGAGCGTCTGCGCGGTGACCAGGTGGGACAGCGGGCTGTCGTAGAACACCGCGCCGATCTCCAGGTCTGCAAACGTCTCGTGCCACCACTCTTCGACGGACTGATCGTTCGCGCACTGGAAGTACGGCGACAGGGTTGCAACGAGATCTGCTCCGGCCTCCTGGGCGTGCCGAGAAAGATCAATGACATCTCTCGAGCAATGGTGAGAGGTCTGCACGATAACGGCGATCTCCCCCTGGACTTCGTCGATGACGATCTCAGCGACCTTTTTGCGCTCTTCCTGAGTCAGGCAATAAAACTCGCCGACGTTGCCAAGAATAAAAATCGCATCGTTCTTCGTTTCGATGCAATACCTGGTGAGGCTCCTCAGATCCTTCTCGTGGATTTCCATGGTGTCGTCATGGAACGGTGTCGGAATGGTGGCCACCAGGCCACCGCGCAACGCATCCATTGACCACTTCTTCGCTTCCTTTTTGCTTCCGTACTTCACGATTGTTTCCTCCAAGTGGACCGAGCTGGCGCCCAATTGACGGGCCGCTTTCGGTACTCTTACGGCTCGCTACTGCCGATTCGCAGCGCGATTGCCTGGGGCACC
>PVMK01123612.1_pt1 | contig 13930 bp, 24 predicted proteins | sample 1853481 | NCBI WGS metagenome assembly PVMK01 (sample SAMN08533507, study PRJNA380276) | Marine sediment metagenome, whole genome shotgun sequencing project. | reverse complement strand
CCAATCCTAAAAATGTATTCTCCATATGGAATAAGTGCAAGAGCAGCCATTATAAAGAATGATCCGAACTTCAGAATATTTTTCTTTACTAACTACTTTGCTAATTCTACCAATTAAACCTCCCTGCACGATTGCAGAAGTTAACCCGATTATTCCGAAACATAAAACCATTCTGCATATCGGAAAAACCATAAACCTGTAAGCCAAGCAGGCAAAGGTTCCATAAATATTCGCAAAAGAAAATGTTAACACAAAGAATAAAAATATAAGCGTTGCTCTTTCAGGTTTTGCGAACACATTTTTTAAAGCCATCTATATCAATAAGTTTTCTTTTAGTTCCGTCATTGTTTTCCTGTTTACGTTCGATTCAGGTAATAACGCTATGGTAACAATAAAAGCAAGAATTGAAAATGCTGCAGAAGCAAATCCGGTTACCATATAACCATAGCTTGCAAGAAAACCGCCCATGAGAGGACCAAAAACAAACCCTAAACCAAACGCTGCACCAATAACGCCCATACCCTTAGCTCTGTTCTCTTTTGTTGTTACATCTGCAATGTATGCCTGTGCAACTGAAATACTGCTGCCGCCTATTCCTGCTACTATTCTTGCAACTAACAGAATTATGAATGAAGTGGTAAAGGCAAAAAGAACATAACCGATTGCATTTATAAACAGACTGATAACTATTATGGGTTTCCTGCCATACTTATCAGATAATTTTCCTAAAATAGGATTGAATAAAAATTGTACGAATGAATACGACGCAACCACAACACCAATTGCGGTTTCATCTACCAACAATTCTATTTTGGCAAATGTGGGAAGGATGGGAATTAGTATTCCAAATCCAAGAAGATCAATAAATACTGTTAAAAATATTAAACTAAGTGCGGATTTTTTTCTCAATAGATTATTTACTTATTGGACTAATGGTAAAGTGTGGAAAATTAAGACGTGCAAATATACAAAGAATGATTTCAATTATTTTTTTATGGTGAGATTAACTCTGTTTTGTTGTTCAATTTGGTGATGATATACTTTGTATCCTCAAATGCCTGCTTCATTTTTTCTTTATCCGATTTACTTAAATAAGAGTAAAGTGAATCATCATAAGATATTTCTGCTGGCAAGATGATATACTCTCTTCCTTTTTTAGTTTTTCCTTTAAACACCCATGTTGGTAGATAACTTACATCACTCAAATAAACTGAATCAGTTAAAATGTTTTTTGAAACTTTTATTTTAAGAATAACCCCCGAATCCGAATATCTCCATCTCTGGTTTGAAATAAAATTGCCGAGAGAATATGCAACAAATCCTGTATCCAGGTTAGCTTTGTTTGTTTTAAAGTAATTAACGGGCTGTACAACATGCGGATGGCTGCCAATTATTATATCGGCTCCGGAATTAATAGTATTATTTATAACTTCTTTTTGATAACTGTTTGGTTCGCGCTGATACTCATCACCAAAATGAAAATAAACGAGGACAATATCCACTCCTTCATTTCTTGCTTCGGCAATATCTTTTTCAATCAAATCATAATCAATTAGATTTATAATATAGTTCTTACCTTTTGGAAGCGGAATTCCATTCGTGCTGTAAGAGTACGATAATATGGCAAAATGAATTTCATTAATATTAATAATTCTTATCGAATCTCTATCGTGCTGGGATAAATAAGTTCCAGTATGATTTATCCCAAGTTCATCCATTATATTAATAGTTCTTTCAACTCCTTTAACACCTTTATCAATAGCATGATTGTTTGCATTTACAAGAAAATCAAAACCAGCTTCTTTAATTGCAAGAAGAAAATCATCCGGCGCATTGAAGTATGGATATCCGCTGTAACGTTTTTTATTGCCCGCTAATACTGTTTCAAAATTTCCGATCGTAAAATCAGCATCACTCAAATATTTTTTAACTTCACTGAATACACCACTAAAATCAAAACTGTCATCTTTTACGTGGGCATAATTGAACTGGGTAGAATGACACATTAAATCACCGACGAAATTAATTTCTGCTGTTAGAAGAGTATCTATCTTCTCGAAGGCATCTTCTTTAGGTAATTCATCAAACGAAATACTTAAATAATAATAGCTGAGAATGGAAAAAGTAATGAAGAGAAATATTTGAAGAAAATTTTTCATTTTACAAACTTGTTTCCCACATAAAAAATAGGGCTGAATTAATAAACTTAATCCAGCCCTGTAAAAAATCAGTTATAAAAACTGAATTACAATCAGCCGCCCTTTGCAGCTTTTCTTTCTGCCTTTACATCCTGCACATTTTTCCTAACATCCTGGCACATTTTGCGCAGTTCACTCAAACCTTTTCTAACGCGAGTTCCTGCGGCTGCCTGACCTTTTTCATAAAACTTATGAAAATCTGTTTCCAGGCTTGCTACGTAGTCAACAAGTTGTTGATAATTATCCATATTTCCCTCCCTTTTGGGTTAATGATAGAGTTATTTAGAATTTTCCAGAACTAATTCTGCAATATCTTTTACTTCCACTTCGTCTGATTTTTCAAAATGCTTAACACCGTCTGTAAGCATCGTCATGCAAAACGGGCAAGCAGAAGCAATTTTATCAGCACCAGTTTCTAATGCTTCTTTAGTTCTTTCATTATTTATTTTTCCGCCTTCTTCATCTTCAAGAAACATTCTGCCACCGCCGGCACCACAGCACAAACCTTTGCTTTTATTTCTTTCCATTTCAAGATAATCAAAACTATCCAAATAATTAAGTGATTTTCTTGGAGAATCGTAAATATTATTATATCTGCCTAAGTAGCAGGAATCGTGATAAGTTAACTTTTCCTTGCTTCCATTAGCTTCAAACTGAATTTTTCCATCACTTATTATTTCTTCAATTAGCTCGGTGTGATGAATAACTTCAAAATTACCACCAAACTGTTTGTATTCGTTCTTTAATGAATGCATACAATGAGGACATGCAGTAACAATTTTTTTAACACCATAATTATTTAATGTTTCAATGTTTTCCATCATCAGCATTTGCGCTAAATATTCGTTTCCAAGTCGTCTCGCTGTGTCTCCGTTGCATTTTTCCTCAATTCCCAATATTCTAAAGTCAATATTTGCTTTTTGCATCAATTTAGCAAGTGCTACGGAAACTTTTTTATACCTGTCATCAAACGAACCTGCACAACCCAACCCAGAATAAAATTTCGCCGTCTTTATCTTCTGCAAGAGTTTTAATGCCCAATCCTTCAGCCCAATCGGCTCTATCTGCAGCATTAAATACCCAGGGAGTGAAATTGGTTTCCAAACTTTTAAATACATTATTAAGACTTGCAGGAAACTCAGACTCGGTTAATACCAGGTCTCTTCTCATATCTACAATTGAATCCACATGTTCAATCATAACCGGACATTCCTGCACACAAGCCATACACGTTGTACACTGCCAAAGCACTTTATCTTCAATGTAATCGTGTACTAAAGTTTTTTCGAACTGTTCTCCTTCAGTTATTCCATCAGCCAATAATGGTGCTTTATCTTTCGTCCTCTTTCTTATGTTAACCAATATGTTCTTGGCGAAAGTGATTTGCCTACGATATTAGCCGGACAAACAGAATCACATCTTCCGCATTCGGTACACGAATAACCATCTAAAATTTGTTTCCACGAAAGTTGGTCGATATCTGCCGCACCAAAATATTCGGCATCTCATCTTCCAAATCCAGAGGTTTTAATGTATTTCTTATGTCATCAAGATTGGCAAAAAATACATTTGGAATAGATGTTAAAACATGAAGATGTTTTGAATATGGAAGAAAATTTAAAAATCCGAAAATTAATAAAATGTGCATCCACCAAAATACTTCGTATCCAATAACAGCACTATTGTTAGAATCATAAATCACATTGCTAAGTGCAGCAGAGATAGGTCTGATTTCATAATCATGATAGCCACCATTTATATAAATTGAAGCAGCATTCTGTCCATACATCGAAACAACAATAAAAAGAATAAGCACTAATACCACCGCAGCATCAATTTCAGATTTCACATCCAATTGTAATCTTGGAATCTTAATAATAAATCTTCTGAAAAGCGCAAATAGAACAGAGACAATTACAAGAATGCCAAAAATATCGGAAACTGAAGTTATTACAGTGTAGAGCGGACCCAAAAATTCCCAGGTAAAAGAAGAGAAAAATCCCTGGATTATTGTTTCAATTACTACGAAGAGAAATAGTACAAATCCCCAAAATATAAAGAAATGGATGCTTCCCTGCTAAAGGTTCTCTTAGTAATTTTGATTGCCCGAAAACAATCGTAATTACTCGTTTAATTCTTTGCCATGGTTTATCAAATCTATCATCTTTCTTTTTTGCAACGAGCATATAACGAATAAGGTTTCTGCTGCTGTAAACAAAAAATGCAGTAACAGCAATAAACACTAAAATGAAGATGATGTTTTTAATTTCCATTTTTTACAATAATAAATTATTTACAAAAGTGTTAAGCAGAGTTTCATATTTTTTTGAAATGCCAAAATAAACTGCAGCAGCAGCAAATACTTTTACAACCATCCAAATTGAAAATATTGCAGCGCCGGCAGTTACTGCATCAGATAAATTGTGTAAATAAAATATATTTAAAAACAATGTGCCGAGATGATGATAAATAAATTTCCGACAAACATTGATAGAACTACACCGTAATATTTTTTATTTTTCTGTACAAGGTAACCAACTAAAAATGCCGCGGCAGGAAATGCAAGTAAATATCCACCGGTCGGACCGAAGAGTCTTGCAAAACCATATAAACCATCAGGAGTATGTGCAAATATTGGTAAGCCAATTGCACCTAAGCTTAAATAAATTAACTGGCTGTACGCTCCGTTTTTAGCACCCAAAAGCGCTCCTGCTAATAACACCATCATTGTTTGTAATGTAAACGGAACGGGTTTTACAGGAATTGTAATTTGTGCCGCTATTGCTGTTAATATTGTGAATGAAAAAATCCAAAATAATTGCGATGATCTTAATGAAGAAAATAATCCCACAATAACATTGGATTTAACGTTTTCTTTTAATGCCATTTTTTCCTCAATTTAAATTAGTTTTGAAAAAGTTATTTGTTTTATTTAGAACAGTATCAAATTTTTTATTGCTTCCTTCAAAAGGATGTTTTATATCGAAAGTGTGCCCGGCGGCGGGAATGATGAGCAGCTCTGTTAATTCTTTGTTCGACCAATCATACAATTTTTCTGCTTCTTTTACTAGGAACTGCCAAATCATTTTTACCCTGAACAATGAGCAGAGGTTTATTCATATTTTTTTACTGCTTGTTCTATGTTTAAACTTCCTTCTTTATTATTTTCAATATCTTCTAACAAAGAAACATTCAACCTCATTTTTTGCCTGGTGCGAGTATTTAAAACTTCTATGTAACCTCTCTTTTTCCATTCATCTTTTTGTCTGTTAGTGTAACGATCGAAATTAGAAACAGCCGACCATGTACAAACAGCTTTAACATCATCACTTTCGCACCAACTAAAAGAGATATCGCTCCTCCGCGGCTATGTCCAATCAAACCAATTCCTTTGTTTGATGAATCGCCAAAAAATCCGAAATCGTAAGCTAAAATAAGTTCTTTTAACTCATCCATTTCGAGTGGAAAAAGTATTTTCAGCAAATTTATCAAGTTCAACAAAATCAGTTAAACTGTCACAACACCATTATGCGAAAAATTAAAAGTAAGAACAAAAAATCCCTTTTTTGAAAAGTAGTCGCCAACATAAGGTCCAAAACCCCAATCTTTAAAACCCTTAAAACCGTGTGCAAGAATAAGGCATGGGGCACTATCAATATGCTCAATTCCGAAGGCAGTAATCCTTAGAACATTGTTATTTTGTACATTCAGAAAAAATCTTTACTCATGCTAACCAAATATGCTTAATATAGTTAGAAAAGTCAAGATTTTAGTCAATAATTAAACTTTATTTAAAATAATATTGATTTGAACTGTTTGTATGTTTTTCTAATTTTGTTTGGAAAAATTGACTTTATATATTCAATAATTTAAGAACGATTTGAAAAATCTTTTAGTAATCCCATCAATTGATATTAAACACGGCAAAACAGTTCGTGTAGTGCAGGGAATACCAGAATTAGAGTGCGAACAATATGGTAACGACCCTGTTGATATGGCAAAAATATGGCGCGCAGAAAATGCAAAGCTAATTCACATTGTAGATTTTGACGGCGCTCACGATCATTCACAACGTAACTTTAAAGTAGTTGAGGAAATTTGTTCCTCGGTTGTAATTCCTGTAGAGTTTGCCGGGGCATACGAAATTATGAAGATACTGTTAAGATTATGCAAACAGGAATTTCGCGGCTCGCACTAAATACTATGGCAGTGGAAAACAGGAATGAACTTATAAAAGTGTTGGAGAAATACGGTCCATCAAAAATTAGTGTTTCTCTCGATATAAAAGATGAAGAATTAATAATTTACGGAAGAAGTAAAAAGTCGGGCATTTCGTATTTCGATTTTACAAAACAAATGGTAGAGATTGGCATCAACAGATTTTTGGTTTGTGATATTTCAACAAACGGCATGCTTGAGGGTCCGAACATCCATCTTTCAAAACGAATTGCAGAAGAGACTGGCGCAAAAGTTACTCATGCGGGAGGCGTCCGTAATAAGGATGAACTTCTCGATATTCAAAAGCTTGTTCCAATTGGAGTTGATTCGGTTATTATTGGAAGAGCGTTATATGAAAACAGGTTTCCCTGCCAAAAGTTATGGCGAGTTGCCGAGTCGGGTATATTTAATTAAATTACAGGATGGCTATGGAAGAAGTAAATAATAAAACTGTTCACAGCAGTTTCTGGACAAACATTTTTAACTACCCAACTGAAAAATCCGATCTGCAGATTTCGCTGCAATCAATTCCCTTGTTTGAATCTTTGGGTAAAAAAGATTTAACTTTAATATTAAACATCATACACAGCAGAAGTTATTTAACAGGTGAATGTATTTTCTATCAAGGCGATCCCGGAATTGGTCTTTATGTTATTAGAGAAGGTGAAGTAAGAATAATAAGATCGGATGAAGATGAAAATGAGATTGAACTTGCAACTATTTCAAAAGGTGATTTTTTCGGTGAGCTTGCAATGGTCGATGGTGAAAAAAGATCTGCTTCGGCAGTTGCAAAAACCGATGTGAGAGCTGCAGTCATCTTCAAACCCGACCTGGATGAGTTTATTGAAAAGTACCCTAAAAAAGGTATTAAAATTCTATATGGAATTTCTAAAATTATAGCAACACGTTTAAGATTGCTAAACGAAGATTTCTTTTCACTTCAGAACAAGAATAAATAGTAAGGAGGAAAAATGGAACCAGAAATAAAAAAAATACTTGTACCGATTGACTTTTCAGATTATTCAAAAAGCTCTTTAAAATATGCAGCAAGTTTTGCCAATAAGTTTAATGCCGGAATAACTTTAATTTATGTTGTAGAGCCGGTTATCTATCCTCCCGATTTCAGTATGGGGCAAATAGCTATTCCATCGGTCAATGTAGAATGGGATTTGAAAGCAAAAGAAGAATTGGAAAAATTGGGTAAACAGGAAATTCCTGAGAGTATTAAAGTCTCAATCATAATTAAAACGGGTAAACCATTTCTTGAAATAATTGACACAGCAGCGGAAGAAAATATAGATTTAATAATCATCGCCACACATGGTCACTCGGGAGTTGAACATATTTTATTTGGAAGTACAGCAGAAAAAGTTGTAAGAAAAGCTCCCTGTCCCGTTCTAACATTAAGAGAACCGATTAAAGGATTTATGTTCAAAGAAGAGATGAAGAAAGAGTGAGGATGTGGGGGCATTGATTGCATGCATGAATGCATGGGTGGATGATTGAATGGTTGAATGAATGATTGGTTGAATGGGTGTGTGAGAAATGAGTGATAATAATATAATTTTAAATTCATGCAGCTTTACAATCATGCAACAATGCAGTCATGCAAGTGTGCTGCCGTTTAGTTATACAATCATATAGCCATTCAACCATACCGTGGAACAGGAATTGGAACTATTATCGGGAGTGTGATTCAGTTTTTCCTGTCGATAACAAAATCGACTAAAGCTTCGAGTGCAACTTTGCTTTGTGAATCGGGAAGAATTTTTAAAGCTTCCTTAGCTTTGTTTGAATATGATTTGGCTGTTTCAAGTGCGTAATCAATACCGCCGTTTTCTCTAACAAATTTAATTACTTCTTTAACGTCATCATTTTTGCTTCCGTTTTTAATCAGCTTGCGTATGTGTGCTGCCTCTTTTTTAGAAACCTGGTTTAATGAATAGATCAGTGGAAGTGTAATCTTCTTTTCTTTAATATCGCCGCCAACCGGTTTGCCCATCATTTTAAGTGTTCCTTCGTAATCAAGAATATCATCCCTAATCTGAAAAGCCATACCAATCGACTGCCCGAATTTTTTCATCGCTTGATGATACTCGGGAATTATCAGTTGCACTTAACGCACCAATTTCACAACAGGTTTCCAACAAGGATGCGGTCTTATCAGAAATTACTCTGAAGTAAGTTTCCTCATCAATATCCAGCTTTCTTGTTTTTTGTATTTGAAGGAGTTCACCTTCCGACATTCTTTTAACAGTATTTGTAATAACGCCAAGAAAATCAAAGTCTTTTCCATCAACAGCAATCATCAAACCGCGCGAAAGTAAATAATCTCCCATCAACACTGCTACTTTGTTTTTAAATAAAGCGTTGATAGACCAAACACCTCTTCTTTTGTTAGCATTATCAACAACGTCATCGTGTACAAGAGTTGCGGTATGTAGAAAGTTCAACCAAAACAGCGCCCCTGTAACTTCGCTCGTTAACCTCGCCGATAATCTTAGCTGATAGTAAAACCAAAAGTGGTCGTACTTTTTTCCCTTTTTGCCTGATGATATACTTCGCTACAAGATCAACGAGACCAACTTTAGAACGAATAGATTTTTTAAATATCTCGTTAAAAGTATCTAGTTCAGATTCAATCGGATGGCTTATTTTTGAAAGACGTGCATTAATCACTTTTTCTCATCGAGATTTTTGAGATAAAAATACTTATTTCATATAACAGAACCAACGGAACACCCGAGCATGATTTGCGATGCAGGATCCGGCGGTGTAAACATAGCAGAAAATATTAAAAGTACAACGATTGCATATTTTCTATATTTTCTCATAAATGCAGGAGTTAATATTCCTAATTTTGTAAGGAAGAACGAGAGCATGGGTAATTCAAAAACCAAACCGGCTCCAAGCATTAAACTTATAATAATGTTCATGTATTCATTTATTGCAAAGTTGTTTGCGATATCTTCGGTGCCAAACTCACTTACAAATTGTAAAGCAAGCGGAAGTATAACAAAGAATGCAAACACTACACCAGCTAAAAAACATACTGAAGTGAAAAACACCACACCAAAAACATATTTTTTTTCAGTCTTCTGAAGTGCAGGAGCAATGAATTTCCATAGCTGATAAAATATATTAGGAAGACTTAAAATTATCCCGGCAATTACCGCTACCTGAATAAAAAGTATTAGCTGCCCGAATGGTTTTAAGTTTTGTAATATTGTCCCCGCATCTTTTGCCGGTTTAAGTAAAATATAATTAACCAGCGGATCTATAAAAATCCACGCTGCAACCGCTCCAATAAAAACACCGATAACAGCATAAATCAATCGCCATCTCAATTCCTCAAGATGACCGAGAAAAGTCATTTCGGCTTCAGGGTGTTCTGGTTCTTCTATATCTTCTTTTAAAGTATCGGGTAATGACACATTAACTATCTAATAAATTATTTGGATTCCGAATATAATGGAAATCCGTAACAAAGTTCTCGTACTTCGATTTGTAGTCCCTCTAATTTTTCATCATTATCATAATTTTGTATTGCTGTATTAATAATATCTGCAATTCTGCTCATTTCGTTTTCCTTCATACCTCTTGTAGTTACAGCAGGTGTACCAATTCTAATTCCGCTTGTAACAAAAGGGCTTCTTGCATCGAATGGAACCATATTCTTATTAACAGTAATTCCAGCTTTCTCAAGTGATATTTCTGCTTGTTTGCCTGTTATATCTTTATTTGAAATATCAATCAACATAAGATGATTATCCGTACCGCCTGAAACAACATCGAAACCATATTCCATCAGTTTATTTGAGAGTGCCTTTGCATTGCTAATAACTTGTTTTGCGTACAGTTCAAACTTATCGGAAAGAGCTTCCTTAAAGGCAACTGCTTTAGCCATAATAATGTGCATTAGCGGTCCGCCTTGTATTCCCGGCATAACAGTGCTGTCAAACAGTTCGGACATCATTTTTACTCTGCCGCTCTTCGGAGCAACAATTCCAAATTTATTTTCCGTATCCTTTCCTACAAGAATAACGCCGCCTCTTGGTCCCCGTAAAGTTTTATGCGTAGTTGAAGTCACAACATCACAAAAGGGTACAGGATTACTTAATAATCCTTTAGCAATCAAACCTGCAGGATGAGCCATGTCGCACATTAATAATGCACCGATAGAATCAGCTATTTGTCTTAACTTTTCATAATCCCATTCTCTTGAATAAGCACTTGCACCTGCAACTATCATTTTTGGTTTTTCTTTGTTTGCCATATCTTCAATTATATTGTAATCCAATTGCTTTGTAGTTTTGTTCAACTCATAACCAACTGCCTGATACAGCTTGCCTGAAAAGTTTACGGGAGAACCGTGAGTTAAATGCCCGCCATGTGCTAAGCTGAGCCCAAGGAATTTATCTCCAGGGTTTTAACAAGGTCATAAACACTGCCATATTTGCCTGCGAACCACTATGCGGCTGGACATTTACATACTCGGCATCAAATAGTTTTTTTAATCTATCACGCGCAATATTTTCAGCTTGATCAACAAATTCGCAGCCGCCATAATATCTTTTGCCAGGATAACCTTCGGCATATTTATTAGTTAAAACTGAACCAGCTGCTTCTAAGACTGCTGGACTAACAAAATTTTCCGATGCTATGAGTTCAAGTTTATTTTGCTGGCGTTCAGTTTCTAACTGAAGAACTTCATAAATCTCGTTATCGTTTTTTAAGTGTTGATACATATTTATTGCCCAATTTAGAATTTATTATGTTTATAAAACAAACAAAAGGTTCCTCAAAATATATGAAGAACCTTTTAAATATTTGATATTAAATGTTAATAAGTTTATGGTACGGTTACACTTTTACCAATCCAGGTAAAGCAATCACCTTCAATCGGTAAAACCTGTCCCGATTTATAACCTCTAAAGAAATAATCTTCCTGTGTAGGAACTGAAGTTGAAAGTGCACCGACTCTGTCTTTTGCTTGTGTTAGCGATGCATCCATTCTTACGGCTTTCCTGTAAGTATCCACAGCTAACTGGTAAACCATTTTGGTTTCAAAATCAAATTTGCATCCTCTTGCAGATTTCTCATAGAGGAATCCTTCATAATAAATTGGCAGTGCCCAACTTCCGCCAACTTCGCTTGCCTTAAGATAGTATTTTCTCGCTTTAGATAATTTTCCCATATCACCATAAACAATACCTAAGTTGAGGTAATGTTCTTTTGCAGCAGGATCAATCTCTATTAATTTAAGGAGTGCACTCTCAGCATTTTTTAATTGATCTGTTTTCTGATAAGCTGTTGCAAGCTGATTCCAATAGTTAACAGTTTCAGGAGATTTTTCAACTAAAAATTCTAATCCCTTCAATTGCGTACGGATAATTTTCAGCTTTCATAGCTATTTTAACAAAATCCCATGCTTTACCGAGATTTTCTTTATCGTTATACCAGTTCTTTTTTCTTAATTCAACCAACTGATCTATATTATCAACCAAACCTACAAGTTCCTGAGGCCACTGTGGATTGTCTGGTTCACGTTCCGACAGTAAGTGTATAAGTCCAATGCTTTAGTTTTATAATCATTTTCATCCGATGCATTTACCTTATAAAGCAGACCTAACCGGTTATAATAATAAGATGAAATTTCTGCATCATCTTCAATAGCTTTTTCATATTCGGCAATTACTTCTTCATACGGTACTTCTAACCATCCTTCTAATATAAACGCTTTATGGGATTCGAAGTATGCTTTTTGTTCAGGATAATGTTCAATTGCTAAATCGTATAAATATATTATTGTGTCTTCAATACTTTCCTTCAGCTCAGGTGAAACATCGGTAGAATCATGAAGATACCACAAACCATCTTCCATTTTATAATAGATCCACTTTCTAAATCTATCCGCATCGCATTCTAATACCTGCCAGCCATAAGGCAGAGCACTAGCAAAATCTTTATTTTTATGATACTCTGAAAAAAGACTGTATAATTTTAGTACTTCGAGAGAATCACAATCACCCGATTTATAAACAAAATTATTTGAATAAATTTTCGATGAGGAGAATAAGATAACGATTATTATCGCTACGAAAATTTTTATATAATTCTTCAAGACTTTGTCCTCAATGTTATTATAAATTATTTTTCTACTCTTTGGAACCACAGTTCGCCAAAACTGAATCCAATATTTATCCTAAAAAAGTTTTCCTGAATTAAATTTTCTTCCAATTTACCTCTTTGAGAAAATTCAAGACCGATATCGAAAAAATCTCCAAAACCCAACGGAAAGGTTAATCCTGCAAATACAGAAAACTGGTTAATACCTGTTCCATTAATTATGTACTGTGTTTGTTCATAACTTACACCTGCTCTCCACATAATTAGTTCCCAACTAGATTTCCCAATACCGAGTACCGGTTTGTATTCAAACCCAAAGCCAATTTTATGAACATCTCTCAAAAAAGAAGAGGTAACAGCAGCTACCGAAAATTCACTCCACGGCTGATAGATATAATCCAGGTTAAATGAATAAGCATTACTTAGTTGTAAAGTTAATCCCGCTGTAATTCTCATTGGGATACTCATTTGAGTTTTGCCTGAAAAAACCGTATCTGACACAGTTCTCGGATTTATGGTTAAAGATGTATCAGTATCTAAATCCGATATAAGATTAACGGATACACCGATTCTTAAATTAGAAATTGATTCTGAATTAAACAAACTTGCAAAGTTTTGAGAAACCAAACCAACTGTTGTTCCAAAACCCTGTAGAGCGGTAATCCAATTCATACTCGGCGGGCAGAAAAGATGGATCATCAAACTCAATAGTTGATGAATAAGTTCGTTTACCAAAATAGTATTCAAGAGTAGCACCTAAAATCCAATCGAAAGGAATTGAAACGCTTGCACCCATAAACAATCTTGATAATCCTCCATCTCCTTCATAGGTTTCAGTGTAATCACTGCCAACTGTTTCATCTGCTTCGTTAAATTGAACCACGTTATAACTTATTCTGCTGTATGGTAATAAACCGGAAGCAAATCCTATTCCGAGTCTCTTACTTATTGGAAATGCAAATGTGAATCCTTTAAAATCAGCGTCAGTATAAAGTGCAGTATTTGTATTATCATTAAGTTGAACACCATTTAACACGAGACTGAATTCAATTCTTGTTAGTGATAATGCAGCCCAGCTTGCAGGGTTTAATATTTCAACAAAACCCTTGTTCAAAGTAGCAACTCCAGTTTGTGCTAAACCTAAACTCCGGGCAGAGTATGTGTAATTGATATCGCCAATTCCATATCTCGTGTATGATGAACTACTCTGAGAAAATAAAATTGTTGAATAAACAACAAGAAAAAATATAATTTTAATAATCTTCATTATTACTCTTTACTTGTAAATACTATTCGTAATCGTGGTCTTTCAGAAAGTTCAGGATAATCGCTTCCTCTCAATGCAAATAATTCAAGCCCTTCTGTTAAAGAAGCAGATCTAATTA
>PVMK01127579.1_pt1 | contig 13933 bp, 14 predicted proteins | sample 1853481 | NCBI WGS metagenome assembly PVMK01 (sample SAMN08533507, study PRJNA380276) | Marine sediment metagenome, whole genome shotgun sequencing project. | reverse complement strand
GGGCGATTACGGCGCGGTGGAGTCCGGCCGCACCTATGCCGGCGCCGAGCTCGATTTCTCGGTCGCGCGGGTCAACTTCGGTCTCGGCATTCTCTACCGCGTCAGCAGCGGCGACGACAGCCCATGGCTGGTGACCGGCGGCATCGGCTGGGGGTTTTAGGAGGGCTTTACGGCTTTACGGCTTTACGGCTTTACGGCTTTACGGCAAAGACCGTCGGCTTCACCGACGGCTTTGTCAAGCCGAGCCTGCCGTTGTAGCGAATAGCCGCATAGCCGTCCTGCCGCATAGCCGTCAGCCCGAAGCGCCCACATTTGAACGTTTAGTGAGGTCGTTTTCCGCTGGTCTGACCCCTCACGGAGACGTCTCGTCTCCATTCGAGGTCGGATCCAACCATGTCCGAAATCCCGATCTCGAGGTACAGATTCCCGAAGACAGGAGGTTTCGCCCGTCCAACATCACTGCAGGCACCCGTGCATGAATCTTGCATCACTTTTCACCGAGGTACACAGTGGGTTCACGGGACGATCTCGAGCGGCCATCACGGTCGCAGGACATGGCTGCGGGAGAAGCCAGTCATGGCCGCCCTCGTGTGGTCATCTTCGAGAGTGACGGCGAGCCCAGGGTCGAGATCCTCGAGCTGCCCGAGTCGGCACACCTCGGCGATCTCTTCTGCCATAGCGGCATGCACTGGCAGATCATGGCGACACGCACCGGCGACCGGGTGCTCATCGCCCGCCCCGCTGAGGCTTAGCCCGCATTTCTCCTTCCGTGTATATGGCCCGGCCCATGGAGGAGGTCTGTCATGACGCGAACCAGGATTGTCGCCCTGCTGCTGATGGCAACCTTCGCGGCGTGCTCGACCAGCGGCCCGCAACAGACGCAATTGATGAAGAAGACCGATCTGACGGTCTCTTCGGCCCAGCTGCAGGTCCAGGTGCGGTCGCTCGCCGGCCGCTTCTCGGGCCTCATGGAGGAGGCCGGCGAGGAGGCATTGGAGCAAACCCATGATCCAGCAATGCGCCGCAGAGTGCTGCTATGGCTGACCAACGGTATCCCGGCCATGCAACACGCTCTCTTCCGACCCGACCCGCTCGCCGCCCTCCTCGACGGGTGGTTTCTGGTCGCGCAGATGCACTTCTATTTCGAGGAACACGCCCCTGACGACCTCCCACAAAATTTCGCCGAGATCGCCCTCCGGATGCTCGACACCATGGAGGCCGACATCAAGGACATCGTCATCAGGGCCGGTTCCGAAGCCAGCTACGAGACGGGACGGCAGCTCGTGTACGACGCCGCTCACAGGTATCAGCTCAAACCCTCCTTCGCATCGCGGAAGGGCTCCTCCATCGTGCTTTCGGAGTTCACCGCACGTGCAGGCAGCGGGGCGCTCAAGTCAATCGGCTCGCTGACCGAGACCATTGACGACCTCATCGCCCGCTTCGACCTCAACGCCGAGTACCTGCCGAAGCAGGCCCGTTGGCAGGCGCAGCTGATGATGATCGACGAGGGATTCGGAACTATCGGCCCTTCATTGGAGCATCTCGCCTACCTCGAGGTCGTGGCCGGACAGATAGACCGGCTGACCCCGATCGTCGAAGCCTTGCCAGATCTTGTAGCCGAGGAACGAGTGGCGGTCCTCGATGCGCTCGACGCCGAGCTTTCGAGGATCCTGAGCTTCATCGACCAACAGCGAACAATCCTCATGCACGAGGACGTGCGAGACGAACGCCAGGTGGTCCTTATCGCCATCCGCGAGGAGCGAATCGCCGTATTGGAAGCGATTGCCGAAGAGCGCCGGATCGTGCTCGACGCCCTCCGCGAGGAGCGGGTCGCGACCTTTCAGGACCTTGATGATCTGATGGACAAGGCCTTCACTCGTGAGATCAACAAGCTGTTCATCCGCGCGCTGATTCTGATCGCCATTCTGCTCGCCGGATTTACCACCATCACGATCCTTGGCACCCGCGCCCTCAAGCGACGGGATTCCTAACACCACCCGAGCTCTGGCTCGGCTTTGTAGTGCAGCCGTCCCGGCTGCACATTCCGCCCTCTTAAAACAGGGGTCACTGCACCACTGAGGCCCACTCGGCAACCGGCTCGATCCACTCCGGCCGCGGGCGGTAGAAGGCGCCGTGACCGCCGCCGAGTTTGAGGACGATCTCGACGTGTTCGTGCGGGCTCGGGCTTCGTTCGAAAAGGCTCTCGCAGGAGCCGAAGAGATCGTCCGAGGACTCCCGCAGCGACAGCAGGCGACCCCGCGCGACAATCTCGGGGTGGGAATCCAACCATGGGTTGCAGGCGGCCATGAAGACGAAGTTGACGTCGTCGTCGGCCAGCATCGACGAGGCCGCAAGGGCGATCCCGCCGCCCTTCGAAAACCCGACGACAGTCACGTGGTCCGGCGGCACGCCGGCCGCGAGAAGCTCTCGCACCTGGTCAACGACCGTGGCCGCGTACACCATCCCGTCGGTGCCGGACGGCCTGGCCTCCGAGATCACCACGAACCCCCGCTCGGCAAAGGTGGTGAGAATTGCCTCATACTCGTAGACCCCAAACCGCGGGTGCGTCGGCCGCACGCCCTCCGTCTCGATGATCGCGCCGTGGAGGTAGATGAGGTAGCGCGCGCCGGGGTTGATCTCGGCCGGTAGGTCGGCGAAGATCTGCGGAGAGGGGTCGGCCGCCGGCGGAGACTCTGCTCCGCACGCCGTGGCGAACAAAACAAGGCCCATCAGGACAGGTACGAGCTGCTTCGAGCACATTGATCACCCCTTCGATGGCATCGTACACCGGGTTGGTTGATTCCGGCCTGCGGAGTCCACACGGAGCCCCAATCGCCATCGCTATCGCTATCGCTATCGGGATTGCTATCGCTATCGATGAACACCCCGTCTCTACTATTGACTCGCTGCCGATACCGATTGCGATAGCGATGGCGATCACGCCTTCGAGAAGGTGCACGGACACGGGAAAAGAAACCCGCGCTCCGTAGAGCGCGGGTTTGATGGCCTTCTTCAACAAAACTGACCGCGCGAAACTGACGCAGTCAGTTTCGAAGGTCAGTTTCTCGGGTGATTGATCTGTGCGTGCGCCGCGGCGAGGCGGGCGATCGGCACCCGGTAGGGTGAGCAGCTGACGTAGTTCATGCCGACAAGATGGCAGAACTCCACCGAGTTCGGCTCGCCGCCATGCTCGCCGCAGATCCCGATCTTGAGGGCAGGCCGGGTCGAGCGGCCCTTGTCGATCGCGGTCTTGACCAACACGCCCACCGAGTCGCGGTCGAGGACCTGGAAAGGGTCGACCGGGAGGATTTTCTTGTCGAGATAAACCTGCAGGAAGCCGCCGATGTCGTCGCGCGAGAAGCCGAAGGTCATCTGCGTCAGGGCGCCCCGACCGGGTGTGGCATTTGATGCCGTTTTTCGGCAGCCTCAACCTGCCCTCCTCGCTGCTCGGCTGGGACGTCCTGGTGCTCAACCTGTATTTTGTGCTCAACTTGGTCATCGTGGTCCATCTGCTGTACACCGCCTATCACCGGCGCTCCTATAGCCCCCGTTTTGTGGTGCCGTTGCTCCTGTTCTCGATCCCGGCCGCAGTGGGCATTCACACAGTTACCGCCTTTGTCTACGCAGGTGTGGCGGCGCGGCCATCCTGGAACTCGACGATCCTGGCGCACCGATTTCTCGCCTCGTCCTTCTGTTCGGGTCGGGCGATCCTGTTGATCCTCTTTCAGATCCTACGGCGCACGACCGCTATCGAAATCAAGGATGAGGCGATTTGGAAGATCGCCGAGCTCATGGCCTACGCCATGTTCCTCAACCTCTTCCTCTTTGGCGCCGAGATCTTCCGCGAGTACTACTCCGCAACCCAGCACCTGATTCACAGCCAGTACCTCTTCAGCGGGGTGCAGGGACACGACGCGCTGGTTCCCTTTGCGTGGGCCTCGCTGACCGCGAGCGTAATAGCCTTTCTGCTCTTCCTGTTCCCGGCCACCCGGCGCAACCTGGTGACCCTCAACCTCGGCTGCCTGCTGATCTATTTCGGGGTCTACATCGAAAAAGGCATGGCGCTGGTGATTCGACGATGGGGGGCGCGGGTCCGAACCAACCTCAATCGCGCCAGCGGCGCGAAGTACGTCCCCGACTTGAACCGGTCGAGCACCGACAGAAGGTTCGACTCGAGGTCGGCGGCATACTCCTCCGCACTCACCTTGTCGACACCTACCGCCCCGCTCTTCCGGGTCTGCCGGTAGTTAAACCCGAACCCGTGCCAGGTCAGACGATTCCGACGGTCTTGGGCTGAAAACAGCCGACCCGGCCCCGTCCTGATCCGATCCCTCACCGTCGCTGATCCAGCAACTGCCCGAGGCCTGCCTGAACTGGCCATCACACCCCGCCCAAGCCCATGCACCAGCGCCCAACTCCCTCCAAGCCTGCGCAACAGGCGACTCAAGCAAGCCTGGCGGCCGGGTTCAGGCTCGGCCCCCGGACCGCAACCCCGCTCCGAGCGCTGCTGCATCGTGATACTCTCGGATCTCTGGAAGCAAGTGCCTATCCCTAACGCGTCCGTGCCGACCGGGACCAACTCTATGAGCAGCTTCGCTAAATCGCGGGCATGACCGTGTACGAGCCGTGTGCGAACTTCTGTCGCTTGCCAGATTCTGCGCCGTCCGGCCCCGAGGTCGCCAAACGTCTCTCCGTGCGGGACAAGCTTCTCGTCAAGCACTGCGCGGGGAAGTCCATGGCTGAGGGGGAGCGCTACCTCCGCATCGCCAGCAGGACCGTGCCTGAGAACAAGCACTTGGTTGCCTCGTTGAGAACCGGGCTCGAAACGTGAGCCAGGGACTTGGAGCAGCGGGATGATCGAGACGGATAGGGCCGGCAAGGCGACGCCCAGCCCAGCCGCTGGTCGTCAGCTGAGTGCGATCGCGTTCCTGTACGACGGGGCCAACCTCCTCACCCTCGCTGGCCTGCTCTGCGGAGTCCTCGCCATCTACCTCATCGCACGCGGGTTCTACGCCGCCGCCATGATTGCCCTCCTCTGGGCGCTGTTCTGCGACTGGTTCGATGGCCCGCTCGCCCGCAGGACGTCCCGTCGGACCGCCGAGCACCGCGCCTTTGGCGCCCAGCTCGATTCGCTCGCCGACATGGTCTCGAGCGGCGTTGCCCCCGCCGTGTTGCTGCTCGGCGTCGGGGACCTTCGCCCTTCGTTCCTCCCCGGCGCCTTCCTACTTGTACTTGCCGGCGCGATACGTCTTGCCCACTTTAGTGTCTTCGGCCTCGACGACCAGCGCACCTATCGGGGACTGCCCATCGACACCAACATCGTCGTTGTCACGGCGGTGTTCGCCCTGCACAGTTCCCTCAGCGGGGAGACTTTCTCCTGGCTGCTCTACGCGGTGGTCGTCGTGCTCGCGGTGATGAACGTGGCGCCGTTCCGTTCGCCCAAGCTCGTCGGAGGCTGGTACTACGCGATCGCCGCCTACGTCTTGGGAATGACGTTCTTCTATGCCCGGCTGCTAGTTCCCTGAGGAGCCCGCGAACGGGACGGGGCCGCATCTCGGCCCGCCCGCAAGGCTGCGGACCGATGGCCCACCGGGACGGACGACGCGGACGCGACGGAGAGAGCATCGCCGTGATGGGACGACTCGCGCACGACGACTCGGCCGACCGCCAGAACGTCATGGGCGTCGGGTGATGGCGGGTCGGCCTTCGTCGTTCATCCCTCTTCTCAGGAAGACGAAGTCGCCGGTGAGCGAAGGCGAAAGAAGTGGTTTTGGAGCCCTGGCCACGCTATTTGTAGCCGGTCCAGTGCTCTCGGCAGAGCCCAGAAGCTCAGCGGTGCCACAGCTCTCAGCGACCACCAGGTGATGCTGCCCAGCAGCGCGGATCTCCGCGGCAGGAAGGTGAGCCAGCGGCGCCTGGTTTCGACGAGCTCCACGGCGATCTCCATGCTCGTGTACCCGTCGTTTCTGCGGACCTCAGCTCCGGAGAATCCCGCTTGCCGGAAGAGTCCGCCGTAGGCCGCCACGGTCCGATAGACGGCCTGGTACTCCCCCAGCGTTCGGGAAGAACGGCGCCGTGCGGTGCTCTCCCGGAGCACGATCTGGCCGTCGGGGCCGATCCTGTCGCCGAGCTCGCGCAGCAGGGTCACGACGTCCTCTTCGTTCAGGTACATGCAGAGGCCCCCCAGGAACACGAGATCGAAGCAACGATCGGGCAGAGAGTCCCGGACGTCCCCTTCCACGATCTCCACGTTCGGGAGGGCAATCGTCTGTCGACGGGCCGCCTTTGCCATCGAGGCACTTGCCTCGATCCCGACGACCGAGCAGTACCGTTCCGCAAAGAGCGCGGTCCAGGTGCCCGCGCCGCAGCCGACGTCGAGGACCGCTCCCGAAGTGGGGACCTCTTCGAGCCAGTCGCCCACGGTCGCGAGCTCTGCCTTCAATCGATAATGGACCGCTGCCGGGGGGAGCTCTTGCGCATGAGCCATGTAGCTCGCGGCCAACGACGCCTGCTCTCCGGCCGAATCGAAGTAGCGACGAACGACGTCGTAGTCGATCTGTCCACTGCCCGAACTCACGGCGCGACCTCGTGCCCAAGGCGAAGGAGCTGAGCAGTGCAGTTCTCAGACCCAGTGGCCGTGGCAAGAGGACCGCCACACTCCGTGGGGAAACTAGCCATCGGTGAGATTCCCTCTTGCCACAGCTATCGGCTCAATCAGCCGAGATCTCTCGAACGGGCCTGTTCTAGCCGCGCCGCAGCCGCACTCGGGGCCAGGACATTCCATTTCCGCTCCTCTGTGCCTCGTCAGTACTCCGAAACCCTTGTCCACCCTACACATCCCCCGCTGGCGTCTCAACCTGCCAGGACAAGTCTCCGACCGCTATCCTCGCGCGATGTTCTCGATCCTTCGACTTCTGATCCGCTCCATCCCTACCCTAATATGCTTGTGCATCGCCAAAACTCCGTAACTTCTAACCCAGCCTCTAGAGACCTTTTCAATCTCGGTACAGCGGGTCAAGGCCCATCTCGGACACGGTTTGGCGCATCGCAGCAATGAACTGGTCCATGTCTCCGGGGCTGATGTCGCCCATGTTGGCGAGCCGGAAGGTCGCCCGCTTCCCGCCTTTGCCGGGGTAGATCGTGAAACCCCTGTCGTACAGCAGGTCGTGCAGCCGCTCGTAGGAGTAGCCTTCGTGTGTGGGCTCAATGTAGCTGGTGAGGATGCGCGACAGCTGGCGTTCCGGAAGCAGTCGGCGAAAACCGAACCCCTGCATCCCATGGTCAAGGGCTCGCCAGCACTCCAGGTAGCGCTGGTGGCGGCCTGCCACTCCTCCCTCAGCCTCAAGCTCCTCGATCGCCGCTGCCAGCGCGTAGATCAACTGCACCGGTGGAGTGAAGCGCATCTGGTTGTTGCGCTCGAAGTACCGGTGCTGCTCGCCAAGATCCAGGTACAGCGATCGGCCAGGGGCCACAGCCATCGACTCAACGCGCTGGCGCCGACAGATCACGAAGCTCAGCCCCGCCATCCCCTGAATGCACTTGTTGGCACTCGAGACAAGGAAGTCCGCCCCCATCGCATCCATGGAGATGGGGATCCCCGCGTAGCTTGACATGGCGTCCACGATCAGCTCGACGCCGTGCTCACGGCACAGCGCGCCGATTGCCTCCACCGGATTGAGCATTCCAGTGGTGGTTTCGTGGTGGACCACGGCGAGCTGGGTGTAGGGGCGCCCGGTGTGACTCAGCCGTGCGAGAAGTTGGGCGACTCGCTCGATTTCGATCCACCCGCCGACACCAAAGCGCTCGACATCGTGCGGCAGCTGGTAGGCCTCGCCAATCTGTGCCATTCGAGCTCCGTACGCCCCGTTGTCGATCACCAGCAGCCGCCCGTCTGCAGGCACCGCGGACGCGATGGCGGCTTCCACCGCCGCGGTGCCGGAACCACCGAGGAGGACTGCGGTGAACTCGTCACCAGGGTCGACCAGCCGCACCAGGCCCTCGCAGACCCTCCGCATGACATTCCCGAACTCCGTTTCGCGAGGGCAGATATCATCACAGAGCAATGCTTGCTTGACGGCAGCGCTGGTGTTGGCCGGGCCTGGGTTGAGGAGAATCACGAGGCGGCCTCCATCGCAAGCAAACGAGGATAAAACTCTGTGCGCAGGGCTCGGTACTCGTCGGCAGTGTCCACCTCGAGGAACGGTAGCTCCTCGGCGGCAAAGGTGAGGACCCGCATCCTGCCACCGCGCATGAACCGCTCGGTCAGCTCCTCATGCTCGGTGGCGCGCCGCGCCGGCCCGAAACCCTTATTCTCAAGCGAGCCTGCCGAGGCGTCCGGGTCGCCCAGCAGCCAAGCCATGGTGTGCCGCGCCAGCGCGTGGTCCTGCGGGGCGAGCTTGATGATACCGGTAGCCTCACCGAGGCACGGGGCGCCGGCGACCAACTCAGACGTCAGTCCCTTGCCCATGAACAGCGGCCTCTCGGCTGTACCGTAAACCAGGACCTCCTCATTGCTCGCTTGGTGGCGGTCACAGACCAGCACTGTCGAGACCTCCGGGGCCTGCAGGATGCGCCGAAGCACATCGCGGTGGTACACGATGTCGGCGTCCATCAGCAAGGTCTGATGGCGGCCGTCGAGTACACCGTAGGGTGAGCGAGCAGCGAACTGAAAGCTGTGTAGGCTGCCCGAGGTCTCGATCAAGGAGGTCGGGTTGACCACCAGCTGTACCGATGGCGCCCAGCGCCGAATCTCGGCCTCCATGAGTTTGCGCAGGTAGCCGATCACGACCACCACCTGCTCGACGCCGAGAAGCTGCAGCAGCTCCACCTGACGCTGCAGGAAGCTGGTCTCGGCGGGGTCGTCCTCGGCCCGGGGACCGATGGGCAGGAGTGCCTTCGGCCGTGCATCGGTCTCCTGAGTGAGGCGTGAGCCACGGCCCGCCGCCAGGATCACCGCCTGATACGGCGCACTCATGCTGTCTCCTCCAGCCAGCGCCTGAAGCGCAGGTACGCATCACGCGGGGCGAGCTTGGGCCTTCCCAGGTCCTTGCGAGCGCCGGTGTGGACCAGCATGCGAAGGAGCGTTGGCCCGTCGCCGGCCAGATGATCCTCGAGCCGGAGCTTGAGATCCCGCGCCGTTGACACAGTGTCCGTACGCCGGTAGCCGCAAGCGAGGGCCACCGCGGCGATGTCAACCGACGGCGAGACAGTACGCTGACCGCCGGTGGAGTCATGGGCCGCGTTGTCGATGACCATGTGGTGGAGGTTGGTGAGCCCGGTGGCGCCGATGGTCGCCAGGGTTCCGAGCTTCATGAGAACGGCGCCGTCGCCGTCGAGCACCAGGACCTTGCCCTTGCGTGCCCGGGCCACGCCAAGACCGAACCCGGAGGCACAGCCCATGGATCCGACCATGTAGAACCGGTTGTGGCGGGTGTGCTCGCGGTCGTCGAGCTCATAGAGCTCGCGCGACAACTTGCCGGTGGTGGCGATCACGGCTGGGCGGCCCTCGATCTCATTGAGCAGCGGCAAAACCACCCGCAGCGCCTCCTCTCTGGAAAGCTCAGGCGCGTGGTGCTCCGACGCGGGCGGCGAGAAGCTGTTGGTGACGATTTCGAGCCCGATGGGCGGTGCCTTTGGCCCGCCGGTAAGCGTACCCTTGCGGCACACCCACGCTCCAGGTACACCACGGCGAAGCATGTCGCCGAGCTGCGACGCGAAGACTTCAGGCTGTAACGTGTTGCACTGTATGCCGCAGAGCCGGATCAGGTCCTCGGTTATCTCACCCATGCGCTTGTGCTGTGGTTCGTCGGACCGTCCCGGCTCGCCGCGGTGCGAGACCAGGAGGATCACCGGCATCTGATAGATGTACAGCATCGACGTGATCGGGTTGACCGCGTTACCGAGCCCGGAGTTCTGCATCAGCGCAAACGCGGGCCGGCCGGCAGCAACGAGACCCGCCGCGATGGCGATAGCCTCGCCCTCGCTCGTCGCCGGGATGTAGTCCAGCTCCGGGTCGGCGACCATCTGGTTCACCAGTGGCGTGAAGTAGGAGCACGGCACACCGGTGCCGCTTCGCACTCCATGCTCCTTGAGGATTGCTCCAAAGTCACTGACATCCATCGTCTCAGCTCACGTCGCTGGCGGACAGCTCACTGACATCGTTGAGATCACGCCAGTGCCCATAGGTATGCCTCACATTAACCTCCTGCCCCCTGGCCAACAGGAGGTTGACCAGCTCCACCAGACCGGCCGTGCGCAACGTCTCCGGCTCCTTCTCCGCCAGCTCGTCGAGCAAGGCCGCCACGGCCGCGGTGCCCTGACCCCGGAGGGCCAGCAGGCCGACCCACTCGCCGCTCGCCTCTTCGCGGGCCACAGTCGGGCCGATTTTGAGCAGCCGGCATCCCTCCTCGCCCGCGAGCGGGGATATCCCGCCGGACGTGGCTACCAGGTCCCGCGTCTTGCCATCGCGACCACGCAGCCGGAAGGAGGCGTCAGCGGAGATGGCGATGTCGAACTCCTTCGACAACAGCTCCTGCAGGATGGCATCGTCAAAGACAATATCTCCGTAGGCGATGACCAGGTTGCCTTCAAGCAGCTTTCGCGCCTTGTAGATGGAGAAGAGCTGCCCGGTACTCTCGTGCTCGTCGTTGTCGAAGTAGCGCAGCCCCGGCAGGTTGACCTTCTCCTTGGCATAGCCGCGAACCACAGCGATCTCTTTGATCCCCCGGCGGTTGAACTTCTCGATCTGCCAGGTGAGAATCGGCTTGCCGCGAAGGCGGAGCATGCACTTTGGCCGGTCTTCGACGAGCTTGCCGAAGTCCCCCCGGGTGGCAGCCAGAACCAGGGCCTTGACAGGGTCGGTCTCGCCAGCTCTCAGGTAACGCTTCTCGGACTCCTTGAGCTCATCGGCGTTCTGCAGCCGGAAGATCTCCGCCACCGGTACGATATCGTTCTCGACCGACATCAGGTCCGCGGTCTGGCGCAAGGTTTTGAGGTTTCTCTGCAGCGCCGTGATCACCGTCCGAATGCCCTGGTTGGCGAAGATGAAGTTGGAGATTCCCACGTCCTGGAACGATGACAGAGGTTCGGATGGGTACTTGGTGGGGACGATCACCACCGGGGTGTTGAACTCCCAGTGCTCCATGAAGGAGAGGATCTCCCTGCTGTCCTTGCGTTTGCTGTGTACCAAAACTACGTCGGCGCCACTCTCGGCATAAGCCGTGGCGCGGAGCAGCGCCTCCTGCAGGCCCCAGCCGGCGATGAACGCCTCGGTACGTGCCACGACCACGAAGTCGGGATCGCTTTGGGTGTCCTTGGCGGCCCGAATCTTGCCGCAGAACTCGTCCACCTCTGCCAGGGGCTGCTTCTCGCTGTCGATGAAGCTGTTGGTCTTGGGGAAGAGCTTGTCCTCCAGGCACACGCCGGCGATCCGCCGTTGCTCCAGCTTGCGCACCAGCCGGCGAACGTTGTTGAAGTTGCCGTAGCCGGTGTCCCCGTCGAGCAGAATCGGCAAATTGGTAGCATCGCTCATGAACTCCACGACATCGAGAATCTGGGTCCAGCTGGCTTCATTGCTGTCGCGCACGCCGAGGGACGCTGACAACGACAGCCCACTGGCCCAGATAGCCTCGAAACCAGCCTCCTGAACCAATCGGGCGGAGAGGCCGTTGTGCGCCTCCATCAGGATGGTCATGTCCTCGGAGAACAGCAGCTCGCGCAGTCGTTTGGCTCGGCTCAGTTTTTCTTCCATCATCTCTTCCTCTTCCGCCAGACTCGACAGAATGTCGACGTGGTCGTGATCGGGGGCCTGGCGACCCTCTCACGCATAGCTCGCGCCAGTGGTGGTGGCATAGCCGCGCGCCAACCGGTGGCGGGCGCATCCACCCAGCAGGACCACAGCTGGGTCGATGGGCCGAACCACAGGTAGATCCTCTGATTCTCCTGTTCAACACGGAAACCTTCGTCGAAGGAAAGCCCAAGTAAGTGCTTCACGACCATCTTGTTCACGTTGCGGTGTCCGACGATCAGGTGGCAGCGAGCGCTCCCCATGAGGTCACTATGGCGGGAAAAGAAACGCTGCACACGCGCGTACACGTCATGCAGATTCTCACCGCCTGGTACTCGGTAGTGGATCTCGTCTCGAGAGAAGTCCTTGTAGTGGCGCGCCAGCTCTTCGGTGGATTGACAATCTTTCGACTCACCCTCGAGCACTCCGAGAGCAGTCTCCTTGAGCAGGTCGCTGCACACGACGTCGGGCCGGCCGACGTTGGCCTCAGCGATGAGCCGTGCGGTTTGCCGGCAGCGCCGAAGAACACTGGTGTGGATCCGGTCAACAGGAACGTCCCTGAGGCAATGCGCGACCGCATCGGCCTGGCTGCGGCCACGTGTGTTGAGCTCAATATCCTGCTGGCCCTGCAGCCGCCCCTTGAGCGTTCCACTCGGTCTCACCGTGGCGTACCAGGATCAAACAGTGGTTGCCCTTGCTGCGAATAAGCTCGGCGAGATCGGTGGAGTCATCGATCATTGGCGACCCGAGATATTTCCACTGGGTTCTCATCCGCGGTGCGAAAGTGCCGGTGCACCAACCCCACACGGACGACAAAGTTCGTGTATGTCGCCGCGGCCAACGCCCACAGTAGCCACAGCAGAAGCTCGTAATGTCCTGTGACGCTTGCCACCACCAGCCCGATCGACAACATCAACAAGCGACTGTCACTGCCGGCACAAAAAGGGCCAAACAGGACTTCGAGCTTACGTTTCGGATAGTTCACATGGTACGCCGATCGGAACTTCTCCGAGCTGGTTGTCAGTAAGAAGATGCCTCCCAGCAACGCCAACCCGGCGCCGAACACCCTCGGCTTGTCCAATTTATCCGCCAAGGAGTAGACCAAGGCGCCCACGAACAGCAGCTCGGTCACCCGGTCGGTCAACGTATCCAGAAAATCGCCGATGCGCGACGAGCGCCCCTGGATTCGGGCAATCTCCCCGTCAACGCATGAGAAGATCCCGAATGCCTGGATCATCACGACGCTCCACAGCCAATGGTCGAGTATCAACAGAAGTGATGCCGCAACGCCAAAAAACAGGTCGAGTGGCCGTCGCAATGTTTGGCCCGATATGCTTGCGAGCCGGACCGACAACCATCCCGGAGAGGCGTCGTTGCAGGTGATAGCAGAAAACGCCGTCCGACTCGGGCTTGGCCAGGTCCGGATACGGCGAGGACTGGATGTGATTCCTGGCGGACTTATCGACGGCGTGATCGTTCATCGACGTCTTACCGCCTTAAGGTCTTGTTCCTCGCTACGGGACAGGTGTACCAACACGTCCTGGAGCGGGAATTTGACCTGAGGGAAAGTTGGTGAACACTCCGCCGTTTCGATGATCTCGCTCTGGCGGCACACAGCAGTCCATCCAGTCGTCCGAGCCGAAATAGGTGTTGAGGATGTTCACTGGGTTCTGCGGGAATTCCAACCGACATTCCCAGGAAATTCGCCCGCCCGAGCGGCAAGAAATCCGCCAGATCGTATCGTACCTGCTCCGGGGGGAGGACGATCAGCCCTTCATCGTCCACTTCATGCTCCCAGATCCCGATCCAGGGGAAAAGCAGGCCGGGCCTATTTGGGATCTTCCTGTTGTTCTCATGAAATATCCTGCATCCCATTCTCTTGCCGGCCCTGATGTCGGGCTCGACGATGTATCCCTTCTGTTCGAGCTTCGGAACGCAGCGCTGCAGGAATGCATCGAAATCAAAGATAACGATGTCCACGTCGTCGTCCCACGGGATGAAATCGTCGTGCCGCAATTTTCCCAGCAGCGTGCCGAACATGATGCAGGCTCGAATCTCGCCCTCACTGGTCACCGCGAAGAAATCATGGAGGTGGCGAATGATCACCTCCCTCTCTTCGAAGAACCCCACCAGCTTGAACATGTCAAG